>Ga0209606_1003845_pt1 | contig 14638 bp, 16 predicted proteins | sample AD_UKC057_MetaG_FD_184412 | JGI IMG/M metagenome (GOLD analysis project Ga0209606, IMG submission 184412) | Active sludge microbial communities of municipal wastewater-treating anaerobic digesters from USA - AD_UKC057_MetaG (SPAdes) (version 2) | ecosystem: Engineered > Bioreactor > Anaerobic >...
GAAATGGAACGCTCTCGGCGGGAGAATCGAGATCCCATCCCTGCACACGGATGTCTTACGGGGTGTAACGGACCCAGTAGAAGCATCGCCGTTCGAGCTGACGGAATGATCGTGCCCTGTCTTCAGTTGGGTCACATTGTTCTGGGGAAGATTAATGAGGATGATATTATGACCCTATGGCAGAACCATCCGGAACTTTTAAAGCTTAGGGGACGAGTTCGTGAGCCACTAGAACAGTTTTCCTTCTGTCAGGACTGTCCCTATATCGGCTACTGTACGGGAAACTGTCCAGCGACGGCCTATACCCTGACCGGGACGGTCAATCATCCTGCTCCGGACGCCTGCTTGCGCTTGTATCTGCAACAGGGTGGGAAACTGCCCGGAGGTTCCGAAACTCCGGCGACGGTACAAGGGATGACCTGAAGATGAAGACAAAGCTTCATATAAGCAACCCTTCACGAACAGGAGATGGCTATCCCCTGCACCAACTCTATTTTTACCTGACTGGCGCGTGCAATCTGCGCTGCCGCCATTGCTGGATCGAACCGCAATATCTGCATGACGCAGAAACCTTTGCGGCATTGGATACAGAGGTTTTTCGTTCCATCCTAGACGAGGCGCTCCCTTTGGGGTTGACGGGGGTCAAGCTGACTGGAGGGGAGCCGCTTCTCCATCCAGAAATCGACCGTATCGTCGAGATGGTCCGCGATGCCCGCGTGCGTCTCTTGATGGAGACCAACGGCACCCTGTGCACCCCCGAGCTCGCACGGAAGATTGCTGATTGCCAGAATGTGTCCGTGGCCGTCAGCCTCGATGGGTCCGATGCGGCCACCCACGAATGGATCCGTGGACAGAAAGGCTGTTTCCGGACAGCCCTGGAGGGGATCGATCATCTGGTCAACGTCGGGATTCACCCCCAGATTATCATGACGGTCATGCGTCGGAACAAGGAACAGATGTCAGAAATGGTCCATCTGGCCAAAAGGCTCGGTGCCGGGTCAGTCAAATTCAATGTCCTCCAACCGACGGCACGCGGGCTCAAGATGCATCGCGCCGGAGAATCGCCGGACGTTATAGAGCTCATCTCCATAGGGAAATGGGTCGATGAAACACTTGCGCTCGAAACGGACCTCCCTGTTTTCTTCCACCAGCCCCCAGCCTTTCGACCCCTGGGGCGGATGTTCGGTGAATCGGGAGACGGCTGTCAGTGTTGCGGCATTTCCAATATTCTCGGCGTTTTGCCTGACGGGTCGTACGCCCTCTGTGGTATCGGGGTACTCGAACCGGACCTGGTCTTCGGCCGGGCCGGAATAGACCCCCTAAAAATGATCTGGCAGGAGAACCCCGTTCTTCAGGACATCCGTCAGGGGTTGCCCGAAAGGCTCAAGGGCATCTGTGCCGCGTGTGTCATGAAATATGTTTGCCTGGGTACGTGCATTGCCCAGAACTATTACCGTGCGAAGGACCTTTGGGCGCCGTTCTGGTTTTGTGAAGAAGCCCAACGTCTGCGGGTTTTCCCGCAAAGCCGCCTGTCCCCTGCCGGCTTTGCACTCATGAGTGAAGGAGGACATCCATGACCCCAAAAAGAATCCGCTATGAAAAACCCCTTCTGATGAACCTGATGGGGAAGGAGGTTTTGGAGGCGCAAGGGCAGTTAAAGGTGTGCTCGAGGGGAAAGAGCGCCTCCGGGGATTGCAGAAACGGGCAGTTTGCACAGGCTACCTGCAGCGGCGGTCCCCGGGCTGTGGGAAGATACTGCTACAATGGTGCGGCCGTCCAGGAACCCTGCTACCCGGGGGCGTCCGCGAATCCGAGCGGAGGGGGATGAGGACCCGAGGCACCAAACCGATTTCAGAACGACCGGAACAAGTCTGGCGCATTCGGCTGGCCGATGGACGGGAGTGGTCGTTGATGTCCGACAAGAGTCTTCGGTCCTGGCTGGAGACCCTTGCCATGATGTTAACCCTTCATCAGGGGGATCAGATCAAGGGGAGCCCAAGCCTCCTCATCCGGAGACGGCAAGACCCGAATCCATCACGCGCCGAATTTGAGATGAGAACCGTTTCGCTCAGACGGGCGGGCGCTAATTCAGACTGGTCATGCACCTTCGAAGGTCGCCGTGGAAAGAAGCGGGATATCGAACTCATGCGCCAAAGCCTCATGGCCATCTATCTGGATACCATCGGTCGGGGCGGATTTCCATGCCACGCGGGACTTCTCGATTGCGATGGTCGGGGAATTCTCGTTGCCGGTGGCACGCGCACGGGTAAATCGACGACCTGCCGTAGGCTCGCATCGGCTTGCAGGGTTCTTTGTGACGAGGAGACGCTTATCGTGCGTGATGGGCTTGGGCGGTACTGGGGTCATCCATTCCCGACCTGGAGTCGTCTATACGAAAACACCGAATCTCAGACATGGGCCGTACAATCGGCCGTTCCACTCGACGGGATCTTTTTTATTTTTCCGGCAGTCAGGAACAGGTGTGTCGAAGTTGGATTGGGAGAGGCCGCCGCGCGACTGACCCGCGTGGCCCTTGATAAAGCGCTGCCTGGTTGGCGCAACCTGAACGATAAGATCGTCGTGGATTTGAAGAAACAAATATTCGCCAATGTCTGTGCACTCGTTTTCAAGGTCCCCGCTGCCCGTCTCAATATCAGTTTGGACGGCAACATCGAAGAGGCATTCAGATCGGCATGTCAAAGCTTGTGGAAAAAGGAACATCCCCCCGATTTGAATTTAACCATACATCCATCGACGGGGCATTGGGAATCTCCTGACGTACTCGAGACAGCCTCCTGAAAGATCTGTTTGCGTGGGATATCATCCTGCAAGAAGGTAGACATGGATCATGCGGTTGATTTCGAAGGCGACACTTTGGGTGGCTGAAGCGGTCGATGCTTTCAAACCTTTAAGCAATAAAGTTATCTCATTCATAAATTCTTTCGTTGCGGTAATATTGACCCCTGAAGAGATAGCCGCCTATATAAAACAATTTTATGATCAGGATCCCTCGCCCTACGGAGACCGTCCTTGGATTGATAAAGGTCTGAACGACTCTGAAAAAGATATCATACAGAAATATGTTGGCCAAGCGGGATCTTTTCTCGTGGTTGGTTGCGGAGGCGGACGTACGACAAGCGCTCTCGTCAAGTTGGGTTTTGATGTCACCGGTATTGATTCCTCGGAAAAGATGGTAAAGAAGGCGAAAGAATATGCCGCTTCAGAAAACGTGAAGGTTGAGATATTGAAAGACGATTTTATGGAGATGTCTTTACCGAATGCAAGTTTCGATTACTGTTTGCTCCCTTACCTCATGTATAGCGCAATCCCGACGCGAGCCCGGCGGGTCGCATTTTTGAAAAAGATCAGTGGAATATCGGGGAGCAGGGGCATTGCAATCGTCCATTTTATTGCCCAGTTTAGGGGAGGAAGGGAGAGGCTTTTCCGGTTGAGAAAAGCCTTGGCACGCCTCCTTAAAGGCAATACATCGTACCAAAGGGGTGATGTCTTTTATCCTCCAGGTCATTTTTTCCACAAATTTCTCGATGAGCAGGAAATCATCGGTGAAGCTCGGGATGCCGGCTTCATCGTAAAAGAGATTATGAAAGACACGGATTATTACAACGGCGCATATGCCGTCCTCCAAAAGAGGCTTCAGCAATAATGGACGATCGCAAAGATTCCGTCCCCTTGACCAGGATGGCGGGAAGGAATTCTTGAAACAGGATGTTCATGTGAAAAAAAACCTACGGAATTTCATCTATACCGGTAACAGCATGTCCCCGACATTGAGACAGGGCGACCTTGTCGTTCTCGAGGCGGGGCGGAAACGTCCCATCCGACGGGGGGATGTCATAGTTTTTTCTCGATCAGGCGAAACACACCACATTGTCCACCGGGTGGAGGCTGCTGTCGGGGACGGGTTCCTGACCCGTGGCGACGCGAGTAGCGCCCCGGATGAGTGGATCGTCACGCCCGCTCAGATCCGGGGAAGGGTAGGTCACATCGTCCGTGAAAAACATATCATGCGCGTGCCGCGAGGCCCGTCGCCTGCCGCCGTGCGGCTTCGCCAGACGCTTGAGGAGATCGATTGGAAAGCCAAGCATTGCCTGGGTCCAGTCTATCAACATTTTGCACGCAAAGTCATGCCCCGGCGGTGGATCTTCCCCCGGCGGTGGATCTTCCCCCTGCTGAGACCCAGGCTCCTGTGTCTACGACGGCCCGACGGACTTGAATGGAAACTCTTCGCCGGCCGGCGACAGATCGGATTCCTCCCGCCGGGCGCCGGTACATGGAGAATTCGCCGGCCCTATCTCCTGATGATCGACGAATCGGCATTGCCCGGCGCGGGGGATAATCGTTCCGCGGGACCGCTCCTATGAGCCGTTTCGACGGGATTTCCGGCCAGGGGGGGTCGTGATGAAACGGTGGCTCGACTACCTGAAAAGCGGCCTTTCACACCGCGCCTCACCGGATCGTTTCCGGCGACCGGGTATGCCGGAACGCCCCTTCCACGATCGTTTCCGGCGATTCGTGACTTACCTCTCGAAATTCAGGAACCGCCTTGTCATCGGCGCCGGCATTGTTTTCCTGGCGGCCCTCGTCAGCTTTCCACTGCCTTTGGTCAGCCGCTATCTCATCGACGACGTCATCATGGCGCGACGCCTCTCCCTGCTGGCGATAACGGTTCTGGCCATAGTCGGGCTGGCGGCGGCTGGGCGTTTGATCAGCCTCTACCAGCAGTACTACTTCGAGGTGCTGGACCGTGAGATCGTGCTTGATATCCAGTCCGATCTTATCGAGCGGGTTCTCCACTTTCCGAAGTCTTTTTTCGACCGGGTTCAGACCGGCTATCTGGTCAATCGCCTCGAGTCCGACGTGGAGGGGATGGGTTGGTTTTTCTCCAGCGCCATGATCGGGCTTTTGGAAAATATCGTCCGCTTTGCCGGCGGCATCTGTTTTCTCCTTTATCTCGATTGGCGGCTCACCCTCGCGCTCATCGTCCTTCTTCCGGGGCTGGTCTGGCTCGTGAGGTATTTCTCCGACAGGCTTCGTCATCTGACCCATGCGAACATGGAGGTCCAAGCGTCGCTTTCGGGACAGTTTCAGGAAACCCTGTCTTCGACGACCCTCATTAAAGCCTTTGTTGCAGAGGACAAGATGTTGGACAGGATGAAGGCGTCGCTCAGAAATGCCATGCGCCTCTCGATCGAGCAGGGGACCGTCAGCGCCCTGGCCCATACGGCCATCGACGCGATGCCGGCCGTCGCCCGGGCCGGGGTCCTTTTCCTCGGGGCCTACTGGGTGATGACCGACCACTGGTCGCTGGGGTCCCTGTTTGCCTATCAGGCCTATCTCGGGTACGTCTTCGGTCCCGCGCGGGTCTTGGCGACGGCTAACCTCCAGATGCAGACCGCCCTGGCCTCCGTCGACCGGGTGGCCAATCTTTACAATATCGTCCCGGAACAAGGGGGAGGGGAGGGGTGCCCCGTTGAGAAACTTAAAGGCAACATCGCGTTCAAGCACGTGTCGTTTGCCTACGATCCCGCACGCCCCGTCCTGGAACAGGTGACCTTTTCCATCCGCGCCGGTGAGCGTGTGGCCATCTCCGGCGTCAGCGGCGTAGGAAAAACGACCCTGATCAGCCTGCTGCTGCAGTTTTACCGGGCGACGGAGGGCGAAATACTCTACGACGGCCGCCCGGCGGGCGACTTTGACCCAACGTCCCTGCGACAGCACCTGGGATACGTTCCCCAGCAGCACACGCTCCTGTCTGGAAGCATCGCTGAGAACATCGCCTATGGAAACCCCGGGGCCTCGGACGAGGAGATCGCACGGGCAGCGGAGACCGCGGGCATCGACGATTTTGTGAACAGCCTGCCTGAGGGGTACCGGACGCAGGTCGGCGAGGGGGGTATCCTCCTTTCCGAAGGGCAGAAGCATCGCCTCTGCATCGCTCGCACCCTGCTGAAGAGGCCCGATGTCATTCTCCTGGACGAACCGGCCGCCGCCTTGGACGGTCGAACGGAACACGCCCTTCTTTCGTCCCTGGCACACGCATTGGCTGGCAAGACTGTCATCGTCATTTCCAACAACGAGGCATGGCTGAAGGCATGCGATCGCGTTTTCTATCTTGAAGACCGTCGGCTGTCGGCCGTCGGCGCCCATGCCGAACTGATGGTTTCGAACGAGGCCTACGCCGCCCTCTTCAGGGGCGCCCAATCAACATGAAGTCATCGCACGACCCCCAACTGCGCCTGATCAAGGAGATTCTTTTCGGGGCGTCACCTCGCCTGCCGGAGGCCGATAATGCGTTCTGGCAAGGCTTCGTCGAGCAATGTCAGCGCGAGCGCGTGGAGGGAGCCGTTTATTATCGGCTCAGGAAAATGGGTCTCGACGGCGACGTGCCCCCCTTCTGCCGGGAGGCCCTCGCCGGACGATTTCGTCGGAACCTGATTTCCAACCTGACTCTGAAGCACCGTCTCAAGCCAGTGCTGGCCGGATTCAACGCGGCGAAGCTCGACAACCTGCTCCTGAAAGGCCTGGCCCTCACGGAATATCTCTACCCCAGTCCGGGCATGCGGGGCATGTCCGATGTGGACATCCTGGTCCGGAAGGATGAACTCCTCCGGGTGGACGAATGCCTGGAGTCATTGGGATACCGCGCCGCCGACGGCGATGCGGCTGGAGCCCTCGCGAATCCGGAAGGGTATCTCGCCAGCCTGGAATACCACCGCGTCGACCGGATGCTGCCGACGCTCCACGTCCACTGGCACCCCGTGAACACCTCGGTGCCGGCCGATGCTTTTGCACCCTTTTTCGACGTCGATTCCTTGTGGGAAAAGGCCTCCATCGTCCGACTGGATGACGTGGAGACGAAAATTCTTTCACCGGAGAATCTGCTCATCTATCTTTGCGAACATGCCCTTAGGGTGAATCACTCGTTCGATCGCCTGATCCTGATATACGACATCGTCCGACTGCTCGAAACCTATTGGGGGTGCCTCGACTGGGATGCCGTCGCCTCGGAGGCGGCAGCGTTTCACCTTTCCGGGATGGTCTACTTCGCCCTCAAGCAGGTTGTGCACGATGCCGATATGAGGTTCCCGGAGGGGATTCTTGAACGACTGCGCCCCCTGCGGATGACCTGGGAGCAAACGATTTTCAGCCGGCTGCAGCGTCGCGGCCTTCGCATCCGGGGCAGCAGTTATCTGCTGTACCTGTCTATGAATGAGGGCCCTTTGAAAAAGTCCCACTTTCTCCTGCGGACCCTGTTCCCACCGCAAAGCATCCAGCGACAGCGGCAGGAGGCGCACGCCACGCATCGCCCTTCACGTCTTCATCGGGTCAGGGTTCAGGAGATCGCCGCGCATCTGGTGCGCATTCTGCCGGAATTCGTACGGGGAAGATCCCTGGATTGAAACGGGTACAAGGCCCGGAGAACTGGCCGGGTGTGCCATGGGCGTGTTTTGCGGGGTGTCGTGATCCGACCCGGTGCTACATGGAATCCTGAATCACCTTCTTGATAATGTCGACGTCCAGCTTGGTGTATTTCATGCTGAAGCCGATCAGAAGCGACAGGTCGCAGATGTTGTTGATCTTGCGCGGCAGACCGTCTGAGTAGCTGAAGATCTCGTCCATCGCCTCCTGGGTGAACATGTTTTCCGGCTGCCCGGCCTTCTGGAGGCGGTAGCCGATGTAGTTTCTAACATCCTCCAGGTTCAGGGGATTGAGGTGGTAGCGGATGAAGATGCGCTGATCGAGCTGTTTGTGCCCGCGGATTTTTTCCCTGAGTTCGGGCTGTCCGATCAGGATCAGATTGAGGAGGTAGCGGTCATTGAGCTGGAAATTCAGGAGCAGCCGAATCTCTTCGAGGGTTTCCATGGGGATGAGCTGGGCCTCATCGATGATGATCAGCATCGTCCGGTTGTTCTGGACGTTCTGCATCATGCGCTCGTTCAGGACGGTCAGCAGTTCTGTCTTGGCCGTGGCCTGGGTATTGACGCCGAACTGGAAGAGCATCTCCCGGACGAAGTCCATGGGAATCAGCGAGGGGTTGGTGATGAGCCCGATGTCGTAATCCGATTCCGCGAGTTCGCGGATGAAGACGCGGCTCAGAAGCGTCTTGCCGCACCCGATCTCTCCGGTCAGCAGCATGGCGCCCTTGTTTCGTTTCACGACGTAGAGCAGTCTCGCCAGGGCTTCCTCGTGCTCCGTGGAATAATACATGAACTCGGGATCGGGAACATTCTCGAACGGGAACTTTTGCAAACCCCAGTATTCTAGATACATTTGATCAAAGCCTCCACGGAAAGGGAAATCTCGGCAAAGCACAGGCGATAATGGAACAGGGAGCGGCGATAGGGATCGGCGATGTCGCCCTGGTGGATATCGTAATCCGGCAGATAGGATTTCAGGACCCTCAGCTCGCTGGCAAACTCGGGGTATTGCGCTTCGATTTTCTGCAATTGCGACATTTCCATCGTCAGGACCAGGTCGGCTTCGCGGAGGATCTCCCCGGTCAGCGGACGCGAGACATGGCCTTCATCGTCGATGCCGTGTTCGGCCAGAATTCGTCTTGCCGTCGTGTCTGCCGGCGCCCCGTTCATGTTCAGCAGGCCGGCGGATGACGCCGAGACCCCGGTTTTAGAAAGGCGTTCGAGCCCTTCGTTGAAGATCCTCTCAGCCATGAAGCTGCGCACGATATTGGCGTTGCAGACAAAAAGGATATTCGTCACGGCCAGCCGGAATCCGTCAACAATCGTTTTTGATGCTGAAGTATATACAACTTACTGGAAAATTCAAGCAATATTCCAGATTGACTTTTTTGGCGCTTTCACCTAAGCACGCAAGGGAACGGGAGACGCTTCATGAACGCACCCCCCCCGCAAACGCCGAGCGCACCGCCCCTCCTCGAGATCAACGATCTCCGGACCGTCTTCGACACCCCCGCCGGAAGCGTCCGGGCCGTGGACGGGGTCGACCTCGTCCTGGGCGGAGGGGAGACCCTGGCGGTCGTCGGGGAATCCGGCTGCGGCAAGACCGTCCTCGCCCTCTCCGTCATGCGGCTTGTCCCCTCGCCTCCCGGCCGCATCGCTTCCGGGTCAGTCTTGTTTCGGGGAGAGAATCTCCTCACGCTGGATCGCAAGCGGATCCAGGACCTGCGGGGCGACCGGATCTCGATGATCTTTCAGGAGCCGATGACATCGCTCAATCCCGTCTTCCAGGTGGGAGAACAGGTCGCGGAGCTCATCCGCCGTCACCGCAAGGCCACGCATCGGCAGGCCCTGGATGAGGCGTCCGAATTGTTCCATCGGGTCGGAATCGCCGAGGCGGATCAGCGCCTGCGCGCCTATCCGCATCAGCTCAGCGGCGGTCTGCGGCAGCGTGTCATGATCGCCATGGCGGTCGCCTGCCGTCCCGACCTGATCCTAGCGGACGAGCCGACCACGGCCCTGGACGTCACGATTCAGGCCCAGATCCTCGCCCTGCTCGAACAGTTGAAACGGGAGATGGGAACGTCGCTTATGCTCATCACCCATGACCTCGGCGTGGTCGCGCGGATGGCCGAGCGCATCATCGTGATGTATGCGGGACAGGTGGTGGAGGAGGCAACGGCGGAGGTGTTGTTCGACACGCCCCGGCACCCCTACACGCGGGGCCTGCTCGCCTCCCTGCCTCGCATCGGCACCGATCCCGCGACGCCGCTGCCGATGATTCCTGGACAGGTTCCCAGCCTGTACGACCTTCCCCGGGGCTGCCGCTTTCAGGACCGCTGCCCGGATGTTCGCCCGGTCTGCCGAGAAGAGGAACCGGCGCTGTTGTCGCCTTCAGCGGGAGCGACCGTGCGCTGCTGGAATTATACTGATGATGGCCCTGCTCAAGAACGCAACCTGTTCCCCTAACCGCAATTTCAGCCAGGGCCTGATTCGGGAGGAATAAGATGCGCGATGCGCTGATGGAGATACGGGGACTGTCGAAAACCTTTCACGCCTCCGGGGGGTGGACCGGTCGTGGCGCGCGTGAGGTGCGCGCCGTCCGGGACGTTACCCTGTCGATCCGGACGGGAGAGACCCTGGGGCTGGTCGGAGAGAGCGGCTGCGGGAAATCCACCCTGGGACGGCTCTGCCTCGCGCTCGAAAAGCCGACAGAGGGTGAAGTCCGATTCGAGGGCCGCAATATCTTTGCCCTGACGAACTCTGAACGGAAGGCCTTTCGCCAGGCGGTGCAACTGGTTTTCCAGGATCCTTACGCGTCGCTGAACCCCCGGCGGACGGCGGGCCAGACCGTCATGGAGCCCCTTTGGCTGCATGCCTCCGATCCCGGACAGGTCCCGGACGCGGCCCGGAACGTCATGCGCACCGTGGGGCTCGGCGAAGAGCACGCCCAACGCTATCCCCACGAATTCAGCGGCGGTCAGCGTCAGCGCGTCGGGATTGCCCGGGCGATTGCCCTGAAGCCGAAGCTCATCGTCGCCGACGAACCGGTCTCCGCCCTGGACGTTTCGATTCAGGCCCAGATCCTGAATCTGATGAAAAAGCTCCAGAGGGATTTTGGCCTGACGTATCTGTTCATCACGCATGATTTCAGTGTCGTCCGCTACATGAGCGACCGGATCGCCGTCATGTACCTGGGACGGATCGTCGAGCTTGGATCGAACGAGTCCATCTTCGCTAATCCCCTCCATCCCTATACCCGTCTCCTGCACCAGGCGATCCCCGTTCCCGATCCACGCGCCAGGCGCCTTGGGCCGCCGGCGATAACCGACGACGCACCGCCCCCTGAAGAGGGGTGCCTGTTTTATCCCCGTTGCCCGGAACGGTTCGACCGGTGCCGTGAAAGGCGTCCGGAGCTATTGGACCAGGAAACGGAGCATCGGGTGGCCTGTATCCGAAGGGAGGAACGCCTATGAAGGAAGAAACGGTGATGTTCGATGCCAACGGCATTCGGCTCGAGGGGCGCATGGCTCCCGCAACGGGCCGAGGGGGCGCGGTCGTTTCCCATCCGCACCCCCAGATGGGTGGCAGCATGGACAACAATGTGGTCGAGGCCATCTGTGAGGGCTTTCAGCGTCTCGGTTTTTCGACCCTGCGGTTCAATTTTCGCGGCACGGGACGGAGTCAGGGAAGGTATGACGGGGGGCGCGGCGAACAGGACGACCTCCGCGCCGCGGTCGATTTTCTGGCCGGCCGCACGTCGGCGCCCGTTCTTCTCGGCGGCTACTCCTTCGGGGCCTGGGTGACGGCCAAACTCTACGCCCGCGAGCCTTTGCCGTATCGCCTCCTGCTGGTCTCCCCCCCCATCGATCTTTTGGAGACCCCGTTCGAACCGCTTGCCGACGGGTTGATCGGCGTCATCTGCGGCGACCGCGACGCATTCTGCGACATTCGAGAACTGACGAAACGCCTCGGACGGATCAACCTCGCGCCTCACGTCCTGGCGGGAGCGGATCATTTCTACATCGGTCGTGAAGAAGAGCTCGTCATCACGATCGGAACAATTTTAAATGCATTCCTCAAAAATGCTTGATTTTTGAAAATGATGGTGATACGGGCGATTTGTCGGGGGATTCATGTTGAGTCTGTCATTCAAGTTATCCCGGCGGACGGATCATGCTTGTTGCCGATAATTTAAAAAAACTGCCTGAAGGGGGAGCCATCCGTGCGCGGATTTCTTGGATCCGAAGCCGGGTGGCTTTTTGATTTCTTGACCAAAGGAAAGGAGGGTACGGCTTTGGCAGAGGGGAAAGTGAAGTGGTTCAACGAGAAAAAGGGCTACGGTTTCATCGAGAGCGACGAGGGGGGAGACGTGTTCGTCCACTACAGCGCCATTCAGGGTTCCGGTTTCAGAACCCTGTACGAGGGGCAGCGAATCCGATTTGACGTCGAGGAAGGGAAGAAGGGGCCGGCTGCCGCCAACGTGCAGACGGTATAGGCATCATCGATTCATCGAAGACCCCGGGAGGGCATGCCTGACCGGGGTTTTTTTATCGCGTCGGGGAGGCGGGAATGACGGTTAACCTCGTGGCCATCATCGGTCCGACGGCCTGCGGAAAAACGGCCCTCGGTGTACGGCTGGCGAGGGAGATCGGAGGCGAAATCCTTTCCGCCGATTCCCGCCAGGTCTACCGTGGCCTTGACCTGGGGACCGGGAAAGACCTGGACGAATACCGTTCCGAAGCGGGAGTGGTTCCCTGCCACCTGATCGATATCGCCGCGCCGGATGAGGAGTTTCATGTCTTTGCCTACCAGCGGCTTTTCTTTCAACGCTTCGAAGAAATCCGCAACCGTGGCGCGTTTCCGATCCTCGTCGGCGGGTCCGGCCTCTATCTCGATGCCGTCCTCATGAACTATCCCTTCGAAGAAGTCCGTCCGAACGAGGAACTCCGCCACGTTCTGGCAGGTCTAGACATCGGACAACTTCGCGAGCGATTACAGAGCGTCCGTCCGGACCTGCACAACACGACCGACCTGATCCAGCGCGAACGCCTCATCCGGGCCATTGAAATCGCCGAGCATGTCCCCGCCGGGCCGCGGGATTCCGGGTATAGGCCGACGGATCTGAACCCCCTGGTGGTCGGGATCGCGATGGAGGTCGATGCCCTGCGGCAGCGCATCGCTCGGCGCCTGCGCCAGCGGCTCGAAGCCGGCCTGGTGGCGGAGGTCCGGCGACTTCACGATGACGGCCTGTCGTGGGAGCGTATCGATCGCTTCGGTCTCGAATACCGCTATGTGGCGTGGTATCTTCAAGGCCGAATCGATGAAGACCGGATGTATCAGGAGTTGAATACACGCATTCACCAATTCGCCAAGAGGCAGCGGACATGGTTTCGAAGGATGGAAAGGCGCGGCATACGGATACACTGGATTCCGGGGGACGACTATCCCGCTCTCCGGAAGCTTGTCCTGCCGTACCTGGAGGTGATGAACGCGGGCAGCGAAGGCTGAGGCAGTATCTCGATCGATACGTTCTGCACGGCCCCTGGCGCCTGGTGTGCAGCGATCCATCCGAGGTCACCCTGGTTGTCGTCATCCCCGCCCTGGCGGAGAAAGGGCACCTCTTCGACACCCTGGCGGCGCTCGCTGCCAATCCCGCGGATCAGCTTGCCGACACCCTGGTGATTGTTGTCGTCAACAACGGCCCCCGCGAAACCGTCGATCGTGAGATCTTTGCGGACAATCAGGAGACGATCGCCATCCTGAACGGCCTGATCGCCGGGCGCACCCGGCCGAGCGAATCCGCGGACAGACGACTGCGCGGTGTCCTCGACTTTCTGAGAGGCTCCGCGTTGCGTATCGGTCTGATCGACGCCTCGTCGTCCGGATACGAAATCCCGTCATGTTTTGCGGGGGTCGGCAACGCACGAAAAATCGGTCTCGATCTCGCGCTCGCCCTGCGGCCCGCGCCCCGTGGGCGTCCCGTTTTGGTCTGCCTCGACGCCGACACGATCGTGGCACCCGATTATCTCACGGCCATTCGCCGCCACTTTCAAGATCAGAAGCATGAAGCCGCTGTGATCGCCTTCCGCCATCCGCTTCCGGACGCCCCCGACCGGCGGGCGGCCATCCTCTGCTACGAACTCTTTTTGCGATACTACGTCCTGGGTCTGTCCTGGGCCGGATCGCCCTACGCGTTCTACAGCATCGGCTCGACGATGGTCTTCACGCCGGACCGATATGTAGCCGTGCGCGGCATGAGCCGACGCACCGCCGGGGAGGATTTTTATTTTCTGAACAAGGTGAGAAAGGCCGGTCCGATCTCGTCCGTAACCGATACCTGCGTCCGCCCTTCCGACCGGCTTTCATCCCGCGTTCCTTTTGGAACGGGAAAACGGATGATCCGCCATCTGGCCGGGGAGCGGGACGAGTATCTCTTCTACCACCCGGATATCTTCGCCATCCTCCGGAAATGGCTCTCGCTGATGGAGGGGAGCTGGCGACGCCCGGCACAGGCCATCCTGGAGGCCGCGTCAGACCTGCACCCCGAACTGCGGATTTTCCTCGAGCGGCAGAACTTCCCCGAGGTCTGGCCGCGGCTGCAGCGGCAGACCAGGAATACCTGCGGCGCCCACCGGGCCTTCCACACCTGGTTCGACGGGTTCCGCACCCTGAGGCTCGTGCATGAGCTCGCCGCGTCCGCTTACCCCCCACAGCCCATGGCGGCCGCCCTGTCCTGGCTGATGAGGGCCTGGGGGCAAAACGGACCCGCCCTGGGGGAGCGCGATTTCAGCAAGGACCTTTGGGCCCAGGAGGCCTGCCTCATGATCTTGAGGGGCCTGGAAACGTCCGAGACGCGCTGGGGCGCGTTCTGACCGGAATATCTCCTTGACGCCGCTCGATGTTTGTTCATATACTTTTGGAAAGTCGGGAATTCGCGCACCCCATCGTTCGGGATGCGACCAATGACGATGTGAGGCAGCGCCTGTCGGCTATTCCGGATTCGCCAACCGTTCAAGGCCTGACCATGATCAAGAATGAAGGAGACTGTATGAGGCAAAAACGGTTGTTTGGGGTCGTTACCGTCCTGTTGGGAATGATGCTGCTCTTTTCGGCCTGCGGTTCGAAGGAAGAGAAGAAAATGCCTTCGTCCGGAGGAACCGGAATTCAAGCCCCCCAGTCATCATCACCGCCGCTGGAGG
>Ga0209606_1003846_pt1 | contig 14631 bp, 21 predicted proteins | sample AD_UKC057_MetaG_FD_184412 | JGI IMG/M metagenome (GOLD analysis project Ga0209606, IMG submission 184412) | Active sludge microbial communities of municipal wastewater-treating anaerobic digesters from USA - AD_UKC057_MetaG (SPAdes) (version 2) | ecosystem: Engineered > Bioreactor > Anaerobic >...
AAACAACTCCAAGCGTCCCAAGTACCCAATCCGTTTCCTTCTATTCCATCTCCCCTGTCCCATATCCAATAAGCAACCTCTAAGTTTTTGTCTACATCAAACATATCTATTGCTGTGTAACCGAACTTTTCTTTTACTTCGTCTTTCCAAGTCTTCCAATGTATTTGTGCCACGCCCAAATCACCTGTTTCTGACACTGCATCAGCCAAATGTCCTGATTCGCACTTAAATACTGCGATTGCTATCATTGAAGTTTTGTAGTCCCCCCATACTTGAATTATCTTTTGCTCGGTTGTTGATAACTCTTCGTATGGGGTTCCTACTACTACTATTTCCTTAACAGGTTGAGGCGCTTCTATTTTCTCAATCCTGTAAGGTAATTGAAACTTTAATGTCTGTTTAACTATGTTCTGCTTAACGATCTTATGTTCGGCACCCCAGTCCGCTACTTTTTTAGTAACCATTGCTACACAAAATACTAAAAGCACAATCCCTGCTCCTACTCCAAATGCCATTAAATTAAAGTCTGGTTTCTTTTCGTGTTTTATTTTTTTGACCGCTATCTTTTCCATATTTTCCATTATTCATCTCCTTCCATATCTGATGTTTCACAGTCATTCCCTATTACTGGTATCTCCCACTCCACACACGTAGAATTACACATATCATCTATATACTCTATATAATCCGTGTTATCGGTATCAACCAAGTACTCATAAATTGCGGATTTTATGTCTGCCTGTTTTAAATCAGACAACTCGTTAAAACTAACTACGAAATATTTATTTACTTTGTTATTTACTTTGTTAGTTACTCTATTTGTTTTCATATTTTATATATACACCTTAATTAACTATTTGTCAATAGTTATTTACCAAGTGCTTTTTTTATTTTTTTATACAACTTATCAGATACAACCCTCTCACCTTTTCTGGCACGACAAAGCATAGCCGGACTACAACCGACTTCTCTTGCTAATTGAGTTAGATTTACATAATCTAATAGATTGTCTTCTTTTATTACTTTATATTTCATACTTACCTCCACACAACGGACAGATGGTAAACTTTTTACGCTTCTCTTTCTTCTCTTTTGTCTTTTCGGATATGGCCTGTCTCATCTCAAATACTGTCCACCCTTCTTCCTCAGCCTTATTAAGCCATTTATCCTGTTCTTCCGGCTCAAGATGGGCAACATTTTGATGGTGGCTAAAACTTAATTTTTCATGTCGTCGTGAAGGACTGATATTATTGGCAACCCACGAAGCGTTCTGTAAAGTTCCAAGTGCGTAGTCTGTTTCATCCAATGCCTGAGAATACTTTTCTCCCCATCTTCCCTCACCATAATTTAACCAATCTCCCAACCAAAACTGTACCGATTGGCCAGACTTTTTGATAAACTCTCCCACTTCCTGCCACTGTTCAAATGTAGGATTACCAACGGGCTTTATTCCATTCTTATAAAGCTCAAATCCCGAATAAACAATATTACCTTCCTTCAAAACAATATCAGTCATAAATTCCTCCTATAACAAACCTATTCCTCTCAAAATTACTACAGAGATATAAACTGCGAATATAAAAATTATACAACCGCAACAACCACCGTCTTCCATAATACATCCTTTTAAAAACTTGGGGGCTAAGGGGAAGGGAGGGGGTGAATCCGACCTTCCCCTCGAAAAGCCTTTAATTCGCACTACGCAGTAATACCACATAGCCGTTGATTAAAGAGATCATATCATTAAATTAACTCAATGTCAAGTAGGGACGATTCGGAATGATCTGGAATAAGTCGGGATAAGTCGGAATAAGTCGAAACGTTATAAACAATCACAAAAGACCGCCGTCAAAAATCTTAGAAACATCATCCAACGTCTGTGTAGAAGAATCACTTACAGGAGAAACTGTATCATTTTCCTTTAAATGTTTCACATAATACTGTTTCATAAAAGAACCTATCTGCTGGGGAGTATACTTCTCGCTTTTAAGTGCATAAATTATTTTCTTAAAATCCGTTTGTTGTTCACTCATATACTCTCTCCAAAAACTTATACTTTCTTTTTATAGCGACGAAGGCTTTAAAGCATTTTATTACTTTTAGATAATTTACTCTTTTCATACTTGACTAATCTACTTAAGTAGATAAACCTCTTTCTTTTAGGTTCACGTCTTTGAGTATAAACCCTTTGTATTTGCATTTGTTTTGATTTATTGACGAAGTTTTCTTACCTTACGTTGAAAAGGTTAAAAATTTTATGTTCATTTGCAAGGGACTTAATATTGAATAAAGGCTCTACGGTTTGGCGAATAACCTGTTAAGACGCCTATCTGAACCTACCTATCAAAGTAGCAACTATCGGGAAACTGAACAGGCAGAGTAATCCCTTCGCTGGAGCTTACGGACAGGTAATCTAATATTAAGTATTATCAAACTGCTTTTTTCACGTTGCTTCTCGGTAAACTCTTAAAACATATTTTGTTAGGTGCTATGTTTGGGACGTTTACTATCCCCCCTTTACACCACTTGACAAGCCATAAAAATCTGTTATATTTACAAATAGAGGCCCTATCTTTTGATTTATTTCTTCAGATACGGGTCTCTGCTTGTTCTTGTTCATAGAGCTAGTATAACTCTCAATGCAAGTCGTTATAAGAGACAGAAATTGCTCTAATATAGATTGTATTGTTTTTAATTTACGTTGTTTCATAAGCACATAATATACTACAATATACATTGTAATAATATATATTATACTAATGTAAATTACTACAATGTGTACTGTAATAAGTAAAGCCCGTTAGAGTTGATTTAACAATAACGGGCAATTGCCTAGAGTTTTAACTTGTAAAGGAACGAAATACCTTTTCTTGGGTGAACACCGAAACACATCTGAGATGGTTGTGTAGACATTCCTATTGATTTGAGTACCCATTGGTCATCAGACATAAAGCACCCATTAACAAGAACCTCTACGTTGTTCCAATCCATTCTAATTGGTGTGTGGAAGTGTCCAAGGCACAGATAGTCGAAGTTTCCGATTGAACCTTGCCATCGCATAGCTCGCTGAGTTATCCCGTAGATTGGGATGTTTAAGTATCTTGGTATACAATCTCCATGTGCGAGCATAAATTTCTTGCCCATTATATCTACCATTTGATAGAACATCTTTTCTTCAATGTGCCATCTAATCTTTTTATAATTGGCAGTTTTGCTCTGCAGGATTTTGTATATGATAGTATCCCAGTTAGTTGATGGGGCATTCATCTTAGTTACGTTACCGTGATTTCCTGGTACGCAATAAACATCTATGCCACCTGGAAAGTGTGGTGCTATGGAAATGAGAAACTTCTCTGTCATCGGAATTGCACCTGTAAAGACCTGTTCCATTAAAACCATTTCTAATGAATCTAGATCTACCTTTGATGTTATGTCCTCTGACTGAATCATGTCCCCAAGCATAAAAATATCCAGTTTCTTAATCGGGATAGCGTTTCTCTGTAGACTGGCTATTTTTACAACAGCCTTTGCTAGAGTATCTAATCTATCACCAAGAACCTTGATATTAGTTGTTGGAGATTTGTGTCCAACCTGAAGGTCTGAGAAAAGAAGTACCATCTCCTCCTCATCCCCCTTACCCTGTTTAATCTTTATCTGCGGTATATCCACGACCTCACTGGCTTTGATACCCTTGTCGACAATGCTCTCAATCATTGAGAGTGCTTCCTCAGTTCTTATTACATCCATTTCTACCTCCGAGTCTTGTTTATGTTTTTTGTATGGACCTCTCTTATAAGCAGGTTTGTTCATATAACTCTTTCTAGTACTCTTGCTTAAATTATTTACTTGTCATCCTTATACTTTTTCTCCTTTTTATTTAACTCTTTATCTAACTCGTCATCACAGACTTCCCAAAGTTCCTCTTCTAGTTGTCTGATAAGACTTTTGACTTTTTTGCCTTCTCTTTGTAAGGTGTAAAGTCTTGACAGTTCGTTGATTATCTCTTGCTTGTTCATCCTGTTCCTCCAGTTTGGTTATTTTTGGTTGTTTTTGCAAGAACTATCTCTTAGTACCACATATTTCTCCTTTCTATTGTTAAAGTGCTATAGGCTATTTAACCTTTTTTCAAGTCATCTCAAGCCAAATAGGCTTTTTTACGAGGGTTTTAGGTTTTTTTTCGCTAAATTTGGCATTTTTCGTTAGACCCCTATCTAAGTACCTTTTTTCAAAGTTACCCCAAATTTAGGGGGGTTTTTAGGTTTTTTTCGCCAAATTTTGCTATCCTGTGAGGTGTCTAAATGGATGCACCTCTCCGTGATTTCATACCACCCAACTCCTTGCTAGTAAGCCCTTTATTGACGAGATTCTTACCAAGTACCATGCGTTTATTTTTTGGCAAGGTACATCCTGGTTCTCCATTCACATAAACTCTCTTTTTAAAGTCAGGATCTAGTGGACATATTGGAGCACTACACCTGTAATATTTAGGACAACCTTTCATTTCATTATAACTTATCATAAAATTTTATTAATTTTATTAAAATCTTGTTAATCCTCCCGCAGTACCTTTCGGTGCCTGTAAGTGTAGGTACTTATCCAACACCCTTAAAAGAGCAACTATGATTACCGCCCACTCTTTGTTTATTAGTTCAAAGTAAGCAAGTATTACTGGTATAACAGCAAGAACGAGAACCCTTAACGGTTCTTTAGCCGCTTCCCATAATTTTCCCCAATCAAATTTCATATAATTCACCTCCTGTTAAATAACTTGTCTAACCAAGCATTAAATAGTTCCATTCTTGTATATTCTGATAAAGGTGTCTTACCCGTTGCTATAGTCTTTCTTAAAGTTTCTATAGTTTTATCTTTGTCTTGTATGTCGGAATAAAGTTTGTTAGTAAGTTCATCAGATTTATTTTTATATTCAAGATATATCTTCTCCAAGTCATTGTAGTTCTTCTTCCACTTATTTCTGTCATCTTCCATATCGTCTAATTCTTTTACAAGTTTTGTCCAGTCCTCAATTAACTCCTCGTATGTCCAGTACTTGTTGTATCTTGATATATCTTTTAATCCAAACTTATCTTCCACACCTGTAGGTATGTCTTCTCCCATAAATACTCCTTTTGCTATGGAAATAATTTTATCCACATCAAGCGTTCCAGGGCATTGAGTGGGTTTAATTTCTGAATGTTTTAAAATGTGTTTCCTATCAATGGGTATTTTATATCTATCACAAATCTCTCTTACCAGTTGCCCTGATGTTTGGTATGTTTTATCAGACGCATTTTTGGTAGTCGTAGCGTCATGCTCAATACCGATAGAGCATTGATTCACTGACCGATCACCAGCGTGCCACGCTACTTCATCTTCTTTGACCCATTGGTAAACAGTATCATCTGAAACCCCATAATGAGCAGAAACCTGTGAGTTTGGGTTCTGAAAGCGGGCATTGGCTGTTTCTAGGGTACCAACACCAAGCCAATGTAAAATTATGTAAGTTATTGGTTTTCTATATTCCGAACCGTCTTTATTGGGCGAACCCTTCCAAAAAATATTCATAGGCAGAATAACCTTATTATACGCTTTTATCTGGTAACTGTAAACTCTTCTGTGTAGTCTTCAATGGTAACTACTTTGATAGGATTTACTTTGTAGGTATATGATATTTTTAGTGTATATTTACCAGTTGGTAATGTCTCGGGAACCTGAATAGATATGTTCTGTATCCTACAACCCATTGGGTTTTTTGTTGTAGTATCTGGAGTAGAAAAAACCACTCCGTCAAAAAAAGACCTTGATATATTGACACTATCATTAGTAAACTTACAGTAGTCTAACTCGTAAATTAAAACATCTCCCTGTTTAACGTACTTAGTTAGTACTGGTATTGGGGATTTGTTTACTTGCATAGGTTTATATGGATATAAACTCCAGAATAAAAACGTTCCTACGGTTAGCAACCCTAAAAGTAGACTTCCTATTCCTACTGTGTATATTAATTTATGCCTCATTGTTTTAAAATTAGTGTTATTAAAGCACCAACTACGCTTGTTAGTATTAAACCTACTATTCCATATACTATATTTTTTACAGGTGTAAACTCGTCTTGCGTAACGTATTCTTTATCCAGTTTACCTTTTATTTCTTCTACGCTACATTTTATGTATTCTAAATCTTTTTGTATGACTGCCAATTTGACCTTGTCTGTTGTTTCTTTGTTCATTTTAATACAACCACCTCTGGGTGCTGAATTATATATCGCAGTTTGGTTTCAAGAATTTGTTTGCTATCGCCTGTTTGTGGTAGATACTCTTTAAGTAATTGCTTTTCTGATGCGGTTAATGCAGTTCCTCCCCTCGCTTTTGCTATCGCAGCGAATAGGTTATCTACTGCTACATTAAAGTCTAGAGTTTCTTGGTTCCCACCAAGCCCTAATTGCCCTTTTACTTTTTCAGCACGACCCCCTATAGCACCTGTTTTTACACTGCCAGAAGATAGTTTTTCATACGCTCTAGCGGCAGCATCTGATATTAGTTGAATGTTTTCGGTTTCCTTACCTCCTTTAACCGCACTACCAATTAAATCTGCAAGTATAGCGTTTTGTTCTTTGACCGGTAATAGTTGCAAAAGCATAAGACTTTGTGAGTCTAATCCAAGTTGACTTAGAATATCTGTACCTCGAACTCCTTGTGTTCCTGTGGGTGTAGTGCCTGCAGGAGTAATCCCTCCTGTTGATGGTACGACCTGACCCGTGGGTTGTTTACCTCTTATTGCTGCTGCCGGTAATGCTGGTGGCATAACTTGTGCACCCGTACTTAATAAATTTCTCAGTGTCCCCTGTGATGCCTGTCCAGTACCCTTCCCACCAAGGCCAAGAAGTAAATCTCCCCATCTATTCTTAGCACCCATAGCAAATTGAGCCGGTCCAGAAATAGGAAATCCAAAAATGTTAATCGACTCTTGAGATGCTTGTTTTAAACCCGGAGCTATCTTATGTAGCATACTCATTTCCCGTGTTAACGGTTGTAATTCTGGTCTTGCTATACCTAATAAATCTGTTAGAGCCTGTCTTGTATCTAATCTTACACCTTCTATTTGTGTTACGGCAGAAGAACTTGTACCACCAACTTTTTTAAATGCTGACGATAGTTGTTTGTTTAAATTACCAAGAGTTTCATATATAGCTTTATCACTAATATACCCGTCAACAGCCTTTTTGCTTAATAAGGACATCTCTCTATTTAATAATTTTTCAAATGATGGGTCTCCCGGTATGTAATAACTACCGTTGTTTTCTATCTGCTGTATTATAGCGTTCTTTACTGTATTTACATCGTAAGCATTTCTTGTTGCTCCAGGAGCATCTATAATATCACCTACCTGATTATATAAGTTATTATATTGTTTAGCTACACCATACCTCATTTTACTGGGTGTTCCAGTAATACCTTTTTCATTTAGATATTTCATCATAGCGTCTTCATCTATGATAGACTCTGGACTTCCACCTGCCTGTGGTCTAATTACATCTCTCTTAGCCTCATATCCTCTTTTAGTCATCCAGTTAGATTCTTCTGGTGCTATTGTAGACACCGTTTCCTTACCTTTTGCCGGTAACAATTTGTCTAATATCGCACCTGTTAATACACTTGCTCCCGCACCACCCAGAGTACTTGCTATGAGTCCTTCTGCACTTTTTTCTGGTGAATACCCAAAACCAGCAGTAGCACCTCCTATGGCTCTTGTACCTACTTTTCCTATATTTCCTATACCTTTTGCTGGTACTCCCCACGATATCATGGCTAGAGAATCTTTTAGCATTTGTAGTGGATCTGTAAGTTCCTGTTGATTTCTAGTGGCTACTGTTTCTCTTGAAGATGCTTTGGCTAATTGTTCTGCTCTATCCAACATAGATTTTATTTCAGGAGATGTATCTCCAGCCACTATCCTTCTTGTTGCTTCATTAATAAGTGCATTTGCTTCGTCTATTCTTCCAGTTCTATTTAGACCTATTTCTTGTGCTGCTCCTACAACTCGTTGGGCAGTTCTTTTAAAGGGAGATATAAGACTAGACACTACATTTTTTAAAAGACCCCCAGACTGTTGTCCTGGTATGGTATATCCAGATGATAGTGCTAATTGTAATTCCCTATCATCTATGGTTCCTGATATTCCTTCTGGATTTATTACTCTTATTCTCGCCATCCTAGTAAACTCCTTATTCTACTCCACAAACTTGGTTTTACTTGAGGTGCTTGTGGTGCTGAACCCAAGTCTATTCCCCCCACATTTGTAAACGGACTTGTTGTACTTCCTACATTATAAATACTCTGTGTTGGGGCTGTATACGCTGTTATATTTCCCGTATTGGTTGGGTTAGGATATGTGTTTATAGGAAAGTTAGTGTCTTCATCTTTTATAAATGAGGTTACTCCGACAGAACTCGGTACTTCTGGTATTTTTAACTGTTCGTTTTGTTTGTTAATTAAATCCAGTATAGCCTGGAGAGCACTTCCTTGCCCAGCTTGCTTGGCTTCCCACCTTCTTCTGTCTTCCTCTAATTGATATTGCTGTAATGCGTTTTCATAAGTTCTTTGTGCCGCATCTGCTGCCGCCTGTCTGGCTGCTACATCCGCTTGATATGCACCTACCCCAGCATTTATTAAATCACCCGCCCTACCCATTCTTTGTCCGTAGATACCTGAATAAGATAACCAGGGTATCATTTTATTCGATGTGTATTGTGAAACTAATCTTTCCCTTTCAAATGGATTCCAGATATCTTGAAACTTCTCTCTGGCTGTTGCTGGTGCTGAATAATACTCTGCTGTTGCGGTATCCAGTTGCTTTAAGATATCTCGATTATCGTTGTAAGCATTTTGAACGGCTGTCTTTAAAGCATCCGGTATGGAACCAGCGTAAGAACCTAAATTGCTGACTCCTTGCTGTGCTTGAGTAGCCCTTTCTCCTGCTTGTATTAAATAATCTGGTAAACTTGTATCCATATTTATAGTATAACTTAATACATTAGATATTCTTCTGGAACATATCCTCTAAGGACATTCTCAGATGTCGGGAATTGTCTGTAATATCCTTCTGTTAATCCTCCATAATAACTTTTAGTTGCCTCACCTCTCCTTGTTTCTATCCCCCCCGATATAGCAGCCTCTAATTCTCTTTGTATATCTCTCTTTTTTCTGCTAACATCTGTATCCATAGCCGTAAGTTGTCTCCCATAATCTCTTTGTGCGTGTTCTTGCTGAGTTGCTATATCTGCTAACTTCCCTGTTTTTTCTATATTAAGTAAACCACCCTTCCTGTCCTTTATCCCACTAAAGAACATACCCGAACCAGCGAAACCCTCTTCTGCCGAGGCTATGGCTTGTTCGTATTCTCGTGAAGTTTTCTCTGCACTTCTCTCACTCAGGTATGCACTTAGTTTCTGGTCATCTTGTACAGTTTGTCTCTTTAACTCTATATCCTGTAAATAATCATCCAGTAACTCTGTGTAGTATGGTGTATATTCTGCGGTAGCACTTTGTTTAGCTAAAAGTTCATCAAATATAAATGGGTTTTCTGCCAGATAATCTTCTATGAAGGATTTCTCTTTGTTTATTTGTTCTTGTTGAGTTTTTATAATGGATTGTGCATAATCTTCAGCACTTTTCGGTGTTGAAACCATACCTGTTTTAGTACCACCTTTTGATATATAATCGTAGATATCTTTCCACTTTCCCTGTTCTTTTCCTTCTTTATATTTTCTGTATGCCTCTTTATTATTCCCAAACCAAGCACTTACAGATGGAATGTTTGTAGAACTACTAGAACTCCCAGAAGAACCAGCCGCCCCCCATCGTTCTATTTGTCGTTTATTCCATTCATTAACATTGTAGTAGGTGGGTCTAGTGCCGTTCTCGGTAAACACCATACCGTTAGCATCTACCCAAGCTGTTCTTCCTGCTGCATCTGTAAATTGTCTCATATTTATAGTATAACTTACTCCTCGCTTATTTCATTAAAATAATAATAGACTTTAAATGTATAGTTTATTCCTACCATATCCCCACTATCAAAAGTATCGTGGTTAAAATACTCTGAGTGCAAGGTTATGTATATATTTGTAGCATCTATAGAAAAATCAGCAGTCTCCGTCACCTCTATAACTTCCTTAGATTGGTTTTGATAAAAGGAGTGCCATGTTACTGGTAGTAGTACTTCTTTACCAACTGTGATTGAGTTTGGTGCGGATGTAGATATGGTCTTGTAAGATACAATGGTTATTGGAACATATCCAAAGTTATGGGCTTTGGTTATGCTTATGTTTCCACTAGCGTCTGTGATACCAGAATATGTAGATAGTTGTCTTAATCCCAAAACACCTCTTGCAGATGTGAATATATAGTTTTTTAAATCTTCTACTTCCTTTACATCGTATCCTGATTTAGAAACTTTCAACCCCCAATTAGAGGGGACTTTGGTGGTTGTACTATAACTAGTTGTGCTTGTGGATGTAGTGCTACTAGTTGCTGTAGTTGTCGCTGTTGAAGTTGTATAGTTTATTTCTAAATAAAAAGAATTGCTCTGCCCATCCTCGTAATCATAAAAAATATAGTAGTTATAAATAGCAGAACCATCGTCTTCAATGTAGAACCCCATCGCATTTCCAGAAGCCCACCCATCCCTGTCTATTATTTCTTGAACAATATTTTTAATATCTGGGGATGTATACGTTGTATCTTCTGTTACAGATGTCATATCCCAATCAATAGCGGCTGTAGTTTTAGCCCTTCCTATTTGAGTAGAAGAAAAATCTGCAGTATTGTCTTCATCTATACCATATATTTTTAAATAAACATCATCTGTATTATTTTCTTCTGATTTTCCTCTTAAGTAAGCACTAGTTATTGTTACTCCACGTGGAATAGTTACATTAGTAAACCTCAAACATACAACATAATCATCACCTATAAGTATTGTGCTATCATTAAAGCCAGTATCGGAAACAAAGTAAGTTACATCGTCACTAGTTCCCTGTATATATCTTGTATATTGACTCATAAATCATCCTCATCATAAAAAATATGATACATATAATCTAAGTTGAAAGAGAAAGCATCTGTTATTCCTGTAGCTGCCTCGAACTTTATGTATAGGTTGGTATTATCTGCGTAGTAGTAATATAAATCTGCTACCTGAAGACCTTGATAAATCCACCTATTCCACCTGCTATACTTTTCAATAACCTTCTCTGTATCTACGTCAAAGTATTCACCATACACAAAACAGATAGGGACATAACCAAGGTTGTGAGGAATAGTTACTGTAAACCCGCCGTCTCCTGCTGTGTAGGATGCCGTGCCAGAACCAGATTTATCTAACTTTAAGACAGGGTGCTTTGAGAACATTATTAGTTTCTCCGTGTCGCTATCAACATTGTAATCTCTTTTGGCTATTTTTATTCCAAAGTTAGGCATAACAAATAAAGTAGTAATAGTAACTACCAGATTCCTCCCCGCCAGTTAGGTATAACTTAGTACTATCAAAAGATGCTTCAACAGGTTCGTATCGTGATGTAGAAGAGTTGTATAAAAAAACAAGAATTACTAGTGGAAAAGAGACAATATTATCAAAAGTTATCTCAGAAGAACTAACTGCTGACACCTTTCCCAGTTGTATTATCTTAAGACACGGGTATGCAGAACTAAATACAAGGTCTTTGGGTTCTGCGTCAAATACGTCATAACCCTGTTTGGATATTTTAAGACCATAGTTGGTCATGTCAGAACCCCCCAGCTTGGTATCCCAAAAGTATTATATCGTTTGTACCATCGTTAATTATTATTCTATTATTCTCTCCATCTAGCCTGATATAACCAGACGATATGTTTCCTAGATCAACTGGAACTATCAAACTACCAGCAATAATCTTTTCTGCTGCAACTGAACTAATCTTTACATCAGTAACGGAGCCATCCTCTAAGCCCTCTGTCTGTACCTTACCCGCCGCAGACAAAACTACGTTTCCTGTAGGGTCTAAAATCTTTATTCCATAAGCGTCTTCCTCCGCAACGTACCCCATAAGAACCCTAGACCTGGCACCATCGTTTATTATTATCTCTCCCGTATCCCAATTTATAGATAAAGTACCCGTGTTAGAACTTGTAATTCCCCCGCTAATATTAGAGCCAGAAAGACTAGTTATGTACATAGATGACGAGGCGTCGTTCATAGACGCCACGGGCGTGTTCTTATTTAGTAATCTATCAAACCCTATGTCCGTGTAACTCAAATTATCTCCTTAAAAATTAGATACGTTATTATAATAAAGTTCAAACTTTTCTATTAAAAAACTCTCCGATGTAGATGATTCTATAAATTTAAGTATTACTCCCGAAGCTCTGGAGTTCTCTGGGAATACAAACTCCGATTTTGGAGAACCAGCGTTTCCTTTTAAGGCATTCCACATCTTATCCGTATACCACTGATTAGGAAGTGTTGATGGACGATATACAAGTTTGTACATTATCTGCATATCGGGACCATCCTCTATGTAAAATCTTATTCTTGAAAAATCCACTATAGATGAAGAACCTGCTGGAAATATTGGGTGTGTCTCTAGTCCAAAGTGTATGCTAGACCCATCCTGTGTAGTCCCTGTATTTATTTTATAAACCTTATCGTCATTTGTTCCAACATAATTATAAATGATTCCACCCTCAAGGCTTTGTGTAGCACAGGTGATGTCAATTCCGTATGTCTTTGTTGACCACGTTTCATTTGCTGTATCAAAAAATGCTATTAAGTTTGTGTAGGACTCACCATCATCTGTTGTTATGTCTCCAATATAGAAACACACATATCTATTATCTTCTACCCAACCCACTACCTCATCTACATTTTCTGATGCTACGTTTTTTATTATGTCCCCAAGTGCATTAGAAATCGTATCTATGTTAGAACCGTCCGTTCTTAAAATCCCCCTGCTGGGATGGTAGAAGTAAGTGTAGTCATTTAAATCTACTATACTTCTAGGAGAAGATGTACCTATCGTGGTGCGTGATTTCCTCAAAGTTCCTGTTGATGAGTACCTATGAGTAGAGGAGTTCTTTAAAATAATAAGTTCGTTAGAGTTTACACCAAGTCCTTTTATCTCATCACCATCATCTGTTTCTACGTCAAAGTAATTAGACCCTACCCAGTAAGAGCCTGTTTCTGAATTAGTAAGATTCTCTGTTAGTGTGAGTTGTGTTTCTGAATCTATTTTTTGTACTGTGTACTCACCAGCATTATTCCCTGTAGTTATAGTTATTTTAGAACCTACCTTTATATTATTGTCTTTGAATTTAGCACCTTCCGATGTTACTACTGCTGAACCCGCTGTCTGAACCAAGTTTGTTCCACTCTCTATTCCCCATTTTAGACTGTAATCTGCTTTAGGAAGGTCTGAGTACCAAACTCTTGATGGGTATGAAACTCCTGCTATTGTTACATTACCTAAAAACAATCTTGTATTGTATCTTTTGATATACTTACCTTTCACAGAAGGGTTAACGTTACCAACTTCCCACGTAGTCCCGTTATAACAATACATTGGATTTGTACCATTTGTTATGAATAAACAATCTATAAATGTTTCAAAAGAAGCCTCTTTTCCCGCTGTCAAGTGAATACCCGCTTTATTCCAACCACCTGTTGTGGTGTTGTAAATCATAGGTGCATTTTTCCACACAGCTATTAGCTCTGATTTCCCTGCTTTATTATTATATCTTGTTATTCCTAATATCATGTAGTTGTAGACGAGGTAGATGTTGATGTGGACGTACTTGAAGAGGTTGAAGTCGAGGTTGAGGTTGAGGTTGTTGAACTCGTAGTGCTGGTAGACGTACTTGTACTGGTTGTTGATATATCTGTGCCTATTCTATCACTTCCCTTGACTTTTTCTACACCACCAATAACTTCAAACGATGCATTAATCGCCATATAAACATCTCCGTCTGCTTTCTGAAACTTTGTAGTTGCTCTTTGAATTCCTCTTGATAAGTTGTCTACTTCCAAGAGTTGTTCATCTATATTCGTCATATGATTATAGTATAACTTAAAAGGATTATATGTTTAGTATCTTATCAACCTATCTGTACTATTTAGACTATATTTCATTTATTTATCCTGTATATTTTATACTTCGTTCTTAAGTGTTTCTTGTTTAGTATAAGAACAATACACCGTTAGAATATAACTCTCTATCTGTACCCAAGCCAAAGTTAGAATTATCGTATTTACTAACCGAGACTGTATTATTATTAGAAACAGAAGAATAACCCAGCACATAAGTACCCCCACCATCCCTACAATATCCAACGAAAGTTTGATAGTTAGAAGACGAATCAACGATAAATGGTATTGTGAACTTTAACTGATTTGAAGCAGAACCACCAGTAGTTCCTCTTGCTACAACAGCATACTGAAAAGAAGAACCCGCAACCTTATATCCTATTGAGGGGATAGAAACACTTGTATAAGTCATTGAACCACTTGCTGAAAAAGTCGGTTGCCAACTTAAAACCCGTGTTTCAAATATTGGTCTTTGAATAAGGTTTTTACTATCAAATGCAGGAACAGTCCAAGTAT
>Ga0209606_1003847_pt1 | contig 14623 bp, 10 predicted proteins | sample AD_UKC057_MetaG_FD_184412 | JGI IMG/M metagenome (GOLD analysis project Ga0209606, IMG submission 184412) | Active sludge microbial communities of municipal wastewater-treating anaerobic digesters from USA - AD_UKC057_MetaG (SPAdes) (version 2) | ecosystem: Engineered > Bioreactor > Anaerobic >...
GAAAGAATGTTATGATGGGCTATTACAAAGAACCCGAAATTACCGCCGAAGTTATCACACCTGACGGCTGGTTCCGTACCGGAGACCTCGGTGTGTTGAGTGCGGATGGATTTCTGTCGATTCGCGGCAGAAATAAAAATGTGATTCTCGGTAGCGGAGGCGAAAATATTTTCCCCGAAGACATCGAATCTCTTATAAACAACTTCGACCATGTGGTTGAATCGCTGGTTGTTGAAGAGAATGGCGGTTTGGTTGCTCTGGTGCATTTCAATAAGGAAGAAATCGAACAACGATACAACGATATTTACGACAAAGTATCAGACTACAGCGATCGGAAGATTGAGGAACTCAAGGCTGAATTGCAGATTTACATCAACAAGCAGGTAAGTAAATATGCCCGCCTCAACAAAGTAATATACAAACCGACGCCGTTCGAAAAAACAGCCACCCAGAAGATTAAACGTTTCCTTTATTAGTTTTTGGGTATGCTGGAGTGGATTCTCATGGCACTTGCACTGAATGCTGATTGTCTGGCTGTTGCTGTGGCTACCGGATGCTGCATTACCGGAAACCGGAACAAAACTGCTTTAAAACTTGCGCTTGTATTCGCTCTCGTACAGGGCCTTTTTCCATTGCTGGGCTGGCTGGCAGGGATGCAACTCGGCACGCTGATCTGCGACTACGATCATTGGATAGCGTTTGCGCTTTTGGTTATTATCGGCGGAAAAATGATGTATGAAGGTTTTACAAACGACAGCAGCCGCAACAGCGTGAATCCCGAAAACATCTGGCTCCTGCTTGTTCTGGGCATGGCAACCAGCATCGATGCACTGGCAGTGGGTGCCTCGGTGGGCTTTATCGGGGGTAAGATTGTCGGGCTGGTGCTCTGTATTGTTGTGGTAACTTTTATCGTTTCGTTTGCCGGAAGCCGCTTTAGCAGTATGTTGCAACGTTATGTAAAATTCCGGATCGAGATTGCCGGCGGCCTGATTTTAATGGGGCTGGGAGTAAAAATTCTTGTTGAACACCTGATTCAGTAAGGTGGCAGCAAAGCCGTCGAAATCAATTATGTTGTAAAATATGATTGAAGTAGCAAGTATTTTATAATTTTGACTGAAATTTAAAACAATAAGACTCATGAGAAAACACATTTTTAATGCTGGCCCGTGCAAATTATCGGACCGTACATTGGAAAATACCGCCAAAGCCGTACTGGAACTTGGCAATTCAGGACAATCAATAATGGAAGTTTCGCACCGCGGAAAAGACTTCGAAGCCATTCTTGCCGATACGGTAGCCCTGTTTAAAGAAATACTCGAAATACCCGAAGGTTACAGTGTGTTGTTTCTTGGCGGAGGTGCCAGCCTGCAATTTTGCATGATTCCTTACAATTTCATGAAGACCAAGGCTATGTATATCAACACGGGAACCTGGGCCACGGCAGCTGTTAAAGAAGCCAAACTATGGGGCGAAGTGGTTGAAGTATCGTCGAAAGACCGCGAATTCAAATATATCCCCAAAGGATATACCGTTCCTGCCGATGTTGATTACCTGCATATTACCACCAACAATACCATCAAAGGAACCGAACTGCTGAAAGACCTCGACGTGAATGTTCCACTGATTGCCGATATGAGCTCCGATATTATGAGCCGTAAGGTTGATGTGTCGAAGTACGCAATGATTTATGGTGGAGCACAGAAAAACCTGGGACCTGCCGGGGTTACTTTTGTGATTATCAAGGATGAATACCTGCAAAAGGTGGTTGACAGACCGATACCGACCATGCTGAAGTATTCGACCCATATTGAAGGTGGTTCCATGTATAACACACCACCGTGCATTAATATTTTCGCATTGCGCGAAACCCTGTACTGGATTAAAGAAATGGGCGGACTCGATGCCATGAATAAACTGGCTGACGAAAGGGCAAATTACCTGTATAATGCCATCGACAAGAGTAAGGTTTTTGTTGGCACTGTCGATAAGGAAGATCGCTCACGCATGAACATTTGCTTTGTTCCGAAAGACGAATACAAACACCTCGAAGAAGATTTTGTGAAGTTTGCCTCAGCGCGCGGAATTGTTGGTATTAAAGGCCATCGCTCTGTAGGTGGATACCGAGCTTCGACATATAATGCCTGCACCATGGAAGATGTGAAGGCTTTAGTTGAGGCTATGAAAGATTTCGAAAAAGAACATGCCAAGTAATTCGTTTGCATAATCATCTGAAAAGCCGGCTATAGTCCGGCTTTTTTTTATTGAAGGGGTGGGCAACTCCTGCCACCCGTCTTTGCTGACGAGGAACGAGGACAAAGCAATCTGTACTTCGACGGGCTCAGCACAGGTATTTACGGGCGGTTAAGATTAAGCATCCCTCCCGCTCCGTGTTACCGGCACGACACCCGGAGCCAATTAACGCATGCCACCCGTCTTTGCGCGGACGAGGAACGAGGACAAAGCAATCTGTATTTACGGGTGGTTAAGATTATGCATCCCTCCCGCTCCGTGTTACCGGCACGACACCCGGAGCCCATTGGGGTTACCGATTTTTGCTGCAAGGTATTGCGAAATAGGTTTACATCCGGGTACTTTGTGTGTGACTATGAATGGAAGGAAAGAGGAAGATCATCAAGATTTTCTTTTCATACTTTTTCCTTGATGAAAAAGTACCAAAAAATCAAGACAAAAATATGCTTCCACCCGCTCTAACCGTTTAATGAAAAAACTAACAAAGTAGTGTTTTGTCAGCGCAGGCCCTTCTCCATTAGCCGACAAAACAAAGCGTCGAGAAGCAAACCTTGTTCGGGTCTTCGGGTGGTTTGCTTCTCTAGCCCTTTGTTGTTTTTTCTATTAAACGGCTATTCACGCCCGGGTTGGCTCGCATTTTTGTCGGGGCCTGCCCACGGCGCGTTACCTACAGGGTACAGTGAGCTTTTAGGTACTGTGAAGATGGAAGTTCAGTCAAAAAATCCAAATCGGATAAAACTGGACTTTTGATGGATATGAAATTTCCGCTCCGTGTTACCGGCACGACACCCGGAGCCAAATAACGCATGCCACCCGTCTTTGCGCGGACGAGGAACGAGGACAAAGCAATCTGTACTTCGACGGGCTCAGCACAGGTATTTACGGGTGGTTAAGATTAAGCATCCCTCCCACTCCGTGTTACCGGCACGGCACCCGGAGTCCATTGGGGGTTACGGATTTTTGCTGCAAGGTATTGCGAAATAGGTTTACATCCGGGTACTCTGTGTGTGACTATGAATGGGGGAGCAAAAGTAATCTAACCCGTTGTAAATTTAATGCCTTTACCCATTAATGGGTACAATATAGAATCAAAGCCTTTTAAGTTACCGATATCTTTTAAAATAGGTGTAAATTGTACAAATCGTTTAAACACAAATTCCATGAAAATGAAAATCGTTTTATTTCTGGCAATTTTGACTGCTGCATTTTATCAAGCGTGTGCACCGGCCTATGTCCCCAATGTCGTTAATTCACCGATGATACATTCCGGTAAATCGCTGAATGCATCGGTACATGGAGGTACTTCGGGTGTTGATATTCAATCGGCTTACTCACCCCTTGAACACTGGGGATTAATGATGAATGGCAGTTTTATGAACGAAAAAAACGAAAATAGTGACGATTATCACCAGCATATCTTTGTAGAAGCAGGTTCAGGCTATTACCTCAGACTGGGCAAATTCGGGCTGATTGACGCTTATGGAGGAACAGGTATTGGGAGAATAAGCTCGCTGCAGACATCAGGCATATTTGGGTCTGAAGCACATGATATGGTGGCCCGGGCATTTGTACAATCTTCGCTGTCGTTTGTGAGCAACTATTTCCAGACCTCTTTCTCTTTTCGGACAGTAATGGTGTATATATGGCAGGATGAAGCCCATGACACGGGATATTTCTTCGAGCCCACACTCACTATTAAGTTTGGCCTGCCAAGGGTAAAACTCGTGGCACAGGCCGGTCTTTCTCTACCAGTAAACAAGAATGTTGTAAGTTTTAATTACGAACCTTTTCTTGTATCGGTTGGTTTGCAGGCTCAAATACCAAGCATGGGCAGATGATTTTTTGCTGTAAGGCATTAAGGAACATGCTTATATCCTGGTCCCCTGCGAGTGACTCGGATGGTGATGGAATAATACGTTGTCACCATTCCCGGTTTTGCCCGTAGGGCATAAACATCATAAAAAAACAAGGCGAATAAAATCGTGTTTCCCGTTGGGGAATCAACATCAAAATTCTGAGGTTAATGTCCTACGGACAATAATTCCTTTTTAACTGCAATTCTATCGATGTTGAAGCCGTACGGGCTAAATACCAGTTCAGGTAGAGCTTAGGGTTCAGCAATTCCTGAGGCTCAGTTTCATCTCACCGGGCACCTCGACTCCACCTCGACTCCGCTCGGTGACCGGCTCGGTGACCGGCTCGGTGATCGGTTCGGTGAAATACCAAGCATGGGCAGATGATTTTTGCGAAAGGTAATTTCGAAACATGCTTACATCCAAGTCCCCTGCGAGTGACTTGGATGGTGATGGAGGAATTGAAGTTCAGGTAAAAAAAAATCCCGAATCGGGAGAATCGGGATTTTCGGTTGATATACAACTTATTACCAGGCAAATAAGGGATAGGAATGCATCATATCGTACACTTTTTTCCGTGTAGCGTCGATGACTTCAGTGTTTTCGAAATTGCTGATTACGTGGTCAATCATTTCGACGATGATATCCATGCTGTTTTCTTTAAGCCCCCGGGTTGTTATGGCCGGAGTTCCAACACGCAAACCGGAGGTCTGGAAGGGCGAACGGTGATCGAAGGGAACCATGTTTTTGTTTACCGTAATCTCGGCCTGTACGAGGGCATTTTCGACCTGTTTGCCGTTGATATCGGGGAATTTGGTGCGCAGGTCGATGAGCATGGAGTGGTTGTCGGTGCCACCGCTGATTACTTTGTAACCGCGTTTGATGAAGGATTCGGCCATTACGGAAGCGTTGGTTTTCACCTGCATCTGGTATTCGCGGAACGAAGGATCGAGGGCTTCGCCAAAGGCCACTGCCTTAGAAGCAATGACGTGTTCGAGCGGACCACCCTGCATTCCCGGGAATACAGCCGAATTGATGATTTCCGACATTTTTTTGATGATGCCTTTGGGAGTGGCTTTTCCCCATGGATTGTCGAAGTCTTTGCCGATAAGCACAATACCGCCACGGGGTCCGCGCAATGTTTTGTGGGTGGTGGAGGTTACTATGTGGGCGTATTGGCAGGGGTTATCGAGCAAGCCTGCAGCAATCAGTCCGGCAGGATGCGCCATGTCGATCATGAGCAGGGCACCGATTTTATCGGCAATTTCGCGCATACGTTTGTAGTCCCATTCGCGGCTGTAGGCCGAAGCACCACCCACGATGAGTTTGGGACGTTCGCGCAATGCCACTTCTTCCATCATATCGTAATCTACACGGCCGGTGTCTTCTTTTACTCCGTAAGCCACAGCCCTGAACAGCAATCCCGAAATGTTGACGGGAGAACCGTGCGAAAGGTGACCGCCATGCGCCAGGTCGAGGCCCATGAAAGTATCGCCGGGGTTAAGGCAGGCGAGAAAAACAGCTGCATTGGCCTGTGCCCCGGAATGGGGCTGCACGTTGGCATATTCGGCACCGTAGAGCTGGCAGATACGGTCGATGGCAATCTGCTCGGTCTGATCAACAAACTGACAGCCACCATAGTAACGTTTGCCCGGGTATCCTTCGGCATATTTGTTGGTCATCACTGAGCCCATGGCTTCGAGTACCTGCTCGCTGACAAAATTTTCGGATGCAATCAACTCGATGCCGTGCATCTGGCGTTCGCGTTCTTTACGGATAATATCGAAAACCGCATTGTCTCTTTTCATAACATATTTTTTAAAGTCATGTTGCAAAAGTAATGTTTTTGGTTTAGAAAATTGCGCCTTGCAAAATGTGTTTAGCAAAAGGTTTGAGGTGGATTTAAACAACTATTTCGAGTGTTCAATTGGTTCGGAGCTTTGTTCAATCGATTCGGAGGGGCGTTCAATTGGTTCGGAGCTTCGTTCAATCGGCATTGACAAGCGTGCGAACGGCATTGACCGCCAATTTTATTTCACCCCCGACTTTGTTGTTAACTTTTTTGTACCTTTAACCTATAAAATTTAGCACACAGTGAACTACATCCCTTCCATAGCAACAAGAACTATGCTGTGGAAACAATTTTGCCACTAATCGCCATGCACATTTCTAAGGACAATTTGACTATGTCCTTATTTTAGTAGGTTACAACTATGATTTACTTTTCGAGGAGCCACTGAAATACATTTTTGTGAATTATTCCTTCTTTGCTTTGTGGAAACGATTCGGTGGTTAAAAGAAATTTCGGATAATTATCATGTATAGCTTCAAGTGGAGTAAATTCCCGCTTTTCAGTTTCGGTGTTTGAAATTTCCCACGAGACCTGGTAATACTCTGTATTTCCATCGCGATTTTTAACAGTAAAATCAATTTCACCATTACGCAATGCTCCTGTCCAAACTTTGTATCCTCTCCTGATTAGCTCGAGATAAATAATGTTTTCAAGTATATGTCCCCTGTCTGCTATTCTTTCCCTACCAATAAGCACATTCAATAAACCCATATCCACAAGATAATACTTTTCTTGTGTAGCAAGCTGTTTTTTACCTTTTATATCGAAGCGATTGACTCTATAAAAGACAAAACTTTCGACTAAATAATCAATGAATTTCTCAACAGTAGCATGATGAATTTCCTGATTATCTGCTTTCAATGCTTTCGATATCCCACTTGGCGATAGGTGACTCCCAATATTAGCTGCAACAAATTTGACAACATTTCCAAACGCGCTCTTGTGGTTAATTTGGTGCCGTTGTGTGATATCTTTTTCGATAATGGTTGAATATAAAGCTTGAAGGTATTCGTAAATCTTGTCAAAACCCTCCTCCCTTAATTCAGCACCTTTTGGCAACGAAGTTTCGTTTACATAATCATAAAACAATGCCTCGTAATTCAGGTATTTATTTTTTGTATCAATAACTCTGAACTCCAAATATTCGCTGAAAGAGAATGGTAAAATTGAAATCTCAATATACCTGCCACTTAGCAGGGTGGCTAATTCACTTGATAGTAAATTCGCATTAGAGCCTGTGATATATACGTCTGTATTTTCGGTTGCATAAAGCCCATCGACTAACTTTTCAAAATCAGGTATATTCTGAATTTCATCAAGAAAAATATAATTTATTCTATCCGCAAACAGTTTTGATTTAATTTCAAAATACAGCTTATCCCATGTTTTGTCAAGAAAGTTTTCAGGTAATTCAAAATTGTATAATTGCGTTTGTTCAGGAATCACGCCGTTTGTAAACAGCCGATCTCGAAACATTGTCAGTAAAGTTGATTTACCCGAACGACGTAAACCCGTTATCACCTTGATAATATCTTTGTCCTTGTACGACAATAGCTTATCAATATATTCTTTTCGTGCTACTAATTTTTTCATAATGCAAATATACTTAAAATTATCAAAACTTTCAATAATTGCAAGTTTTGATATTATTCGCTAATGCAATATTAGAGATTAGAGGTCAGAAAACATTATCGCTACACCCGAACCTATTGCAAAATGCTTTACTAAGAATCATTTGTAGATGTGAAAACACGCTCCCATATTAGCGTTTTTCATGATAGGGCTCTTACTGAAACCGGTACTTTGGTCGGGTAAGACGCGCTCGTGTAAATTAAATTATAGTGTGCATGAGGAGTATTTGAACCGCCCGGATTACAAATCCGGACGAGCGGCGGGTACAGTTGGGGGCGTTTGCAAATCCGGAAAAGCCGGCGTTGTTACCACCGATAGCCGAAACTGAGTTCGAAGCAGTCGGCAACGCTGAGGTGGGATTTGAGCATGAGTCCGGCCATGAGGTTTTTGTGGAAGCGGTATCGGAACCCGATGCGGTCGTAGATGTAGCCCTCCGATTTTTTGGGGTTTACGAGATAAACTCCTGCCTGCAGGCTGAGTATTATGTTGCCGAAATACAGGTCCTGATTCAGATGAATGCCCATGCGGAACGGGCTGTGGCTTGCAGTAGCCAGGTTGTCGAGCAGCACCGATTCGGTGAGCATGTCGTAGTTGAGTTCGATGCCCGGACCCAACATGCGCCGTGAACTTACGGAATAGTTGAAGTTGGCATTGAGCGCCAGCACCGGATAATGGCGGGGGTCGTAAACAGCACGCTGCCGGAGTCCCACCGATACGTGCAGGGTCGGTACCCATGCGCCGGTGTGCTTTATAACCACAGGCGGGTTGTCGGTTTGGGTTGAATCGGACTGCCCGGTGAAGCAGACAATGCCCATACCCATGGTGACCAAATTGAGGCCTAAGTTAGGCTTGAACAGGCTGCCGTTTGAGTAGTGATTGAACTGCAGACCGGCACGGAACGAGGTGCGCGGGCTGTTACGCGGCGTAAACGAATAGCCCAGCCCCAGCCTGAAATGCGCATTCAGGTGCGAACCGATGGCGGTGTTGAGGTAGTTGGTTTCGCGGTCGAAAGGCCGGGTAAGGATGGCCGGTCCCCCACCGAGGGTGTAGAACAAGGCATGTTGCGCGTTTCCCGCAATACGGATATCGGCATTGCAGATGAGCGAATGGGCATAGCCCAGCACTTCGCGGTTGCCCAACGACGAAAACCCGTACTGCAGGCTGATGTCGGGGTAGCGCCACGACTGCAGCCAGTGTGTTTTGTCGGAGAACCTGAGGCGGAGACCCAGCGATGCGCTCAGTGTGTGACCGTTGATGAGATATTGCATGGGTTTATGATGGGGTGCCAGAAAACCCCAGGAACCCGAGGCGGTAATGCCCCAGCGGTTTTGTCCCGACAGGGTGAACGAAGCAAGACAGCAAACAACAAAAACCAGCATCCTGCGTTTTGCAAAAAGTGTTTTTATGATTGGTGTATTTCTCATAGTGGCCTGTGCGTCGTTGTGTGCAAATATAAGTTCAATTTTAAGAACCAATTTATAATGAAGGCTTTGTTTTATTATTCGTGATAAAAAAATAATTTTGCAGTCATTAAATAAAAAGTCATGTTAGCATTACTTCGTAAAGAAATCAGTGAGTTTTTCAGTTCGGTAACAGGCTATGTGGTGGTGGCAATATTTCTGCTCATCAACAGCATGTTCATCTGGATTTTTCACAGCGAATTCAATGTTCTCGATATGGGTTACGCCAACCTCGACAGCATGTTTATTCTGGCCCCGTGGATATTTTTGTTTCTGATACCGGCGGTAACGATGCGCTTGTTTGCCGAAGAAAAGCGGTCGGGTACAGCGGAATGGCTGCTTACCAAACCCCTGAGTGATTTTAAAATTGTGATAGCCAAGTTTCTGGCAGGTCTGGGTTTATCGGCCATAGCACTGGTGCCCACGCTGATTTATCTGATATCGCTGGTAACGCTGGCCGACCCGCCGGGAAATATTGACTATGGTGGTCTGGCCGGTTCCTATGCCGGGCTGTTTTTTCTGGCCGGTGTGTATTCTGCCATTGGGGTTTTTGCCTCATCGCTGACCAAAAACCAGATTGTGGCGTTTTTTATCAGCATCGTGATGTGCTATTTCTTCTTTCTGGGATTTTCGCAACTGGCGAGTCTCGGCTTTAGCGGGGGTATGCAGGATTTTATTATCTCGCTGGGGATTAACGACCACTACACTTCGATGTCGAGGGGTGTGATCGACAGCCGCGATGTGGTGTATTTTATCAGTGTGACCGGTTTGTTTTTATTCATCACCAAGCTTTCGCTCGAAAGCAGAAAATGGTAAGCCATGGCAAAAAGAGAAATGAAAAGAAATAGAAATTCTGGTGAAACTAAGATGAATAAAGCGTCTGAAAACATTTTGATGCGTGATGTCAATCAGGGAATTTTTGGAGGTGTTTGTCAAGGATTAGCGAATCATTTTAATATTAATGTAATTCTTTTAAGAGTCTTATTCTTATTGATTTCACCGGGTTTGTTGGTTTATTTATTCTTATGGATAAAATTACCAAAAAACGATCAAGGCTTCAACCGCCGCAGCCTGAAGAAGCAAAGTCTGGTGCAACTGCTGCTGGTGCTGCTTATTATAGTGGTCGTTAATTTTATTAGCAGCCAGTTGTTTTTCAGGCTTGACCTGACAGCCGAAAAAAGATATTCGCTGTCGGAAACAACCCGCAACATCATACGCAATCTCGACGACAGGGTGTATATTAAAATCTATCTCGATGGTGACGATTTACCTTTGGGATTTAAGCGTCTGAAACGTTCGGTGCGCGAGATGCTCGACGACTTCAGGGTGTTCTCAAAAAATATTGAGTACGAATTTATTGACCCCTTTGGTGATGCCGACGACGAAACCAAGCGCGAAGTGTATGTTGAACTGATAAAGAAAGGCCTGATACCGCAATATCTTCAGGAGATGGGTAACAGCGAGTACAAGGAGCAGGTGGTGTTTCCGGGAGCAATCATCAGTTTTAAGGGAGAAGAAGTACCGGTAAACTTTTTTGTGGATAATATTACGGTGGGCGACCAACAGGAGTTCAATAAGACAGTGAGCGAGCTGGAACGCAATTTTATTAATGCCATCTGGCTGCTTACCCGCGAAAGTAAGCAGAAGATTGCCTTTATCGAAGGTCATGGCGAACTTGACGAATGGGAAACCCACGACATCATGATGGAACTGTCGCGCTATTATCAGATTGACAGGCTGCGTATGAATGGTGTGCTCAATTCCCTCGACGGTTACAGCGCCATTGTGATAGCCAAACCCGACAGTATATTCCGCGAACGCGAAAAATTTATTATTGACCAATACATCATGCGCGGGGGTAAGGTACTCTGGCTGGTGGAATGGATGGCAGCGAGTATGGATAGTCTGGCCAATCAGGTTTCGTTTATGGCACTTATTAACGACATTAACCTCGACGACCAGTTATTCCGCTACGGAGTCCGCATAAACCCCGACCTGATTCAGGATTTGAAATGCCTGAATATTCCCATCGTAGTCAATTCAGCAGGAGGTCAGCCTCAGTTTATGCCGGTTCCCTGGTACTATTTTCCGGTAATCGTTCCCGACACCCTTTCGGAACATCCGGTAACGCGCAATCTGAGCCGTATCAGAACCGAGTTTGTGAGCAGTATGGATACCGTGGGCGATGACCCGGCAATAAAAAAGACCATTTTACTGCGCACCTCGCGGCTCTCGAAGTCGATGATGGCACCGGTGGAGGTGAGCCTGAAAACGATAAAGGACAACGTAGAGCCGGCTTCGTTCAACAGACCCAGCCTGCCGGTAGCGGTATTGCTCGAAGGCGAATTCGAGTCGAATTTCAACAACCGGCTGGCTCCCGAAATAGCACAGAGCGAAGACATTAATTTTATAGCACGCAGTAAGCCCACGCGAATGATTATCATTTCGGACGGCGATATGATACGCAACGAAGTAAAGACACTGGGCGATAAGAAGCAGGCATTTTATCTGGGCGAAGACAAATATTATCAGGAACAGTACTGCCCGGGTAACCGCGATTTTCTGGTAAACTGTGTGAATTACCTGTGCGAAGACGAGGATATGATTTCGCTGCGGATGAAGGACATAAAACTGCGTGAACTCGACCGCGGCAAGGTAATGCAGTCGGGTGTTTTCTGGGTTTGGTTCAACACCCTGCTGCCCATTGCGATTATTATCCTTACCGGAATATGTATTATTATAATCAGAAAAATGCGCTTCGGGCGTAAGTAATATCCATGAAACGACAAAACAAAATTATTCTCATAGTGCTGCTGGTGTTACTGGCACTGGCCGTGGTTATTTTTTTCATGAAATACCGTATTGTGAGCTACAAGGAGTTTGGTAAAACAAAATTCCGTATCGAAAAAATATCGGGAACCCTGAAAACACTGCGCGACTTTGACGTGAAAGACACGGCACGTGTTGACAAAATCTTTCTGGCCGACAAGCAAAACAATACCATTTTGCTGGAGCGTAAAGACAACTACTGGCAAGTGAACGGTGACTATGTTGCCCGCCGCGATTTTGTGGATGTGTTGCTCGAAACCATCTGCGACCTCGAAGTTGCCGCGCCGGTACCCAAAACCAAGATGGACTTTGTGTTGCGGAGCTTGTCGACAACTTCGACCAAGGTGGAGATCTATCAGGAGGGCGAACTGGTGAAAGTGTATTATGTGGGTGGTGTTACTCAGGATAATACGGGAACCTATATGCTTCTCGAAGGTTCTGACGAGCCTTTCGAAGTGCACATACCGGGTTTTGCAGGCTTTTTAAATACCCGATACACTACGAGTATTTATGAATGGCGCGACCGGATTTTATTTAACTACGATGTTAAAAATATTAAATCGGTAACGCTTGAATACCCCGCTGACCCCGACCAGTCGTTTTCGGCAGTGAACAACGGGAACAACAACTACAGTATCGTGTTGCTCAAAACAGGAAAACCCTTGCAGGGAGTTGACCCGATGGCCGTAAAAGAGTTTATGTCGCGCTACAAAAAGGTAGGCTTCGAAATATACATGAACGACACCGACGAATACCTGAAACTCGACTCGATATTGAACAGCAAATCGGAGATGTGTATTTATACGGTGGAGGATATCAAAGGCCGGAAAACCCGCCTGAAGACCTTTGCGCGACCGAATTTTAAGAACACTTATGACGAAGAAGGCCATTTCTACAACAACGATATTGACCGCTTCTACGGTGTAATCAACAACGACAAAGACCTTATCCTGTTGCAGTATACACTTTTCGACCTGCTGACCAAAAAGCCCGGTGACTTTGTTGCCCGGTAAAAAAACTGTTCGGGCGAATGTTAATAAAAATTAGCAGATTCGTCAGAAAATTGTATTTTTGTTATCGCGAAACACAGTATCTTTAGCGACAATAACGAACGCAAAAACATAAGAATATGGATTTTGTAATTTCCAGTACAGGCCTGTTAAACCGCCTGCAAATAGTGAGCAAGGTTATCAATTCGAAAAACACGCTTTCGATTCTCGACAATTTTTTAATCCGTATCGAAGCCGGTGAGATGCAAATTACAGCCAGCGACCTGGAGTCGACACTTACCGCCCGCCTGATGCTCGATTCGGCACATGGTAACATTACACTGGGTATCGATGCCAAAAGGTTGGTCGATGTATTGAAAGAATTTGCAGAGCAACCGCTCACCTTCAATATCGACGACGATACGCTAAAAATTGATATCAACAGCGAAAATGGCAAATACTCACTAATGGGTGTTAATGCCGAGGACTTTCCGCAGGTGCCAGTGCTAAGCGCCGAAAAGTACAGCAGCATTGCCATTCAGCCCGACGTACTGTATACCGGTATCAGTTCTACCCTGTTTGCCACGGCACACGATGAACTTCGCCCGGTAATGAACGGTATTCTGGTGGAACTGGGAACCGAAGCCACCAATTTTGTGGCCACCGACGCCCATAAACTGGTTCGCTACCGCCGCACCGATGTTACCGTTGAAACTCCCGACAAATTTATTCTGCCCCAGAAACCTGCGGCCATCCTGAAAAACATTTTACCCAAAGCCGACAGCGAAGTAAAACTGGAATTCGACAACAAAAATGCATTTTTCTCTTTCGGCGATTATCAGCTGATATGCCGTCTTGTGGAAGGCACTTACCCCAACTACGGAGCAGTTATCCCGGCCAATAACCCCAATAAACTGGTGGTTGACAAAACCGAATTATTCACTACCCTCAAACGCGTTTCAATATTTTCGAATCAGGCCAGTAATCTGGTGAAACTTCACATTACCGGCAACCAGTTGGTTATTTCGGCACAGGATGTGGATTATTCGATTGCCGGTTACGAAATGCTGAGTTGCCTGTATGAAGGCGACGAAATGGATATAGGCTTTAAATCGCCGTTTATGATGGACATTCTGCAGAATCTGTCGACACCCGAAGTAAGCATCGAGCTGAGCGATCCGACACGGGCCGGACTGATTCTTCCGAAAGACAACGCCAACCCTGATGAGCAAATTCTGATGTTGCTCATGCCGATGATGATAAACAATTAAAAAATCAAGCAAACGAACACAGGGGCGCAAGCCCCTTTTTCATTTGTGCAAAAAACCATAAGATTATGAAACTTCAACTGAAAAAACCCATAGTATTTTTCGATGTCGAAACCACAGGCCTGAACACTGCAAGCGACCGTATTGTCGAAATATCGCTGTTGCGGGTAAATCCCAATGATGTTGAGGAACAAAAAACCTATCGTATCAACCCAGAGATGGAGATATCGCAGGAGTCGATTGGAGTGCATGGCATTACCAACGAAGATGTAGCCAACGCCCCGACTTTTAAACAAGTGGCCAAAGAGATTGCCCGTTTCATCGAAGGTTGCGATCTGGCAGGCTATAACTCACACAAATTCGATATCCCCTTGCTGGCCGAGGAGTTTTTGAGGGCAGATATGGACGTTGACCTACGCAAACACCGTTTTGTGGATGCGCAGGTTATTTTCATGAAAAAGGAGCCGCGAACGTTGACCGCAGCCTATAA
>Ga0209606_1003863_pt1 | contig 14557 bp, 6 predicted proteins | sample AD_UKC057_MetaG_FD_184412 | JGI IMG/M metagenome (GOLD analysis project Ga0209606, IMG submission 184412) | Active sludge microbial communities of municipal wastewater-treating anaerobic digesters from USA - AD_UKC057_MetaG (SPAdes) (version 2) | ecosystem: Engineered > Bioreactor > Anaerobic >...
ATCGTCTGTTGCACCACCGGCACTAAAAAATCCTTCTGTGCCATTAAGGCCTGCTTCACTTCTTCCAATTCCAATGCTACTGTCTTTACGTTCTTTTCAACCTTTCGGGTCATGGTTCTTTGCCTTTTGTTTCTGGGTTCTTTATTCACCCCAGTGGCTTACCATGACCCGCTGCTTTTTGCAGAACTTTTAGGACACTACCGGATGATTATTAAGCCCCGTAAAAACAGTCAGTTATGAACCCAGGACTGGCAAATAGCGGCTTTTCAATGGCGGGCGGGTGCCCGGATGGCTTTTGGCTTCGAGAAGGCCTTGTCTGAAACGTTGACGTTGCTCACTTCAACCGTACGCCCTCGTTCCACTGGGGCCGAAGTGGACCTGACAGGCCAGCAGATAGTCTCAACGAGCCGTTTGGCTGGCGAATTCGGCGGGCGGGTCGCTGGATTCCGAATGTCTTTCACCCGTAAAACCAGGAACTTGCGCGTTTCGTGGGGTCGAATTGGAGGCGAAATCTGAATCGGCCCGGCTAAACGGGGTATAAATCGAGATTTAAAGCGGGATGTGCACCGTCTTAAAACCGAACTGCGCCCCCTCATAACTGGGGCGCTTATTGCAAAAAACGCGTGCGGCTACCATTGCTTCATGCGATAGAAGCGCTGGGGCGCAGTGGCCGCTGGATCCGTCAGCATCCGTAACGCTCCATTACCCGCGTTGGTGCTCACCCCCACCCAGTTCGTCTCCCCAAGACTATCCAATCGCTCCAAAACATAGGTCTTCCGGTTCATCGTCTGCGCCAAAACACGAAAACGACTCCCTTTCCGCGCCGGGCAATGCAACCGCGCTTCCGGCAGCGTGCCTTCCAACAACCCCACCGTGTGCCATTCCCCGGCGCTAATGCCCACCGCCGCGGGCAACCACGCGGGGATCCCGCTCTGGCCACTCCAATTCGCTCCCCACGCCACCACACTCCCATCCCCGCAAAGCGCCACGCTATGCATGCCCCCGCCGGCAACCGCCACCACGTTGCTCAACCCCGCCGGCACACTGACTTGACCCTGCGAATTGTCCCCCCACCCCACCACCCGGCCGTCGGCCTTTACCGCCAGACTATGATACCCTCCAGCCCCAATCGCTACCACATCCGCCAAATCCCAGGGCACCTCCGATTGCCCCACCACGTTCCCTTCCGCATCCGTGTTCTCTCCCCAGGCCACTACCCGCCCGTCCGCCTTCAAGGCCAAGGTATGATTGCCCCCCGCCGCCACCGCCACCACCTGCGTCAACCCCGCCGGTTGCTGGCTCTTTTGCCCAAAACTGTCATCTCCCCATACCACCACCGTGCCGTTGGCCCGCAAGGCCACGCTGTGCCACGTCCCCGCAGCCACCGCAATCACATCGCCCAAGCCCGGCGGCACGCTGGCCTGGCCGTAATCGTTGGCCCCCCACGCCACCACCGCGCCGTCCCGCCGTATAGCCAGGTTATGATAACCCCCGGCGGCAATGGCCAGGGCATTGGTCATCGGCTCTCCATCCCCACACTGACCGCTCGAATTGTCTCCCCAGGCCACCACCCGGCCATCGGCTCGCAGGGCCAGCGTATGCCAGGCGCCCGCCGCCACGGCGATGGCGTTCGTCGCCAACTCCGGTGCCGCGCTTTGCCCAAAAGTATTGTCGCCCCAAACCAAAACCGGCGAGGCCGGAGGCACGATTAAAGAGAAGTTTTGTTCATACATATTGCCGGTAACCGCGCCAAGGGCAATGTTGACGTTTGCCGATGCGGTCGCATAGTCAGGCTTGCTGGCGGCAACGGTGTAGTTGCCCGGGGGCAAATCAATAAACGCATAGAAACCCGTGGCGTCCGCGCGCATCGTGCGGTTGGTCGGCCCGGAGATGTTCACCATGGCGCCGTCCGCCCAGGCTCCCGAGTCGGCTAAAAGGACCGTGCCCATTAAATGGCCTTTGGTGGGGGCTGTCTTCCAGGGCATCGCGGGGATTTCGGCCCATGTTGGAGTAACGTTTGAGACCAACGCTGGGGCAAAGCCGCTCCAATCCCCATAAGTCAGCGGGTCTGCCTTGACCAAATAGGGGCTGCGGTAAGAGTAACCACTGAAACCATCGGCATAGTTGCCCTGAGGAGATGGCGTGCGGGTCATCTGCAAATGGAGGACGGCATTAGTCAGGTAATTCATATAAACGCCGGGGCCGATGATCATGTGGCGATTGAACCGGCGGTCTTTCTCGAAGTTTATCCACCGAAGGTAATCATTGGGGAGTTGGTGCTGGCGGTAGTAAGTCATCGGCACCGCCATATCCACTATTCCTTCTTCCATCCAGCTATCCCAATCGCAATACACGTCATAGTAAGGACGGGTGTTCTGAAAAGCCTCCCGGGTGGAGGCAACCGGCGAGGGATTCCAAGTGACGAAGGAGCCGGACTGTTTGACCCAGGGTTTGGCTTTTTGGAGGCGCGCATAGACCTGGCGCACCACCGCGCTGACTTGATCGCGCCGCCACTGCTGGAATTGCGGATCGGCAGGCGACGGCTGGCCGGTCAAACCATAACGGGCATTGTAGCGCGCGATGCTGGTTGGGTTGTAGCCCTGGTTGCCGGCGGTGAAGCGGATGTAGTCGTAATGGATGCCGTCAAGGTCGAAGTTGCTCACTAAATCCATGGCCACATCCACGGTATATTTCAAGACCAGCGGATGGCCGGGATCAAAGGCCTTATCATCAACCTCATTGCCATCGGCATCGCGGCTCGGCCAATAGTTGTCAAGGTGGACTAAACTGCCGGTGGGAGGATCAATATGCCGCTTATACACTGCGCCGCCGCTCGTGCGGAAGGCGACCATCCAGCAGTGAACCTCGATGCGTTTTTTGCCGCCGGTAGTATCGTGCGCGGCATTGATGACCGCTTGCAAGGCGTTAAAGTTGGCCGGTGTAAGGCCGGACATGTATGGCTCGCCCATGCTGGAGGGATAGCAGGCGTCGCAATTCCGACGGACTTGCACAAAGACGGCGTTGCAGTTGGCATCACGGATTCGACCGGCTTTGCTCGTGCCGGGGACCCCGAGCAGGGTGTCCACCTCGCTTTGGCGCAGGTGCCCCGGCCCCCAGGCGTCCACCCAGAACGCGCGCCACTCGTCAGCCCAGGTCAAGCCGTTGAACCAAAACAAGAGGAAGGCGGCAAGGATTGTCGTTTTAGGATGAATCAAGTTCATAGGTAGAAGCGGATAATCAAAACCGGGAAACAATCAGTGACGGTTGCGCCTGTGCATGATCGGGCTGCTAATATGCGCCCATCTTACGCTTTTCGAGACCGGTGTCAATCCGGCACCGGAGCGGCAGTCGCACCGGTTTGCGTTCACCCGCGCGGGCGTCTGCAAATCCCGCCCCTGGCAGCGTGGCCTTGGTAAAACAATCAACCCTGGTTAAGGGATCAGCTTCACCCGGTAAAATCGCTGAGGCAGGCTGGTCTCCACCTCGATATATTCGAAGACACTTTCTGAAGTGACGAAATTGGTCAGCTCCATCCAGTTTACGAAGTTGGTCGAGCTTTCAACGGCGTAATGCCCCGGCGCCCCACTGACCCGCAGTTCGATTTGGCCGCCAGGTAGCAGGCGAATACGGTCAATCTGCGGCGGAGCAGGCAGGTGAACCTCCAGAATGGCATTGGAGCTAACCACGCTCCCGGCCACATTGGTAATGACCACCGAATAACTGCCCGCGTCACTGATCTCTACATTGCTCCGGGTGTAGCTGCTCGCCGTGGCGCCCGCCAGCGGAACCCCATTATGCCGCCACTGGTAGCTCAACGGCGCCGTCCCCGCCGCCTCCACCGTAAAACTCGCACTCTGCCCCACCGCCACGCTCTGCTCCGCCGGCTGCGGCTGCTGCGTAATCACCGGCGCCAAAAACGGCGCCACCAAAACAAACTTCGCCGCGTCCGCACTCACCAATAACGTGTCCGGCGTGTTGTTCTTCAACTCCACATAACCGGCCGTCCCGCCCAAAAACGGCAGATTCGTCCCCACCAAAAACCATCCCCCTTGATTGGGCGTGCTGGAATACTGATTCTGCACACTGGTGACGCTCCCCCCATAGTAATGCACCGTGTAGGGCGCCCCTACCGTCCGGTTGGCCCCAATCTGGTAATACACATAAACATCGTAATACCCTCCCACCGGCAACTCCGGCGTCCACCGGCAACTGCGCGTCGCCTCCGAACCCCCTGTCCCAGCCGTATACAGATAGTTGGAGTTGACCATCGGGACGCTCGGGTTCGAGCCCACCGTCCACGTTCCACTGGGCGAGGTGTTGCTCCAGCCCGCATCCGCGTTGTCTATGACGATCTCCGCCAGCAAACTCACAAAGGTCGCGCTGATGCTCTTGTTGGTCGTCAGCGTCACCTCCAGCGGATTGTCCGTCCCGCTCGCATCCCCACCCCAGCCCGTAAAAACGAAGTTCGTATTGGCGGGCGTGGCCGTCAGCGTCACCACCGTGTTGGGGGCGTAGCTGGCCGCCGCTGGATCCTTGCTGACGCTGCCCCCGGCGCTCGCCGTGGTCGTCAGCGCAAAATGCACGGTCAACTCCGCATCCGCGCTCCCAACCGCGCCAATAATATTGGTGATCACCACCGAATAATTGCCCGCATCACCAGTCTGGACGTTGCTCCGGGTATAGGAACTGCCCGTTGCCCCGGCAATCGGCGCCCCATTCAACCGCCACTGGTAGCTCAGCGGAGCCTTGTTGGTCGCCAGCACGCTAAAGGTCGCGCTTTGCCCCGCGATCACCGTCTGGCTCTGCGGCTGCGTCACGATAACCGGCAGGGTCACGTTCGTATCCACCACCAGTGTGGCGCTGTCGCTGAGCAGGCTCCCGTAGGGGTTGGTCACCCGCACGGAATAATCCCCGGCATCCGCCGCGCCAACCTGGGCCCGGGCATAGCTGCTGTCCGTGGCCCCGGCAATATCCGCCCCGTTGAAGCGCCACTGGTAAGACAGCGGAATGCCACCCGTAGCCACGACATTAAACGCGGCCGTCTCTCCCAACACCACCGTCTGGCCTTGCGGCTGGGTCGTGATGGCGGGCGGAACCGGCGGAACGACCACGGTCAGGACCGCTTTGGCGCTGGTGTCGCTGCCGGCAGAATTGGCCACGACCACCGAATAATCGCCGGCATCCGACAGTTGAACATTGCTGCGCGTGTAGCTGCTGGCGGTCGCGCCGCCAATCGGCGCGCCATTAAACCGCCATTGATACGTGAACGGAGCCGTGCCTGAGGCGGCCACCGTGAACGTGGCGTTCTGCCCCTGGGTGACGGTCTGGCTCAGCGGCTGCGTGGTGATGGTCGGCGGCACCACTACCGTCAGCAGCGCGCCCGAACTGGTGGCCATTCCGTAAGCATTGGTCACCACCACCGAATACGTCCCGGCATCCGCGGGTTGCACATTGGCGCGCGTGTAGCTGCTGGCGGTCGCGCCCGAAATGTCCGCCCCATTCAGCCGCCATTGATACGCAAACGGCGCGGTGCCGCTGACGCCGACCGTGAATGTGGCGTTGGTTCCCTGCTTGACGCTTTGGCTGATCGGCTGCGTGGTGATCGTCGGCGGGACGTTTCCGCCGAGAACCAGGTCCAGCTCATACATATTGCCGGTAACCTGCCCCACCGCGATGGTCGTGCTCCCGGTTGCCGTCGGATGCCCCGCCAGACTGGCGGTGACGGTATAGGTCCCCACCGGCAAATCTATAAAGGCATAAAATCCCGTCCCATCGTTCGTCTGCACCCGGCTGACCGGGCCCGACAGGCTCACCCGGGCGCCGTCGGCCCAGGCCCCCGAACCATGAATCGTCACAGTCCCCATTATATGAGCCTTGGTGGGCGAGGTCTTCCAGGGCATCTCCGGAATGTCAGCCCAAGTCGGCGTGACCGACGACACCAACGATGGGGCAAAGCCGGCCCAGGTGCCGCCGCTATACGGCGTCCGGTAGGAATAGCCGCTGAAGCCGTGGGCGTAATTCCCCGCCGGCGAGGCATCCCGGGTCATTTGAAGCTCGTAAATGGCATTGGCCAGCGAGTTCAAGTAAATGCCCGGCCCGATAATCATGTGGCGGTTGAACTTGCGGTCCTTCTCGAAGTTCATCCACTTCGTATAGTCAGACGGCAGGCTGGCCCAGTTGTAGTAGGTCATCGGCACCGCCATATCCATGATCCCTTCCTGTTGCCAGCTATCCCAGTCCGAATACACGTCATAGTACGGCCGGGTGGCCTGAAACGCGGCGCGGGTGGACGACGCCGGCGAGGGATTCCAGGTGACAAACGAACCCGACTGCCGGATCTGGGGGCTGGTCTTCTGAATGCGCGCATACATCTGCCGCGCGAAGGCGGTGACCTGATCGCGCCGCCACTGCTTGAACTGCTCGCTGGCGGCGGACGGGTTGCCGCTCAACCCGTAACGGGCGTTATAGCGCGCGACGCTGGTGGGGTTGAACCCCTCGGTGGCCGCCTCGAACCGGATATAGTCGTAATGAATGCCGTCAATCCGCCCATCCGCGCCGCCGGGCCCGGCGGTCGTCTGAAAGTTCACCAGGTCCATGTGGGCATTGATTAAATACTCCAGGCACTTGGGATGGCCGGGATCGAAGGCCCCATCGCTGTTTTCCGCGCCGGTGGTCGAACTCAGGCGCGTGGGCCAGTAATTGTCAAACGTCGTCAGACTGCCGGTCGGCGGATCGCTATGCTGCGAATAAACCTGCCCCTTGGCGGTCTTGAAAACCACCGACCAGCAATGAACCTCGACGCGCTTCTTGCCGCCGGTGGTGTCGTGCGCCGCCTTAATCATGGCGGCCAGGGAATTGAAGTTGGCCGGCGACAGCCCGGACATGTAGGGCTCGCCGACGCCCGAAGGATAGCAAACGTCGGCACGGCGGCGCACCTGCACGATCACCATATTGCAGTTGGCTTCGCGGATGACCCCTTTGCTGTTGGCATTGCCCGGCACGCCGAGCAGCGTATCCACCTGGCTCTGACTCAGCAGCCCGGCATTCCAGGCGTCCACCCAGAACGCCCGATACTCCGGCGCCGCGGCCGGACAGGCCGTGCCCAGAACCAGCAACAGCGCGGCGAAAATCGCCGTCCGGAGACAACGGGTTTGCGGAGATTCCATACCAAAACCGGCCATAGTGTGTGGGATAAATGACATAACAAACTCTGATTCTTTCAACGATTAACTGAGATTCGTTGCCCGATTGCCCGGCGACGCGGCGGGAAAAACCCCTGCCACCGGCATCCGCAGCCGAAAACGAGTATTGGGCACATGTAATAGTTACAATGCCGGTTTTCCGAACCGAAATCAATAAAAATCTTCACCCATTTTCCCCCGAATTAGCCGCGCTCCGGCAAGGGTTGGCGGCTCGCTGGAGTCCCGCAATCCCCGCTCGACGGCGGCAAAGAATCCAGCCCCCGGCAACAGAACCCGCGGAGGCAATTTTCAAAGTCCGGGCCGCCCCCATTTTTATCCTAGACACCGGGCGGAAAAGGGCGGATACCTCTTGTCAACGAAGTGGCCGTCGCGTCTGCCGCGTAGCGGCCCGGATTATTATAAATATGCAAAACAACATGGTAGCAACTGCCCTGCAAACAAACTCCTTCACCCGCCGTCAATTTCTCCGGCGCACCGCCCTGGCCGCCGGCGCGATGACGCTGGCCTTCCCCTCGGTGAGCCGGGTGCTCGGCGCCAACAGCCGCATCAATATCGCCTGCATTGGCGTGGGCGGCAAAGGCGACAGCGACGTCAGCGACGCCATAAATTGCGGCGGCCAGATCGTGGCGCTCTGCGATGTGGACCAGAAGACTTTGGATGGCAAAGCCAAAAAGGTCGCCGAAAAGTTCCCCCAGCTCAAACGGTACCGGGACTACCGCAAGTTGCTGGACGAACTGGGCAAGGACATTGACGCGGTGACGATTTCCACCCCGGATCACCAGCACGGCGTTGCGGCGATTCGGGCGATGAAGATGGGCAAACACTGTTTCTGCCAGAAACCCCTCGTCCAGACCGTCAGCGAGGCGCGCCAGGTGCGGCAACTGGCCAAAGACAAGAACCTGGCCACCCAGATGGGCAACCAGGGCAGCGCCGAAAGCGGCCTGCGCCGGGCGGTGGAAATCGTGCAGGCGGGCGTGATTGGCAAACCGCTGGAGCTTCACGTCTGGTCGAATCGCCCCATCTGGCCCCAGGGCCTGGACCGGCCCGCGGGGCAGGACCCCGTCCCGCCGGAGCTGGATTGGGATTTGTGGCTGGGCCCGGCGCGCAAGCGGCCGTACAAGAAAGGGGCGTATCACCCGTTCGCGTGGCGCGGCTGGTACGACTTCGGCACCGGGGCGCTCGGGGATATGGCCTGCCACACCGTCAACATGCCGTTCCGGGCGCTCAACCTCGGCTACCCCAACGTGGTCGAATGCGAACTGGCCTCCCGCCTGTATCCCGAGGCTTTCCCCAAGACCTCCCGCATCCGCTTCGAGTTCCCGCAGCGGGGCGACCTGCCGCCGCTCAAGTTCTGGTGGTATGACGGCAAACCCGCGGACCCGCTCAAGCCGCTGCGCCCGCAGGGCGACGCGATCCATGAAATCATTGCGACATACGACAAGCTCCCGGCCAGCGGCGCGCTGATTATTGGGGAAAAGGGCAAGGTGTTTTCACCGGACGATTACGGCGCGCGATTCTTCGTGGCCATGAAGGGATCGTCCGAATATGTGGCGAGCGACCAGCACGAAGCCTGCAAGGCCGTGCCGCAGTCCATCCCCCGCTCGCCGGGCCACATGGAGGAATGGTTCCGCATGATGAAGGACGGCGTGCCCGCCTACTCGAACTTCGACATCGCGGCCTACCTCACGGAAATCATTTTGCTGGGGTGCGTGGCCTTGCGCGTCGGCGAAGGCTACCGCATGGAATGGGACGGCCCGAATATGCGGTCGCCCAACCTTCCCGCCGCCGCCCAGTTTGTGAAGCGCGACAACCGCCGCGGCTGGAATGCCTGAGGCCCGCGAGGGCTGAACCGCGGCCCCCGGACAGCCGCCCCCAGGGCGCGGCCGGGCGGCCTTCGCCCGGCGCCGGCCCCGCGGCCGGCATCACGCCGGATACACAAATTCAATCGGCAACTGGACTTCCGGGTGCAGGCTCTGCTTGACCGGGCAGGCCCGCGCGGCGGCTTCCAGCTTCGCGCGATCGGCGGCGGACAACGCGGCGGCGCGAGGAAAGACCAGCCGGGTCTTGAGCGCGCGGATGCGGCGCACCGGGTCCGTGGCCATCTCCTTGAGGACGCGGATCTGGAGGCCGTCCAGGTTCAGGTTATTCTGATCGGCCACCCGCCCCATGATCGTCGCCATGCAGGTGCCGAGGGCCGTGGCCACCAGGTCGGTGGGGGAAAAGGCCTCGCCCTTGCCGCCGTTATCCAGCGGCGCATCGGTGCTCAACGTCTGCCCCGAGGGTTCATGCGTGGCCGCGCAGCGCAGCCCGCCGTGGTAGGTAATGTTGATTTCAACAGCCATAATATGCGCGCTAATTCATTCGGTGGCATAACCTACCGCAAGCCGTCCCGGTTTCAAAGCGCCCTTTCGCCGCGAAAATCAAGCCGCCCAACCCGGCGCGCCGCCCGGCCGCCACGCCCCGCCGCGCGCCCGCCATTCCTGGGCTTGGCTTGCCACGGCCGCAGATTAAACTATGCGCATGAAAACACCATTCTGCCTTCTGCTGGCCGTCAGCGGACTCCTCGCTGGTTGCGGCGAAAAGGCCGGCGCGCCCGCCCCGCCCGCCAATTCCGCCACCCCGGGCAGCAGCCCGTTGAGCGCGCCGGCGGATTACCTGGGCGCGCTGGACAAGGCGCACAAAACGGCGGACAAGGTGGTGGATACCGCCGTGCTCAACCAGGCCATCCAACTGTTCAACGTGGAACATGGGCGCAATCCCAGGGACCTCAATGAACTGGTCGAGGAAAAATTCATTCCGAAGCTGCCCACCGCGCCCTACGGCATGAAGCTGGACTACGACGCCGCCACCGGGAAGGTCCGGGTCGTCAAACAATAACCGGCCCGGGCGCCGGGTGCGGGCGCGCCCGCGCGCCAAATCCATCCCCCGGCCAACGCCCGGCGCGCGGGCCGAAAAAAGCCCCCGGGGCGGCGGCGCGGCCACCCCGGGAAGCGCCGGAAATCCCGCCGCGGCGCCGGCTTACGCCTGCCAGATCATATCGGCCACCGTTCGCCCCGACGGGATAAACGGCAGCACATGCTCGGTGTAGGGCACGATGACGTCCAGCACGTAGGGCTCGTTGGCGTCCAACATGCGCTGGAGCGCCGGCCGGAGGTCTTTTAGATACATGACCCGCTCGCATTTCACGCCGAAGCTCTGGCACATGGCGGTGTAGTCGGGATAGATCTGCTTCCGCCGTTCCGGGTCGCCCAGGTAGGTGTTGCCGCGGTTGCCGGCGTAGAAGCGGTCTTCCCACTGCATCACCATTCCCAGGTGCTGATTGTTCAGCACGATCACCTTGGCGGCAATCTTCTCGATATGCGCCGTGGCCAGCTCCTGAATGTTCATCAGGAAGGAGCCATCGCCGTCAATGTCCACAACCTGCCGGTTGGGGAACGCCACTTTGGCGCCCAGCGCGGCCGGGTAGCCAAAGCCCATCGCGCCCAGCCCGGCGCTGGTCACGAACTGGCGCGGGTATTTGAACTGGTAGAACTGCGCCGCCCACATCTGGTGCTGGCCCACCCCGGTGGTGATGATCGCCTCGCCTCGGGTCAGCTCGTACAGCATCTCGATGGCCATTTGCGGCAGGATGACCTCGCGCTCCCGGCCCTTGAGATGATCGCGCATGTGCTGCGATTTCATGACCTCTTCGGTCACGCTATAGCCGAAGGGCGCCCGGGCTTTCCACCGCGCGATCTGCTTATGCCAGGCGGTGAACTTCTTCTGCAGGGGCCGCGCCTTGACCATCGCCGCCAGGCGGCCCAGGGCGAACTTCACATCGCTGATAATCGGCAGGCTCACCGGCTTGTTCTTGTTAATCTCGGACGGATCAATATCCAGGTGAACGATCGTGCCCTTCTCGCAGAACTTATCCACCCGGCCCGTCACGCGATCGTCAAACCGCACGCCAAACGCCAGCAGCAGGTCCGCGCCCGCAGCTTTCAGCTTCGCCGGCTCCGTGGGGCGGGCGGCCGGATGGTATTCGCCGTTCACCGCCCAGTTTGCAAACGCCGCGCCGTGCATGCCCAGCCAGCGCAGCGACAGGGGATGCGTTTCCGGAAAAGCGCCGCAGCCCATCAGGGTGGTGGTGACCGGAATCTGCGTCGCTTCCGCAAACTGCCGCAACTCCTTGCTGGCGTTGCCGGAGATGATGCCGCCCCCGACGTAGAGAACCGGGCGCTCGGATTTTTCGATCAGCCCGATGATTTCGTTGAGCGCCAGCTCGCTGGCCCGCGGGTCGGCCCGGTAGCTGCGCAGGCTGGTTTCCTTCGGGAAAACCGGCTGCGTGCGCGCCTGCTGCACGTTCTTGGGCAGGTCAATCAGCACCGGCCCGGGCCGGCCGCTCTGCGCGAGATAAAAGGCCTCTTTAACGATGCGCGGAATATCATTGATGTCGGTGATCAGGTAGCTGTGCTTCACCACCGGCAGCGTCATGCCGAAAATATCCGTCTCCTGGAAGGCGCCCTTGCCGATCATCGCCTGCACCACCTGGCCGGTAATGGCAACGAGCGGCACGGAGTCCATGTAGGCATCCGCGATCCCCGTGACCAGGTTGGTCGCGCCCGGCCCGCTGGTGGCCATGCAAACGCCCGCCCGCCCGGTCACGCGCCCGTAACCGCCGGCGGCAAAGGCCCCGCCCTGCTCATGCCGCGGCAGCACCGTGCGAATCGTCTTGCACCGGGTCAGGGCCTGGTGGATTTCCATGCTGGCTCCGCCCGGATAGGCGAAGATGGTGTCCACGCCCTCGCGTTCGAGGCAGGCCACCAGGATTTCACTGCCGGACATGGCGGGACCGCGTTCCGCACGCTTGCTGCCCGGCTTTTTCTTAGTCTGTTCCGTTGTCTTGCTCATTTGGTTTTTTGTGGTTGAGGCTGGCTGCCGCAGGTGCATAAAAAAACCCACGACCGTCTGCCAGCCGTGGGTTCTTGTCGAAACCTGGATTACCTTCGACAAGCACCTACGGCGTCGCCTACGACGACGACGACCACCCCGGCAACCTGTCGAATATTCACTAACATCGCGGCTAATTTACTGAGCCCCGCGCCATTCGTCAAGTCCGATTGCTTAAAAAAATTAAACCGCCTCCCCGAGCCTCAAATCCGGCCCCCCTCGAAGGACACCCTGCCCAAACCCGGTAAAAACCGCCCCCGCCTCCGGGTCATGGCCTTCAATGGCAAAAATCACCCGCAGGGCCACCCAATCAGCAAATACGCTGAAGGTGTGGCCATCGCAGACCACTCGCCCGCCATCCTGGGGGCCACAAGCCGATCCCCAAAATGCCAGCCGCTCCCGGAACTTCAGAAACGCCATGCCGCTTGCAGCTTCAAATCAGCTCACATCCACCCCCCAATTCAATCCCAATCCCAACAACTCGTGAAACAAGGCTCCCGGCGCCATACCCCAAGCCCGCCCATCCTCCTGCCCTGTTTTATCGAATCCGTGGAGACCCCCCCGTTTTTCACGTAACCCCCGTCTTTCCAGCCTCATCCATACCTACCCTCAAGCCGTGTACAAGGGGTGTACAAGGGATGCTCGCCGGAGGTACATGAATTTTTCTGTCGTACCTCCGATGAGCACCCCTTGTACACCCCTTGTACACGGCTTGAGGGTAGCGTGAAAGTAGCGTGATTGCAGTAGGTTGAGGTTTTTTAATGAGATTGGGAGTCCGAGGGACTTTGGGGGCGGTTTTTAGGGTGGCTTTTGTAGTTGAAACTGCGGGATTGAGGAGGAAAGGAAGTCCTGCACCCCTGCGCCCTTGAGCCTCTGCAAACCGGCTTCCCTTTTGCCCGCACCCTGATCGTGCGGCGCAATCACCGCACAGTCAAAAAGAGCGGCCCAACGCCCCCTGAATCGCACGGCTGCCTTTCCCGTGTCCCGCCGGGGCACTATTGGCTGTTTCCGTGGCTCCAACTCTTTTATGGCCATTAACCGCCGCCCAATCCGCAGCCTCAACTTCCTCCGTTCCTGATCTGCAAAACCAAAGATACTGGCGGGCCCGGGCGGGCCTGGGATATTGGGCTTTTCAAACCGTCGTCCCGTGGCCAGACTGGGGCAGGTACGGGTTACGATCTGTTCCTCTCGTATTCGCGGGGTGACAATGCCCAAGGCCGCATCACGGAGCTGTTGCGGCACATCCAGGCGGATTTCCAGAAGCACGCGCAGCGCGAACTGCGGGTGTTTTTCGACCAGGAGGAGATTCGGGGGATGGAGGACTGGCGGCTGCGGATTTTGCAGGGGCTGCGCGACTCGCATTTGCTGCTGGCCTGTCTTTCCCCGGGGTATTTGGCGAGTCAGAATTGCAAGTGGGAATTCAACGAATACCTCAAGCACGAGATTGGCCGCGCGGGTGGTTCACATGGTGTTGTGCCTGTTTACCTGGTAGAAGTGCCGAGCTGGGAGCAGAAGGGTGATAAGCAGCAAAACGAGGCGTGGGCGGACGAGTTGCGGCGGCGCCAGTACTTCGACCTGCGCCTGTGGTATGACCAGGGCGCAGCGGCGCTGCTCGAAGCGGCCGTGCAGGAACGCATGGCCGAACTCAGCCACCGGATATGGGACGCCATCCAGCACGGCGAACGCGCGGCGCGAAGCCCCGGCAACGTGGAGGCGCACAATCCGCACTTCGTGGGTCGCAGGCGGCCGTTGCGGCAGTTGCGGCAGAACTTTGTGGAGCCGGGCCGGATTAGCGTGCTGACGGCCGTCCACGGCATGGGGGGCCTGGGCAAGACCGCGCTGGCCACCGAATATGCGCACGCCTACGCCGAGGAATACGGCGGGGGGCGCTGGCTGGTGCGCTGCGCGGGCCGGGAGGATTTGCGCCTGGCGCTGGCCGAACTGGCTCCGGCAGTGGGATTTGAGTTCACCGAGGACGAAAAGAAGAGCGCCGACCGGCTGTTTGAGCGGGTTCGCCGCGAGTTGCAGCAACTTGCCGCGGGCGGGAATCCGCCGCGCTGCCTGCTGATTTTGGACAACGTGGATCAGCCCGGGCTGCTGGATCCGGCGATGGTGGCGCGGCTCAATGGGGGCGATTGGCTGCACGTGCTGGCCACCACGCGGCTGGGGGAGAACGAACTGGGGGGCACGCACCGCGACCGGGCGTTTCTGCCCCTCGACGAACTGCCGGGGGACGAGGCGCTGGCGCTCATGGAAAGCTACCAGCCGGGGGGGGCGATTTCGCCACGAGACGGAGCGGGCGGCCGCCGCAGAGATAGTGCGGCGGCTGGGGAACTTCACCCTGGCGGTGGAAGCGGCGGCGGTGTATCTGGGGCAGTATGGGGGGGAGGTCAGTTGCGCGGCGTTTCTGGCGCGGCTGGAGCGGG
>Ga0209606_1003865_pt1 | contig 14551 bp, 10 predicted proteins | sample AD_UKC057_MetaG_FD_184412 | JGI IMG/M metagenome (GOLD analysis project Ga0209606, IMG submission 184412) | Active sludge microbial communities of municipal wastewater-treating anaerobic digesters from USA - AD_UKC057_MetaG (SPAdes) (version 2) | ecosystem: Engineered > Bioreactor > Anaerobic >...
GTTGAATGTCGGCGAAACCCATCTTGGGATTGTCGAGCTTGTATTGCTCGGATTTCTTCGAGAGAAACGCCACTAGCCCGGTATCGTCCTTAATGGCTTCGAATATCATGTCGTAGGCCATGACGATTTCACGGGTCTCTTCGCAGGCGTCGTGCCACGTCGACACATAGCCGCGATCGGCTTTTCCCTCATAGAGGACGCCCTGCGCCCCAAAGTCGAACAGGGGATAGAGGTCCGCAACCCGGTCGATGAGGATAGCGGCTTTCCTGGCATAGGCTGGGTCGCCGGTCATCAAGTGCGCGGCCGCGAGGGTGCTGATGCCCTCTACCACGCCCTGTTTCCATTGTCCATAAATCAGGTACGCCCCGATGAATCGCCACCGATTGTCTCCCTCGACATACCCCGTGCCGTCATCGACACCGAAAAGATGGAGCGGGTCATTCGCATCAGGATGATCCGTATTGAACAAGAGCGAGCGGTCGGCGTTGCCGGGTTCGAACACCCCGTGCTCATCGAGTCCGGACGCGTAAAATGCTCCAAAATCGTTCTTGGGGAAGAACTCGCTGCAGTGGGGACACTGCACCTTCCACGGGTGCTCGAGCGCATTCATCTTCCAGTTGTACATGGGCACGCTCGTCTTGCACGCCGGGCAGTACCCATTGGACCACACCATCCACGACCGGGGGATGGTCGCCCCGAACATCAAGCCCCACAGGTGATCCTCCGGCATGGCGAGCCATTTCTGTGCGCTGGCGACAATCCCGTCGCGCGCCGCCCCGGCCCATTCGAACCGATCAATGTTGCGCCGCAAGGAACCCACGACCTCCGGACCGTACAGGCTGCTTCTGGTCTTTTGCAGGTCTTGTGCAAGCGATGTTCCGGTCATAAGAATCCCCCCAATCAGGACAACCGTAGCCGGTAATCGACAAAGACACGAGTTCATCTCAGGCACCTCGGAGGTTGTTACCCACGTTCTGCGCGCAAGAGGCTCTTGTATACGGTCTGGCTAGCATACCACAGGAAAATACGGCAAGTTCATCACGCTTGGGTATCAGCAACAACTGTTGTCGAAAATACCGCCGCAGGCCTTGCGCCTGAGGCCTCCTGAATGAACCAAAGCCGCCGTCAGTTTCTCACAAGCACCGGGGCACGGCCAGGCACAAGCTGCCCTGTTCGAACCCGCTGCACTAATCTGGACAATTCCAGAATGGGCACGATGGCGCCCAACAACCGGTAGCGGTCTTTCCCTTCGAGGTGTTCCTGCCAGACCTGACGGTAGAACCCGGGCATCAAGATATCTTCCGGAAGGGGATATTCCGTCATCACCAGACCGTGCATCCAATCGCGCAGCTCGTTGCGCAGATGTCGAGTGAAGTCCCCGACCTGTTGGCGTTTGGCCAGTCCGTGCCAGCCAGTAAGCCGCTCGACCTTCGCACTAACCCGGCGCACGACCTTGGACGCAAAAACTTGCCACTCCGGAGCAAGGGGGGGGAGCAGGGTCGCTTGCCAGGCAATGGCGGCAACACTGCAAAAAGTGCTGCGCATCATCGCGCGGTAGGTGCGATGATTTGCCCGCAAGTCTGTCGGGATGCTTCGGACCAGGTCGTTGAAATCGTAATCAAAGAAGCATGCCGCCGACTCGGCCCCTTCGCGCATCAGGACGGTGCCCATGGCCGTTTTGCGGCGAACATGGTTGTCGAAGAGGTAACGATGCGCTGCATCGGGCGTGCTCAAGTGACGCAGCTCCCCGAACTGACGTTTGAAGATCGCGAGAGGATAATCCTCCGCACCAAGATCTTTTACTGCCGGCATGGCTCTGGATAAGTCGGACTCTTTCAGGAATCTGTTGAAACGCCCGAAAACGTTCTCTGCAAGCTCATCGGGCTGCATCGGTTTAGACCATTGCGGACGCAAGAACGTCTCTCCCAGCACGGCATCTCCGGCGAATCCATTCAGTACAAGGTCCACACTCTCGATCACGTGGAGATGCGCGAGAAAATGCATGTCGAACGTATTGCACATGCCTTCAGTTATCGCGACTCCTTCGCTGAACCTTTCGGCCAATGTGTCGTATTCGTAAGGACAATCCCTGTGCTCGGTTCCGAGGACGCCCGCAATTCTGGCAGCCAGCACACGGTCATAGCACCGGTCTTCCCCCCACGTGAACGTGCGCGGCGATATTCCTGCCTGTACGGCAGCCGCCGCTATGCACCGGGAATCGAGTCCGCCGCTGAGTGTAACGCCGATGCTGCGCCGCGTACCCGCCTGGCGCCGCACGGCCTCGACTAATGCTGCCCCCGCGCGCCGGCCCCATTCCTCGACGGTAGTACCCTGCTCCGAGGCATACTCCCAGGCCCAATAGGTCTTCCATTCGATGGTTTCGAGGGTCTTTGTCATCATGGTCCCCGGAGGGAAGACCGAGACATCGCGCACAAGCGTTCGATCTCCGGCGAAGTCGTCCACGGTCAAGATCTGCGCAACTGCCAAGGGATCAATGTCTCCCGGGACCACTCCGGCGAGAACAGGCCCCATTACACGGCTGGCAAGGCAGAAATGCGAACCCCGATGCGCCCAGTACATCGGATACAGGCCATAGCGGTCGTTGGCCGCGACAAGCGTATGCGAATCGGGATCCCACAGCATCAGGAAAAACGCGCCGTTGAGCGTGGGCAAGGTCTCGCAGAGCCGCTTCTCCCGGGAGAGCTTCGCCAATAGCCCCAAATCGTCTTGTGCATCGGGGTAGGCTTGTTTGCACGTCTCAAGAGCACCGCACGTGTGCAATTCGCCGGTCAAGACGCCCCAATACCGCGTATCTTCGAGATATCGCGGCATGAGACCCTGGCCGAACTTGTCAAGACTTGCCAATCCAAACAACGCCTGGCCCGCTGCAGCGTAATGGTTGACGCTCGCGTTTCCGCTGCAAAGAAGGGAACTGAACGAATGCGCCAGTCCGTGAACGTCTTTGCACTCCGGCGTCTGGCAAAAATACGCGTTGCTCATTGCCCTATGACCTTTCTGCGCACATGACCTGCAAACCAGCGACATTCTCCCCAAGCAATAGAAAGTTTCGAGAAGTAGGTATGCATTGCATACACAAGAGACACAAGAGCGGAGTAGCCTTTGAGCTTGGTTTGGACGAACTTCCTGCCGATGATGAGCATCACTGCTGCAACCACGGCCGTCTTGACCCAGATGTTCCCCACACCCAGCAAGGTGATGGACGCAACCGTGGCACACGCCCAGAAGACGTTCACAATACATTCTTTTCGCCAAAGCGGATCGGATGTCCGCCAGCAGCGCGCGGCTATCTCGGCATACGTTTGGCCGCAGCGCACGTTTCGGCGCCAATAGTCGCGGATGCCTCGGAAACCTAGATTGTGCTGCGCCATTACGCGATTGAGTTGGTAGATCTTCCTGGCGTACTCATTACGGAGTCGCCAGCACAATAACGGCTCTTCCCCGAAGGCGACATCCGTGGGAAAACCACCCGCTTCCTGCAGTGTAGCCCGAACATATAGCGCGGCCCCGCCACAATGGCGAATGGCCTGTTCGCGCGGCGCCCAATCGATTTGCAGGGCTTCGAAGAGGATGCCAGGGCAGACCTCCTTCAGATTACCGCATACAGCCGCAACATCGCTATGCGCCTCGAGAAACTCGACACCAACTCGCGGCCAATCCGGAGACACCGTCATATCGCCGTCGATGAATTGGACGTGTCTGCCTCGCGCGGCGGCAAGTCCCAGATTTCGGTTCTCGGCGGCGCGCCGGCGTTTCTCGCCTCCCAGCAACTGGTCGACGCCCACCTCATGCGCAATGTCGATACTGGAATCGGTCGAGCCGCCGTCCACATAGATCAATTCCCAGGACAGGCCCTCCATGTCCGCATTCTTCACCGATTCGAGGCAGTCCTTGAGTGTTGCGGATTCATTGTATCCGATGACAACGAAGGACACGTTAAGATCCGGGACGACGGCGCCGTTCTGTTCTTCGCCGGCTCTCATGAAGCGTTCCGTTCGTGGGGCGTAACCTCGGGCGCAAGGAAAGCCAATCCCAGCCGTTTCAGTTGCCAGGCATGCAGGTACTTGCGGAATTCAGGGTCATCATATTGTTCAGCGCCCTTGATCATGCTCGAAAAGTAACCCGCCATAATGCAAATTCCGCCCACGATATAGGGACGTTCAAACATCCGGTTGATCCCGCTGGCGATGATGTAAAGGGGGTGGCAGCCCATAAACCATTGGCCGCGGCCCCAACGCATACGCCCATGAAGAATGTTCTTATGTGAGGAACCCATGAGGCGGTGATGAATGATCTCCAAATCCTTGTCACGGAAACTGCGTGTATGCCAGCCGAACATGCGGGCACGGTGCATGGCGATCCCATCCCACATGACCATGCGCACGTAGCCTCCTATCTGTTCCCAGCAGGCCCGGCGCCAAAAGTTGACAGCGCCGGATACCATGTCATCAATGATGCGTTCCTCCTTGAACGCCCCTTCGCCAACCGGATTGAAGACCTTGCCGCTCGCCCCGCCCAGCGTTGCATCGGCCTCCATCTTCTTGACGATTCCTTCGAAATACCCGGGCGGCAGGGTGAGATCGCCGTCAAGCTTGCATTGATACGCGAAGCTTCGTGTTTGGAGGGCTTCGTAGCCCGCGTAAAACGTCTCGACAACGCCCGCCCCGACCTTGCGCTCGCCGCGATCAGGGCGATGCACCACGTGGACCCAGGGGTATTGCGCCGCGGCCGCGTCGGCAATCGCCCCGGTCTCGTCTTTCGAGCCGTCGTCCACGATGACCAGTTCGACCGGCAGAAGCGTCTGGCCTGCAATGCTGTCTATCGTTCCCTGGAGGTATTTGGCTTCGTCTCGGGCGGTGATGACGATAACATACGACCGCTCGGGTGTTGGGTTAGCAGGCTCCGCCGTCATTCCGTGCCTCCGGTCTGTTGTTGCATCGCTATCGATGCTCGGAACAAGGATTCCAGATTCGTGGCAATTGTTTCCACATTGAAGTGCTCTTCAATGGTCGCGCGAGCTTGTTTTGCCAGCCTTTGGCCCAAGGCAGAGTCCTGCATAATTTGCCGGATGGCCTGTGCTAGGGCGGCGGGATCTCCGGCACCTGCCAACAACCCATTCTCCCCATCCGCAATCAGTTCCGGTATGCCTGATACTCCTGTGGATACAACCGGCACGCCCAATGCCATCGCCTCCATGAGCGCAACGGGGATCCCGTCCTGGTCGCCGCTCTCCGCAACCACGCACGGCAGCACAAACACATCGGCCGTATCAAACATGGCTTTCACGCGTTCCTGGGGCATGCCTCCAGGCATTTCAAGGCAGCCAGCCAGTCCGAGCGATTCGGACTGGGCCTGAATCGGGCCGAAAAGAGGTCCCGTACCGGCAATTACGCAGCGGAACGAGATCTGTTGCTGTTGCAGGAGTGCCAGGGCGCGGATCAGGATGTGAAAACCCTTCTTCTCCACGAAACGGCCCACCGAGAACACAAGCGGCGGGCTGTTTTCAGGAGGTGCCGGCCGGAAATCGTACCGCGACACATCCAATCCGCAATGCACAAGGTGAATTCGCTCCGCGAGACAACCGCGCCCTTCGAGAAAACGGCGGTTATATTCAGAGATGACGGCAGTAAATGCCGCACGGCCCACCTTTTCCTTGAGCGCCGTCCCCCGCTCGAACAGGTCATTTGCGTGGGCAGTGAAGCTGAACGAAATACCCGCCATGTGCGCGGCATACATGGCTATAGCCGCCGGCACATGGGCAAAGTGGGCATGGATGTGCTCGACATGGCTCTGCTCGAGAAGCATCCCAAGATGGCACCCCGTAAGAAAATGCCAAAACATCTTCAAGCGGTCGGCCGGCGTCGAAGTCTGCGCAAAAAGGACATCGCGGACCAAGAGGGCGAGCGCGCGGCCAGAGCGAAGCGGATGACGTATCAGATGGCGTGCTGCGCCGGCGGCAATGTTATGCGCGGGTGCGTCGTACAGATAACATGTCTCTTCCACGATGGCCAAGGCTTCTTCAGAGATCTGTGAATCCGACGGGCGGCTTGTCGAGAATAGGGCAATCGTGACCCCGCGCTTCCGCAACGCGCCGACCTCACGATAGATGAACGTAGACGTCAGCGCCCCGAGCTCGGGCGCCAGATAGGCGATGTTCATCGGCTGGTTCGCGGTGCCGGATACCTTCATATGTTTGGAGGCCCCCTGTTTCGCCTTACGCTGGTGACGGGGCAAGTCTACTGACTCCCGGCGCCGTCTTCAACATGCCTGGCCGTTCTCCATCCCGCCGAAGTCCCGAGTCTGTTATACTTTAGGAAGAGCAGGGAGCGTCCCTCGGCTCACTTTCTGTGGGGCCCGGGGTGATAGGCTCCTGCAAAAGGTGGACCATGATCATTTTCGGCTGCCCAAAATGCGGGAAACAATTTCAGGTGCCGGACAGGGCTGTCGGACAACATGGCTGGTGCAAAGGGTGCGGCGCAATCATCCGCGTACCTGAGTCAAGCAATGCCTCGGACGAGGATATTGTTGACGTAAAAATGGACCCCCAGGTCGAAGCGCTCCTGAGGCACATGGCTTCGCAATTGAAGGAATATCGGACACGCGCCAAGGAGTCACAGGAACAACTCGCGGCGCTACGTGACAACAACGCAATGGCGGCGGCTCAGGAACAAGCTCTCAACAAAGCAGGCCGGCTGTCAAAGGAACTAGGCAACCAGTTGAAGGCCATGGAGGAAGACCGGCAGGCGGCGGGAGCCGAGCTGCGTGAGCTCATGCAATCCCTGCGCGGCCTGCTCGAATCAGGCCGGAGACTTTCTCAACCGCAAGACGGACGTCCATCGGAAGAACAGCTCAAAGAAATGGCGGCAGCAGTGGAGCATGAACGCAATGCCCATGACGCAACACGGACGCAGTTCCATCTCCTCGAGCGACAATATTCCGCGCTAGCTAGCCAGGGAGAGAGCCGGACGGGTGAGTTCGAGCGCTTACAACTCAGCTTGGACCGGGCAGAACAGAGAGCGGCGGAACTCGCTGAGCGTTGCGGAAAACTCGATGAGCAAGCAGCCACCCTCCGCGCGGAACGCGACGAGGCCCGCCGTATGCTCGAAGACCGCCACTCTGTCGAACAGACAACGGAAGCCGCGGCTGCCCGTCTCCAGGAAAAAGAGTCGATGATCCAGCGGCTCTCTGAGGAACTCAGGGCCGCTCTGGAAAGCAAAGGAGAAAGAGAGGCCGAGAATAGGCAAAGACTGGATGATATCGAGCATCTGTCGGCCGAGTTGTCCGGTATTACACAGAGTGCGGAAGAAGAGATCCTGCAGATTCAATCGGAACTGAATACCGAACGCAAGGGGCATGCCCTGGCGGAACGTGCGCTCATGCATGCCCAGGACGATCTGCGGGCGTTACGCCGCGACTTTGATGCCCTGCACCAGATTGAGACCGAGAAGATCGCTCTCGAACGCGAGACAGTATTGTTGCGAGAGGCGCTGCAAAAAGCGGAAGAGACCATTCAGGGATATGAACAGCGGTTCCAACAGAACCAGCAGAAACTCAGCGAAGCCGAAAAGCGCATCCAGATGCTCGAAGACAAGACAACTGGTTTCCTGGCGGCGCCCCGCCTTACCGGGCACGTCGGGAGACCTGCGAACAACGTGGCAGACGCCGACCAAGAGGCGGCGGGAAGCGGCGCTGCTCCAAGACAAGGGCCTTTCCCGGGACCGTTCATTCCGCCCTCTGAGCAGACCGACCATGCGCAGGGGATTACTCTGATTCCTGAAGTCATTGATAATGATTTCGACGACGGCGAAATGTTGGACACCTTGATGCGATTCCTGGGGCCCGAATAGAAAAGGAGTTCTGGTGTGCTATCATGCGTTTGGATATACTGTGTCCCGTCCAACGGCATGTGGGGACCTCCGGTTCCGGTACCGGAAGTTGGTGGGGAAGATTGGTGAATGCGTAAGCTGGTTTTGACATGCGGTTCATGCGGGCAGCGCATGCAGGTTCCTCGTTCGGCCATCGGGCGCACGGGGCTTTGCCCTGCCTGCGGCGCGACGGTGCGCATCAACAGCGACAACACCACGACGGATGCGCCCAAACGAAAGACCATATTTGCCGGAGGACCAAGCTGGTGGCAGGGAAGCGGCAAGGCCAATGATGACGCGAAACGCCGTTTTGGAGAAGCCGTCGACCTTTACTATTCTGGACGTTTCGCGGAGGCGCTGGCCATCTTTAACGGGTTGGCGCGCGATTTCCCGGAGAATACCGACATTCAGAACGGACGCATCCAGTGCGAGAAAGCTCTGAGGCATCCGGGCGCGGGAAGACGCCTCGCCTTAGAAGACAAGTCAGAACGACTAAAGGATGCCGCTTTGGATAGAGAAACCGTTGAACGTATCGTGCTCGAGAAGCTGGTGGCCGGAGAAAGCGAAGCCATCCAGCTGCAGGCGGCCGACATCGCTGCGAAGATTCTCGGATTGTACAACGGCGTACAAGGGGTTTTCGCGGGGGACGATAAGACCCGCGGGGAGGACTCGGGCAACGGCCCGGACAAAACGCGCGAAATGCATGACCCCGCACGCGCAAAAGATGCCCCTTTCTCGATATCCACGTTTCGAGACTACGCAACCAGCGCATCGAAAGACGAGCCCCGCAAAGACGGCGAAGACATTGCGGAAGATGACGATGTGGCGTCTTCCGATGCCCGGCGTGCGTAGCCAGGCCATATTCTGTGCACGACATTTTGAGGGCCTATTGTGTCTGATGAACCGCTGCGTGTCGTCCTCGAGGTGAGTTGTGCTCTTGAACACCCCCTTACGGGCGTTGGCTACACGGCCCTGCACCAGGCAAATGCTCTCAAGAACCTCGACCCCCCTTTGGACCTTCGCCTTTTCGCCACGCGGGCGCGGGGCGTCACAATCCCCGATGAATTGCGGCGCGGTTTCACCCGGTGCTTTGCGATTCCTAATGTGCGCCGTCTCAAGCTTGCCCTATGGCGCCAGTACAACTGGCCGCCCATCGAGTGGTTTTGCGGCGATGCCGATGTTGCTCACGGCTTATTTCATCTCCTTCCGGCAGCCAAGAGCGCAAAGCGCATTGTCACGGTTCACGACTTGGTTGTGTTCCGCCATCCCGAAACGCACACGGCATCCACGGTGCGCACCCACCGAAGGCTTCTGATAAATGCCGCCCGAAATGCGGACGCATTGATTGCCGTCTCGGAAAGCTGTCGTCAAGATGTCCTCGAGCTGTTGCATGCCCCGCCCGAGAAGGTTTTTGTGGTTCCCAATGGCGTGCGCACCGAGGAGTTTGCCGGGAAACTCGATAGAGACGCTCTGACTCGTTGTAAGGCGCGGCTCGGCCTTTCGGGCAACTATTGGATTTGCATCGGTACCATCGAGCCCCGCAAGAACCTTTGCCTCTTGCTGGCTGCTTACCGGCGTGTCGCAAACCGGTTTTCCGAGTGTCCTGATCTGCTTCTCGTGGGCCGCCGGGGTTGGCACGCCGAACCGGTCTTCGAAACGCTCCGCAGCCTGGGGCTCGAACAAAGAGTCAAACATGCCGGCTATTTGGCGCGGCCGGATGTTATACTGCTGCTGCGTGGTGCAACAGCGTGCCTATATCCTTCACTTTATGAAGGATTTGGGATCCCTGTCCTCGAGGCGATGGCGGCCAGGGTGCCGGTGCTGACTTCCAACGTGTCGGCAATCCCTGAAGTCATTGGGCCTTGCGGCATATTGGCCGAGCCCCGGGACGTTGACAGTCTGGAAGAGGGCTTGGAGGCACTCCTGACGAAGCCCACGGAGTGCGCTCAATTGGCGGAGCGTGCGTTTGTCCGCGCGCAGAGCTTTTCCTGGGAGAACAGCGCGAAGCGTCTGGCCGAAGTGTATCGGATGGTGTGCGGCCGGCGGGCAGGTTGACGTTTTTGACTTGCTTTGCTCCGCAGGCGGCAACGAAGGGGAGGTGCACCGTGAAAGCTGCCGTGATATTCGAAAACGGTGATGTAGACTGCATTCGGTACGAAGAAGTGCCGGACCCGGTCCTTGCCGCGGGCGAAGTCCTCCTCGAAGTCCGCGCCGCAGCGTTAAATCACCTCGATATCTGGGTGCGGAAGGGTCGTCCCGGCATGGAATTGCCTGTACCGCACATCCTCGGCTCTGACGCGGCCGGCATAGTCATCGAGGTGGGAGAAAACGTGGGTCATGTCCGTCCCGGCGACGAGGTGGTCATTAACCCGGGTCTGAGCTGTGGGCAGTGCGAGTTCTGTCGGCGCGGAGAGCAAAGCGAATGCATTACTTTCGGCATCGTGGGAATGAACCGTCCCGGGACGTTCGCCGAGCGCGTCACGGTTCCCGCCTCGAATGTCTTCGTCAAGCCGCAGCGGTTGACCATGGTTGAGGCCGCCGCGTTGCCGCTAGCCTACCTGACGGCGTGGCGCATGCTCCTGTCGCGCGCGCGTCTCCAGCCGGGAGAGACGGTGCTGATTCACGGCATCGGCGGAGGCGTGGCCTTGGCCGGGCTGCAACTGGCCCGGCTGGCGGGCGCCCGCGTGCTGGTCACGTCTTCCTCCGACGACAAGCTGGCCCGGGCACGGGAATTCGGCGCTGACGCAGGCATTAACTACGCCAATAATCCCTGCCTGGGAGACGCCATCCGAGACCTCACCGGAGGCCGGGGCGTCGATGTCGTCTTCGACACCGTGGGGGCCGCCACATGGTCCGTCAATTTCAAAGCCGTGCGCCGTGGAGGCCGGATCGTGCATTGCGGCGTCACCACGGGCGCCGAGACGACCGTGAACATCTCCCAACTCTATTGGAACCACATTGTGGTCATGGGCTCAACCATGGGCTCAAACGAGGAATTCCGCCAAATGCTCGCCGCCGTCACGGCCTCGCGCATGTGTCCCCTCGTGGATTCCGTGTATCCCCTCAATCGCGTACAAGAAGCCACTCAACGGATGGAATCGGGCGAACAATTCGGGAAGATCGTCCTGGTGCCCGGGGGGAAACCCGACTCCATCAAAGAAGAGCGGGCAGACTCCGAAGTGCGCAGCAAAATGTTTGTGGGAACCAGCGCCGGCGAGCCAACGTCCGCCGGTTGAGGGCTTACCCGCGTTCCCTGGACGCCCTTACGAAAACAGGCGCCGGCGAAGAACAAAAACGCCGAACACCGCTCCTGCGGCGATTGCCACAAAGATCAAGGTCGGCGTGAAGCTCCGCGCGGACGTCTCGGTTCGTCCTGCTTGCGCTGTTCCCGGCATACCTGCCGGACGACCGGGCTCTTGCAGTGCGGAATCTGTAATCGCCGGCGATGGGGGAGAGGTCTCAGGCGCTGTGGAAACGTTCGCGCTGTCCGCGGGAGCCGCACTGGGCTCGCCCCGTTCCACAGTGGCGGTATCTTCAGTCATGGCCGCCATCTGCATTTCCGAGGCCGCAGCGCTTTCGGCAGAGTCTGTGCCCGCGGCCCCGCCGCTTTGTTTGCCGTCCTTGGTATCCGAAGGACGCGCGCCTATATTGGCGCGGCCGGCCGCCGCAACGGTCAGGGCCTCTGCAAGCTTCGCGTTCGCATCGTCGCCCGTTTCTGGCGCGCTCTCCCCTGGCACGGGGGATTGGCGGCTTTGCGTGATGCCTCCTTCGGACTGGCGCGAGTCGGCAACGTCAGGCGTGCGGCGCGCCGCTGCCTCGTTGTCAGCGGGGTTGATGACAATGGGATTGGACCCGCCGGTGCCTTCCGCGCCATGTTCCTGAGCGGGATTTTCCTGATTATCCGGTTGTTCTTCAGTATCTTGCTCTTCGTTCTGTTCTCCTTCGTCTCCGGCTGTTTCGAAAGAGATGCTGCTAGTGCTTCCGCGGGAAGGGATCTCATCGCCCTGCAGCGACGCGAACGTAGTGCCCGTAATGCTGATGTTCGTCGACGCGTCGCCGCTGCGGCGTTGCAGTACGATGTTGGTGATTTCGCCCGAGGCAATGGTATTGCTGTTCAACCCGGCCATCACGACCATGTACGCTCCGGGTTCCTTCACATTGGTCATAACGTTTTTGCCCGCCGATTGGGCAGCTGCGCCGGGATTGGCCTGTTGAGGTTCCACGGCGGAGGGATCGTAATTGAGCTGAAAACTTATCGAGGCCACGCCGTCGGCCACATCGCCCTCCAGCACAACAGGAACGGTGATCTGGTCCCCCTGCACCTGAGGCTGGCCGATGCGGAGTGTGCCGGCGTCGGCGCTAAACAAACCAAGCAACATTGCGGCCATGGCGATTATCGGGATACTCTTTTTCATCGTGTGATCCTGTCCGGTTCCAGGTGTTTCTCGCAATCAAAGGCATCGAAGGCCTGTAACCCCACTTATTATAACGTCTTTACAGAATAGGGCGTTGACTTGCAGTTGATCACCCACGGAGTCTTTCTCGAATGTGCGGATGATCTTCGTTTTTCACGCAAGCGCCGCGCCAAATATAAAAGCTTTTCCGACAATGGCTTACGCGGAGGACAGCAGCAGGAACCGGTCCTCCAGTTCCCGCTCCGGGAATTCCGCGGCGGGCTTCTATTCCCGCCCTGCCTATTCGGGCGTGGAACCGGTGTTTATGTTCTGGTTATCCCGGTCAAGCGGAGGATACATATTCACAAATACGTCGGACCCCGCAGTTATGTATGAACGTGCGATCACTGCGAATAAGTACAGCCACGCCAATAACTTCGCCACCGGTAATCCAAAGATCGCGGCCAGTTCGTCGAGGCGGTAGACTCCGCTCCCGGGAAGAGCCATATTTCCAGGCGATAACAATAGATAAAAAGGATAGGGAAGGAATGCTATCAAACCGAGAATGCCAACTTGAATGGCGCGTGCAGTCGCATTCTCGCGCGACACGCCCGCCTCCGTGCACCGCTGGTAAACGAACAACGCCAGATACAGCGATAAGGACACAGTCACGAGGCTCGGGGAGTTAATGATAGCGTTCTGGGTCACAACCCTGCCCGCAAGGCGCGCGGCCCAGAAGGCCCCTTCAGGAAACAGCCCGATCGCAAAGTACACAAGCCATAATGCCAGCGCGGGAATTGTCCAGAGGTCTATGAGATTCTTTGACTGATTCACTAACTGTCTCCGGCTAACTGCCATATCCGTATTCAGGGTAGCCTATGCGAAGGCGCAGTTCAAGTCCTTGTCACAGAAACGCTTAGATGCAGCCGTGCCGCGTGCGGTTGCACCATCCCTTCAGCCTCGGGCACCGCGCGCCGCCGGGTTCCACATGATGATCGCGAACTCTTCTTCCTTGCAGGGCGCCGTCCCCGGCCTTCTCATTTCGGCCAATATCATCTGAGCCTCAAACAGCAGCTTGTCGGCTGCCCCGATGCCAACGTAACTGGCGGCCGCACCCCCGTACCCTCCCGCCAAAGCCCCCGCTACCGTCGGGAAGTACGCATGATACTCGTTCGTATAGCCGCAGAGGAGCGCGTGACGCACCGGGGCCTTCGCCTTCAGCTCGAGTTGGTATTCCACAAAGACCTCCCCCGGCAAGCCCACAAAAGCAACCGCGTCACCGAGCGAAAGTACCGTCACGGGAACCCTAAGGTCCGGCGTGGCCGATTCAAAGTAGCGTCCAAAGAAACCTCTCTCCCCGCCGTGCGCCTCGAAAACAATGCGGCGCTGGTCGGGGTCGTTCAAATCCCAACGCACGCCGACCATGACCTCCTTCTGGCAAAACGCCACGTCCCCACAAGCTGTCGAGTGAGGTCCAATGCTGCGGAGCGACGCCAGAACGGACCGCGCGCACGCCGCGCCAACCTGCCGCGCCGCGTCGGCGCCTCCCGCGTCGATCGGGGTCTTGTCAAGATATGGATTGATGTCGCCGCAAGCTCCCTGCAGGAACATGCACGGGTATCCGCTCTCCGCTTCTACCAGCCGGCGCATCTCCCCGATGTAGTCCGCTGAATACTGCCGGTTGGATGGCCCCATCACGACCGGATGGCAGGCGAAGTGCACGAGCAGGGCGACCGGCCGTCCGTCCATCCTGTCGAGCTTGATCAGGGTGGCTTCGCGATCGACAGGTTCGGTAGGTAGACGCTCCTCGTTGCGCCAGAGCATGGCGCAGCGGCCGTCATCCAACATGCGCCGCCGGTTGTGGCCGATATCGAAGGTGCCCGTTCCTGTGCCAATGCGGGCGGGTTCCAGCTTCTCGACGGCCTCCGCAATAGCTTCGATGGTACCTTCCAACACTGCGTTGGCGTGGGGAGCGTTCGGCACGTCCATCTCGGGCGCGTGGTGCGTGTGCGTCGCGGCAAAAAAAACGTGCGCCACGCCCAGGGACGCCGCGCGTTCGCGAATCGCATCCAGCACATCCTTCATCGGAGGCCGCCCAAGGTCTGCGGATACCAATGCCGCGGTTGTCTCCTTCCCGCGGAACACCACCGCATACACCATCAACGGGTCCAACACGCCATTTGCCGGCCCTTGCCGGTCTGAATAGCCCCAAAGCGCCAGGCTCGAAGCTGGCGTAATATCGCGCACGCCGAGTCCTATAAGAAAATCGTTCAT
>Ga0209606_1003866_pt1 | contig 14549 bp, 8 predicted proteins | sample AD_UKC057_MetaG_FD_184412 | JGI IMG/M metagenome (GOLD analysis project Ga0209606, IMG submission 184412) | Active sludge microbial communities of municipal wastewater-treating anaerobic digesters from USA - AD_UKC057_MetaG (SPAdes) (version 2) | ecosystem: Engineered > Bioreactor > Anaerobic >...
CATGGCGTACGCGGCGTCGTCTTCGTCGACAACCACGGAGAGCCGCGACCAGGCGTTGGCTACGATAGCGCGGATGTCGCCGTTGCGTTCAACCACGACCACCGGGTCCTCGGTGCGCGATTGCGGAGGCTCGATTTCTTCCGCGAAAACATGTATGCGAAGTTCAGGGCTTGTGGCCAGCAACCAGTCCCCGGGTGATTTCGCCGCGAGACCTTGCCAGACGAGGGCCGTTTCTTCACCCGGCTGAAGTGTCCCCACGGGCAGCGCTTGCGCCGCGCTCGGACCAAGCTCCGCAAGGTCACGGCCCCCCAATGCCTGGAGCTGCGACGTAACGCCGCCGGTGTGCGTGCCACGGCCCGTATTCCTGACCCGTTGAATGATGCTGAAGGGTTTGCCAACCGTCACGAGCGGTGAGCTCAGCTCGGTAGAGACAACTTCCACCTCGGGAAGGTACACCCCCGCATAGATATTGCCAAGGGACGCCGCCCCCGCCTCGATATCCATGGCGGGGGGCTGGAAATCATCAAAGGCAAGCGGCAGGAGACGGGTACCCTCACCCAATGCCGCGGACACGCTTCGCGTCCCTGTTCTCAGCACGACTCGGGCGGATTGCTGGCACGCCACCTCGACCAGAGCCAACCCCTTGGCCCCCGCGGGCAGTGCTGAGGCATCCTGGGCAGGGTCCAGCAGCAACAACAACGGCTCTCCGAACAGGGCCCAGTCGTAACTAGAGTTCTCAGAGATAGCGTTCGTATGGAAGCCTACGGAAACCGTGCGTCCCGCCCACGGCGCCATGTCGATAGCCCGCGGTTTCCATCCGAACTCCGCAACGGACTCCTCGAATACAAGCCGTCCCTCGACGGCCACCGAGAATCGGACACCATTGGGCGTGTTCGGCGTCGCATTCCAGTCAAATCCCGGTCGCAGCCCCACACTGAAGGCCAGATAGCAGCGCTGATTGCCTTGCAAGACGGGCACAGAGACGCCCCCGAACTCCAGGATCGCATCCTCTGCTCCTCCAGGATGCAAGAACATTCCAGGCATGGATTCGCCGTCCGATTGTTCCCATTGACCCACCGAGGTGTCCGTCGCATTGATGACAGCGGCCTCGTCGTACCGAGCCACAAAATCAGCGAGAACTCGGATGGACCCCGGCAGAGACGACTCAGCCTGGCTCTGGAAGCAACTCAAAATAACCATTCCAATGGCGCAAACACGCAAATAACTGGGGGTTACGACCTTGTGCATAATCTTTCTCTGGTTCCAGGCGGATTTGCCTCGTGAAAATCAATACGCGAATCAGTCGGCAGGACGCCGAAAGAGAATCGCCAATACGGCGCCTGCGATAGTCAACGCAGGTCCAACGACTTGAAGGGCCGGAAGCTGGTCAAGCCCTGGAATTTGCGAAGCAAATCCCAAGTAATGGGCGCCCGAGAGGATGGCCCCTACCACAAAAACAACGACCCCCAAGACAAACATGTCGTGACCTCACCTCTTCCGAAAAAGGACGCCCGTGTACTGTGCGTCGTCAGGGAAGTTGACCGCCCTATTCGCCGAAGGAGTATAGATTGCCCGGATCCGCATATCAATTCCTTTCAAATCACCTCCGGGTAAGCGCCGCCAAACCAGGCTATGGTGCCACGCGCTCTTGCGACCCGGCGGCGAGGCCATCTTCCGCCCCACCGGCGCGAAACATACCAGCCTGGCCTGAAGGGCCAGGAAAATGATATCAAACGAGAGTGGAGGGCTGAAGGCCCGAAACATACCCCCGGGGTACCGCCGCCCCATCTTCCGCGCCAACGGCGCGAAACATACCAGCCTGGCCTGAAGGGCCAGGAAAATGACATCAAACGAGAGTGGAGGGCTGAAGGCCCGAAACATTGTCCAGCGCTCACCCTCCCGACGCTGTCCGGAGCCGATCGAAGCCGCCTACCGTTTCGCCGTCCTTGGAATCCTTGAACGTGCGCCGATACAATATGATCACACAGGAAGCCTCGCGCTTCGTGTGGAGGCCCCAAGGGCTACTGCGCCTCAAGAATGAACTGAGACCGTGCGTGGACACCGACAAGCGCATAGAGGAATTGGAATCCCAGGTATCCAAGCTCACCCACGAGTTGCAGAAGCTTCGTGGCGCACGACAACCGCAGGCTGCGAGCCCCGTTCCGCAAACGCGCGTTCCTGAGCCTGCACCATCCCCCAAAAGCGATAGCCCCGCTTCTTCGAGCATAAACGCCGAGGCTCGAGCTTCGACAATATGGCTGAGCCGGCTGGCGGTTGTGTTTGTAACCGTGGCCATAATTCTTGCCGCGGGCAAGAGCGCGAGCACATCAGCGTTCGACCCGCGCAGCAAGGCGCTAGTCGCATATGGCTTGGCGGCCCTCATGTTCTTGATTGGAGGGGCTTTCCCTGACCGGCGCAGTTTTCTCGCGAGCATCGCCCTTGGGACGGGTCTGGCTGCCGGGTATTTCACCACGTACGCTGTCTTTTTCATCCCCAACATCCAGATATTCACGGACCAATGGAATGCCCTGCCCATCCTGTTCATCGGCATTATGGCAATCGCCGGTATTGTCGCGTGGCGCAAGAGCCACGTGGCCGCCGTCATGAGCTACGCCGTCGTGTACTATACCTTCGGTTTGGCGGCTCACGAAGCGGCGACCGTGCCGCAATTTGCCTACTCGATTGGCGCAATTGCTCTGGCGCCGGCGACTGCTCTGCTCCTTCATGCCCGGTTCCATTGGCGTTTCCTGGTGTGGCTCGTGTTGGCAGGGACATACGGGCCGTTCATCGCCTTCCTGTACAGCCAACCGGCAGCAATCCAAGCCGCCCCTGAAACCTATTTCTGGCTCACGCGCGGCTCTTTGGCTATTGCCTTCCTGGCGGTGGGCGTTTCGACCGTCATGGAGGTCCGGCGCGAAGATATCCGGTCCCGGGGCGTTCTGCTGATTTCGCTTCTTAACTGCGCGCTCTTCTTCCCGATTGCGTGGATGGGCATTCAAAGATGCTACCCAGATCATGCGTGGCTGTTTCGATTGACATTCACGATAGTGCTTGCCCTGTTGGCTTTGATGGCCGAGACACGAGGCTCCAGAAGAAACTACCTGTTCCAGGCATACATCGCACAAGCGTTCGCGATGGCTGTTTTGTCGATGATGTCCCTCTATTCCGGGGTAACCCTTTGGCCGGCGCTCGCTCTGGCTTGCCTTGCGCTCACGGTGTTCTATCAACAGAGCGGCGCCGTCATTCTCAAGGCCGGCAGCATACTGCTCCTTTTCGCCATCTTCGCGGGGGCCGCCTTCACCATCAAAGCTCCCGGCTATGCGGTGTACAGGGGGCATGCCGTCCCCGCAAACTGGCTGGGCTGCGCGGCTCCAGCACTCATCTTCTTCCTCATCGCCATATACTATGAACGGGCTACACGGAGGCGTCCCCCGCGAAAACGCCACCGAACCGGGCACTGGTTCCTTGCCGATTCCTTGCTGGACCCTCCCAGCGCCACCGTGGCCATGCTGCATTCAGCTCTGGGCGCACTGTTGCTGATGATGCTGGCGATCACCGGTCGTGCCCAGCAGCCCGACCTCCCGTATCTCCTGGGCGCCCTCAGCATCGCCTTGGCGATCATGGGATTTCTGATGTCCACCCCGCAATTGGAGGTCGCGGCTGTCCTGCTGCTTGTCGCCGCACATGTTTCTTTCCATTTCTTCCTGCTGGTGGATAAGAGCGGATTTGATCAGACCGGCGGGTACGTATACGGAACGGCCATTCTCGCGGTCTATACCTATCTTGCCGGCCTCTCCTGGGAACGCTATTTGAGGCGTGTGGGAGACGATCGCGCCTGGGAACATAACCTGATCGCCCCCCTCCCCCACATAGGCGCGACGTATATGGTCGCCACACTCATAGCAGGCAAGTTCGGAGAGATCTATGCGGCTGCCACCTATAACGCGATTGCTGCCATATTGCTTATCTTCGCCCTCGTCCTGCCGTTTGCCGGGCTCAAAATCGCGGGTTTTGCCCTGCTCGCTATTGGGGCGGCCCTGTTCTCGAACCTCCTTTACGACCCGTCCGCAAGGTTGCTTGATGACCCCTCGTTTCTCTTTTACCTCGTTCCTTTTCTCTGCTCGTACGCCATCTCCGAGCGCGCGCTCTATTTCGCCCACAAGCGTCCCGCCGTAGCCCATCGCGCCGACGACACGCTTCGCACCATTATCGTGGCAACAGGGGGCGCAATGGGACTCCTGGCCTTCAACAAATGGGCCGGCGATGAGTTCCTCGCCCTGTATTGGCTGGCGCATGGGTTGGCTGGGGTCGTTCTAGGTCTTGTGTTCCGTGAACCCCGGTACCGGTGGGCAGCGTCTCTGATTCTGGTGTTAGCCGTTCTTAGAGCGCTTTTCGCGTCCCCGGGTGACAGGGTGTGGCTCTATCAGTTCGGGGCGTTCGCCGGCCTCGGTCTCGCCGCGCTGATTGCCATGGTCGTCCGTGAACACAACCGACCGAAAGAGACATCTTCGCCGGCCGCAACGGGCCAAAATGGACCCTCCCTCGATGAATAGGCGGCAGACCGCGGCCGAGGACATCTGTGCCAGGTTACGCGCCCACGGCTACCGGGCGCTCCTGGCCGGAGGGTGCGTCCGGGACCTGATTCTCGGGCTCCCCCCCAAAGATTACGATATCGCGACGGACGCCACGCCGCGGGAGGTTGCCGCCATCTTCGAACGCACCATTGACGTCGGCTCTGCGTTCGGCGTCCAGGCTGTGCTGCTGCCGGAGGGCCAGTTCGAAGTCACCACCTTCAGACAAGACGGCCCTTACCAAGATGGACGCCACCCGAGCACGGTCGCCTTCGTGGGGGAGAAGGAAGATGCGCGGCGGCGCGATTTCACCATAAACGCCCTGTTTTACGACCCCTTGCACCAAAAGGTGCTGGATTACGTGGAAGGCCAAAAAGATCTGCATGCGGGCATCATTCGCGCGGTCGGGCAGCCCTATGAGCGGTTTCAGGAAGATCACCTGCGCCTCCTGCGAGGCATTCGCTTCGCGGCGCGCCTGGGGTATGCCATCGAGGAAGAGACCTATCGGGCCATAAAAGACATGGCGCACCTCATCAACGCAACCAGCGCTGAACGCATCCGCGATGAGCTGCTCAGAATCCTCACAGAGGGGGGAGCGAAGCGCGCATTCGAGCTTCTTGACGACACCGGCCTCCTCGACCGCCTCCTGCCGGAGGTTTCGGCCATGAAGGGCGTACAACAGCCGCCGCGGTTCCATCCCGAGGGCGATGTTTTCACCCATACCTTACTCATGCTCGACCTTCTGCGTGATCCTGCCCCGGCCTTGGCGCTCGGCGTCTTGCTGCATGACGCCGGAAAGCCGCACACACAAACGGAGACGGACCGTATCCGGTTCAACGAGCACGATGTGGTAGGGGCAGGGATAGCCCGCGAGGTCTGTCTGCGCCTGCGTTTGTCCCGGCGCGACACGGAACGCGTGGTCTGGCTGGTATCCCAGCATATGCGCTTCGCGCACATTCCGGATATGAAGGAGAGCAAACGCAAGCGCCTGGTCCGCGCCGAGGGCTTTGACGAGCTTAAGGAGCTATGCCGCATCGACTGCCTGGCGAGCCACCAAGAGCTCTCGACAATCGACTGGGTCGAGAACTATCTGGCCCACATCCCGCCAGAGGCCCTTCATCCCGAGCCGCTGCTTCAAGGACGCGATCTCATCGCGCTGGGCTATTCTCCGGGTCCCCTCTTTTCGAAGGTCCTCAGGCAGATCGAAGAACTACAACTCAATGGCCAACTGACGACGCGGGACGACGCCAAGGCCTTTGTCCTCAAGCAGTGGCCCGTGGGAAAGACCTCGTAACGCAATAAGGAGCCCCGCCCATGACGAATACCGGCTCGTTCACGACAACCGGCGGCCTGCGTCTTTACACCCGCGCCTGGCTGCCATCGAACACGCCTGCCGCCCATGTGATCCTCATTCATGGCTACGGCGATCACTGCGGCCGGTACGAGCGCTTTGCCCGCGCCCTCAACGATGCATCGTTAGCCGTGCACAGCTACGATCAACGCGGGTTCGGGCGCTCGCAAGGGAAACGCGGGTATGTCGGGCGTTTTAACGATCTCCTGGCCGACCTCGACCGTTTCCTGCAGGTGGTCGAGCCGGATGTTCACGGGAAACCGGTGTTTATGCTGGGCCAGAGTTTCGGAGGCCTTATCACTGTTCGATATGCCGAGACGCGCCAGCCCGGTTTTTCTGGGCTCGTCCTGTGCAGCCCCTTTCTGGGCTTTTCCGAAACCATCCCGAAGCCCCTGTTGCAGCTCGGCAAATACATTGCCAGGGTGGCGCCGTGGATGCCTGTAAGCAAAGTGGAGGCGAAGGGTCTGTCTCGCCGGCCTGAGGTGGTGGCCGCCGCCGATCAAGATCCTCTGGGCTACCACGGAACCGTACGCGCACGCACGGGAGCCGAGATGCAGAAAGCCGTCGAGGACGCCTTCAACGATATCTCACGCCTTTCCCTGCCGCTGTACATCGTGCATGGCGATGCAGACAGCATCGTCCCGGTTTCCGGAAGCCAGCGACTCTATGCTCAATGCGCGTCAACGGACAAAACCCTGCGCGTGTTCCCCGGGGGATACCATGAATTGTGGCAGGATCTCGACGAAGAGACCATGGTTACCGGCGTGCGCGAATGGCTCCGCCAGAGGTTGTGAGCATCCCCCTCGCCCTGTCATAATGTGCGTGTCCAATGGATGACACAGGAAACAGGGGCAACACAAGACGGTAATTCAATGCAAGGCGAACACACAAAACGACTCCTCGAGCAGATTCACGACGCCCACGTGGGAGAGTTTCTGCCGCTTATTCCTCCTAAGGAGGTCAAGCAGACCCTTCCAACAAGCAGCCGGGCGCACGACACGGTGATGACAGGCCGCGATACCGTGGCGCGCATTCTGTTGGGCGAAGACACGCGTATCCTCGTAGTTGCAGGCCCTTGCTCCATTCATGACGCCGGCATGGCGCTGGAATATGCAAAACGTCTGTACCAGGCTCATCTTCGGTTTGCACGGCGCCTCTTCATCGTGATGCGCACCTATTTCGAAAAACCGCGGACGACCACCGGATGGAAAGGGTTTATCAACGATCCCGACCTCGACGGCAGCTACAAGATCGAGGACGGGCTGCGCAAGGCGCGCCGCATTCTGCTTGACATCGCCGATATCGGTCTTCCGACGGCCACCGAGGTCCTCGACCCCATTGTGCCTCAGTATGTGGCCGACCTCATCACATGGGCATCAATCGGAGCAAGAACCACGGAATCACAGACTCATCGGGAGATTGCCAGCGGCCTCTCCATGCCCGTAGGGTTCAAGAACAGCACGAATGGGAACCTCCAGGTGGCGATAAATGCGTTGCTTTCCGCCCGCCAATCGCATCATTTCCTCGGTATTGACCAGGAAGGCAAGACGTGCGTCGTACGTACCCTCGGAAACCCGTGGGGCCACCTGATATTGCGCGGAGGCGCCGGACACCCTAATTGCGACCGCGTAAGCGTGGCACTGGCGGAAGAACAGCTCCGCGCTGCGGGCCTGGAACCCCGTATCATGGTCGATTGCAGCCACGATAACAGCACCAAGCGTTACGAACTCCAGGAGAAGGTCCTTCGCGATGTGGTGCATCAGCGTACCGAGGGCACGACGTCCCTGATAGGCCTCATGCTCGAAAGCAACCTGAATCCCGGCAGCCAATCCATCCCGAAGGACAAGGCTCGGCTCAAATACGGCGTCAGCGTAACGGACCCGTGCATGGGATGGGACATGACGGAAGCGTGCCTGCAATACGCGCACGACCAGCTCGCCAAAACCTGACCCGCGCGACCGGGGTTGCCCCTTCTGCGTCGCCTCAGATTGTGTCAACCACAACGACACAAAGGCACAAAGAATCGTCTCATTCATTTGTGCCCTCGTGTCTTCGTGGTTGGAGCTCGCGAACCGCTACGGCAACCAAGTCCCATGACTCGAGGCGGAAATGGCGCGACAGAAATGCTATCTTGGCTATTCGCGGAAGATCACAACGTTGTGGAGAACCAACATGTTGTCATACGGTTTGATCCTGTTCGTGGCATCGGGGATTGCCGCGGGCACCCAGCCAGCCGCTCTTGATCCTCCCCCGGGTACCGTCCCGGACGCGTGGCAACACGCCACGGTTCTCGCTGCGGAGGTCAGGGCATCTTCCGCGCCCGAGTTCCTCCCCACCCGCCACCCGCAGGCAGCATGGTATCCGGATGCCGGCTTGGGGCTCTTCGTGCACTGGGGCATCCACAGCGTGGCCGGCGTACAGCCTTCCTGGGCGATGATTAAAGATTACCCGGCGGGGGGCGAGCCCGCAATGCACCCGCCCGAGCGGTACTACGCCCTTGCCGAGAAGTTCAACCCGCGGAACTACGACCCCGGCATCTGGATGGCTGCCGCTGCCAAAGCCGGTTTTACCTATGCGGTCCTCACCGCGAAACATCACGACGGGTATGCCTTGTGGCCGACGAAATTCGGAGACATGAGCACCCGCCAATACATGAACGGCCGCGACCTGTTGAAGCCTTACATCGACGCCTGCCGCAACCATGGCCTCCGGGTCGGCCTCTATTTCTCCCCGCGCGATTGGCATTACCCCGGATACCCCGTTGATGACGCCGGTTTCGACTACAACAAGCGCGGCCAGTACCCACCCATAGAAGACCCCGAAAAGAACCACCGCGATTTCGAAGCATTCTATGCCTACACGATCGGCCAACTGCACGAACTTCTCACCTCGTACGGACAGATCGACGTGCTCTGGTTCGATGGCATGGGCTGGCACGGTATCGAGGACACCTATGCCAACCAGACGCTCGCATGGATTCGGTCGTTGCAGCCGGGAATCGTTATCAACGACCGCTGGGGCGGCACGGGCGACTTCACCACTCCCGAATGGGAATTCCCCAAAGGCCCACCGCAAGGCTGGTGGGAAAACTGCATCGCATGGAACGGCCACTGGGGTTATAACCCGGACGGCGCCTTTCAGTCGAGTGAGTGGGCAATGGACAGGCTCGTCCGCGCCCGCGAATGGGGCGGCAATTTCCTTCTCAACGTCGGCCCGGCCCCTGACGGCTCTATGCCCCAGGGTTTCTATGAACGCTGTTCCGAGATTGCCGACTGGATGGAGAGTAACCGCGACGCCCTGATCGGGGCGTTCCCGTCACCGGGTGAAGAGCGGTGCAACGTGCGCCTGACTGCCCGCGGAAAGAGCTGGTACATCCACATCCCTCCCGGCCATGAGGGAAACATCGAGCTGCGGCTCGTGCGCCCGCCTGACAGTCTGTCGCTACTGCATTCGGGCGAAGCCATACCGTTTGCGCCTGATGAGAACGGGACGGTCCGGTTCGCGGCGCCCACGGATAAGCGCATTGCGCTGGACACCGTCGCTGTTGCCCGTTGGGATTTGCAGCGCTGGGAAGATGACATTCAGAGAATCCAGAAGACCGTTTCGAATGTCCCCGCCAATCCGATCCTGTTCGTGGGAAGTTCCTCCATACTCGGGTGGAACCTCCCCCAATATTTCCCGGACCTCCCTGTGCTGAACCACGGCTTCGGCGGGTCCGAATATTTCGACGCCCTATGCTACGCCGACCGTATCATCGTTCCGTTCCGGCCGCGCGCCGTCGTCCTCTACGATGGCGATAACGACATCGCCAACGGCAAAACAGCCCAGTGGGTGTCGGCGGACATGAAGGCCCTGGCACGCAGCATTCATCACGCGCACCCGGGGACGCCGATCGTGGTATTGTCGATAAAGACCAGTCTTTCGCGCTGGGCCAAACACGAGGAAATGGAAAAGGCCAACGGGTTGATGGCCGAATTCGCCCGGAACACTTCGGGCGTTACGTTCCTCGACGTGAATTCGCCGCTCCTCGCTCCCAACGGCAAACCCGATGACCGGTACTTCCGCGAAGACCACCTGCACCTCAATCCCGAAGGATACGCTCTTTGGACGGGCATTCTGAGACCGGTTCTTGACGGCGTTCTCAGCAATAACCGCACTGCGGATTGATTGCCGGACCGGGGGCAACGGCGCCTTCTCAATGCCCCAAAACCGATCCAGTGCTGCACCCGGTTGTCAGGACACGCGTCCGTCCCGTGGCGCAATGGGAACCAGCATGGCCTCGAATTGCTCGACACTCCGCTCCCATGAACATTGGAGCGCGAATTCCCGGCATCGCTGGGGAGACATGGTCAGGGCTTTTGAGACCGCCGTTTTAAGATCCTCGTCCAGCCACCCCGTCTCGCCCTGTATTACCACGTCCTTGGGCCCTTCCACCGGGAAGGCGGCCACGGGCAGGCCGCAGGCCATGGCTTCGATCATCACGATCCCGAATGTATCTGTCAGACTCGGAAACACGAAGACGTCGCCCGCTTCGAGGTGCGCCGCAAGGTCCTCACCCTTCTTCTTTCCCAGGAATCGCACGTCAGGGTATTTGTGCTGCAGCTCTTCGAGCGCCGGACCATCGCCAATGACCATCTTGGTACCCGGAAGGCCCAAGCTCAGAAAAGCCTCGATATTCTTCTCGACCGATACGCGTCCCATGTAGACATATACCGGCCGCGGCGCACTGATGGCCGATTTATCTCGCGGGCGGAAGAGGTTGCTGTCCACGCCTCTCCCCCAGCGCACGATACGCTCGAACCCCCGCGCGCGCAGGGTTTCCTCGAGCGAATTCGTCGATACCGACACGTGCGCCGCCCCGCTATGGAAACGCCGGAGAAACCAGTACGTTACCCTCAGCGGAATGCCAAAACGAATCCTGATGTATTCCGGCCACTTCGTCGTGTATGTGGTGGTGTACGGATACCTGCGTTTCCGGCAATACCGTGCGCCGGCCAGACCAAGTGGCCCCTCGGTCGGAAGATGGATGGCGTCGGGCTGAAACTCGTCCAGCAGCCGTGCGAGTCTCCGCCCGCAGAACAGGGCCAGACGGATATCCGGGTACGTCGGGCACGGCGCCGTCCAAAACAGCCCGGGGTGAAAGACCTCAACGGTATGCCCGCGCGCGCCAAGCATCTCCGCCATCCGCGTCATGGTCGTCACGACCCCGCTTGTCTGCGGAGCCCAAGCATCGGTGACCAACGCAATCTTCATGATCCCCCTCTGGCCCTCGATCAGTGGCCGGCACACGCATCGTGGTGATACTATGCACGCCAAACACAGTGGCTGCAAGAGCGAACCCAGCGCTGGAGCTGTCCTGGAGGAGCTACTCATGATTTGTGCGATTTGTGTACCCATCATTGCAGGCACATTTGTCACCGGCGGCATTCCCACGGTACCCGATACGCCTTTTCAACAAGAATACCGCGAGGTCTATCCGGTATTGGGTCCAGACGGTGCAAACAGCATCCGCGCCATTGCCGTGGACGGAGCGCAACGCCCCTGGATAGCAACCGACGGCGGCATCTTCCGACTCGACGAGACCGGGTGGAGCCTGGCCATAGACGGTTATTACCACGGCCCTGCCTTCGCCGCGGCCGAAGGACCCGATGGCTCCGTCTGGATCGGCGCCTGGAACGGCCTTTACCGCAGCGCGGCTTCCGGCTTGCTTGAGCGGATCCCCGAGGTCATCGACCCCATCGGCGCGATCGGTGTCTCAGGCGATATTGTGGTTGCCATGGGGCCCAAAGGCATGTGGCACAATCGCGACGGCGCATGGAAACACGCACACGGCGGCTGGGCCGATTCGCCCCGGGCCGTGGTGTTCGACCAAGATGGGACAATATGGGTCCCCACGGGGCATGGACTGTTCCACATCCGCGGCGAGGAAGTGCTCGGCCAGCTTCGGGATTTCGATGTTATCCGTTCGGGGGAACTCTCGGCGGCGGCCTTGGGGCCCGATGGAACGCTCTGGGTCGGAGGCACCAACGGTATTGACGTATATCGCGGCGGCACACGGATAACTTCACATACGCCGGAAAACGGCCTCCCATGTTCACTTGTCCACTGCCTCTCGTTCAGTCAGGACGGCATCTTGTGGGGAGGCACGGCGGCGGGAGCAGCCCGCTTCGACGGCAAGAAGTGGTCCCTGCGGCACAGCCTCCGATGGTTGCCAAATGACGACGTGCGGGACGTGGCCTTTGACCGGGACGGCACCGCGTGGATAGCCACAGCCAACGGAGTCTGCGCTATCAAGCAGCGCATCATGACCTTGGCACAAAAGGCCGGGTATTTCGAGGAAATCCTGCACAAGCGTCATGTTCGAGAGCCGTGGCTGGTCGAGAAATGCCGTCTGATGAAGCCCGGTGATGTGTCTGTAATACAGTCAGAAGACGATGATAATGACGGCCAGTACACCAACATGTACCTTGCCATGGAAGCTTTCCGGTATGCCGCAACAAAAGACCCCCAGGCACTCGAAAGGGCACGAAAGGCGTTCGACGCCATGGAGTTTCTCCAGACAGTCACCGGGACGCCCGGGTTTGTCGCCCGGACCGTTGTGCCGGTCGAGTGGACACGCCCGGACAACCCCAATCCCTATCGTCTCCACGACTCGAACCGTCCCTACTCGCCACAGCAACTGGCGGAGACGATTCTATGGGATCCGCGCTTCAAGCCCGTTGAGATTCGGTGGCGTCCTTCGCAAGACGGGAAGTGGCTCTGGAAAGGCGATACAAGTTCCGACGAGATCACGGGCCATTTCTACGGCTACCTGCACTACTACTCTTTCGTGGCCCAGTCCGAGGAGGAGAAGCAGCGGGTGCGGGACCTGTGCCGAAGGGTCATGGACTATATTATCGAGGGCGGCTATGTGCTGCGCGATATCGATGGCGAACATACCCGCTGGGGCGTCTGGGCCCCCGAAAAGCTTCTTCATGACAAGGACTGGCAGGCCGAACGCCCCGTCAACGCGGCCGAGATCCTGTCTTACCTCAAGACGACATACCGCCTCACCGGCGACGAAAAATACCAGGATGCGTACCGCCGTCTTATCGATGAGTTCGGTTACGCGGAACTTGCCCGCAAACCCAAGCCAACAAATCCGTCCGAGCGCACCCACATCGATTCCGAATTGCTGGCCTTGACCTTCCCGGGCCTTTTGATGTGTGAGAACGACCCGCAACTGCTGGCCTTCTATAATGAAGGCATCCGTCAATGGTTCGGCACGGTCCGGAACGAGTATAGTCCCTACTACAACTTCCTGTGCGGCTCGTTGGGCGTCGAAGAGATCGGAGTCGAGGAATGTGTGGCGTTCCTGCGCGACGCGCCCCTCGACCTTATCCAATGGACCGTAGACAATACCAGGCGCGAAGACATGGAGCTGGTCCGCGAGCCGGAACTGGACCAGCTCCAGACCAGCGCGCTCCCGCCTCCCAGCGAACGCGGCGTCATGCGGTGGGACAACAATCCCTGGGGTGCGGTGAGCGGCGATGGCGGCCACACCGAAAGCAGCGGCGTATATTGGCTATTGCCCTATTGGATGGGCCGCTATTATGGGTTCATCGGGGCGCCTGCGGCTCAGGAATAGCCCGGCCGCCTGAAAACCGGCCACGTTGCGTTCGCCGCCGCCGAGACAGGGAGATCCTCTTGGTCAAAGGCGCCGCGGCGCGTCTCTACATTCTGCCCAGTTTGCGCTGAATACGCTCCAGCCGTACGCGAAAAGTCTCCAAACCCAAAGGCAGCTCGTCAGCGCCGAGGGCGCTTCGTGTTTCGAGAAACTGGAGCGTCTCCTCGCAAATGCGTTCCGCGGCCAAGAGGTCGCGCACGCGGTGTTCGTAGTACTTGGCCAATTCCAAACGCGCCACGAGGTCACGCGGGCGCTCGGCAAGCAGCAGCGTCCACGCGTCCTCCATCTCAACCCACTGTTGAAGACGTTTACAGGCCATTCCCATCAGATACAAGCATTCACATCGAATCGCAACCTCCGCTTCTTCCTCCAGCAAACGGCGGCCATGTTCCGTCACTTCCTGATAATTCTTCTGCATGAAGTGTAGCCGCACAAGGGACAGCCGATCTTCCAAGTGGTCGAATCCCGTGCCTTGGGGCAGGTTAAGACTCTGCGACAAGCGGCCCGCGAGCGCCGCCAAAGACAGCACGTCCATCTTGTGATGGTAAAAGACGGCTTCCAGGGGGCGGGCGTCGCGGGTACGGAGGTACTCGAGCCACAGCTCCGGTATCTCCGCGCTCGAGACGTCGCCGTGCCGGCGCACCCCCAGCACTTCCCGCTCGATGTTGGTCAGCCCGCAATCCCCGAGGCGGCGTTTCCAGAAACGCCGCGCGGCATGCAGAAGGTCGTACTGAAGCGCGCCGTCCAGCCGAAACGGTATCCGGTTCTGGATAAAGCGCGTACGAAGCAGGGGGATATCAAAACTCTTGCCGTTGTATGACACCACCGTATCGCGCCCTGTGAAGACGCCGTCGAGATAGCGCAACATGGGCTCTTCGTCGTCGAAATCACGCATGAACGCCTGTTCGAGACGAAACATGCCGCCTTCGAAATAGCCGGCGCCCACCAAGAACGCCACCGT
>Ga0209606_1003867_pt1 | contig 14546 bp, 13 predicted proteins | sample AD_UKC057_MetaG_FD_184412 | JGI IMG/M metagenome (GOLD analysis project Ga0209606, IMG submission 184412) | Active sludge microbial communities of municipal wastewater-treating anaerobic digesters from USA - AD_UKC057_MetaG (SPAdes) (version 2) | ecosystem: Engineered > Bioreactor > Anaerobic >...
GGCAACAACCACCCCGACGACGGGCACCCGAAGGTCCGCTGGCGCGAGGCCGACGTCGAGCAGGCTATCATCAAGGAACTCGGCGCGTTCCGCCTGCCCAGCGATCGGCACATCCAGTGGTTTCGCGATTCCCTGGCTGCGGCCTTCAACGAGGTGGACGTGGCCCAGGCCCAGCGGAAGAAGACGCTCACCAAGCGGCGGACGGAGCTGGTCAACATGCAGGACCGCCTGCTCAACGGCTACCTGGCGGGAACCATCGAGGAGGCGGTTTTCACGGGCAAGTCGGTGGACCTGAAAACGCAGATCGAGGAAGCCGAACGCCAGCTCGACGAGACCGACCAGTTCGACCCGGCCTTCGGCCAGGCGGCGATGGCGGTCTTCGAGTTCAGCCAGAATCTCGTACCCCTGTGGCTCGGTTCAAACTCGGGCACCCGACGGGAGATCTTGGAGTGCGTCAGTTTGAACCGCCTCCTGACCGACACAAGTCTTGTGTTGGTAAAGAGAAGGCCGTTCGACTTTCTCGTCGAACGGCCCTTTCTGAACAAAAGTCGGGGCGACTAGATTTGAACTAGCGACCTCTGCGTCCCGAACGCAGCGCTCTAGCCAAGCTGAGCTACGCCCCGAGGCAACTGGTTCCTGCAACTCCTGCCGGAGAGCCGACAGGCGGGATAGACAAATCAGTTTATCAAAAACAAGAGGCAAGTCAAGGGCCAGTGCGACCTGCCTGCGGAAAAACATGCCCGGCCCAGCGCGCTGTAAGCCGAGTTCTGTCCCGCCGGTCCCCGGGCAAGGGGCCGGCGGGGAAGGCCATTTCTCTGGACCCGCCCTCGCGGACGGGCTCTTCCGTTTCCGGAAAGCGGCCTACCCGCGGCTGTCGGCCTGAACCTGGCCAGCCGCTGCTTGGCCTTGCACCCGGTGGGGTTTGCCATGCCACCCGCCTCGCGGCGGGCGCGGTGCGCTCTTACCGCACCATTTCACCCTTACCGGCCGAGAGCCTTGTGACGGGGGCTCAGGCAGGACCGTCGCCCGAAGGCGGCGGGCCTGTCTCCCGGCCGGCGGTATCCTTTCTGTTGCACTTTCCCTGTCCCGCAAGCGGGACGGTGGGCGTTACCCACCACCGTGGTTCAGCGGTGCTCGGACTTTCCTCCCCCGGCCTGACGGCCGGGAGCGGCCTTCCGCGCGCTGGGCCGACCAGGATTATACGTCGGCGGACCGGATTTGGCACGAAGGATGTGATGAGCCGTCCGTCTCCGCCCGTGCCCGACGGGAACATCGCCCGAAGGCGGGGTCCCGCGGGCTTCGGAGTGTGACCGCTACGGTTGGCGAGGGGGTGTTACGTCGCCGGGGACCATCTGGTCGCCGCGCGGGCGGGTCATCTTGACCACGACGGCGGACCACTTGGCCTTGCAGGAGGGGCAGTCAGCCTTGGGGGCGCCGTTGACCACCGGGACGGGCTCGTCGCGGTCCTTGCTCTGCCCGGCCAGTTCCTGAAGCGTCATGGAGAACTCGTGCCCGCATTTCTCGCACTTGAGGTTGACCTTCTGCTGGGCCCGCTGGTTGCTGATGGCCGTCCCGCTGCCGCCGGGGCTGGCGAACGTGAAGAACGTATAGGCAAGGGCGCCCAGGATCACCAGGACCAGGACACCCAACAGCCACGTGGGGGCCGCTCCGCGGGCGTGGATTCGACGTGTTGTGCGCAACAGACGCTGCTCCTTCGACCCGTCGCGGGCCGCTTACAGGGGCCAGAAGACCTCGTACACCCGCTGGATGTCCACGCTTCCGGGATCGGAGATGCCGAACTTGCGATCATCCGGGTTGGTGCTGCCGGGCGGGTAGGGGAAGCTCAGGGTGTCCGGATCCTTCCACTGCCAGAACTCGACGTGACCGTCGCAGAAGCCGAGGTTGTCGCCGTCGCCGTGGTTGCCGCCCACGTAGTCGATCCAGCTGTTGATCCCGCCGAGCATCCACGAGTTCTGGTTGTAGCCGCGGAAGTCGTCATCCTCGATCATGGCCATGCAGTGGCTGGGGTCGCGAATGGAGCGGAAGTCCTCTACGGAGCCCTGTCCAGCGCCGCCCTCCCCGCGGAGCAGCCCGTTGAAGGAGTAGGACGAGTAGTAGTTGTAGACCGGCGTCGGGCAGCGGTACGTCGCGGCGTTGTTCAGATACTGGTACAGCACGCCCTTCTCGATGGCTTGCAGCGAATTGCCGTACTGCCCGCTGGCGACCCAGGTGTCGCGCCAGTGGCACCATTCGCGGCTGTGCGGACCCGAGCAGTCGTGCTCGCAGGTGAAGTGAATGGGCTTGGCGCAGCCATTCACGCAGCCGTGATTGGACGTGTTGGCGGAACTGATGATCATCCGGTGGTTGGAGGCGTACTGGGTCCAGGCGGCGAGGATGTTCTCCTGGTTCTTGGCGCACTGAGTGGCCTGGCCCCGCACCATCGTGCCGCGGAAGGTGGGGGACATGACAGCCAACAGGATGGAAATGATCGCCAGGACCACCAGCAGTTCGATGAGGGTGAACGCCTTGGATTGTCTCATAGCCGCTTCCTCTCGGCCCGCCTCTGCGGAGACAGGCTTAAGGTATTATAATGGGTCCGCCACCTGGTCTCAATACGGGTAAACCCGGCTGTACGGTCTAATCCCAGAGGAATGTCTGCCCGGTCAGCCGGGTGTAGGCCTCGATGTACTTGGCCCGCGTCTTCTGGACGATCTCCGCCGGAAGCAGCGGGGCCGGCGGGGTGCGGTCAAACTGGATGCGATCGAGGTAATCGCGGACGAACTGCTTGTCGAAGCTGGGCTGGTCCCGGCCGGGCTTGTACGAGTCGGCGGGCCAGAACCGCGACGAGTCGGGCGTGAGGACTTCGTCGATGAGGATCACCTCTCCCTGGTCGTCCAGACCCCACTCGAATTTGGTATCGGCGACGATGATGCCCCGCTCGGCGGCGTAGTCCCGGGCCTTCGCGTAGACGGTCAGCGACTTGTCGCGAAGCTGGGTCATGATCTCGGCGCCGACGGCCTGGCAGGCGTCGTCGAAGGTGATGTTCTCGTCGTGGCCGGCCTCGGCCTTGGTGGTGGGGGTGAAGATGGGTTCGGGCAGTTGGGAGCACTGCTTGAGGCCCTCGGGAAGGGCCAGCCCGCAGACCGAGCCGCTCTTCTGGTACTCCTTCCAGCCGCTGCCGGCCAGGTAGCCGCGAACGATGCACTCGATGGGGACGACCCTGGCCCGCTTGCAGAGCATGAAGCGCCCGTCGATCTCCTCGGTGCGGAATTCGACCGGAAGATCGTCGAGATCGGCCGACAGGAGGTGGTTGGGCGTGATGTCCTTCAGCAGGTCGAACCAGAACAGGCTGATCTGGGTGAGGACCCTGCCCTTGTCGGGGATGCCGTTGGGCATGACGACGTCGTAGGCGCTGATGCGGTCAGTAGCCACGATCAGCAGCCCCTGGGGCAGGTCGTAGATGTCACGGACCTTGCCCGACCTCTTGGCGTGGTTGGGCACCGAAGTTGTCAGTAGCGCCGTGGTCTTCATAGCGGGCCTGTTGTACCGCAAAGCCGCCGGGCTCGTCAAGAGCGGCCCACGCAGACATTCCCGCCTGCCGGCAGCCTGCCTGCCGGAGGCCAGGCCCCCATCCAGCCCATGCCTGAGCTACTTCCGGGCCAGGACTTTGCCGATGCCCTGGCAGATAGCGTCGGCCAGCCGGTCCTGGAAGGCGTCGTTCTGGAGTTTGGCGGCGTCGGCCCAGTTGGAGAGATACCCCAGTTCCACCAGGACGGCAGGACAGTTGGTGCGGACGAGAACGCGGTAGTCGGCCGAGCGCACGCCTCGATTGTCCAGCCCGGTGGCACACAGGCCTCGGATGATGGCGTCGGCGGCGTAGCGGGACGAAGCCGACGCCGACCGCGAGACATACACGGTGAAGCCCTGGGCGGACCGGTTGGCGGCGGAGTCGGCGTGGATGGAGACGAACAGGTCCGCCTTGGCGCGGTTGGCGACGTCGGCCCGCTCCTCGAGTTCCAGGAAACGGTCGTTGCTGCGGGTGAGGATGACGCGGGCGCCGCGCTGCTGGAGCTTGACGGCCAGGCTGCGGGCAACGGCCAGCACGATGTGCTTTTCCTGCTGCCCGGTGACGGCGGTGGCGCCGGGGTCCTTGCCGCCGTGCCCGGGGTCGATGACGATCGTGCCCCTGAAGTCGCCCGTCCCCGCGGGGGGTTGCGGGCCGATGGGGGGCGGACTGACGGCAATGCCCGAAGGGGCGTCCCGCAGGGCGGCACGGATCGCAGGGACCATCTGGGGCTGGACGAAGACCTCGTTGCCCATGCAGACAACGTCACCGTCGGCCACGGGCCGACCGTTGACGTAGACCTTGCCCCCGGGATTGGCGTAGACGACCACGCTGTTGCCCCGCCCTTCGAGCGTGGCGCTGCAACGGCTGAGTTGGACGACGGTCAGGTTGAGCTGGTCGGCCAGCCGCCAGGCGCTCAGCATGCCGGGCGGGGAGAGGTTGTCTCCGCTATCGACCTTGGGCTTCTCGCAGCCGGCCAGCACTATCAGGGCGGCTGCCGCGAACAAGAGGACGCCTCGCTTGATTTCCCATCGGGGCAGGTGAATTCTCATCGGCTCTGCTTCCATCTGCAATGTCCGTCCGTGAACTCCTGCATCTGCCTACGCAGCAGGCGGGTCCGTGCCTGCAACTGTTATCGGTGATCGTGTGGAAAATCTGCGGCCTTTTTGGCCGGCTCTCCTTGCCGCCTGCCCTGCCTCCGGCAGGCAGGCTGCCGACAGGCCGTCGGCCGGGACAACGCGCCGACCACCACCCGGAGGCGGGCCCGCCACAGACTCCAAACGCCCTCACGGGCACACGGCAAACGCGGCCCGCGATTCACATGGAGTTTACCGTCCCCGGGGCGAGAGTTGAACAAAAATCAGGAACGTCAGCCAGGCCAGGAACACCAGCGTCAGAACAACGAAGACCCACACCCGGCGGCGGGGGCTTCGATCGGGGATCCCGTCAACCACGTCCACGGGCTCGGGCGGAGGCGAGTCGTTCCCGGGGGCGGGCGGCGTGGCTCGCCCTGGCGATGGCTTGGAGAACTTGCGGCTCATTCCTTGATCTCAAACTCGACGGCGGAGAAAGCTTCGGGGAAGCTGTACACGTCGCGGAAGTCCTCCAGGCTGTCTTCTTCGGTCTTGCGCATGTAGTTGTGGGTGATCAGCAGGTAGACCATGTTGCCGAAGTCGATGGTCGCGCGGATGTTCCATTTCTCCAGCACCACGCGGGCCAGCAGGCCCCACTTCTCTATCGCCAGATCCTTCAGGGAACGGCAGAGTTGGGCGCCGGTCACGTGTCGCTGCCCGGTTGGGCCCGTCTCGCCTCCGTGCACGTCACGGACGGCCTTGGTCAGGCCCTCGTGCAGGAACGAAAACGCGTCGAGCGGGTAGCGCCCGTCCTTGCGGATCACGTCTTCCATGGATGGTTGGTCCTGGCTCATGACTTCCTCGGGAACAGGCCTTCGCCCTTGGCGGCGGCTGTGCCGGGCGCCAGCAGGCCCCAGCGGTCCGCCTGCCCTTGGGCGGCGCTCTCGTCGAGGCCCAGTTGCCCCAGCCCGCGCCGAGCGGTCTCGGGCATCACGGGGGCCAGGCGCCCCAGGATGATCCGAACCGCCTCGGCACACGTGTACAGGATCGTCGCCAGCCTCCCCTTCCGGGCGGCGTCCTTGGCCAGCTTGAACGGCTCGGTCACGTCGATGAACTTGTTGGTCGCGTACACCAGGTCCATCACCAGGTCCAGGTAGACGTGGAACTGGCACAGTTCCATGGCCGGCGCGGCACCACGGAGCAGCGCCTCGGCTGCCTCGCGTACAGCCACCGCCTCGGGCACGTCGTCCTGGACGGCCGGCACGGCGGCGTCGAAATACCGCCCGATCATGTTGACCGTTCGCGAGAGCAGGTTGCCCACGCCGTTGGCCAGTTCGGCGTTGTAGCGGAGCTGGAGCTGGTCGCGGCTGAAGTCGCCGTCGCTGCCGAAGTTCACCGCCCGCAGCAGGAAGTAGCGGTAGACGTCGCGGCTGTATGTGCCGCAGATGTGGCGGATGTCGTCGTTGGAGATGAAGTTGCCCAGCGTCTTGGACATCTTCTTGCCCTCAGCGGTCCACCAGCCGTGGGCGAAGATCGTCTTGGGCAGCGGAATCTTCAGGGCCAGCAGCATGCAGGGCCAGTAGACGGCGTGGAACCAGAGGATGTCCTTGCCGATAAGGTGCAGGTCGCAGGGCCAGAAGCGCTCGCAGCGCCCGTCGAACTCGTCGCCGATCTTCGGCATGCCCAGGGCGGTGTAGTAGTTGCTCAGGGCGTCGATCCAGACGTAGACGCTGTGGGTGGGGTCGTTGGGCATCGGCACGCCCCAGCCGCCGAGCTTCTCGAGCGGGCGGGAGATGCTCAGGTCCTCCACGCCCAGCGCCAGCTTGCTGAGCACCTCGTTGCGCCGGGCCTCCGGCAGGATGAACCGCGGGTGGGCCTGGATGTGCTCGATCAGCGCGGGCACGTACTTGCTCAGGCGGAAGAACCAGCTCGACTCGCTGTAGCGCGTCAGCGGGCGGCTGGTGATGGCGCTCTTGTAGTCGTTGTCGCGGGCGGTGGACTCGGTGACGAACTCCTCCTGCCCCTCGTCGTACCAGCCCTCGTAGCGGCCCTCGTAGATGTCGTCCTGGTCGACCAGGCGCTGGACGAGCGCCTGGACGCGCTGCTCATGCCGCGGCTGGGAGGTGCGGATGAAGTCGTCGTTGGCGATGTTGAGGTCCTTCCAAAGGTCCTGGAAGTGGACGACGACGTCGTCGGCGAGCTGGCGCGGGGTCATCTCGCGGGCAGCGGCTGACTTGACGATCTTGATGCCGTGTTCGTCGGTGCCGGTCAGGAAGTGCACGTCGCGTCCCTGCGCCCGCCAGAAGCGGGCCAAGACGTCGGCGGCGATGGTCGTGTACGAGTGCCCGATGTGGGGCACGTCGTTGACGTAATAGATCGGCGTCGTGACGTAAAAGGTCTGCTCGCTCATGATCCCTGGATTTTATCCCCAATCCGCGGGCAAAGTTCAAGAGGGAGACGCAATTGATGCTTGAAACGGGAATGTGTGACGTTTCTCGCAGGGAAGCCTACCCCATGCCCCAATAGGCTAGAAAGACGCAGGCAGCATGGATGACTCCGAAAGAGGCGCAAAGGGGCAAGATGGTTCTTCTGCGAGCCGGAGAATAGGCGATCTGGCTGACGATAATGATGGCAATCCATAGGTCTGCTGCGATGATCAAAGACAAGCCATCAACACTCCCGGTGCCCAACCAGGCAACAACCTGTCCAAGGAGAAGAACCATTAGCACCAGAGCCGCCAGCGGTTCCTTCGCGCAGTAAAAAGCCGACAACAGGCTTGGGAGCAGCAGCACCATCGCCATTTTCACTCTGGCCATGCTCAGTCCCGTTCGCTCTCATCCTGGCAATACCCCGGCATTGAGCATCAGCCCGGCGCATCGTGCGTCCAGCCCGCCAGGGGAGGTACCATGTGCCGACTTGGCAAGGCACACTGCATCCCCTGTGAGACAATAGAACCTGGTCAACGGGCTTGCCCGCCAGCGGTCGCCGTGGGCTCTGCGATGGCTGCGCCGATCTCGTAGAGGAAGTCGGGAGAGAAGTCGGCGTCGTTATCCCAGACGATTGTGTCGATGTCCCGATTCACTCGGACAGTCTTGAAGTAGTCCAAGTCTTTGAGCGGCTCGAATATCTCCCCCCCCAAGTGCGGCTGGAGGTCGACCACTTTCCTGACAGCATCCTCGAAGGTCACCAGGAGTCTGTAGCCGGAAAGATGCTTCACGTCGGTCACATAATGCATGTTGAAGCTCCTCACACCAATGGGGCGATCTTGCGCAGCGGCCGACGGGCTTGGACCAGGCCCCAATTCTCCAGCAACTCGTCCCGATGCTGGAACGCCCACTCCAGGACGAGTGCGATGATGCGAGCCGGCAGTTGCCCCTCAATCAGCCGCAGGTCCGCGATCGAGAACGCGCCTCGTTGCCCGCCGTACTTGGCGTGAAAGTGCGGCGGGTTGTGTTCGTTGTAGTACATCACGATAATGATTCCCAAGAACCGGCTCAGTTCCGGCATGATTGTCTCCGCTGCACGTGTGCATTATACCGGATAATAGTCCAGCCACACCAGAGCAACGTGCCGCTCTTGCGGGGGCGGGTGGCCGTAGGTCTTATAGGTTTTATGCGACGCATACGACCCGCAGATTCCACAGCGTCAGGCGCACGGCCCATCGCAGGCTTGACAGCGCCCCCCGGTCGGCGCTACGGTAGGTGTGTCATTTCAAGGAGACGCCCATGGTCCGACTGGCTTGTGCAGCAACGGCGTGGCTGGCGTTCGCCGCTAATCTGTGTGCCGCCCCCCCTGCCGACTCGGCCCTGCCGAAGGTCCGCGTGGAGTCGGTGCGGCGGGTGTTCCATAACGGCGAGCACAACGCCTTCACCGACCTGTGCCGCTTCCGCGACCAGCTTTACCTGACGTTCCGTAGCTGCCCCGACGGGCACATGGTCCACCCCACTTCTTGCATCATCATCCTGCGCAGCAAGGATGGTCAGAAGTGGGACGAGGTCCACCGTTTCCGCGTAGCGCTGCGCGACACGCGCGACCCGCACTTCCTGGTCTTTCGCGACAGACTCCTCGTCTACACGGGCACGTGGTACAGCGGCAAGACCACACTGGCCCGCGACGAGTACGACCTGAACAAGCACCTGGGCTACGCCGCCTGGTCGGCCGACGGCGAGAAATGGCACAGCCCGATCCTGCTGGAGGGCACCTTCGGGCACTACATCTGGCGGGCGGCGGCATACGGCGACAAGGCGTACCTGTGCGGGCGTCGGAAGATCGGCTTCGAGGTGACGGTGCGCGGCGAGGGCAGGCAGGTCGAGTCGCTCATGCTCGAAAGCGACGACGGGCTCATCTGGCGCAAGCGGGCCGTCTTCCAGGAGATCGGCGGGGACGAGACCGCCTTCCTGTTCGAACGCGACGGGCAGATTCTCGGCATCGGCCGGCGCGGAGGCCCGGCCCAGTTGCTCCGCTCCCGCCCGCCCTACGACAAGTGGGAACGGACGGACCTCGAGCGGTTCATCGGCGGGCCGCTGCTGGCCAAGTGGGGCGACCGCTACCTCGTGGGCGGGCGCAAGACCCACGGCGGCGCCCCGCCGAAACTCTCGCTCTACTGGCTGGCCAATGACAAGCTGCACGAATTCGCCGAGTTGCCCAGCGGGGGCGACTGCTCGTATCCCGGCTTCGTCGAGCTGACGCCCACGCGCGCGCTGGTGTCCTACTATTCCAGCCACGAGCGGAACGCAGCCGGCAAGACCATGACAGCGATCTACCTGGCGGAACTGGTGCGAGCCGACTGAGGTTCGCCGGCCGGCCGGACCGGACCGCCGCATCCGGAACCGGACATACGAAAGGAAACGTCTGTGGGTCATGGACATGCCGGAAACCTGCTCGTCGCCGTTGTCCTATCCCTTCTGCCGCATTCCATCTCGCTGGCGGCGGCGCCGGCTGGGCAAACCGCTCGCAGGTACCAGGCCCAGTGGGTCTGGTGCAAGCCCAAGTCGCCGACGCCGTTCCAGTTCGTCCGGTTCCGCAAGACGATCGCGCTGGACGCGCGCCCGGCCAAAGCCATGGCCTACGTGGCCGCCGACACGTTCTATCGCCTCTGGATCAACGGGCGGTTGGTCATGCACGGCCCCGCGCGGAGCAGCCGCGGACATGCGACTGTCGACCCGGTCGAGGTCACGGAACATCTCGGCTCGGGCGAGAACCGCCTGATGATCGAGGTGTTTCACGGCGTCTGCCCGTTCGAGGCGCTGGCCCAATCGCCCGGGCTGTTGTGCGAGGTGGAGGCCGAACTGGCCGGGACGAAGACCACGCTGGCCGCGACGGACGCCACGTGGGAGGCCGCCGAGATCACCGCATGGAGCCGCGAGTCGCTCAAGTTCAACTACCAGCGCGGCTGGGTGGAAGAGTTCGACGCGCGCCGCACCCTGGAAGAAGAGCCTCAACCGGCCACCGTGCTCGGCCACGCGGGCGTCGCTCCGTGGCGCCAGGTGGACATGCGGGACGTCCCGCTCCCGGCGCCGCTGGTCCAGGTCCGGCCCACGTCGGTCATGGCCGTCCAGCGGGGCGACGGTTTCGCCGCCGACTTCCACGGCCCCGAGACGCGGATCGAGCCGAAGGCGGAGTGGGACAAGAAGTCCGAGTGGTTCCGCCGACTCCACACCGAGCACCTGAAGGCCGATCCCTCGGCCGCGACTGGCCCGGAGGCCTTGACCCATAAGGGCCGGGGCGACATGGTCCTCCACGACGACGGCGCCTCCGCAGCCTTCGACATGGGACGCGGTTACGAAGGGTTCGTCGGCTTCGAGGTGTCAGGCAAGGCGGGCCAGCAGGTCGAGATCGCCTGGGCCGATCGTCTCGACGCGGAGGGCTCGGTACGTCCCTGCGTCCAGACGGGGAGGAACGCCATCCGCTACGTGCTCCGCGAGGGGCGTCAGAGTTTCCTGGCCTTCACGCCCCAGTTCATCCGGTACGTGCGGATCGAACACCGCGGGCCGGGCGACGTGACCGTGCACCGACTCGGCGCAACCGAGTTCCGTTTTCCGATGGAGCCCAAAGGCTCGTTCGCGTGCAGCGACGACGGTCTCAACCGCGTGTACCAGGCCGCCCGATGGACGGCCGCCCTCAACACGCTCGACGCGTACATGGACTGCCCTCACCGCGAGCGCAACGCCATGTACGGCGTGGAAGGCTACTGGATGCAGAAGGCCGTGTATCCGATGTTCGGCGACACGAGCGTGAGCCGGCGCTGTATCCGCGGAGGGGCGGACAGTGTCAACGACGACGAGGGGACGGCCGGACCCCCGGACCTCGTGCACATCGCCTACCCGATGCACCTGAAGTACTTCAACACGGTGATTCCCACGCAGCCGCTCTTCTGGGTCCTGCACATGGGCCTCTACGAACGATGCTCCGGCGATGCGGGGTTTCTTCGCGAGATACTCCCCGTGGTCCGCCGCAACCTGGCCGCCATGGACGCCTGGCGCAACAGCGACAGCCTGCTGGAGTCGATCCCGTGCTGGATGTTCTTCGACTACGCCGACATTCGCACCGACGGCGCCTCGGTAGCCCTGAACGCCGTGTATGCCAGGACGATGGACGAGATGGCCCGGCTGGAGCGGCTCGTGGGCGACCCGTCGCGCGCGGTCGAGATGGAGAAGCGCGCCGGGCAGGTCCGCGGCGCGATCAACCGGCTGTGCCCGGGCGAGACGTTCTACCCCGACGTCCTGTTCCGCAACGACAAGAAGGAGTTGACCCCTTCGCCCCAGGCGTGCGAAACGACGCAGTATCACGTGCTCTGGTGTCGCGTGCCGCCGCCGGAGCGGGAGCGGCGCATGTGGCGGGCCCTGCGCGACGACTTCCTGCCCACGCCCCGGCGTCGCGTCCAACCCATCCGCGGGTTGACGCGGGCGGGCGTGTACCCGTTCCTCCAGCGGCTGGAGACGGCAGCCCGCCTCGGCGACCATGCCGCCCTTATTCGGGACGCAAAGGCCATGTTCCTCCCCATGGCCGACAGTCCGCCCGGCACCCTGTGGGAGGACCCCATGGCCCGGATCGCTTTGTGTCACAGCATCGCCTGCGGCGTGGGCGGCGTGCTGACGGAGGAAGTGCTCGGCATTCGGATCGGCCTGCCGCTGCGAATCGCGCCGCACAGCGGCGGATCGCTCACCTGGTGCAAAGGCTTCATCACCACGCCGAAAGGGCGCGTCGAGGCGGCCTGGCAGGTCGCCCGCGACCGCTACACGCTCCGCGTAACGCTGCCCGCAGACGTGCCGGGCGAGGTGGTCCTTCCGCCCGAGGCAAAGGCTGTCTGGCAATCCGGTGCCTCCACAAGCCCTTGGGCGGAGTCCCTGGCCGTCACCGGCGACACGACCGTCATCGTCAGACCGGGCCGCATCGACTGCGCGACAGGGTCGGACAAGAACAGGCAATGACGATCGAATCCGGCGGCGCGGGGCCGTTGGCTGTTTCGCGTCCGAATCCGAAGCTGAATAAGTCTACTCGGGCAGACGTTTAGCCTGACGGAATCACCGCCAGGACCATTGCCCTCTAAGGAGTCCATTCCATGCCCGCACGAGAGACTGTCCCGCACAACGCCACCACCCGACGCCACTTCCTCAAGCAGTCCGGCGTGCTGGCCGGCCTGCCTGCCGTGGCAGGCTTCCCCGTGATCGTCCGCTCGTCCGCCCTGGGGGCCGACGCGGCCGTCGCCCCGTCCGAGCGCGTGGGGCTGGGCGTCATCGGCCTGGGCATCCAGGGCAACGGCAACATGAAGACCTTCCGCTGGAACAAGGAGGTCCGGGTGGCCGCCGTCTGCGACGTCCACCAGACCCAGCGGGACGAGGCCAAGCAATCGGTGGACAAGTTCTACAAGAACACCGACTGCGCCGCGTATCGCGACTTCCGCGAGATGATCGCTCGTAAGGACATCGACGCGGTGCAGGTGACCGCGCCGGACCACTGGCACCCGCTGATCGTGCTGGAGGCGGTCAAGCACGGCAAACACATCTACTGCGAGAAGCCCATCGGCTGGTCCATCCGCGCCGCGCAGGCGGTCCGCAAGGCCGTCCGCGACAGCGGGGTGGTCTTCCAGTTCGGCACGCAACAGCGATCCGGAGGGAACTTCCGCTTCGCCTGCGAGCTGGTGCGAAACGGACGGATCGGACAGTTGAAGACCATCCTCGTCGGTGTGCCCGGGAGCTGGACCTGCCCCAAGCAGCCCACCGAACCGGTGCCCAAGGAACTGGACTACGAGATGTGGCTGGGCCCGGCCCCCATGGCCCCCTACTGCTACCAGCGCTGCCGCCCCTACGTCAAAGGCAAGGGCTACAGCGTGTGGTACAGCATCCTGGACTACTGCCTGGGCATGATCGCCAACTGGGGCATCCACCATCTCGACATCGCCCAGTGGGGCAACGGCACGGACCTGAGCGGCCCGGCCGAGATCCAGGGGACGGGCACGTTCCCCAAGGACATGCTCACCAATGCAGCCACCAACTGGCAGGTCGAGAACCGCTACGCCAACGGGGTGACGCTCGTCCACATGGATGACGGCACGAGCAGGAAGCACCCCCTCCAGGTGGCTGGCTTCGGGCACGGGGTGATGTTCCTGGGCAGCGAGGGCTGGGTCCACGTGGATCGCCAGAGGCTCTCGGCCAAGCGGAAGGAGTTGCTGAAAGAGAAGCTCGGCCCCAACGAGATCCACCTGTTCAAGAGCGACAATCACCACTACAACTTCATCGACTCGATCAAGGGCCGGACCAAGCCCGCCGCCCCGATCGACACGGCCGTCGCCTCGGACATCCTCAGCAGCCTCCAACACATCGCCGCCAGGCTGAATCGGCCCCTGAAGTGGGACGCCAAGAACGAGACGTTCGTCAACGACGACGAGGCCAACGCCATGCTGGACCGCCCGATGCGAGGGCCGTGGAGGCTGGCCTGAGCGGTTCCGCCCCCGGGCGCTGCCGGTCGCAGCGTCCAAACGAGCGCCCGCCGCCAGGACGCCGGCGGGGCGCAAATGCAGAACCGCCCGGGGCGGTGCAGGAAAGGGTAAGCCTGCTTCAGTTCACGTCCCGGGCGGTCGGCTCGCTACAACGTTACGCGGTCAGGTATGTTCTCGATAGTCCACTTCCTTTCGCATCGAGCGGCAGTCTGCACCGCCCCGCGGCGAAACCGCCGCCGCTATGAATGGAGGCTCCTCATCCGGTCTCTCACTCCTTTCCCGCAGGTTGTCCAGTTCCGTTCGCACTCTGCGTCTGGTTGCCTCTGTAGCTGCCTGGCGGGGCAGGTCCGCACTCCACGACCTGCCCCGCCAGGCAGAGCGGATTAGCCGATGGCCTCTGAGCCGGTCTCGCCGGTGCGAATGCGGATGCACTCGTCGAGCGGCACGATGAAGATCTTCCCGTCTCCGATCTTGCCCGTCCTCGCCCCGGCCACGATGGCATCGACGGTGGGCTTGACGAAGTTGTCGTTTACGGCGATCTCCAGGCGGACCTTCTTGAGCAGGTTGACCTCGATGTCCACGCCGCGGTAGGTCTCGTGGTAGCCTCCCTGCTGTCCGCAGCCCAGGGCGTTGGTGACCGAGAGCTTGAACACCTCGGCGGCATAGAGGGCCTGTTTCACGTCACTGAGTTTTTCCGGTTGAATGTAGGCGACGATCAGTTTCATGGCTGCACCTGATAATTCTTGCGATTCCTTCAGTCGCGTTGGTGGGTACACTTACTCGGTCACGAAGATCTGGAAGCCGTTGTAGCCTTCCATGCCGTGCTCGCCGATGTCCAGGCCTCGCAGCTCTTCCTCGCGGCTGACCCGCAGGAGATTGACCTTCTTGAGCAGCAGGAACATGCTGCCGGCGGTCACGAGAACCCATCCGCCGACGGCCACGATCCCGGCGGCCTGGACGGAGAGCTGCT
>Ga0209606_1003868_pt1 | contig 14544 bp, 18 predicted proteins | sample AD_UKC057_MetaG_FD_184412 | JGI IMG/M metagenome (GOLD analysis project Ga0209606, IMG submission 184412) | Active sludge microbial communities of municipal wastewater-treating anaerobic digesters from USA - AD_UKC057_MetaG (SPAdes) (version 2) | ecosystem: Engineered > Bioreactor > Anaerobic >...
GCGTTGACGGCGGCCAGGCCTGCGGCGTCGCCCGCGGCCCGCAGGGCGGCCTCGTTGGTGATGGCGGCGCTTAGGACGGCGTTTGTGGCGTTGACGGCGGCCAGGCCTGCGGCGTCGCCCGCGGCCCGCAGGGCGGCCTCGTTGGTGATGGCGGCGCTTAGGACGGCGTTTGTGGCGTTGACGGCGGCCAGGCCTGCGGCGTCGCCCGCGGCCCTCAGGGCGGCCTCGTTGGTGATGGCGGCGCTTAGGACGGCGTTTGTGGCGTTGACGGCGGCCAGGCCTGCGGCGTCGCCTTCAACGCGCAGGGCGGCCTCGTTGGTGAGGGCCGCGCTGATGACGGCGTTGGCGGCGTTGAGCGCGGCGAGCGCGGCCGCGTCCTGCTCGTTGGTCACGACCTGCGCGGATGCCGGCAGGCCGCCCAGGCGCGCGGTCTGTGCGCGGGCGGGCAGGCTCGCGCACAGCGCGATGGCCAGCGCGGCGGCGGCGGTTGCGGTGCTGCGGTGGTGCATCATTCCCCCTTGAGGATCGCGATGATCTGGTTGAGTTTGAGGTTGATGGCGTCGATGCTGGCCTCCGGGAGCAGGGACGCGACGGCGGCGAACCGTGCGGCCAGCGCGTCGAGCAGCGGGCCGGGCGCGATGAAGGCCGGGTCGAGCGTGCCGTCCGCCCGCGCCGCCACGATGCGCCCGGCCGCGGGCGCGCCGCCCGTGGTCGCCGCCGGCACGACCGCCACGCGGTTCGCGTCGGCGTCCCACACGGCGTAGCCGAGCAGGGCGTGGTCGGCGGTCTGCACGGCCAGCCGGCCGCCCGTCAGGACCAGCGTGTCGGCGTCCTGCGCGGTGCCCGCGCAGAGCGCGATGCCTGCCGGGGCCTGGGCCAGCGGATCGCCCGCCGCCTGCGGCAGCCAATAGGCCGCGCCGGGCGCGAGCCCCCACCCCGGGATGGTCACGGCGCCCCAGCGGACGATGCGCACCAACGCGCCGGAATCGGCGTGGCCGAGCGCGATGCCCGCGAAGCGCGCGTGGTCGCCAGCCCCGCACGGCTGCGCGAGCCCGGCGGCGATCATGCACGGCGTGCCGGCGTCGATCTCCGCGCCGGCCTCGATCTCCAGCGGCCCGCCGGACGCCTGGATGTCGGAGCCCTCGCCCTCGGCGCAGGAGTCGACCACCGGGCAGCAGCCCGCGCCGAGCAGGTTGCCGTCGGCGTCCTTGAGCCGCATGCGGAAATCCGCGCAGTCGTGGCCCGGCCGCGCGGCGAACCACGCGGTGAGCGCGGACGCGCGGGTGTCGGTCTCGCACGCGCCCGACGCGACGTCCCATTCCGCGAGCGCGGCGTCCGTGCCGGGGGCGTGCAGGCAGAGCGTGCCGGCCGCGAGCGCGTCGCCCGCGGCGGACTCTACCGCCACCGTCTCGACGCTGGAGAGCCCCAGCGCGCCGTTGATCGTGGCGGTTTTCCTGTCGCGGTCGTAGGTGATCTGCAGCGCCATGTTTCATGTCCTCCATGCCCCCGGCGGGGCGCGTTACTGCGGTTTGCCCCGCGCGGCCTTGGGCGGCGCGGCCTTGGGCGGCGTGTCCGCGCTGTCCGCGGGCGCTTCCCCTGACGCCGCGTCAGGCGTCGGAACCGCGTCCTTGGGCGGCACGGCGTCGCCGGGCGCGTCCGTGCCGCCCGCGCTGAAGACCGCGTCGAAGAGGTCTGCGAGCGGCTTTCCCGAGAGGGTGTCCGCGACGGGCGCGCCCGCGCCCTGCAGCTTGGCCCGCGCCTGCTCCTCGGTGAGGCCGTTGGCCAGCTTGGCGGGGGCCGGACCGTTCGCCTGCGGCGGGACGCTGCCCGGCGCGAGGTTGAAGTGCGCCTGCAGCGCCTCGCGGTCGGCGGGCGAGAGCGCGCCCGGAGAGGCGATCGCGACCGCCTCTCCGGGACGGCGCGCCGCGCCCAGCAGGAACGTCCGCGCGTGTCCGGGTTTGAGTGTGTAGACGGGCATTCCGGGCCTCCTTTACAGCGCCGTGTCCAGCGAGGCCGTGAGCCCCGCCAGGATCTTGCCCGCGCCGGTGAAACTGCCGACGGCGGTGTAGGTCAGGCGCAGGTAGCGCTTGACGCCGGACGGGAGCGGCTGCGGCTGGACGATCCAGCCGTCCGCGTTGATCTGCGCGATCGTGCGGGTCGGATACGTGACCAGATCGGCGAAGTTCTCGCCGTCGTCGCCGGTCTCCAGCTTGGCGGCCATGCTGGTCCCGCCAGCCACCGCGCCGCCGTCGATCTTGGCGAACACGTTGAGCCTGCGGCTCAGGTCGTCGCCGCAGTCCTTGAGGTCGAGGATGTTGGCGCTGGCCGCGCTGGCCAGATCCTGTGCCTCGCTGAACATGAGGTTCTTGTCGAGATTCATTGTGTGGTTCCTTTGGGTTTCTTGCTGTTGATCCCGCCCCAGCCTCCAGGCCCCGGGCGCGAACGCGGGGGCCGGGAGGGGGGACGGAAGGGTGTGGCTTACGTCGCGGCCGGGACGACCGTCTCGTTGACCTCCAGGCACTCCAGCTTGCGGATCGGCACGCCGTCGAAGTGCATCACCTCCTGGCCGCCGAGGTCCTTGAAGGTGAAGCTCGTCACGAGGACCTGCCGGCGCGTCTTGACGGCCAGCCATTCGTAGACGCTCTCGGGCATGTAGAACACCGGCTTGAGGCCGCCCGTCTTGACGCGCGTCTTGAGCCGCAGCATGTCCTCGCCGATGTCCTTGTCCAGGGTCGAGAGATTGTTGCTCTCGATGTTGCAGATGCGCCCGCAGCTCCGGAAGTCCTTGACCGTCAGACCGACGCGCCACTTGAAGAACTGCTCCTTCACCTCCAGGCGCGCGCCGTCGTCGGACACCGTGATGGTGTTTTCCTTGACGGGGCCGCGCTCCAGACCGCCCTTGCTCCCGCGCGGGAAGTGAAGGTACGCGCCCCGGCGGCCCCAGCCGATCAGCCAGATCGAGCGCAGCGCCGTGTTGGACGCGCTGGTCGAGCGGGCCGAAGACTGGATGCAGTAGTGGGAGCTGGTCTTCGGATCCGTGCCGCCGTAGGCGTTGTAGATGGGCTCCAGGCCGTTGAACTTCTTCGCGTTGGCCTTGATGTTGCCGTAGAAGATCGCCTCGGCGACCTCGTTGCCCATCGCCTCGGCATGCGAGAACGCCTCGTCCAGCATCTCCTCGGCGCCGTTGGGCGAGTCGTCGATCAGCTCCTTGTCGACCTGGATCAGGCTCTTGAGCGTGCCGATCGCGTTGCTGACCTGTTTCTTGCTGCCCTTGCTGGGCTGGACGCCTTCGTAGTAGGCCGTCCACGTCGCGTCCGGCAGTCCCGTCCGGATTGTGGTCCGGTCGTTTTCCCTGCCGTTCGCCTCTTTAACGACCGCGTCCGCGAGCAGCTCGGAGTTCGCCTCCAGGACCAGCTCCACGATGTCGCGGTCGAACGACCCGTCCTCTTTGAGACCGTTGTACAGGTCCCGCAGCGTCGGGTTGCGTGTTCCCTTGATCGCCATGATTCATTTCCTCCGTTGCCCCCGCGAACAGCCGCAGGGAGATTGTGTCATTTGCCGCCGTACATGCGTTCGGCCAGCCCGCGCTCGGGCGCGCCGCCCTTGTCGCCTCCGGGCGCGCCGTCGCGCGTGAGGCCCCGGCCGATCCTGGCCAGCGCCTCGATGATGTCCGGATCGCTGCCGAAGGCCTCGACGCGCGCGAGCCTCTGGAAGAGGTCCTTGCCGAACACGTGCTCGCCGCCGCGGCGTCCCTCGGCCGCGAAGCGCCTGATGTCGGCCCCGAAACGCTTGCCGCACTCGTCGCGCAGCGATTTTAGGACGGCTCGGTCTGCCTCGTGCGCGGCCCTGTACTGCCCGCTGACGTGCTTGGCGTAGGCCGCGATGATCTCGTTGGCCGCCGCGTCGCCGATCTTGTGTTTGATGAAGAGCGGGGCCACCGTCTTGAGCGCGCCGTCGTCCCATGCCGGGGCCGGGCCGCCGTCAGCGCCGCCCAGGTCGATCTTCTTGATCTTGGCGAGATAGGCGTCGATCTCCTCCGGCTTCGGCTCGGCCGGCGCGCTGTCCGCCTTCTTGCCGTCTTTGCCGTCCGCTCCCTTGCCGTCCGCCTTCTGGCCGTCGCCGTCATCGTCGCCGGCCAGCAGCGAGCCCGACGCGCCGTCGCCGCCGTCGCCGTCGCCGTCATCGCCGCCGCCCGCCCCGCCGTCCAGGACGGACCCGCCGCCGCCGCCTTTGTCTCCCTCTCCGCCCGCGCCGCCGCCCGCGCCGCCGCCGTCCCCGTCCTCCGGGGCCATGAGCGTCCATCCGAGAATCTTTTTCATCGTTTTGCCTCCTCGCTCCGCGCGGCCTGGCGTTCTTCGTTCCAGCGCTCGGCGCGTTCGTTGTTTTCCGCCTGCCGCGCGGCCAGGACCTGCTCGTTCCAGCGCGCGACGCGTTCGTTGTTCTCCTGCATGGCCAGGGCCACGAGGCCCAGCGCCGCCCGGTTGCACGCGCCCAGCAGGTCTGCCCCGGCGTCGCGCCGTCCGGCCGCGTAGGCCAGCCGCACCGCGTCGCCGTCGCCGCACCCCGTGCGCGCCCACACGCCGCTCTTGGCGAGCAGCCCCATGAGCGCGCGGCGTCCCGCCGGCGTCTCCAGCACGGACGCGATGTCCGCGTCGAGCTGCGCGTTGCGCTCGGCGGCCTGCCGCTCTAAAACCTCTCTCACGCTCACAGCATCCCCCCTCCGGTCGGCCCGGCCGCGCCGAGCAGTGTCTCCAGCGCGCTGGCCCCGCCCGCGCGCGTCTCGCTGAGTGTCTTGGCGGCGTCCGCGTAGCCCGGCACCTGCCGCCCGAGCTCGGCCCGCGCCGCCGCCTGCTGCATCTCCTGCTCCGCCTGGGCGCGCCGCTCGCGGATCTTGCGCACGTCTGCGTCTGAGCGGATGCAGCCGCCCGGAACGGCCAGCGCCTGCGCGGCCTCGTCGAGCATCTGGTCGAAATCGATCTTGTCGGCGCTGGCCGGCGACACCGCGAGCAGCCCGCTTGCGAACTGCGAGAAGCGCATGAGGCCGCCGAGACGCGCCTCTTCCTGCTGGCGCATGTGCAGCGTGCTCACGTACTCGGCCTGGAACTCCGCGCCGGCCAATGATTCGGGCGGCTCGGGGATCAGCCCGGCCTCTAACATGATGGCGAACACCGCGTCGATCAGCGGATCGAAAAGCCCGTGGTTGAGGTTGGTCAACACCGGCCCGAGCAGAGAAATCTTCTCGCCGCTCATCTCCTCGACCTGGCGCGCCGTCATCTGCGTGTTCGAGGTGTTGGCTACCGTCAGGATCGCGTTGAACAGGTCGGCATAGAACACGCGTCTCAAACGCGCCTCGACCTGCTGGATCTTCATTTCCACCGCCTGCACGTCCGGCGGCTGGTCGATGAGGCTGTGCAGCGAGCGGTCGCGCCCCGTGCTCTCGGGATAGTAGGTGATGCCGCCGGGATAGGTGTTGACCGCGCGGCCCTCCATGCCCTCGGGCGCGGCCAGCGGCGGGTCCACGCGCTGGGCGATGCCCTTGAGCGCATCGAGCTCCAGCCGGTACAATTCAAGCACCTCGGGCATGCCGATGCGCCCCGGGCCGGTGCCGTAGACGCCGTCCAGGACGTCCCAGCGCGGGCACAGGATCGGGTTCCAGCCGTAGCCGCGGATGTCGATCACGCCGGCCGTGTCCTCGCCGCCGCACTCGTCGCGCGTCTCGGACCACCACACGGACGCGCACGGCGTTTTTCCCCGGTCCAGGTCGGGGAATCGTCCGCCCGCGTTGGGGCACACCAGGTTCCAGAGCGCGAAGCGCCGCTCGTCGCTGCCCGCCTCGCAGGCGCGGGCCGCGCTCTCGGGGCAGCGCTTCTCGCCGAACTCCTCCAGGATCTCGCGCGCGGTCATCGAGACGCGGCGCAGCAGCACGTCGACGCGCCCGCGCCGCGTGCTGCCGATCCAGAACGCGCCCGTGTCGATCACGCGCACGTCGAGGATGTCCTCCGGATGGTCGCCCGTGACCAGCGCGGCCCCCTGGCCGAAAAGGACCGCGTGGTGGAAGAGCTGGCCGACCGCGCTGTAGGCGTTGCTCTGGTCGAGCAGCGCGGCCATGCCGCGCGTCACGGCGTCGAGCCACTGCGTCCAGGCCGGGTTCTCGGTCTGCGCGCGGTCCTGCCCTTTGAGCCGCAGGCGGAACCACTGGCGCGACTCGTTGGCCGTGCCGCTCTTCATGGCCGCCGCCATGCGCCGCAGCTCGGTGCGCGGCGTGGAGGTCAGCAGCTTGCGGTCGCGGCGCGGCGCGGCGCGGCGCTCCACGTCCGGATCGTCCTCGAAGAGGGCGCGGCCGAGGTCGGGCTCGTAGTGCTCGGAGAGCGCCTTCCAACCGGCCTCGTGCGGCTCGCGCTCGCGCTTGAGCGAGGCGGCCCGCCGGTCGAGCCAGCCGCGCAGCGCTTCGAGATCTGTTCGGGGGAAGAGCTTCATGTTAACCGCCGATGGTCTTGCTCCCGGCGTCGGCCGGCGTGTCGAACCGCGTGAACGTGGAGGCCAGCCCGCGCCGGAGCGCCTGCTCGCGCGCCGCCGCGTCGGACGCCTCGAGCGAGCGGCTGGCCGCCTGTTTCATGGGCTCCTGCGGCGGCGCGGCTTTAGGGACACTTGGACTGCTGCACATGGCCGGCCTCCGTCACTCGTAGTACCAGTAGCCGACGGCAACCGTGCCGTTCGTGACGCCCGCGGACGTGACCGTGAGCGTGTCGCCCGTGCGCCACTGCCCGTTGGTCGCCGACGCCGAGCCCGTCGCGGCGCTGACGGCGGCCGATGCGTTGCTGACCGCCAGCGTGCCCAGCGGCGTGGCCCATCCGTCGGCGCCGCTGACCAGCGTCACAACGGACGCGCAGTTGCTGGACGCCGCGTCGATGCGGTTCCACCGCACCCACTCCACCTGCCCGCCCGCCGAGGCGTACATCGTCACCTCGTTCGTGCCCGCCGCCGGGATCACGTCGACGCGCCACTTCCAGGACGGCGGCGCGGCCAGCAGGGTCGATGCCAGGACGCCCAAACAGACAATGGCGACGGTCGTCGCCGAAAACTTCATGCCGAAACGCTTCATCTTAACCTCCGTTCTTGGTTGTTGGATGCGCGGCGGTCCGCGCCGGATCTTCCTCACGCGATTCTTATCGCACAAATAAAAAGAAAAAGCTATAGGCCCGTTTTGGTTATGTTCCGCGTTTTTCTGTCTGTTTAGGTTCGGTGAGCAAAAAATCTTTGCGTGGTCACGCGCGACGCCGCTTGCGCTGCCACCGCCACCCCGTGACAGTCTCGCCGGTGGCCGGGTCCGTTTCCTCCGCGCGGCGGAATCCGCGCCGCTGCAGCGCGGCGGAAACAACCGGATTGAAGACCTCCCACACGCACACGGCGTCATAGCGGGCCATGCACCGCCTGAGAAACTCGCCGAGGCAGCCGCGCCCGGGCGTGCGGCAGAACACGGCCAGCACGTCGAGCCTGTCGCCGCTGACGCGGGCGAGCCCCTCGATGCCGGCGGGCGACACGAAGCGGCAATAACCGGTTCCGAGCTGATCGCCGACGGCGTCGGCACGCCATTCAGAAAAGACCCTGCTGCCTGCCTTCATTTTCATCCTCCGTTGCCGGTTATCGGGCCGTTAGCTGCGCTTCCGATACCACTTGTTCGCATACAGAAAATCGGCGTTGGTACGTGGTTTCGGGCACGGCTCTTGCGGCGTCCCGAAAACCGTGAAACCGTGATCGTCGTACGCTTTCCATATCGCCAGATAACCCAAATCACAGCGGTTATGCCGCCCTGCTGCGCACCTGTTACAGTTTTTCTTGGTAGTGTGGATATTCATAAAACCCTTAGCTAACCATGCAAATTCACTCGGACTCGCTACGCTCGCCGGTGATTTGCGGCGGTTGGGAAAATACTGTTTAGCTCTCTCACACATCGCCCTGCGTACATGCGTTCGTCGTTGCTTCTCCACGTCGATGTCGCAGTATCCGCGATCGTGCGGCCCGAGAGTGCACAGGTCCAAGTCTGGAATGAAGAACGGGCAATCCCCGCACGTCTTCCCAACCAACGGCTTCACATGACGATCTACGGCCTTTTTGCTCTTACCCATGGTTCTCCTTTCGCGGCATGTGAGCCGCAGTGGTCGGCTCTATGCCTCGTTGAATCGCGTCTCGCCATTGCCGCAGTTCTCGCCGTGTTGGTTTGTCTGCAAAGTGTACGCCTGCGATGAACTCAGCGTTGCGGCCTTTGCCGCGCTGAATGATAATCGCATATTCCATGCCGCGCCCGAGCCGAACAAACGGGTCGAGCGTATTTGAAACCCGCGCCTGCGTTGTCTTCGATTTCATGCGTCCTCCGAGCGGGTTTCGGGCCGCTCACCCGTGGGTTGTAACTCTGAAAAACCCGAGCGCCCCCCTGCACGGCGTGAACGGGAGCGGCTTGGCGTTGTCGAGCACAAAGCCGTAGGGCCCCGTGAACCATTCGGACCCGTGATGCGTGACGCAGTCCACAAGCTCGGCCTCGCCGACGATGCCGCCTCGGCATAATTGCGGGCTGTCAAACATCGGCAACGCCTGCCATATCGTCATCCCCGTAGACATGACAAACAAAAGGCATGCGTCATACTCAGCCCGCGTCATGCCTTTGGCGGCGTGGATGAGGAAGCGGCCGCGGAAGCCCGTCGGCCACGTCCTGTTCTCGATGTTCTTCCAGCCGTGCGCGATCAGCCATGCCCAGGGCTGCCGGATCGATAGGCACGGCGCCGGTTCGCCCGTCCCTGTGTTCCCGCTCATTTCGCTCCTCCGTTCGTTCGGCTGGCCGGTTCCAGTTCCCAGTCGTACATCCAGACCTGGTTCCGGTTGCCGTCGTTCCAGTAGACGACCCTGTAGAGCTCGCTGTTGCTGTCGAGCGAGAGCGCATCAACCCTGCCTTGCATGCCGATCTCGCGCACCTTCACAGCGTCGCCGATGTCGTATTTGAATTGCACTGTTCTCACTTCAGAGTCCCTTAATGGCCGCAGTTTGGTCATTTAGTGCGTCTTTCGTCACCCGAACGGATCCCACCGCGCGTTGCTCGCCGCCCCTGACGCCGCGTCAGCCCCGGGCCTCTCCTGGGGAAACCGCATGCCGGCGCAGGCGGGGTGCGCGACGTTCGCCAGGCTGTCCAGCATGTCGTCGTGCGGCACCACCGGATAAACCGAATATTCGTCCGTGATGAAATCCTGCACCAGGTCGCGCGTGTCGCCCGCCGCCGTCGTGGCCAGCAGCCGCCGGGGGAACCAGATCCGGGCCGCCTCGAAGAGCGGCACCAGCCAGCCGATGCGGTCGGCCTTCGGCACCCTCTGCGGCACGTCGACGATGCGGAAGCGGTAGCCTTCTCGTTCCTGGACATCGCGCACGTGCTGCGTGTCGCTCATCGCCCCCACCTGCTCCCAATAGCAGCAGAGCGGCCGCCACTTGCGGTGCAGGGCGAAGAGCGCGTCCGTGCGCTCGGCCAGGTTCAGGCGGTCGCGCAGGATGTCGAGCACGTAGTAGTTGCGGTCGGCCGCGAGCCCGACAACCCACATGGTCGTGTAATCGTTCTGCTTGCGCTTGGCGTTCGCGCTGTCGATGATCACGTAGACGTTGAGCGCCCGCCGGTCCGGCTGCCGGTCGTAGTACATGAGCCAATCGTCGCGGAAGAGCCGCACGCCCTCGCCGACCGGGTCCTGCATCATCTGCGCCGCGTAGATCCGAGCGCCCATGTCGCGCCGCTTGGCGTCCAGCGCCTCGGGCGAGAGCAGCAGCGGGCGGCCCTCGGCGTCCACGCACACGCGCCGGCGCTCCCGGGCCGTGCCGCGCTTGAGGATCTCGCTGTACGTGTCCATCGGGTGGTAGCGCGTGCCGACCATCCAGACGCGCTGCCCGTCGCCCGTGCCCAGCGCGTCGCTGAGCCCGAAGGCTTCGGTGGTCTTGCGGATCTGGTCGGGCGTCCCGACAGACTCCACCGTCACCACGTCGTCATACACGCGCAGACGGAAGTGCATGCCGGTCGGCATGCCGTCGACAAGCCCCGACCCCATGACCGTCGGCTCTTTGCCGATGCCGGCGCGTTTGACATACAGGCCCTTCTGGACGCTCCAGTTCTCCCGGGGCGGCTTGGCGTGCAGGATCTCCGGGAACAGCTCGCGCAGCGCGGCGTTCTCCAGCGCCTGCTTGATCTGGCCGACGAACTTCTGGGCGGTGGGGGAATTGTACGAGAGCACGCAGCAGGTGATCTCCGGATCGCGCAGCACCTCCTGCACGATGCCCCCCAGCGTGATGATGGTCGACTTGTAGTGCCCGCGGCTCCAGAGGTCCAGCCAGCCGTCCGGCGACTCCTCCACCTCGCGGCACCGCGCGTGGCACCACGCGTTGTTCATGTGCGTGAGCCCCAGCGCGCACGTGAGCAGGAAAAAGCGGTCGTTGAGGCACATCCAGCGGATCAGCGCCGGGTCGCCCGCCTCGGCCACGCGGGCGTAGAGCCGGCGCGTCTCTTCCAGGCCGAGCCTGCGTATCTCTGCCGCGTCAGTCATCGCGACGCGCCTCCCCCGCAAGCAGCTTGCGGATGTTGATCGTGACCGACTCGACCGCGCCGGAGCCGCCCGGCCCGCCGCCCTCCGCGCCGCCCGGCCCGACGTCCGCGTAACCCATGCGGTCGAGGTCGCGCGCCGCCTCGAGGGCCAGCTTTTTATGGCAGGTGTTCGCGGTCTTGTCGATCACGTCGAGCCGCAGCTTGACGATCCTCGCCCGGATCGCGTGCGCGTCCATGAGACCCTTCTCCGCGAGCTGCCGCCGCATCCAGGCGCAGCGCGCCGCCACGTCGGGCCGGGCCGCCAGCCTCGCCGCGTTCGCCCGCGCCGCGTCGCGCGAGCGCGTGGAGGGGTACGCCGCGAGGTACGCGTCCGTCGCGGTCTTCGGGTCTCCGCCGTCGTAGCCCGTCGCCGCCGCCGCGAACGCCTCCCATTGGCGTTTCCTGAGCGGCTCGCCGCCGTGTCGTTCATCCGTCATTGTTTCCACCCTCCCCTTTGAAATAGCCGTCGCGCCGGAAGCACACGAACGGGCACCGGCCGCCGCGCGCCTCTTTGCACACGCCGCATGACCGCTGGACGTTGGCCAGCAGCACCGCGCATGCGTCCGCGCGGCCCAGGACGCAGCGCCGCGCCAGCCGGCACGCCGCGCGGTCGTGCGGGCACACGCCCCGGGCGCGCAGGCGGTCGGCCCTGCCGTGGTTCTTGTGCGCCGCGCCCGCGCTATCATTTGCTATCTGCGGCATGCCTCGCCCTCCATTCGTCAACCCCGTCTGTCTCCGCCCGCGCCGTTCTCCCGTCCGGCAGGGGCGGCGGCTCGCCCAGGTCCCCGAAGTCCATCAGGTCGGCCAGCCGGATCAGGATCGCCTCGCGCGACGCCTTCACCCTGGCCAGCAGCCCGTCGGGCGGCCGGCCCGCCGTGAGCAGCGGCCTGAGCTGGCCCTCCTTCGGCCGGAACACCACGCCGGCCGCCGTGCACTCGCCGATCAGCGCGTCGACCGGCCCCCAGTCCCTGCCCGCCTCTGTCAGAGCGTGTCCCATCCCGCCTCCTCTCCCGGGCCGGACGGCCCGGAAAACTCTTCTTTTTCTTCTTCACCCCCCACGCTTTCATGTGGGGGGATGTGGGGGATGTGGGGGTCGGAATGTAAAAGTTCGTGTAAACTACTGTTTACGGGCGACTTTGTGCGGCGGTCCCCCACATCCCCAACACCCCCCACATCCGCCGGGGTGAAGAGGTCGGCGGACGCCTCGCCGGCTGCCGCCGGGTCGGCCAGCTCGTGGAAGACGTAAACCGCGCTGCCGGAATGGTTTAGCTTCTCGAAACCGAAGAGCTGCTTGAGCGCGACGCCCATGCGCTTGATCGCCTTCCCGATTTTGGCCGGCGTCCACAGTTCCGGCGAGAACCCCTCACATGTCTGGGCCAGATGTTGGGAGAGGTCGGGCGCGGAACCCCGGAATCCGTTCCGGACGCCGGCCAGAAGGAATCGCCCGAACGCGTCGTTGCTCACGGCGAACACCGCCTTGAAGCTCTCGTTCTCGCGGATCGCCCGCTCGGCCTCATCCGCCATGCCGGCCGCCCGCCCGAGACGCCAGACCCAGGCGGCCCAGTCCGGGTGCCGCCGGTTCATGCCCTTCGGGACCGGCCCCGCGTCCGCCAGGGCGCGGGCCATGACGCGGCAGAGCCATGAGAGGCCCGCGTCCCGCGCCGCCTCGATCTCGCGCGTGAGCACGCTCTCGGCCGTGTCCCTCTCGACGCGCTCAAGGTTGACCGTGATGAGGCGGTCGCCGAGGCCCGCGTCGGAGGCAAAGGATGGGTTCGCGCTCGTCACGACGGCCCAGCACCGCGCCTCCTGCGTCACCGTCTCGGTGTCCGTGTACAGCTTCTTCTTCTCGAACGTGCCGCCCGTCGAAATGACGCTGAGCGCGTCGGGCAGCCACTGGATGTGGTGGTCGGCGTTGTCGAGGCAGAAGAGCCCGCCCTTGTCCACGCTCGCCCAGAAGTCCTTGACGTTGCCGAGCGCGTCGATCGCCGTCACGCGCGGCATCATCCCCAGGAGCTGGAACATCGCCGTGGCGACGCGCGTCTTGCCTGACCCCACGTCGCCGGACAAGACCAGCAGCGGCTTCCAGCCGGTCACGCCGAACATGCCGGCGAACCAGAGCCGCACGAGCATGAGCCCGCGCCCGTCCGTCGTGCTGATCCCCGAGAAGACCGAGCACGCCGCGAACGGGTCGCGCGCCTCCGCCTCGGGCAGGAGCCGCCACGGGGCCAAAGTGTACCCCTGCTCGAACACCACGCCGTCCGTGCCGTTGTCCACGACCTCGGCGGCCTCAGCCGTCACGCGCGCCATGCGGCCCTCGCCGCATGACAGATAGATTTTTTCGCCCTCGCGGTGCCAGTAGCGGCGCGGCGTGATGCCCTGCGTCGCGTCGCCGATCAGCGCCTCGTCCTCGACGGCGCTGATGAACATCTTGTAGTCCTTGAACTCCCGGCTGAACGCCGTCGCGCGGCTGAGCCAGCTCCGGAAATAGTCCTGCCCCACGCGGTGCAGCCGCTTGTCGACCGCGTCGAACCACATCGCCGTGCCGTGCCCCCGGTCGGCAAGGTCGTAGTAGAACCGCCCGCGCCGGCCCAGCCAGGCGCAGACCTCCGCGCACATGGCCCGCTTCTTCTGCAGGCCGCTGGCGTCCTTGTCGGTCATGGCCGCGATCAGCCGCGCCCGCAGGTAGGCGACGGACGCCGGGCCGTCCTCTTCCGCCCCCGCACCCCCCACATTTTCCGTTCCGCCTGTGTTGGGGGTGGCGGGGGAAGCGCCCGGGGAAACGCCCCCGGGGGAAGAAAGCGGCATGCCTCCGGCGGCATTCTTATCGAGCGCGTCCGGCGCTCCGTCCGGCTGCCGGCGTTTCGTCCCCGCGTTCCGGGCGGGCGGCTTGTCCGGGCGGGATGCCGAGGACTCTTCCCGTAACGGCCGGCGGTAGAGGTCGGCGGGCCAGGGCGGGGCCGCGTCCGCGACCGCCTCCAGGCGCGCGCGCAGGCCGGGCGCGTTATCCGGCGTCACCGGCCCGGCCGCCTCGGCCGTGACCCACTCCGTGAGGTCCTTGCAGGCGTAGCCGGCGGACGGCGGGAGCGTGAGCGCGCGCCACGGGATGCCCAGCGCCTCCAGGCTGTCGCAGATGTCGGTCGCGTGCCGCTGGCCCTGCTGCCACTCGCGCGCCTTCGGGTCGCGCCGCTTCGCCTCCTCCTCGTCCGGATCGCCGTCCGCGATCACCGTCACGCGCGAGCAGCCCCTGAGCGCACCGGCCAGCTCCGGGCGCCAGTGCCCCGCGCCGTCCGCGTTGGTGGTCGCCGCGAGCCCCAGCGCGCGCGCCGTGTCCGCGTCCTTCTCGCCCTCGACGATCCAGACCTCGCCGCCCGCCCGCGCGGCGGCCAGAACCTCGGGCAGGTTGTAGAGCGCCTCCCCGACGCCGTTGCTGGCGCGGCCGAACTCCCATCGCGGCGAGCCGTCCTTCGCCGGCGTCACCTGGATGAACGTCTTGCCCGGCCCGTCGGCGTGGCGGAACCGGAGCTTGCGGTATATCACCGCCCCGCCCGCGTCCTTGTAGTCGTACCAGCAGACGAAGGCCAGCTCGCGCCCGCGCATGCGCCACACGTCCCCCGGCCTGAGCCCCGCCAGGCTGAACGGCTCGCGTTTCTTGGTTGCCGGTTTCAGGTCCCCGGTTGCCGTTGAGCGTTGAGAGTTGAGAGTTGAACGTTGAGCGTTCCTCCCTTTCTCCCTTCTCCCTCCTCCTTCCTGCTGCCCCCCCATGAGATCGGCCATGCGGTAGCCCAGCGCCGCCGCCACGCTCTCCGCCGGGCAGCCCGCGAAACACTTGAAGAGCGTGCGCCCGCCCTCGCCCTCGGAGACCGAGAGCGAGGGGTTCCTGTCCGCGTGCGCCGGGCAGCAGGCCATCCACGCGCGCTCCCCGTTCGGCCGGACCTTGG
>Ga0209606_1003875_pt1 | contig 14530 bp, 12 predicted proteins | sample AD_UKC057_MetaG_FD_184412 | JGI IMG/M metagenome (GOLD analysis project Ga0209606, IMG submission 184412) | Active sludge microbial communities of municipal wastewater-treating anaerobic digesters from USA - AD_UKC057_MetaG (SPAdes) (version 2) | ecosystem: Engineered > Bioreactor > Anaerobic >...
GACCCAGGAAACCGAAGATCTCGCCCTGCTCAACCTCCAGATTCAGGTTATCCAGGGCCAGAACCGGCTTGCCCCAAAATCCCGTGCTGTACGTCTTGGAAAGGCCACGAATGCTCAGGATGGCCATCGTCGCTTGCCTCCTCTTGCTCGGGGTCCGGAGCCTGGTTCCCAAGCTCACAGGACGGATCGGAATCTTGATCTGGTATGTCTCCACAAGAGTCATTCCCCTATTCGCACAAAAACAGGACATTCAATCGGACCTGTCCTGATTCTGCTCGAAGAACGACTCTTCGGTGACATGGAAACTTGGCATTGCCTGCACACAGGGTTGACAAAACCTGTGGTTCCGGTGGATCACCAGTGGCGCAAAACGTTTCTCAATAATAGCCTAAAGAAAAGCAGGCAAATGTCAAGATGATTTTCACCTGAAATTATACCCTTTTTTCCACAATTGTGCTTCTTTCTTCACATTTTCATCTGCCATTATCTGACTGATGCAGAAACGATCTGCCTCATAATATGAAATACTTATGCCATATTGTTATTTATCGCACGGCTGCCGTAATAAATTGTAACATCCACTCAAAAATCGTGAAAATCGCGATTTCCTGCGCCCATTGATTGACAAAAACGACGGTTTAAAGGTATAATTTTTCAACTGGGTGATACCCGTCATCACGGCTCTTTGTTCTTCTCAGCTGGAAGGTTTCCGGATTTTAAGTTCAGGCGGATGTGAGGCGCTACCGCCAGTCCTGAATCGTAGGGCTGTTGAGATCGCGAGCCGGCAAATTCTGTCGTAAAGGTTGTGATCAATGTGGTACTCGTCGAGTTACGAGAGGATGAAGACATCCAGGGAGCTCTGAAACGATTCAAGCGAAAGTGCATCAAAGAGAGTATCCCCCAAGACCTCCGGAAAAACGCTTATTATGAAAAGCCGAGTGTCCGGAAACGAAAGAAACATTTGAAAGCCATCAAGCGCCTCAAGAAAAACCGCCTCCGCATATCCTCGAACCTTTAACAGGTTCCGGGTCCGTTTGCGGGCGGTTTTCGAACTATCAAGATCCTGGGCAGGCCAACTTTGTTCGCCTGCCCTCGTTCTTTTTCCAGATTTCTCTGTGGGTGGCAACCCTTCGGGTGGCGCCGGCATCTTGCCGGTGAATTTCCATGTCCGTGCCTCGTCCGTGTGTCCTCAGAAACGAAAACAGGGGCGACACAAACCCATGCCGCCCCTGTCGGTGATCTGTTGGGATTGGAGAGGGAGGGGAGAGTCTCCTCACCCTCTACGCAGTTCCTGTCGGATGAAGGACCTAACCCTCACCACCTCCGCAGTCACCTACGCGTACCGTACAACTACAGTCATCGATCATAAGTGGACCACCTCCTTTCTGCGTTGATAAGGAATATATACAACTTTCTTGGCAGAATCAAGGATTATTTTCAGGAATTCGTCGATTTTCATGTGAAGGGAGAAATCTCGTCGAAAGGCCGGGTAAGATTCCTCCCATGTGTTCCTAAGAAAGTTCGCTTATCGACAGGCACGGAGGCCTGTCCCACCAGTGGGCCAGGCGTCTCTGCCTGGCAGAGAAAGGTGGAAAACACGCTTTCTTCACCTAATCACCGGCCCCGCCGAAGGGATGCTCGGAATGACAATATGCGTCACACCGATTTGGAGACATATTCCGGGCAGATGGTTGCATTGGGGCGTTCCGGGCGGGCGCAGATACTCCCATAATTCCACTTGCAGGTGTCGCACAAAAAGGCATCTTCGTGCAGAACGGAGCGCACCTTGGAGGTGAACCGCTTCCACTTTGTTTTCCAGTCTTCTCGATTCACGATCTCCTATTGTATCCTCCTTCAAAAAGGATAAGACGACGAGATTTACAATCAAGGGCCGGAAAACCATGTCCTACCATGCAACCGAGGCAGTAACTCTACGTCGGTGGCGGACGCAAGAAGCGGATGCCCTGTATCTCCTGTTCACGGAATCCCTGGGGAAAATCACCGCGAAGGCCCGGGGTGTGGCCAAGAGCACGAGCCGCATTGCCGGGATGCTTCAGCTGCATAACCGAACTCATGTGATCCTGTATCAGAAGCAGGAAGATCAGGACATTTTAAGTGTAACGCAAGTCTCGCTGGTCCGGCGCTATCCCCATCTTCAAGGCGATCTGAAAAGCCTGACGCTGGCCGCCTGTGCCGCCGAATTGATCGACTTTTGCACGGGCGAGGGCGAACCGAACCGGATGATCTGGTCTCTTCTGACAAAATTGCTGGATTTCTGGGAAGAGAATGAGGCAACAGAGGCGCAGTTGGCCGCTTTCGCGCTGCGGATTCTCAAGGAGACCGGATTTGAGCCTCATCTGGCCGCCTGCGCCAAGTGTGGGGTTCAGGAGCGTTCCGAGTGGTATTACAGTCCCGAACGGGGCGCCATACTCTGTCCCGGCTGCCATCGGACGGAACGTCTGGCCCTTTCCGGCGGGGCAGTCAGTACCATGGCACGACTTACTTCCGGCGAAAAACTCTCTGCCCTGTCTTTCGGAGAACAGGACGTCAAAGACATGCTTCTGTTCCTGGATGAACACATCGGCTATCATGTCGGCCGGCGGTCGCGCGCGCTGAGGGTGTTGCAGCAGATCGCGGTTCCGCTCAACGGTCAATCCGAACCGTGAGGTGTTCCATGGCGCATATCCTGATTCTTGGTCTCGGTCCGATCCCGCTGGAAAAGTCACGTCTGTTCCAGGCCGGTGGGAACCGTGCCTGGCATCTGGCGGATGCGCTTCGTGGCGCGGGCCATCAGGTCACTATGCTGTGTATGCGGGTAACCGCCGGTGGGGTGTCGAACAGGCAGATCGAGCGCATAGAGAAAGAAGACCTCGTCTATGTAAGTGTCGATGAGGTCACGCACTTTGCAAATGACTCATTCCTTCGACGGTTTGTGGAGGAAACTCGTCCCGACATTCTGGTGGGAGCCTGTGCGTACCCGGCGGCACGCGCGGCAGTTATTGCAGGTGATCTGCCTCTCTGGGTAGATTTGCACGGATATCAGATGGGGGAAGCGCAGGTAAAGGCGTTTCGCGATAAGGAAGACGGATTTCGATTCCATTTCTGGGATCGTTATCGTCCGGCTCTCGAGCGTGGTGACCGCTTTTCCACAACCAGCGAGCCTCACCGTTATGCTGTGATCGGTGAGTTAGGCGCAATCGGCAGGCTGAACCGTCATACCTTCGGGGAGGACATGATTCATACAATTCCCATCGGTTGGGCTACACTGCCGATGCGGGAAAAGGCTCTGCGAAAGCTGGAAGCCCCGTTCACCGTGTTCTATTCCGGCGGATTCAACACCTGGTGTGATGTGCAAACTCTTTTCCACGGACTGGAATCGGCCATGAGAAAAGACTCCCGGATTCGTTTTCTCTCCACGGGAGGGGCTATCGATGGCCATGACGAGACGACATACCCTGAGTTTCAACGATTGGTAGAAGTGTCTGCCTTCCGGGACCGCTTTGACCTTCGAGGGTGGGTTCCCAGCGAGGATCTTCCCGGCATTCAGGAACAGGCAGACCTTTTCATCAATGTAGATCGCTTTTGTTACGAGACATTGATCGGGGCACGAAACCGGATCACCGAGATGATGGTTCGAGGAATACCGGTTCTTTCGACTTTGGGAACCGAGATCAGTTGGATTCTCCAGGAGAACACCTGCGGCCTGGGCGCTCCGATTGGGGATTTCGAGGCTTTGAGCCAGAGAATCCTCTGTGCGGCGGACCATCCGCACGACTTGCAGGAAATGGCTCAAAGAGCCAGGCGCTTATTTGAGGAGAGGTTCACATACAAGGCCACCGCCAAGCCTCTTCTCGAGTGGGCAGAGACGCCCGTCCGTGCAGGCGATGCAGGCAAAGGAGTTGTCTTATTCACTGGGCCGCCTCCGGCAGTGGAAATCCGGGGGATTCGAGCGGGATTGAGGCTGATTCGCGAAGGGTTGACTCGGAAAATACGACGCGATCAATGAATCAGCGGATGTGCCAGGGGGTTGTGAGGCAGCTGACCGCCCATTCGGGCAAGGTCTCCCAAACTGATGATCCCATTGCTGGAGTCGTACACCTGTTCCGGACCAAATCCCTCCAGGCCGGTCGCGAATTGAGGAATATAATCCTGGGTCCGGTCCGGCCCCTGGCTTTCCAGGATATAGGTCTCCGTTCGGGCGGGAATCGGTACGCCACGGCCGATGGCCCAGTCCCCTTTCAGGTTGAAATAGAGATATCCGCGCGGGCTGTTGCCGTTCTCCCCACCGGAACGCAGCAACCGTTTCGGCATGAAAACGTCTTTCAGATCGACAGTGGTCAGATAAGCAACCGGCGTAGTCAGGGCGACCAAGTCCAGGGGAACCAGATCAGTCAAACCAAACGGGAACTTCCGCCAGTCGGCCTGGTATAATGCGAGTCCGGTTGCCACGGTTTTAAATTCCGCCTCCACACGCGCCACCTTGGCCTTAACTTGAGCACGCTGGAAATTCGGCACGGCAATCGCCGCCAGAATGGCGATAATCGCCACAACAATCAGCAGTTCGATTAAGGTAAAAGCCCTCGACCGGCGCATGTTCATTGACCCATCAATTACATTGTATCCCAGAGGGATCGATCCACAAGCCGGAATTGCCGAATTGCCTCGGCGAGGAGAGGCAGGCACATCAAAGTCCGTGCCGTTGAATGACGCCCGGACTCACGACGCCGTTGCTCGGATTGTAATCGTACCACATCATCAAGACATCTCCCTGCTGAATCTCTTCATAGGGGTAGGTTTTAGCATCAGGGCCAAGGGTAAATAACATCCAGGCCATCTTTTCGGCATTGTCCGGGTTATTGAACCAAAATGTCGGGTATTCTCCGCCGTGGATCTTGAAATAATCGAAATTGTGATAGTAATACCCGTGGGACTTCGAGAACGGACTGTCCGTTCCGGACCCGATATAGTTGATCGGCGTTGTAAGCGGGGCCATGACAGACAGGTGCACCGGAGAGATTAAGGTTATGGCTCCACCTCCAGCTCCGCGTGGTGGAATCCCGTTCTGATCCAAACGATACATGGAAAGCGCCGTATTGAGTGCGTTCAAATCCGCCTGCGCACGGGCAACCTGGCTTTTCACACGGGCATTCATGAAGTTCGGGACGGCAATTGCGGCAAGGATTCCGATTATGGCAACAACGATCAAGAGCTCAATGAGCGTAAAACCACGGTTGCATGTCATCGGACGGATCTTTCAGGATTTCTCCGGTCATATAGGCTTTGTTTCTACCTCTATTGTAGGATAATTTTCGCAATGCGACAATAAAAAGTGACATTCTTTTCATGTCACGCTACAATGTTGCAAATTGAAAGGAATTTCGGAGGTACGTTCAACGTGAGAAACTTCAGGTCAACCGGCATGGCACCACTGGTTCTTTTTGCGCTCCTGCTTGGCGTAAACGGCCCCGCTTTCGCTCAGATTGTGTTCGAGCATTCCGCCACGATCGGGGTGGGCCAGGAACCGGCAGATATTGCCGTAGCAGACATCGATGGAGATGGTGATCTCGACCTTCTCACGGCAAATCAGTCTGGAGATTCCTTCACGATCCTTTACAACAATGGCCAGGGCGGTTTCGCCAACAAACGGGAGATTGCTCTGCCCGAAGGACAGCGCGCTCCAGTGACCATCGCCGCCGATGATTTCAATAACGACGGGCTGATCGATATTGCCGTGGGGATTCTCTCGGAAATCGACGCTATGACTCGTCAGTTTATCGATCCGGGAGTGTTTATTTATCTGGCGGACTCGCAAGGGAACTACCATGAGACATTCTATCCGGTGGATGGGACCCCCGGTCTTCTGATCCCCGTGGATCTCGACGGAAACGGCTCGAAGGACATCGCGATGGCCAACTTGGGGTATTTTGATTTCACCAATATCTTCAATGTCAGTGTGGAAGGGGCCGGGGTGGATATGCTTTTTAATGAGGGAGACGGCACGTTTTCGAACCATTATCTTTTTGAGACAGAAGGTTCTGTTTCGCCGATTGAACTCCTCGATCTCGACGGGGATGCCGACATGGACGTTCTTGCCACCAATCAGGGAGGATTGAATGCCTGGACAGGTCAACTGGAAGGCTACAACATCACCATCATGGAGAACAATGGGCAGGGCAGTTTTCTGATCGTTCAGGAGCTGACGTGCAGCACCTTTCCGTTCTCAGCCACGGCACGTGACTTCGACGGCGATGGGGATATGGATATCATCGCCGCCGAACAGGGAATCGCAACCCTCATGGGGGTAGTGGCCGACACAGCGGGGATCGGATATTGGTGGGGGAGCGGCAACATGAGTTTTTCAAACGAAGTCTATGTCAGGGAACAGGGCGTTCCAACGATGATTAAGGCTGCCGATTTGGATAATGACGGTGACCAGGATTTTGTTTTGACCAACAGCGGCATGGATATTGTCGAAGGGAATCCCGCCAATCCCGCTGTGACTGTTTTCGAGAATGACGGGACCGGAACTTTCACCCGCGTAATTACCGCATCCGTCGGTGAGGAACCTTATGGTTTGGCGTTGGGTGACTGGGACGGTGATGGCGCCATGGATATCGCCGTACTGTCGAAGGGCAACAACATCGTTACGTTATTCAAGAACAAAAGTCCGAATGCGGTTCCGGTAAGGGATTGGACGGTGTATTGAGAAGAATCGCAGGGAGCGCGGCACGCCGTGCCACCGCTGGAATCTGCACGAAATGTGACTGTTCACGTGTAGGGGCACGGCATGCCGTGCCCTTACAATCTCTGAAAAGACTTTTAGGGCTATGCCTTCCCGTATTTCCGTTGTGATCCCCACTAAGAATGCCGGGCCGGACTTCGAACACCTTCTGGAATTACTTTGCCATCAGGAGGTTAAGAGCAATGTGGAAGTTCTGGTGGTGGATTCCGGCTCGAAGGATATCACGCTGGAGATTTGCCGGCGGTATCCCGTGCGTGTGGAGTCCATTCCGCCTGAACAGTTCAGGCATGGGCGGACGCGGAATCTCGGTATCTCCCTGACTAATGGAGAGATAGTATGCCTTCTGACCCAGGATGCACTGCCGACAGACAGCCGGTTTCTAGCGAACCTCACTCAACAGTTTTCGAATCAAGATGTTGCCGGAGTGGTCGGGCGGCAGATCCCCAGACCGGATGCCTCTCCGTTGACTGTGCGGGATGTCGGTCGCTGGATTCTTGGATCTTTGCAAAGTCGCGTCTCGCGAATCACCAGTCAGAATCAATTTGAGGAGTTACCCGCCATCGAACAGTATCTCCTTTGTGCGTTTGACAATGTTTGTTCCGCTATCCGGCGTTCGGTTTGGGAAAGGATCCCGTTCCCGGATGTCCTGTTCGGCGAGGATATCGAATGGGGGTATCGGGTGCTTCGCTGCGGGTATGCCGTCACCTATCAGCCCGACGCGGCGGTGTACCACTCCCATGATCGGCCGATCCGGTATCAGTATCAGCGGATGACGGTGGATCATTACCGTCTGTGCGAATTGTTCGGTCTGGAGACGGTTCCCTCGGTGTGGCACATTCCGGGGGCTGTGGTTCGGCAGACTATGGGGGATTTGCGGGACCTGTTGCGGATGGAGGGGAGTGTTTCCGCCCGATTTCGGGATGTGCTTCGTGTTCCCGTTCGTTCCCTGGCGCATGTGGCGGGTCAGTATCGGGGGGCGAGAGCGTACCGGAAAGGGTGTGGGCCGGAGGAACTTGAGGCGGTGTGAGAAGAGCCGGCTTGGGGCCATTTGGGGGGACAGGGACATCTGGGCGGACGGGCGAAAGATCACGAACCGAATCGAATGGAATACGTTCTCTCCCGGTTACTTCCTGGTTACTTCAGGGATTCCTGAGCAAAACTGTTATGTTCATAAGTCCAGTGTTTTCAACCCGCGCCGAGAGGGAATCGAACCCCCAACCTTCTGATCCGTAGTCTCTTCGGAGCGTTTTGTAAGTTTCCGCAAATCAAGCATTTACAAGAGGTTATCACCTTGTCCCCACGTTGACAACCCCCTCAAAATACCCTCAAAACACCCCCAGATTGCACGTCCGTTGCACGATTTTGGGAGTCACTGCCCCCTGACACGAAATCAGAAGACAGCCTCTTTTTTATCGTTTTTTTGTTCTTGCCACACTTGCCCACATTAAGCCCACCGACCGCCCCATTGCTCTTGATAGATTTTGCTTGAGACAAATGTGACGTTCTCACGACCGACCCAAACTTCGGCCAAAGGAGGTGATCCTGACCGATAGAAGGCCGTGCAACCCAGAGTGAGTGTGAAAGGAATCAAAGAAATGAAGAATCCAGAAAAAGACAGTGATCATCCCGACCGGGCAGGGCATAAAATGAATGAGGCGAAATGTAAACCGAAATCCAGCAAACCGGCAATTGAGATCGACCCGGAATTTTTATTGTCGGAACCGGCTTGGCCGGAACCTATACACAACGCAGCTTATTACGGCTTGGCTGGGGACTTTGTGAAAACTGTTGAACCCCACACGGAAAGTGATCCCGTTGCTCTATTGATTCAGTACCTCATAGTTTTCGGGAACATCCTCGGGCAAACGGCCTACTGGAAGGTGGAAGCCGATACGCATTTCCTCAATGAGTACGCTGTGCTTGTAGGTGAGACCTCGAGAGGCCGAAAGGGAACCAGCCTGGGGCAGGTCAAGGAACAATTCCGGCTCGTTGATGAAAAATTTGTAATCCAGAACCTAAAGACCGGACTGTCCAGCGGGGAAGGCCTCAAATATGCCATCCGCGACGCAGAGGATTCCGGAAAGAAGAACGCTGATCCCGGAGTCTCTGATAAGAGACTGCTTGTCATCGAACCTGAGTTTGCCAACGTACTTAGAGTCTGCAAACGGAACGGCAATACTCTATCGGCGACGATCAGACAGTTGTGGGATACCGGCAATGTCAGAAACCTCACGAAGCAGGATCCCATAATTGTCACAGGTGGGCACGTCAGCATCATCGGGCACATTACAGGAAACGAGCTGAGGGAGTTCTTGGCAACGCTCGATCAGAGCAATGGATTTGCAAACCGCTTCCTTTGGCTTGTAGTTCGACGGTCGAAAAAACTGCCCTTGGGAGGCAATCTTGCGCCGTCAGTTATGGGACCTTTGGCAGATCGGCTGAGAAAGGCAATCAGCTTTGCCACCAGTCTGTGCGATAAGCCAATAGGTTTTGATCCAGCGGCGGAGGCCGTCTGGTTCGAGTTGTATTCACATCTCACACGGGACATCCCCGGGCTCATGGGTGCAATGCTCTCCAGGGCCGAGGCACATGCACGACGGCTGGCTTGCCTGTATGCACTTCTCGATTGTTCCGGGGTGGTGCGGACTGAACACCTAGAAGCAGCAGCGGCAATCATAGAGCATCTCGAAAGGTCTGTTCGATACATCTTCGGTAACCAGGCCGGGTTGTATATCGCCGATGAGATCCTCGAAATCCTCAAGAAGAATCCGAGAGGCATGAGCCGCACAGAGATCAGTAACGCATTGGGACGGAATGTCCAGAGCGCGACAATCAGCAGTACTCTGTCAATGCTGTCCGATATAGGCAAGGCAACTATGACGAAAACCGAGACAGGGGGGAGACCAATAGAGACCTGGAAATACAGAAACGGGGTACGAAATAAATGAAGGAGACTTATTTCGTTAATTTCGTTTTTTTTGTAGGGACTGAAAGGAAATAATATAATGGACATCAATACCTTCTCCGTACCTGTACATTCTCACGGTGGTGTGGCCATCTCTTCATTGTCGGAAGCCGTTCATCCCTCCCCAGGAGTTTTGAAAAATAAAAAACGTGGGCGGCCCCGTGGCGCAAAAAGCAAGAATTTGTTAGCCGCGACCAAGTCCGTTTCTCTGGAAATCCGATCTGAAGAAGTGGTTGACATTGCGCGCATTCGAGCGATCGACGCCATACCGGACTACCTGTCGTCCCCCATGCTAGACAAACCTCTTTTGGCCCGCATCACTGAAGGTCTGTTCTGTGTCGATGGTGCCGAATTTATCGAATCGGCGAAGGCAAGCGGTGAAAGTGAAATAGTGGCAACCGTGATTTATTTGCCGAATGCCACGCTCGATGATCTGGCCGCTCGAAAAGTAGCCACGCGGCTGAAGACGGAAGCGGGTGACGCGACTTCTGCGGAGATCATCCGGGGCGTCGTCTTTCTCAAGGCGCTGCTTGACAAGAGCGGGCAGCCTTTATCCCAGCATACGCACGGCGGGGCGCGTCGAGGTTCAGAGTTTGAGGGCAAAGACTCGTCGCAGGATGTTCTCACCCGCCTCAGCCAGCTGCTCGGTAAGGACCGGGACACGGTGTCGGCTTACTTGAATTACAGCGATTATCTGACGTCGGAAGCTCTTAACAAGCTTGCTGAGGGTAAAGCCAGTAAAAGATTCTTTGAAGACTGCCAGGCGAGGAAAAGGAACATGATCCGCGAGATGGCTTCCGAGGATAAGTCAAATTCGGAGATTCAAACGGCGGTTTCCGAGTTCATGCTCAATGAATATGAGGTTTACGAAAAGGAAAAGGACACCCGGAAGCGAAAAAAAACCGTTTCGACATCCCCTTCCGAACCGGCGATGGTCGGGCAGACGGCAAGCCAAGAAGGGAGCGAGCAGCCGCCTCCGGAATCGGACACTGAATCGGACGGAACCGCGGGTCAGGGGAAAACCTATGAGGAATACATCGAGGAATTCAAGGCGCTTGGTGGCGAATATTTCTCCGTCTGTGAGATCCCTGCTTCAGACCGGCATTTATTCTTGAACAGGATGAGTAAAGTGGCAAAGAATATCAATATCCTTCTTGCGAAATATTCCATCGAGTTCAATGGACCGGGGAGAGGTTGACCGTGGGGGAAATCGTTTACACCGCTGCGGGAATTTCGAATGAGGGGACATTGCCGTCCGCGAGAACGGACCTACTGCTCAACGTTCCGAATGCCGGGCTTGATAACAAGGCCATCAAGCAAGCACAACGCCTGCTGAAAAAGGCACAACCGCGTTGTTTCATCCTGGATTCGGGCGGGTATGAAATCCTGAAAGAGGAATCGAGAGGCAAACAGATCCTCCATGATCCGACCAAACCCATGAAGGTCAATGGCGTCTTGAATCTCACGCCCCAGCACGTAATTGACACAGCACGAATCTTGATGCCCGACATTGTTATCGCATTAGATTACCCTATCCGCAAGCGGAAATATCGGTGCGACAGAGAGGCGGAATTTCGCGCGAAATACCGGATAAACATCCGATGGTCACTAGAGACCGCGCATCTTCGCATGACGTATCTCCCTCAGATTCGACTGTTTTTGCCGGTCCAATGCTACACGATCCCACAGTTCGACGTGTTCTATTCGGCTGTCGGACACGTTTCTCACGATGGCGTTGCCATGCCTATTCGAAATATGAATCTGCATAACCTCGCCTCTTTTTTCCGCTGTTTCAGAGACCATGGCATTAGGCAGGTCCACATTTTAGGAACCGCGATTCCCAGAAATCTTGCTCTTTCAGCTTATGCGGCGGCATGTGTATTTGACTGGGTTTCCATCGACGGAACGACGTGGAGATGGGAGGCTCAAAGTATGAAATATTTATCACCTTGCGATTTGTCGTCCATTCATATAAAGTCGGTCAAAGAATGTTCAACCCGCTATCAGAGTTGCCTCTGTCCATATTGTAGCCGAAGGAGCGTCCGGGATTTCTACTATCTGCCGGATACCGAAAAGCGATATCATCTCATGTGGCACAATTATTGGGTGACCGCTAATTATATCACAAAAATGCATGAACAGGCAAAGTTAAATCAGGGATTCGACAAATACCTTATCAACCGCTTGAAGCCGCCCACGCACTCCGACGTATTGCAGGCAATCAAGGTCCTCCACCCGTGAGAATCGGCGCGGATGCGTCAGAGAAACAAGCCCCCATTATGCCGTCTGAGAGTTGTCACATCTTTCACAGAATAAATTAAAATCGTGACTGTGAGGTAAAGAAATGACAACACATCAGAATGATGTTACAACGGCATTTGATAAGGATCAGGCCCAGGTATTCATCAGAACCCTGTTTCATGGCCTGGGGAAGGCCGACATCGGAGAAATTGAACTGAGGTCCTTCCGGCAGGGAAAAGGCCCACAGACGGCATTCTATGTCAATCTTGAGAATCTTTTAGATGCTGTCGAGGATGCAGTTAGAGAAGAGCGCGACGTCTATGTGGGAGTCAATCCACGGACCGGCAAGGGTGGAAGGAAGGAGAACGTCGCCTTTGTTGTCGCTTTTCACGCGGAGATTGATTACGGCACGGAAGGTCACAGGAAAGACCCCACGCATCGGACAGAGGAGGATGCCCTGGGTGCAATCGAATCCTGCCCTCTTGTGCCCACTATGGTCGTCTGCAGCGGCGGGGGATTCCACTGTTATTGGATTCTGAACGAACCTGTTCCGGTGAAGAAATACGGGATTGAAATCCTGGAGGGAATAAATAAAAGGCTTTCAGAATCACTTGGCGGGGATAAGGGAACCCATGATATCTCGCGGATTTTCCGGCTGCCAGGAACGTGGAATCTTAAAAATCCGGGTCATCCCAGGGCAGTCACAATTCATTCAGCCTGTGAATCGTTTTACACCATTGATGAAATTCGAGACGGTCTTGTAGAGGATGAATGTTCGGCTGAAAGGGAGCAGAGTTCTCCTGTTCAAGGTTCCAACGTGTCTGAAGGTGAAAGCAATGATCCCTGGCTCCCCGACGATATTGCACGATTGCCTATTTCCGAGAGGATTCAGAGAATGATTCTAACGGGCAATGGCCAAGAATATCAGAGCCGATCAGAGGCGGACCAGGCAGTTATTACCGCTCTGGTTCAGGCAGGCATAGAGGAGGAAGAGATTCTTGCCATATTTAAGCGGTATGCAATAGGCGACAAGTATCGAGAACATTCGAATTCCCGTCTTTATTTGCAGCATAACATCAAATCCGCCAGGAAGTATCTCCGGAAATCGGGCAATTCGGGGAACATTCGGGGGAGCGGCTTTATAGAATCGGATAAAGGACGACGGAAACTCAATCTTGTTCAATTTCAAGAGGAAGTTGTTCGGAAATATCAATTAGTACTCCACCCGACGGAAAACCTTTTCTATCAATATACGGGTCAATGTTATGAGCCATTATCCTCTTCAGAGATTAATAGACTTTGCCAGGAAACCCTTGGTGAAGATCGCAATTTGTTTACACGGAAGGCTCTTCAGGATTTTGAACACTTTGCCGAGGGCGATAATAAAATACGAATGCCGGGTTCTGAGGCACATCTGGTGAGGTATCTGCCCCTTCAAAACGGTCTCTTTGACCTGGAAAGCCAATCCTTGGTCCCCCATACTGCGCAGATTTTTACGGTGAATCCGCTTCCTTATTCGTATGATCCCCAGGCGACCTGCGCGCGATTTGAACGGTATCTTCATGAGGTGTTTGAAGGGGATCGCGATAGAATCCAGTTTATTCAACAGGCGATGGGATACATCTTTCACAAAGCGCTGCCGACTCCGGCGTTGTTCTTCCTGATTGGAAAGGGAGCAAACGGAAAATCGGTGTTCCTCGATCTTTTGAGGAAACTGGCCGGGGAAGAAAACAGCCTTTCGCTGAGCCTCAGCCAGCTGAATGATGAGCGCCTGGTTCCGTATCTCCAAGGCAAGATGCTTAACACGGCCTATGAGAACCCACAGAACCGCCGGATCAACATGGAGCAGATCAAGGCCGTCTGTTCGGGCGACAGCATTACAGGCCGGGCAATCTATCAGAATCCCCAGCAATTTCGCCCGTATTGCAAACATTTTTTCGCGCTCAATCAGGTTCCCGAAATACAAGACCAGACTCATGGAATGTGGCGGCGGGTTTACGTGGTCGAATTCAGCCGCGTATTCGGACCGGAGGAGCAGGATCCCTACCTGAGAGAGACGCTGTATCAGGAATTGCCCGGGATATTCAATTTTGCGTTGAAAGGCTTTGACCTGCTTCAAAAAAACAAATTCCACTTTCCTGATTCCCTTTCCCTTCAACAGGCCAAAGGGAGATTTCGCCATGAGACAAGTTCCGCGGTGGCTTTTGCCTGCCATGCCCTTCAAACAGTTGAAGATCCGAAAAGCCGAATTCGTCTGACGGTAGCTCACGAAAGATACCTCCACTACTGCCATGACGAGGGAATTCCATTCCCAGAGACCATACGAGCATTCAAAAAGGTGTTGGAACAACAATTTTGTGCAGTAAACCATTCCAGTGCCCACAAGAATCAAGTCTGCTTGTTCGGGGTGAAGTGGAGGTCAGACTGGGAATGAAGGATGCCCTCTTTCAAAACAGTGAGAACGGAATGTGTCAAGTCCAATGAGACAGCTCCGTTTGGAAATTAGTGAGTGTTTCTTGTGTTGAACTTCTTTGGTCTGGCGGGTTGATCCAGACCGCTTTCGGGAGTGCAGCGACTACCGG
>Ga0209606_1003882_pt1 | contig 14518 bp, 14 predicted proteins | sample AD_UKC057_MetaG_FD_184412 | JGI IMG/M metagenome (GOLD analysis project Ga0209606, IMG submission 184412) | Active sludge microbial communities of municipal wastewater-treating anaerobic digesters from USA - AD_UKC057_MetaG (SPAdes) (version 2) | ecosystem: Engineered > Bioreactor > Anaerobic >...
CTTTTCTTCATGACCGCAAGCACCGCGAGAACGGCGGCCATGGCGTTCTCCACATTATGGAGCCCCATGATCGCAAGCCTCCCGGCCTCGAGCACCGTGCGCCCCCCCTCGCGGAGCAGAACAGTGCCATCGCGGTAGTATATGTCCGCGTCTTCCGACCTGCTTGAAAAGGAGAGCGCGCGGGACGCGACGGTGGCGGCGCTGGCGCATGCCCTCTCGTCGTCCCGGTTATAGATAAAGCTGTCATCCGCGGTCTGGTTCATTGCGATCCGCATCTTGGCCCTGAAATAGTCGTTCATGGAATCGTACCGGTCCAGGTGGTCCGGGGTCACATTCAGCAACAGCGCCGCGTCGGGCCGGAAATCGATGATGGCCTCGAGCTGGAACGAGGAGAGCTCGGCCACGATGACGGAGTCCGCCGCCGTTTTCCCGGCGAAGGAGATGAGAGGGATCCCGATGTTGCCGCCTACGTGCGCGTCGAAGCCCAGCTCGCGGAACAGGTGGCCGGCAAGCGCGGTCGTTGTCGATTTGCCGTCGGTGCCGGTTATCCCCACGACACTGCCCGCGAGATTGCGCCAGGCGAGCTCGACCTCGGCCATGACCGGAATGCTCCTCCGGTACGCTTCCGCCACCAGCGGGATGCTCCGGGGAACGCCAGGCGAGAGGATGACCGCGTCGAAGCCCTCGCCGATGAGAGCGGGGTCCTGCCCGCCGACAACGACCCGCACCGAGGGGTCGAGCTTCGTCAGCACATCGGCCAGCTCCGCCGCCGGCTTGCTGTCAGAGGCCGTTACCGCCACGCCTTTCGCAGCGAGGAAGTTTGCCGCCGCGAGCCCGGTCCGGTAGCCCATTCCGATGACGAGGGCTTTTTTTATGTTGTTGGTTCCTTGCATCATATTCATTTTTATGACCTCATCCCCCATTCCCCCTTCTCCCCACAGGAGAAGGGGGGGGGGTGAGGTCCCCAGCCTACAATATCTTCAACGAACTCAGCCCCAGGATCGACAGTATGACCCCCAGTATCCACATCCGCACCACGACCTTCTGCTCGGACCAGCCGGAGAGCTCGAAATGGTGGTGGAGCGGCGACATCTTGAACACGCGCTTTTTCCTGAGCTTGAAGGAGGCGACCTGGATGATCACCGACAGAACCTCCACCACGAAGACCCCGCCGACGATGAACAGGAAAATCTCCTTCTTGATCATGACCGCCACGATGCCGATGATTCCGCCCAGCGCGAGCGACCCGGTATCGCCCATGAACACGGTGGCCGGGTTGCTGTTGAACCAGAGGAAGCCGAGCGCGGCGCCCATGAGGGCCGCGATGAACACGGTTAGCTCGGCCGCTTCCGGTATGTGCGGAATCCGGAGGTAGGCGGAGATTGTAGAGTGGCCGGTCAGGTAGGCCATGATCCCCAGGCTTACGCCCACGGTCATGACCGACCCGATGGCCAGGCCGTCAAGGCCGTCAGTCAGATTGACCGCGTTGGTGGTGGAAACGATCACTATGACGGCAAAGACGACCCATAAAAGACCCATGTCCACGACCGCTTCGTTTATGAAGGGGACGTAGAGCGTTGAAACTTCCGTTTTATTGGAAGGAAGATAATACACCAGGAGCGCGACGGCCAGAGCGACGGACATCTGCACGAGGAGCTTGACCTTCGCGGAGACGCCCTCTTTCCTCTTGAGGATCGACTTGATGTAGTCGTCGGCGAAACCGAGCCCGCCGAGGGCAACGGTCGCGCCGGACAGGATGATGAGGTAGGGGCTGGCGAAATTGCCCCATAGCGCGATCGAGCCGAGCACCGCGCCTATGATAATGATGCCGCCCATGGTGGGCGTGCCCGCCTTCAGCTTGTGGCTCTCCGGGCCCAGGGCCCGTATCTCCTCGCCCAGCTTGAGGGCGCGCAGCCACCGAATCACCAGGTTGCCCAGGATCAGGACCAGGAGGAGCGAGGTGAGCGCCGCGTAGGCGGACCTGAAGGTTATATACTGGAACAGCCTCAGGAAACCGAGGTACTCTTTCAGCGGCAGAATAAAATAGTACAGCATTTCACTCCTCTCTTCCGGTTACGGCATTAACGACTTCTTCCATTTTCATGGAGCGCGATCCCTTTATAAGAACGACGTCGTTCTCGTCAAGAATGTCTTTAAGATAACGCGACAGCTCGTCCTTGCTCTCAAACTGCCGGATCCGGTCCGGGTCGAGCCCGGCCCCGGCCGCTCCCTCCGCGTAATAGCGGGACATATCGCCCCAGAGAAGCAGCATGTCAAACCCGTTTTCACGGACTGCTTTCCCGCTCTCGACATGGCACTGCGGGGCGAAATCGCCCAGTTCCTTCATGTCAGAGAGCACGGCGATCTTTCTCCGTTCGGGGAAGATCTTCCCGGCCGAGCGGAGTGCATAGACCAGGGACATCGGGTTCGCATTATAGCTGTCATTGATAACCAGGTAGCCCCGGTCTATGATCTGGCTTCGGCCGTCCACGTTCACGAAGCCGGCCAGCGCCGGCCCGATCTCACCCGGCTCTATCCGGTACTCCCGTGCAACCGCGGCGGCAGCCAGGACATTGTAGACGTTGTGGAGGCCGTAAAGGGGCGCGGTTATCTCCGCGCCGTTGATTGTGACCTCCAGGCTCTCGCGGGAGAGGCGGCAGGAATCAGGGTGGACGTCCGCGTCGTCCGTGAGCCCGTAGGTCTTCACCACCAGGTCGGTTGTGCGCGCCATGCGCTTCACCAGGTCGAAGCAGGTCATGTCGCGGTTGATGACGACGGTCGACCCGGGGACCATGCCGTTCATGATCTCGGCTTTCGCCCGGGCCACGTTCTCGACCGAGCCCAGGTACTCAAGGTGGCCCTCGCCGACGTTTGTGATCAGCGCCAGGTCGGGCTTCACGATGCGGGAGAGGCGGTCCAGCTCCCCGGAGTGGTTCATGCCCATCTCGATGACGGCCATCTGGTGCGATTCGTCAAGTCCGAGCAGAGTCATGGGAACGCCGATCTCGTTGTTGTAGTTCTTATCATTCTTCAGGCACTTCCGGCGCGTGCTCAGGATCGCGCAGACGAGTTCCTTGGTGGTGGTCTTGCCGTTGGTCCCCGTTATGCCGACAACGATCGGGTCGATCGCGTTCCGGTGCCGCGCTGCCAGCGCACCCAGGGCGGCGCGCGTGTTCCCGCACAGGATCTCGGCGATGCCGCGGCCGGCTGCGGTCCCGGTGAACCCTTCCTTCATGGTGAGGTAGGAGCGGATGCTCCCGGCCCCGGACAGTGCGGGGATGAAATCGTGACCGTCGAACTTCTCGCCGACGATAGGCACGAACAGGCTGTTTTTGCCCAGCTCCCGCGAGTCCGTCGTCACGGTGTCGATGACGGTCCGTCCGCTCCCCGCGGTGATACGCCCCCCGCACGCTTCGGCTATCCGCTCAACCGTTGATCTGTACTCTACGATCATTCCTTCCTCATCCCGCGAGGCGGCGCGCCGCCACTTCCTTGTCGTCAAAATGTATCTTTTCAGTCCCGATAATCTGGTAGTCCTCGTGTCCCTTTCCCGCTATCACCACGATATCGCCCTCGCCCGCCATAGCGACTGCGCGGCCGATTGCCTCTTCACGGTCCGGGATGATCTCGTGGTTTTTCCCCTCGAGGCCGGCCACGATGTCGCGAATGATAAGGTCCGGGTCCTCGGTGCGCGGGTTGTCGCTCGTCACGATGGCAAGGTCCGAGTTCTCCTCGGCGACCTTCCCCATGAGAGGGCGCTTGGTCCTGTCCCGGTCCCCGCCGCACCCGAACACCGTGATCACCCGCCGGTGGGCAAGCTCGTTTACCGACCTGAGCAGCTTGAGGAGCGCGTCCACGGTATGGGCATAATCGACGATGACAACGAAGCCCCGGTCCGTCTTGAGCACGTCGAAGCGGCCGGGCACGGTTACCAGGTCGGCCAGGCCCTGCGTGATCGTCTCGTAGGAGACTCCCATCTGGTGCGCGACCGCGAGGGCCGCCAGGGAATTATAGAGCTGGAACATCCCCAGCAGGCCGAGGTCCACGGAAACGCCGGCATCGGGCCGTTCCATGCGGTAGCTCACGCCGTCGATCGCGTTGACGATGCTTGCACGGTCCGGCATGTAGTCCGCCTCGTGGTCGATGCCGAAGCTCATGACCGGGTAGGAATACTGGTTCCGGAGCAGGAGAAGCTCCCGGCCGTATTCGTCGTCCGCATTCACGATGCCGCACCGGCCCTTCTTGAAGCTCGATTCGAGGAGCAGGAAGAGCCGCTTCTTGGCCTCGAAATAATGCTCGAAATCATGATGAAAATCCAGGTGGTCGCGGGTAAGGTTGGTGAAGACCGCGGCGTCAAAATCGATATCGTCCGCGCGCCGGAGCTCAAGCGCGTGCGACGAGACCTCCATGATCACGGCGGTGACCCCGTCCCTCTTCATGCGCCAGAGGATCTCCTGCAAATCCCGCGATTCCGGCGTCGTGTTGGGCGCGGGCCAGGTTTTTCCGCCCCAGCGGTAGTTGATGGTTCCGATGACGCCGGGATTGAGGCCGTGCCGCTTCATGACAGCTTCCAGCATGTAGGTGATCGAGGTTTTGCCGTTGGTCCCGGTGACGCCGATCGCCAGCATCGCGCGGGAGGGAAAGCCGAAAAAAGCCGCCGAGAGGCGGGAGAGCGCCGTCCGGGTGTCGCCGGCGGCCAGTATGGCTATCCCCCGTTCGCCGAGGGACGCGAAATCATCAACGCGGTCCGCTGCCACGCATATGGCAGCCGCGCCGCTCTCCGCGGCGGCGTGCACGAAGCGGTGTCCGTCGCTCTTGTAACCCTCGACCGCGACGAAGAGGCTTCCCTTCTTCACGGCGCGCGAGTCGTATTCCACCGAGGTAACGGCCGTTCCGTTCCCGCGGACAATCTCGACTGCGCCGGCCGCCGAAGCCGCCAGCTCTTCGAGACCCGTCTTTATGGATATACCGTTATTGAACATGGTTTCCCTGCACCGCCATGACCTCGATATCGCCCGGGAGCACCTGGCGGTAGCCTCCCCTCTGTGCGCGCTCCTCGACCAGGTCCGTCCTGCGATACCGCTCTATCTCGTACCGGATACGGTCGTTGTCGTTGACAAGCCGCCGTTCCTGCGCCGCAAGGGCGTCGTTTTCCATGCCGATCTTCACGATCTCTATGTTCTGCCACACGTAGAGTATGACCAGCAGGCTCATCGAGAATATGACGGCGACGTACTTGATGGCGTCCCTCCGGTTTCTTTCTCAGCCGGCCGCCCCGGCCGCGGCCGGGACCGGCAATTTTTCGCAGACGCGAAGCCGCGCGCTCCGCGCCCTGCTGTTTTTCTCGACCTCATCAATTTCAGGGCGGAGCGGCTTTTTCGTCAATATATTTACCGCGCGCTCCCCCGTGCAGCGGCAATTCCGCGACTCCTCGCCGCAGAAGCAGCCGCGAGAGAGGCGGCGGAATTTTTCCTTCACGATCCTGTCTTCGAGCGAGTGGAACGATATCGCCATGATCAGCCCGCCGGGCGCCAGCAGCCCGTAGGCATCGGCGATGCTCCGCTCTATAGCGGACAGCTCGTCGTTCACCGCGATCCTCAGCGCCTGGAAGACCCTGGTCGCGGGATGTATGTTCTTCACGTGGAACCTCTTCGGGATCGCGCCGAGAACTATGTCCGCGAGCTGCCCGGTAGTCTCGACCGGCGCCGCGCTCCTCGCGCGCACGATGGCGGACGCGATCCTCCTCGACCACCGCTCCTCGCCGTAGCGGAAGATGATGTCGGCCAGGGTCTTCTCGTCCGCGGTGTTTACCATATCGCCCGCGTCCTCGCCGTCGCCGTCCAGCCTCATGTCGAGCCGCTCGTCCCGCGCGAAGCTGAAGCCGCGGCCGCTCGCGTCGAAATGAAACGAGGAGATCCCGAAGTCGTACAGGAAGTAGCGTATCTCCGACTTCATCGATCCCAGACGCTCAGAAATATGAGAAAAATTATCGTTAATGAAATCAATTCGGCCTGCATACTGTTCCAGCCTCCCCTGTGCTATTTTCAGTATCTCGCCGTCCCTGTCAAAAGCCGTAATGCGCATCTCGGGAAACGTTGCCAGGAGCAGCTCCGAATGTCCGCCCTCTCCAGCCGTGCAGTCGACCAGCATCCCCTCTCCACGGTACGCTGAATCCCGAATGAATCGAACCAGCTCCGCCGGCATGACCGGAATATGAATATAGCCCACGGCACCCCCGCCTGCATTATGTCTCATTAGAACGTATTCTTTTTTCGATCAGGTCCGCCCCGTGCAACCGCGTCACCACTGCCGCGGATTGCCCGTGCACGCTTCGCTCAGATACCGAGGTCGCCAGCCATCGCGTTCAGGGAGTCCTGGTCCGGACGGAACGATTTGTATATGTCCGTCGCCCAGATCTCGATCCGGTCATTCAGTCCGAGTATAGTCACCTCGTTCTTGATCTGCGCATATTCGAGGTGGCTTGCCGGGATGATGATCCTTCCCTGTTTGTCCAGCTCCTGGTCCCTGGCGCCGCCCATGAGATGGCGGACCCAGTTCCTGTTGGTAGGATTTGACTGCGGCAGAGGAACCAGCTTCTCCCTGACGAACTGCGCCCAGTCATCCTCGCGGAAGGCCATGATGCAGCGGTCGAACCCGTACGTAAGCACGAGCGTGTTGATGACCGCATTCTCACCAAAGGCCTTTCGGAGCTTTACCGGGATCGCAACTCTTCCTTTTTCGTCAAGAGTCGGATGATATTCCCCCATAAACATTTTATATTCCACCACCAACAGGAGAGATTCAACAACAATCCCCACTTTTCCCCATTATTTACCAAATGAGACATAATTTGTCAAGAATAAAATTGCATTAATATATGATAAATATTTACTATACATTTTATCAGTATGTGTAACTAAGCCATGACTTGACCCGCATGGGGGAGGGGGCTCTGACCCCGCTCACCCAGCAGGGGGCTCTGACCCCGCTCACCCAGCAGGGAGCTCTGACCCCGTCCACACAGCAGGGGGCTCTGATCCCGCTCACCCTCCGATCCCATCTACCCTACAGACCCGGGATGTGAGAGATATTGAATAGGCGGTATATTCAAACAATTTCTCCTTGACACATACCGGTTAAAATAATTTCTGTTTATGACATTAACGAGCGGAAAAGTGGGGCTCCGGAGGTAAGCAAAGACCCCATATAAATAAAGCTTAGCGCGGGTGTAGTTCAGTGGTAGAACTCCAGCCTTCCAAGCTGGTCACGTGGGTTCGATTCCCATCACCCGCTCATCGTAAGTCCTCGAAAATTAAGGACTTACGGATAAGCCTCCCGAAACCGGGCGCTTCTAAATCATCCAAGTGTGACCAAACTGTGACCAAACAGACGGCACACAAAACGAGGTTTATGATGGCGTCACGGAAACCGTTTTCACTTCTCAAAAGAAAGTCAATTTATTATGTACGCTTTCGCCTACCCGACGGATTACGCTCAGTGCCAAAATCCACTGGTCAAACCGCACGCGGACGCGCCGAAGCGTGGGCAATAGAGTATTTGCAGGCAGGACAAGGGCAAATCGTCGTCAAAGAAAATATAACCTTTCAAGACTTCTCGCAAAACTTCTTTGACTGGAACGGAACATGGGCAACAGACAAGCGCGTCCGGGGATTACGAATCTCTCCACGACATTGCCTCGAACGAAACGACCTTTTACAAAACCACATAAACCCCGCCTTTGGGAGACAGAAACTCACCGCCATAGATCGGGCGCTTATCAAAGACTTCAGAAATACTATGTTCAAAAACGGGTTTTCCGGCAGTACAATCAACAAATGTCTATCCACGATTAAAACAATACTTGATGCGGCAGAAGAAAGATCACTCATTCAATACGTTCCACGTATCGACCGCGCCGCAGATAATCCGAAAAGAAAAGGAATCTTAACACTCGAAGAGGCCAAAAGGCTTTTCTCATTTGAATGGATGACACGTCCAGCTTTCAGACACCCCTCAAAAAGTGACTTCATGGGACAAGTCGCGAACTTGCTCGCGATAACGACAGGACTCCGGTTATCGGAAATACAAGCGCTTACCCTTGCGGACATACACCTTGAAAGGAATTATCTTACAGTGCGCCGGAGCTGGGACAATAGACTTTTCTGTTTTAACCAGACAACGAAGTCAGGCAAAGAACGAACGATCTTTTTTTCCGATATGGTCAAATTTCAGATAATGCGATTAATTGATATAAACCCTTTCGGGAAAGACCCTGATAATTTCCTATTTTTCGGAGATCAAAGAGAGAGAGCAAAAGATCAAAGATTCTTTATGCAATCGCTATATTACGCCCTTGAAAAAATCGGAATTGATCCAGCCGAAAGGCAAAGACGGAACATAACCTTTCACGGACACCGGCATTTTTTAAACTCGTTACTAATCGGCGCAAAGGTTCCATTACAGACCGTACAGTCGATAACAGGACACCTCACGGCAGAGATGTCACAACATTACTACCACATTGGCGTTGATGATATGCGGGGAGTTTTACAAATTACGGATGCGATTACAACGGGTATTAAGACAGAACCTATTCAATAAAACGATTGAATTTTTACAAACGGTATCATATTTGATACAGATCACGGGATAGGTGCGGAAGTCATGAGCCGTACCGACAAGGACGCTTCCTACGTCTTTTCCGTGATTTATTAAGGACAGCAAGACTAAGGAGGCTTTGCAATATGACTTTTATAAAGCCGCTCGACAAAGACATCTATAATCTCAGTGAAGAAGCAAATATCGCAAGAAATAGAGTCTTTGGATTGCTACAGGAAGAGTATGACGGAAAGATCAGCAAAGTAGTTGATAGTCTCCAAGGACAATCAGTCGAAGAGCGCGTCAAGACCTTTGACCTTCTGTTGGAGAGGCTTCCAAGCATCGAATACATAGAAAAGCTGTGTCGTCGCGCTATGGACGAAGCGAGGGGAGAAAGACAAAAACTTGAATATCCAATCGAAAAATTTCTCAAGGAAAAATACCCGGAGTGGACAGTTCAGGATATTCAAAATTCTCCAATGGAGCAATTCGTGCATACCGAGTGGAGAGCAGAGCTACGTAAACGCTATCCCGAAATAGAGGAGGCATACAAGAACTTGCCGAGAGTGCAGAACCCGGCGCTGGAGACGTTGTTAGTTCTCTTAAAACTTAAATTCTTGCGTGACCAAGAACTTACAAAATTAGAATCATTCACAATGAAGGGTTATCCCCTCCCGTCCCAAGTTCAGGAAAATTTTTTCTATGGGAAAGACATATCCGATGTTAAAGATAAAGAAGCCTTTGAAAAAATCATAAATTACTATATTTCAAAAGATCGATTAAGGTATATCGGGGAAAAAATATCTGTCTTGGGAACAGATAGAGGCGTATGGATTCTTTCACTTTATGAAATACTCGAAACGGAAAAAATTGTTATCAATTATACAGGAGATTTTGGGGCAATAAAAAAACATTGCGAAAGAATATTTACTTTATTCGATGGTGTTCCGACAACCTTAGCAAATATGAGAAAGAACGAGAAGAACAAAACTATACAAGGTCGATTCAATCATAAATTTGTTTCTGAAATAAAAAACGAGCTTCAGGCAGAAAACATTCTCCCTCATTGATTCATTTCTTTTCAGTTACTCGTAGTTACCAAAGTTACCATAAATTACTTCAGCACAGTTAATATCACCTAACGTTATTTTCGTTTTGACTCTTGCATCTCTGTTTTATTAAGTAGATGTAGGAGGACGCAATAAAATGTCAGAGCATAAAGCAATCACACGTAAACTCACAATTCGTCAGGCAACAGAAATGTTTCCAGTCTCAGAATCATGGCTACGCCATAAGATCATGAATAGGGAAATTCCGTTTATCAAGATCGGACGGAAGACTCTCATTGATCAAGAAACCTTCAACGCATTTCTTGAGGCACATATTATCACACCTCGTGAAGCAAAATAGCATGAAAAACGAGATTCAAAACGCTGCTCAATGGATTGAGACAATGATCCAAGAAAATCCATTTTCGGATATAGGCATCACCTTTGCCGTTCATAATGGGTTAATTGTTCGAGTAACTAAAACAATTTCCTCGAAGGAAAAAGTTGAGGGGGATAAGAAGTGATGACATCCAAGAAACTAAAAACAAATTGCAATCAAAAAGTAAGCATGATGCATCCTGAAGAAGAAAAGAATCGCAACGTATCCAGTGCCGATTGCCCTCACAAAGAAACCGAACCAGATATAACTATCCTTGATGAGGATTATATACCATCAAGAGATTACCATCCACTGAATTTTTGTGACGATAACGACATCCGTATCTCAGTTGGAATTGCTACTGAGATGTATAAATTGTCTCCCGAGGAGTTTAGATTTTTTCTTCTGGTATTAAGACGGTCATCCGCAAGTCACGGGCAAGAATGCGTGATAAGTGCTTCTGACATCATGAGCAATGCCAAACTAACCCGCCAAGAGGCGATAGCGGCGAGAGAATCATTGGCACAAAAGGAGCTTATTAGAATTAGAGCTGAAGAGAACCTTGAAGGCGACAGGCACTGGGAATTCTACTCTATTCCGGACGGTGAAAAAATATGGAGATGAATATTTTTGAACGCGCCGGGAATAGTGCCACCCGAGACACTCTGTCTCAAGGCATCGAACCTACTGACACCAACAAAGCGGCGCAGTTATGAAAGGCTTTCAGCGCGAACAGCTTCACACGGCTCTTGAACATAACCAGCCGAATTTACCAGCACAGACCGAACAATCAGTCAAAGTATCCCCGCGTGATGTTTTTGAAATATTTCAAGGCAATAGGCTGGGACACTTATACCACAAATTCACGCCGGGGGGATGTCTTGAGAAGCGGAAAAACCCGCAGTTTAAGACCCCTGAAGATTTTGAAGCATACTGCTCTGCGAATCAAATTGACGTTCAATTTGTTCCGTTTTCAGACATTACCTTATTTGACATAGACATGGGCAAAATGTCCCCAACGGAAAAGGCAGAACTTGAATCGTTTCTTGACGGTCATCCGCTATGGGGACAAACTCTATGGTATCATACGGCACACGGGCGACACTACTGTTTCAAGTATCATAGAGATAAAATAATCCCTGGACAACTGCACGTCGTCAACTGCGTAAAAATAAAAGGACATGAATCCGCGCAAATAGATATTCCATGGAACGGAAAATGTCCACCAACAGAGGGACGTTTTTTCAAAGTTGTAAACCCCGTATTATCCCTGAATGCAATTGAAGACCTGAATTTATTTTTAATCGCTAAACCCGAACGTGATATGCAGATACCGGGCGGGAGTCCGGAGGGCGGGCTCTTTGACGACATAGGCGACGGGGGGAGGCACAAAGCTGTACTACGTTTTGCAGGGGTTTTGCGAAATCACGGCTTTGATTATAACTATATTTATCCCGCCATCTGCGATTATAACACGCTGCACTGCAATCCACCTATACTCGACAAAAAGGAAATAGAAGGCATTGTAAAGTTTGCCTGTTCCAAGCCAACAACCTTTGACTTTGAAGCACTGGAAGACTCGGCAGTCAATGAACCGCTTTTTCCGCTGACAAACTTTGCAGCCTGCTTTGTCGAACAGAAGCCGCGTGAATGGCTTGTTGACGGTCTGCTGATTGATCCGGTGCTGGGGTGTATCAATGGAGACGCAGGCGTCGGGAAGACCTTTCTGCTGATTGACCTGGCAATCTGTCTTTCAATCGGAAAAGACTGGATGGGGCGAGTTACAAAGAAATGTTCAATTCTTATTCTTGACGAAGAATCCGGGGCAAGCCGTTTAATGGAGCGTATAGTCTGCGCGGCTAATTACCACGAAGTCAAAGAAGCGCCGATTTTTTTTATGGGCGGCGGCTTTGATATAACCGACGAACGGCACGAAATAGAACTAAAAAAAGCCATCACAGAGAACAACATCAAGCTGCTATTGATTGACAGCTTTTCTCAGGTGATCGGCGGGAAAGACGAAAACTCTTCAACTGAAATGAATTTTGTAATGAACAGATTAAAAGCCATAATCAGGGAAACTGGCTGCTCAGTTCTCTTCCTGCATCATCTCACAAAACAAGGCGCAAACCGAGGAAGCAGCGCGATCCGTGCCGCCGTTGATTTTATGATAAGCGTTTCAAAGTCCGGCGATTTTATCACATTAAGCACAAAGGACCCAACGAAGGGAAAAACCCGCGACACCGCACCTATTGAGTTTCAAGCCCAAGTCAATTTTAATCCGTCGGAATACTGCATGAAGCACGTTGAAGGCGCAGCGGCTGCCGAACGGCTGGATGAAGATCAACGATTTATTTTGAACTACCTATTAAGCAAAGACAATGAACAAAGTAAAAGGGACATAGAGAAAGGGACGCAAATTAAAAACGCACGGAATGCCTTAGCCACCCTGGAGCGCAGGGGATATATTAAGAAACGAGGCGGCGGCGAACGATGTAAAGCATACTATTCAATAGCATTGGAAGCCCGCGAAAAGGTGCTGTCAATCGTCGAACCCGCAGCAAAAAGGGCGGTATGCTTTTAGACAACAATCTGCGTGAACTGCGTAAATCTGTATATCTGCGCAGATACACAGATTGTCCAAGCCTGAATCTGTGTGCGTGTGAACCCATTTATAGGGTTCACACAGTTACACAGATGAAGGACGCAAAGAAGAGAGAGTTGAGGCCGTTAGCTACAACAATTGCCCCGTCACACAACAGTTGTCAGAGGTTGATCTTACCGCTTCAAAGGGGAAAAGTCTGGGAAAGAGGGAAAGAAACGCGCATAGATGCCAAAGAAGGAGAATCAAATGAGAAAATTAAATCCACAGAATCTGAAACCGTTTCAAAGCGTGGATGAAGCGCGGGAACTTGGCAGAAAAGGAGGCATAGCTTCGGGAGAGTCGCGTCGGGAACGGGCGAAAATGTCGGCAATACTGCTGAGATATTTGGAAAAGACCCATTGTGTAAAGCATGGCAGCAAAACGAAAAGAGTCTCGACAGAAGAACTTTTATGTGATGCACTGGACAAAGCCATAACCAAAGGCGGAAGCTATTTAGTCGGACTCATCAAAGTTATCGGGGAGCTGACAGAAGGACAGAAATATATTCACGAAATAGACCAACTGCATATCAATGAAGACGACGAGGCCGTAAAAGCCATATTGAGAAAATACGGAGTATCGCGTGATTGAAAGCGGGAAAAACCGATTTTATGTGGAAGACAAAATATCTGCAAAAAACCAACATTTTATTGAGACTATATATCAAAGTCGAAAAAGTCTTTGAGAGAAACATTTAGACTGTCGCATATCCGAATTAATGTATTAACGGTAATATTCCGTGTCCCGTTCTCAATCTTCTGAAAGAACTTATAATCAATATTGGCTTTTTCGGCCAACTGTTCTTGGGTCAAGGCAGAATTTTTCCGCAGCTCTTTAATGCGGGTTGCAATCTTTCGTAATTTTATGGATTCGTTATTTCTCAATTATATTTCCAATATTAGTTCCGAAATTATAATTAAAAGCTTGAGAAATAACACCGCCAATGTTACGGTGTTTTAAACATATTAAGAATTGAAGGTTGACTGATGAAATCAAAGGTATCGCTTATTTGCTTTGGTTTTACTCAGAGCGGAGCGGCAGACATAAATTCTATCTTGGCGTTGTCTTATTAGGAGGAAGCCATGTATAAACGTATTGGGTACATAGTATTAACTGTATGTTTTTTCAGTAGTTGTACAACTTATTTAGATATGATATCGAGGAGGCTTTATTCAGACAAATTAAACAAGGTAAATGTCGGTATGACAAAAACTGAAGTATTGAATCTCATGGGTAGTCCTAATGATAAACAGGCAGACAACTACGGAGATGAAGCATGGCAATACTTTAAAATGGGTATTTATACAGTCATAATGTTTTATAATGATAAAGTAACTGAAATTTCCAGCAATAAGAACACACAGGGGCGTATAGATTGGGAGAAATCCTCTGGCTTTATTAAAGCAAAGCGTACAGAAGATGAAGTCAAAGCAAAGGAACTTGGTTATCCATCAGTTGAGGCATATTATCAAGTAGTTAAGCGTCAAAGTTTCGGAAATCTCATGGCACTATTGCTGTACAATACCGGGATACCTTTTAGCAAAGGCGATATCATCACGGTTCCGGCCGGAATGCTTATGGGCATTGATCGGAAAAATGACGGGAAGAAAATAAATTATCTCGTCCAAATAACCGGCAACCCTGATAGCAGAGCAATTTATATAGTGTCTACACGTGAGTTACAGACATATGGTAATGTTATTCGTGAGCCGCTGAAATTGAAATATATTCAACCAGTGCAATATAAGGACGGTCTACAAATTATCAATAGTTGGGCGTTTGAAATAATAAAATGAAAACAAAAAAGAAAGCAGATAATCAAAAAGATCAATCGCAATGGGAATATAA
>Ga0209606_1003884_pt1 | contig 14502 bp, 10 predicted proteins | sample AD_UKC057_MetaG_FD_184412 | JGI IMG/M metagenome (GOLD analysis project Ga0209606, IMG submission 184412) | Active sludge microbial communities of municipal wastewater-treating anaerobic digesters from USA - AD_UKC057_MetaG (SPAdes) (version 2) | ecosystem: Engineered > Bioreactor > Anaerobic >...
TGCCTGGCAGCTAAGTAGGCCAGGCGTCCCTGCCTGGCAGCTAAGTAGGCCAGGCGTCCCTGCCTGGCAGCTAAGTAGGCCAGGCGTCTCTGCCTGGCAGCTAAGTAGGCCAGGCGTCTCTGCCTGGCAGCTAAGTAGGCCAGGCGTCCCTGCCTGGCAGCTACCAGTAGGCCAGGCGTCTCTGCCTGGCAGCTACCAGTAGGCCAGGCGTCTCTGCCTGGCAGCTAAGTAGGCCAGGCGTCCCTGCCTGGCAAAGAAGGGCGGGAAACACACTTTCTTCACCCAATCGCCGACCGTGACCGGATCGATTCTGCAGGATGGTGCAAAGGACGGGATCCACAAGCGTTATTGTCTCCGGAGCTGAGATACTTCTGTTCTGCGCGGTGATTTCGATGGAGCCGATCTCGAGGTCGGGATTCAACCGGAACCAGATTTCGCCGGTGTACCCATCCACAGGGGATTGTTCATTCCGTTTGTCTACCAGGAAGATCTCACGATTGATTACGTGGCCACTTGTGTCACAGGCCGTGGCCCTGACTAACAGGGGAGATTCTTTCTTCATAATTCCGGTAATGAAGTCGGACAAGCAAGTACTCGGCGGCAGGTTGTGAAAGACGATGGTTTCACCGGACGGAATGAGCAGTTCGGGAAGATCCTCTACTTTCGCTCCTTGTCCGGTGACGGATACCATATTTGCCTCGATGCGAACAGCCAGGATGTTCGGCTGTCCCAGAGTCTTTTTGAACACTCTCCAGGAAGGCCATTTTTCCATTCCGGCGATATTGTAAAACGATTTACAAAGGCGATATCTGTCATGGATCTGAAGACCTGACTCCAAAAGACCATGCCGGGCGATCCAGGTCGGCTTGGTATTCTGGACCGTTTCGACCAGTTTTCGACCGTAATCGAGAACCACTCGTGAGTTCAGGCCGGAAATATCAATCGTGTACAGGCGGGAATTCCGCGCAAAGTGCCCGAAGCCGCAGAGCAATGTGTCCGAGGGATTGCTGTTCTCGTGAATCCAATCGCCGACCGCCATCCGCTCGGTCTCGACAACATGCAGATAATGAAGGCATCTCTGCACTGCGGCAAAGACCTGCGGAGAGCAGATCCAGAGAACGGCAGCCATGACAAGGACGCCGGCGGCTGTCGAGTATTTATGAAGCAGCGTCGGCAGAGATGTCAATAGGATGACAAGAAGTTGAAGCAGAATCAAAAACTCCGGGACGGCATAGTACCACACCATCCGTTCTTTGGGGTTGTAAAAATAGTACAGAATGAGGTAGCCAATAACTGCAAATCCGTATACAGGAATATCGGTTGCTTTTCGGTATTCCTTTCTGGAAAGGCACAATACTGTGTAGAATATAAACAGGATCAGCGCTGCATATATCATCGTATTAGACAATGCGAAGGAGAGAAGATACGGAAACCAGTGGTCGGAGAGATTCTTGTGATAATAATACTTTGCCACGGCAGTATGCGGAACCGGACCGTCGAAGACAATATACGTAAAAATAACCCAGACAAGCCCCGGAAGGATACCGAAGAACAGCAAATCTTTAGCAATGGCGCGCACTGGAATCGGTGCGGGATCGAGCCAATTGCGAATCAGGAAGGCAACGGCAAGGACAACACAGATCGGGGCGGCGTCAAGTTTTGAGATCGCCGCCAACAATAATGCACTCCAAAAATACTTTGATTTTCCATAAAGCAAAAGAAAGAAGCAAAACAGGATGATGGAAAGATGCAGCGGTGTCTCGAGTCCCTGTTTGATGCAAATCACAAAACTGGGTGAGCAAAGCATCAGAACAAACCAGGCAGAATAGATGAGAATCTGTTTGTCCGAGTAACGTGAAAGCAATCGCAGGGAGAGAAAAGATGTAAAAAATAGACCGATAAAATTGGAAGCAAACAGACTGTTGAGGGGAGAAAAAATGTGGGTAAAGGCGAATAAGCCTGCAACGATGCCGTGGATAAAACCCGAAATGCCGAAAATCGGGCCATCACCTGGATTATAGGTATAGAAATACCCATCCGCAAAATTGTCCATATATTTGAGGATAATCCCGGCATCATCCCAGACTACATTTGTCGGCCAGAAAATGAAAAACAGAATAGAAAAAACAAGCGAGGCGAGAATCTGCAAGGTGATCTCGCGGTCCGCTTTAGAAATGTAGTCAAGCCAGCCGGGCATATTCAATATCCTGTAAGGAAATTCCATTTGCAGAGTCATGTTATTGCGAGCGCAACTTGGCAATCTCATATCGGGTCATCGACAGGCAGGGACGCCTGTCCCACCAGTAGGCCAGGCGTCCCTGCCTGTCCCACCAGTAGGCCAGGCGTCCCTGCCTGGCAGCCACCGTAGGCCAGGCGTCCCTGCCTGGCATCTACCCAGTAGGCCAGGCGTCCCTGCCTGGCAGCCACCGTAGGCCAGGCGTCCCTGCCTGGCAGCCACCGTAGGCCAGGCGTCCCTGCCTGGCATCTACCCAGTAGGCCAAGGCGTCCCTGCCTGGCAGCCACCGTAGGCCAGGCGTCCCTGCCTAGCATCTACCCAGTAGGCCAGGCGTCTCTGCCTGGCAGCCACCCGTAGGCCAGGCGTCCCTGCCTGGCAGCCACCAGTAGGCCAGGCGTCCCTGCCTGGCAGCCACCGTAGGCCAGGCGTCCCTGCCTGTCCCACCAGTAGGCCAGGCGTCTCTGCCTGGCAGCTACCAGTAGGCCAGGCGTCTCTGCCTGGCAGCTACCAGTAGGCCAGGCGTCTCTGCCTGGCAGCCACCCAGTAGGCCAGGCGTCTCTGCCTGGCAGCCACCCAGTAGGCCAGGCGTCCCTGCCTGGCAGCCACCCAGTAGGCCAGGCGTCTCTGCCTGGCATCTACGGCGTCCCTGCCTGGCAAAAAAGGGAGGCTCGCAATGACATTGTCCTGTCATTTCGACCGAAGGCAGAAATCTCCGCGAGCGATTGAACCTTTCCGACCTGTGAGAGAATTTCTGACCTTTATTGTTGCAGCTGCAATCCCCCCCAGCAAGACGATCCCCGATAGACAGCACGCCAGATAGAAGATTATGGGCCGATAACGCAGGCGCAGGATTCCCGCCTCACCGTGAATGGGAATCGCCATGAATGCGTGGTCCGCCCGCAGAACGGGCACGGACCCACCGTTCATTTCGGCACGCCACCAGGGACTATAGCCCTCAGTCACAATAAGAAATCCCTCGGTATTCGGCGAGATCTGGAAGAGGATTTCATCGGAGGAAGGGCGTTCGATGGTGATGGAGATTGCCTCCTCCCGGTTAGAGACCATGCAGTCTGAAGGAGGGAATTGGTCAAACAGGACTGTTTCGCGCAGGTTGATCTGACCGGAGATCATGATCTCGATTCGTTCGGTTGCGTCAGAAATCAATTCCCAATGCGTTGCGATCCAGGCGGGTGGGAATGCCGTGGGATTCTCAAAGACCTCGACACCGTTATTCTCAAATATGCGCGGATAAATCTCCCGCTCGGTATCGGTCAGCATCATCTCTATCGGCGACCACTCACCACGGGGCGCGTCGCAACGAAAGGCAACGGAGGTCGCCTCGATGGGCGGATCGACTGCCCATCGCGCCCAATAACTCACCGCCGGGCGATATCCCCGGATATACGGCACGGGCCACCAGTGAAAGACCTGCGCCTGTCGAAATCCGCGCGCGTCCTCCGGCAGAAAGTCGGCAAGGTCACTACCGTAGCGCACCGGAAATTCCCGGAACTCGCCGGACACATTGCGAATTTCAATCGTGCCGATAACTGTGTCATCCGGCAATCCAGACATGTCCCTGCACGTGTGCCGGATGAACAGGCGATCGGTTCGTATCGGATCGGACAGGGATAATGCCTTCCGTTCGCCGGATTTGAGAATCACTTGGGGGAGTTTGCACAAACGATCCGCAGGATTACCGATGATCGTCTCTACACCCAGAAAATCAATCAATCGCGGCGGGGCGGTCTCCAACTGAACATTGCGGAGAGCATTGGAGGCGCGCGATTGGCCTGCCCATGCTCGAATCAGTTCTCCATACTGTCTCGGATAGACCGGCTCGTAGCCCTGGATTTCCCGCAGACGAAAGATTTCCGGAAATCGGTGTGCCAAATGCGGAGCATTCCACGCGCAACGCACATCGCCCGAATCGGAAATGGCTTTCGAATGTCCCAGTACCCTTCCCTGCTGCACACGATAACGTTCCTGGACCCATCGAACCGCAGGCGGCGGGTCGAAAAAATTCGGCGATGTGTATTCAACAAAAAAGCGCGGAGTTACATAGAACATCTGGACCAACATCAATACGGCGATCCCCGCCAGGTGAGGCGCATATCCCCACGCCCGGTGAGCAGGCAACCATAACACCAGCGCTGTGAGAGACACACCGAAGAGCGCCAAGGCAATCATCAGTTCCATGTCCGGCACGGCGTTCGCATCGAAGGTTGCGGTAAAAGCCGGATTTCTTAGAAAGAAGCCAGAGCGAATGTTTGAACGCGAGATGCACAAGTAATGCAAAACAACCCACTATGCAAAGCACAAACGCCGGCAGGAACCATTTGCGTAAAACGCCGGCACGCAAAATGCGCTCTGCGCCGAAAGCGATCAGAACTGGAATCGACCAGGCCGCCATCAAAAGCGCGCGGTTGGGCAGGTTGAGGTACGCGGCCCCCGGAACGAAACGATGGAACAGCGGGTAGACCGGTGTATTCGGCCCCAATGCAAACAGGAATCCGACCGCAGTGGCTGTCAGCAAGGCCCATGTTTCACGCCGTCCTTTTCGCGCGACGACGCCGAAACCGGCAAGAATCAGGCCCGTGATGCTGAAGAACAGCGTGCCTTCCCACGGGTCCAGACGGGTTACCTTGGGTTGGGTCAGGCCGCAGAGCAAAACGCCGGGAAAATCGCGCAATGCGAGCGCGCCCTGGTAAGCCTCTTCAGGGCCGAGCGGCGCACGATTCGAACGTGAGAGGTACTCGGCGGCGGGCATCCAGGACCATGCGGAAAGACCGGCAGCAACGACAATGATAATCAGCGCGTACTGCGCCGTTTGGCGATCAATATGGAAACGACGTATCCACGCCCAGAAAAACAAACAAAGCATGGCGGAATAAATGACGGGGTGCGGCGCACCGGCTCCCACAATCAGCGCACCAAACACACCCGCGAGGATCACCCAGCACAGGGAGTTACGCTCCAATCCGTTGAGAAATGCAAGCAGGAGAAACGGAATCCAGGCATTGCCCTCCATGTTGCCGAGATTAACCGCCTTGCACCACCAGAACGAACCGCCCGCACACCCCAGAGCGCCCACGAATGAGGCAAGAACGCCACAATCGAGGAAACGACAAAGAAAATAAACGCCGATCACTCCCGCTGCCAAATGCCCGATCAGCAAAACCGCGTATGCTCGCGGCGCAGGCAGGAAACTCAATAGGATGTTTGGCGGATACAACAGCTGCGATTGGGGATTGCCATCTCTGGGAAATCCGCAAAAAAGGTAGGGGTCCCATAGTCCGACGAACGGGTCCTGAGAGATTGCCCGCAAGGGATAGAAGAAAAGCAGGGTATCTTCATCGAGAGGCAGACGCCCTTCAAACGCAATCGGCGAATGAAGCCCCATCACCACACATAACAATAGAAACACCGCCAACAGGTCGGGTCGGCGAAGAATAGAAGGCGTGTCGCACCAATTCAATGGGGCCATCGCATGCATGAGGGAATGAGAACAGAATGGACAGGGGAAGGGCAAGGGTTGGATAGGAAGCAGGGGCACGTTGCAACGTGCCCCTGCGATAAAACAAATTGGGAGAACAAGGAAATCTATTCCATCCAGTCGGCGGTCGTAAGCTGGGGTTGAAGGTCATTCACGGAATCACGGACACGAAAAGGAACATACCCGCACAAGAAACACTTATCGGTCGCCTCCAATTCGCGTGTGCCATCTTCCCCATCGACAGAGAAAGAGTGATAGGCGGTGGAAACAATCGCCCCGCATTGCGCGCATCGATAATAAGATATTTGTGACATGATCCCTTAACCTCAATGCACTGATTTCCATTCATTTCAAATGGCTTTCGCGAGCGAAACGACCTATCGCTTTCACTTCTTCGCTACACCATCATTATACCTATAAAAAGCCTTCAAGGGAAGCGCTTTGATGAAAATTGTTCACCGGGGCGCAATCCCTTTGTTTCATTTGACTTGCAGTTTGTGGCGCGGTATATCTGGTTTTGACAAGAGATTGAGAGGCCGATGACAAGTGCAGATATGACACGTTCTGCAGATATCATCCGGCAGAAAAACATTCCGCGACAATCTCATCATTGAGCGGTTCCATGCACCTGACATTGATCAATGGTCCGTGGTTTTTCGGCAAGCGCCTGGAATTCCTTTCGCAGAATCTTGGCCTGGCCTGCCTGGCGGCCTGTCTGCGTGAGGCGGGTCACGAGGTAACAATTCTGGATGCGGTGGCCGAGGCGCCGACCAAAAGAATCCGCGTTCCGTTGAAATATCAAACGGTCTATCGCTGGGGACTGGATTATCTTGAAATTGTTCAACGGATTCCGGCGCACACAAAAGCGATCGGAATCACGGTTCCGTTCACAAACAACCGTATCATCGCACGGGAATTATCCTCGGCGATCAAGAATCGTTTCCCCGATATCCCGCTTCTTCTGGGCGGAGTGTTTCCCTCCACGCAACCGGCGGATGCCCTTTTCCCAACTGTGGATTATGTAATTCGCGGCGAAGGGGAACATGCCATTGTGGCATTCGCCGACGGAGTTTCTCCCGAAAAGATTCCAGGATTTGTTTTTCGAAGGGACGGGGAGATTGTGGAGACCGGCCCGGTCGCATTCGAACGGAATCCCGATCGGTTCCCCTTTCCGGCGCGGGATTTGTTGCCCATGGAGACTTATGTGCGGCATTCGCCTCGCGGGCTGATCGGCAGACGTTCGGCCTCGCTGATCTCATCGCGGGGATGTCCGTTTCAATGCAATTATTGCTCGGTGCATCCGGTCGCGGGGCGATTGTGGCGGCCGCGTGCGCCGGAACGGGTGCTTCAGGAAATCGACCAACTGATCGAGCAATGGCACATCAATCATCTTGAATTTGAAGACGACAACATGACCATTGACCTGGATCGTGTCAAAACCATCCTGAACGGGTTGATTGAACGTAAAAAGAAAGGGATCCCGCTCACGTGGGAGAATCCCAACGGGATTCGAACCGAGACGCTGGATGAGGAATTTGTGGCAATGTGCCCCCCATCCGGTAATCGAACGCTGTACCTTCCGGTGGAGCACGGCAGCCGGGAAATGCTGAAAAAGATGAACAAAATGCAAAACCTGCAGGCGGTGGAACGTGTGATCGGCTGGTGCGGGAAGCACGGTGTTCGCACGGTGATCTTTTTCATCGTCGGATATCCCGGCGAAACGGACGCCCTCTGGCGTGAGGGATGGGAATACGCGCGAAAACTTCGGCGACTTGGTGCGACGCGTTTTGAGGTGTTCATCGCAAAACCGTATCCCGGAACTCCTATGTATGAGGAATGCAGGGCCAGGAATTACCTCATCCATCCCGATGGGGAGAACGTGGTGTATGACATGGATTTTGCGGGAGTGCGGACTCCGGAGTTTACCGAATGGGAAGTCCTGCGCAGACGGCGGGTGATGAAATGGGATCTCAATCCGAAGTCCGCGACTCTCAAGTCAGCGATCTCCGGTATCCTTCCCGCCTGTCTGTTTCAACGGCTGAAGGCCATTCAGGAACATTGGATAGGACCGAAGGGTGAATTAAGAATTAAAGATTGAAGAATAAGGGGAGAGAACGGAAAAAAAGAGGGGTGGGTTGGAGGAAAAGAAGTGGAATACGATTTGTGTCGAAAAAGGCGTAGAATGTTTCTGCTTGACACGAAATCAGGGAGTAATTAGACTTATTATGAAGGAGAAGATCATTGGAAACTGATAGTTTGCCGGAAACATCTGGAATGGACTTGTTTGCAGGCCCGGATGCCTGTTCCGTTCCAAATTCACATCCCGCACGCCGTAAATCAATAGAAAAAAGCATTTTAACCGTTGCGAAGGCGGGCGGATCAACTGCCCGATGAGTATAGAACCCACCACTGAAACTTCGTACACCTTCAAACTGCTGAACGCACAAGAGGCATTGAGCCTGTTCGGGCGCCAGGATCAGCATTTGCGGATGATCCAGGAACGTTTTGCGGCAAACATTGTGGCGCGGGGGGACGAGATCAAGATTACGGGAGTCGCCGGGGATGTCGCGCGTGTCGTGGACCTGTTCGACCAGCTGCTGGTGTTGTTACGCCGAGGAGAGAAAATTCGTCGGCAAGAGATCCAGTATGCATTGGACATGCAGAGCGAACCGGGGAAACCGGCCATTTCGGATTACATTGGGAAATCGCCGCTCGCTTTGCGCGCGAAACGAGGAACCATCAAGGCAAAGACTATCAACCAGCATCGCTACATGGAGGCGATTGCGAATAACGACATTGTATTCTGTATCGGCCCGGCGGGAACCGGTAAAACCTATCTGGCGGTAGCGGCGGCAGTTGCCGCCCTGGAGCGGCGGGAAGTGCGGCGGATCATCTTGACGCGCCCCGCTGTCGAAGCCGGAGAGTCGCTCGGTTTCCTTCCAGGAGACTTGCAAGCCAAAGTCGATCCGTATCTCAGACCGCTCTACGATGCCTTGTATGACATGCTGGACGCCGAAACGGTCCGCCGGTATGTCGACCAGAGAATTGTTGAAATCGCTCCGTTGGCCTACATGCGCGGTCGCACCCTCAATAGTTCCTTCGTGATCCTGGATGAGGGCCAGAATACCACATCCGAACAGATGAAGATGTTTGTGACTCGCCTGGGAATGCAATCCAAAGCGATTATTACGGGCGATATTACTCAGATCGACTTGCCTTTAAACCGGAGGAGCGGGCTGGTGGAGGTGTGTGGTATCCTGGAGGGCATTCAAGGCATTTCCTTTGTATACTTCTCCCATCAAGACGTCGTCCGGCACCCGCTGGTTCAGCAGATCGTGGCGGCATACGGGCGGTATACGGCTGCAAAGGAGAATGGCGACAGGAACGGCGGACAAGTCCGGGTGGAAGCGGAAAGGAACGATTGATGCGCTGGCCGGGTATACCGCACCTGCGTAAATGGACCCGCAGCACAAGAAATGGAAACGGGGGCGGTATCGTTCTGCGGTTCCGGGAAATTCGCGCCTTTTTCACAAAGCAATCGCTTCGGTTTCTGCGCGGCTGCATTGTGCTCGCGATGATGATCTGCCTGTTTCTGCTGGCTCGTCCCTCCGGGTCCAGCTATCTCCGAGGGCTGAAAGAAGGGGATATCCCCAGCCGTCCCATTAAGGCCGCGTTCGCCTTCGAATACGAAGACAAAGACGAAACGGAAAAGAGGCGCGCGGAAGCCGCCGCTCAAGTCCGACCGGTTTACCGGATTGCCGATGATGTCATCCGTGGGACCTCTGCAACGTACGTTGCCCTGGTGGCACGACTGAAGGAACTCGACGAGCAGCCGATCGACGTCGGTTCGCTTCAGAAATGGGTCGCCTCTGTTGAGCAGGACCTGCATATTCAACTTGACAACAAACTATATGGAAATCTGCCGGCCACTGCGGGATTGTCTGCCGGTCCGTCGGGAACCTGGGCCGCGCTCCTGGAGTATCGAAAATATGAAAGTTTCTGGTCGGCGCTGGGAAGAATTATCGATAAACAACTGACAGAGGGAATTGTCGATGACCGGGCGCCGATCGACCTGTCCCGTGCAAAAGCGGACTTGGCGACAGAGAAAAACCTCCACATGGGCATCATTCTGAGATCAGTGGACGGAGAGGAGTTCCTGCAAACCAACACAGACTCCTTATTGACTCTGCAAGAGTTCTACAGCCTCGCCGAAGAGACTCTTCGGAAAGAATTTCCCGGCGAGCAGCTGGAGATTCTGCGAAGGCTGGGACGGGATATTCTCGAAGCGATCGTAACCGCTCCGACATTGATTTATCTGCGAGAGGACACAGAGAAACGGAAAGAGCAGGCACGGGCCGAAGTCGCGCCGGTCATGGTTCCGATCAAGGAGGGGATGCTTCTTGTCGCCGAAGGAGAGCAAATCTCGGCGAGACAGGTGATGATTCTGCAGGCTTACCAGCAACTGTTGGGCCTGTCGTGGGTTTCCGAGATCGGGTTGTTTATTCTGGCGCTGGGCACCAGCCTGATTATTCTGGCTTACCTGCGTCGCTATCACCGTCCCCTGTCGAGAAATCCGCGGCAGATGGCCGTCATTTTGTTGATTTTTGTCCTGGCGCTGACCTTGGCGCGAATCGCGTCCTACCTGGCGCGTTTGACACCCGATCTGGAAGACGTGGGGTTTGCCGTGCCGATCGGCGCATTGGGTGTGCTGATCGCGCTATTGGCAAGCGGTCGCCTGGCGGCGTTCCTTGTTGCGATGGGATCGGTTTATGCCGGTTTGATCTACGGCGCGGATTCGATGGAATACGATCTGCGTTTCACCATGGTCGGGGCCTGGTCCGGATTTGCGGCAATTATGGCCGTCCACGGGATTCGTCAGCGCAGCGATCTGTATCGCGCAGGGTTCCTCGTGGCAATCACGTCCGTGCTGATAATCCTGGCCCTGAATGTGCTGGATATCCAGGATTTCGACCATCTGAGCCGCGAGATGGACCGGATGAAATGGACCCTGCAATGGGGACTGGTAAACGGCGCGCTGGTGTTCATGCTCTCCATTGCCACCCTGCCGCTGTTCGAAGACATGCTGGGAGTCACGACAGACATCAAACTTCTGGAACTGGGCCAGAAAACCCCCCTCTTGCAGAGACTGGAAAAAGAGGCTCCGGGAACATACCAGCACACGATGACGGTTTCCACATTGGCGGAATCGGCCGCCGAAGCCATCGGAGCGAACGCGCTGCTCACACGAGTGGGGGCCTACTATCATGACATTGGAAAGATAATCAAACCGACCTATTTCACCGAGAACCAGCAGACCGCTGCCGACAAGGCCCGTCATGCGAAACTCCGGCCGCAGATGAGTGTGCTGGTCATACGGAACCACGTCAAATACGGCCTGGAACTGGCCAGGGAATACAAACTGCCGAAAGTCATCCAGGACTTCATTCCGGAGCATCACGGGACTACGCTGATTGCCTATTTCTACAATCAGGTTCTGGCCGCACAACCGTCAGAAGCCGTCCGCGAAGAAGATTTTCGATATCCGGGACCGAAACCAAGAAGCAAAGAGACCGCCATTGTCATGCTGGCCGACAGCATCGAAGCAGTTTCGCGAACTCTCTCGGAGCCGAACGAAGGACAAATCCGAGCCACCGTCCAAAAAATTGTCAACGACCGATTTTTCGACGGCCAGTTCGATGAGTGCAAGCTGACGCTGGCGGACCTCCGCAAATTGGTGGATTCGTTCTCCGAAAGCCTGACACACATGTTGCACCAGCGGATCAAGTATCCTCCCCGCCCACCTAAGAAAGGAGGACCGGTAGACCCCGATGCGGAAGAGGATACCCCGCTTTCCCGAGCGCCGAGGCTGGGGGTGGCATAAAAATTAAACCGCTTTGTGTTTCCCCCAATTTCGGAAAAGAAGGTCTCGGGATCACTCGAAAGTTCTGAGACAGTTACAGAAAAATAAGCCTGAGCATCGGACAATCTATGGAAATCGATATTCTGTACGACATTTCATGCCCGGAAATTGACGCCGTTCCATTGCGTGAAGCTCTCGAAACGGCCCTGCGGTCCGGTGGAGAGACCGATGTGGAATTGTCGGTATCGCTCGTGAACGACGAGACCATTCAGGATCTGTCTCGGCGCTACTTGGACAAAGACGCGCCAACCGATGTATTATCATTTCCCCAACGCGATGAGTTCGACCGCACAAGCCGTCACTTGGGTGACATTGTGATATCCGCCGACACGGCACGTCGACAGGCCGCCTCGGCAGGACACAGCGTTCAAGAGGAAGTTCATTACCTGGCCGAGCATGGACTTCTCCATCTCCTGGGATTCGAGCATCATGGAGCGGGCCACGAGGAATGGAACCGAGCCGCTATCCGGTTCGGACTTTCCCATCACGTTATAGACTTGGAAAGGACGGAGTGAGTCCGATCGAGGAAAGGAGAGAATGTCTTCTCCGTAAACCCATCGGCAATATTGTGGACAATACTTTCTTTTTCAGTATCTCGATTCCGGGGTTCTTTATCCTGCTGGTTCTATCGGCTTTTTTTTCGGCCTCGGAGACCGCGTTGACTTCGATGACGAAGCTGCGTATCAAAGGCCTGTTCAATGAAGGGACCGGTTCGTACAAGAAACTGGAACCCTGGCTTCACGATCCCAACCAATACCTGGTCACCATTCTGGTCGGGAACAATATCGTGAACATCGCCGCTTCCGTTCTGGCGACCGGGATATTCACGCGACTTCTGGAACAATACGGCTGGGATCACACCGGTGCGGCGGGGGGTGGGCTGGCATTCGGCACAGTGACCCTGCTGCTCCTGGTCTTCGGGGAGATCACCCCCAAGACATTCGCGAAACAACATGCGGAACGTATCGCGGTCCTGGTGATTCGCCCGCTGGATCGGCTTTATTACATCTTGTATCCGTTCATCCTGATGTTTCTGGCGATCTCCAACGCATTGATTCGACTTCTGGGCGGCCAGACGGTCAAAGAAGTGCCCATTGTCACCGCCGAGGACGTACGCACGCTCATCGAGGTGAGTGAGCGGGAGGGACTGATCGAAGAGGAAGAACGGGAGATGATTCATCACATCATCGACTTCGAGGATACCGTGGTGCGCGAGATCATGACTCCTCGCGTCGATATCCAGGCTCTCGACGTGGAGACCCCGTATGACCAGGTGCGAAAAGCGGTCATCGAGGGGGGGCACTCGCGGATTCCCGTCCATGACGGCGACATCGACCGGGTTATCGGCGTTCTTTACGCAAAAGACCTTTTGGCCTTTCAGTATTCCGATGGGAAGGAGTGGCAACTGCGCGATATTGTTCGACCCGCGCTGTTCATCCCCGAAAGTAAGAAAGTACACGACCTTCTTCAGACCTTTCGGCAGGAACGCACTCACATTGCGATGGTGGTAGACGAGTATGGCGGGATCGCCGGGCTGGTAACCATCGAGGATGTGCTGGAGGAAATTGTCGGCGAAATCCAGGATGAACACGATAAAGAAGTGCCGGATTACTATGTCGGGAAAAACGGCGAAATCATCGCGAACGCGAAAGTAGACATAGACGTTCTCCGGGAGGATCTGGACCTGGATCTTTCCTTGCCCGATGCGGAGTTCGAAACCCTGGGGGGATTTATTACCTGTTTCCTGGGAGATCTGCCGCGCACGGGCCAGGTGATTGTATACGGCACGATTGAAATGACGATTCTCGACGCGGATAATCGGCGTATTAAGCGGGTAAAACTGGTCCGACGGCCCTCCGAGGAACATCCGGGGAACGAAACACAAGACGGATGAACAAAATCAACCCCGATGAGGGGGGCGGTGTAGATATGGGATGAAGGCCGGTGAATCCCCCACCTCGACTCTTTCCTCGAGGGAGAGGGAACCGATGAATCAGTACTACACGAATAGAGGATAAATGTTTAAGAATTCACTTCGAGATCTTCGGAATTACTTTATCAGCGGCTTGTTTATCGTGGTTCCTATCGGGGTCACGATATACATAATCTGGGGAATATTCAATTATCTGGATGAATGGCTTCGGGAATCGAGGTTACTTGACAATACGCTCAGCTCGTTCGGTATCCCAGACAAGTTTCCCCGGTATGGTGTCGGCTTCCTGACTACCATCGTCCTGATTATCGCAGTCGGTTTTCTGGGACGGCTTTACGTCGGCAAGAAAATGCTGCTTCTTGTGGAATATGTTCTTTCGCGCATTCCTGTAGTCAATTGGTTATACAACCTGATTAAGCAGATCAGTTATGCCTTTTTCGGCAAGAATCGGCGAGTCTTTCAACAGGCCGTGCTTGTCGAATATCCGCGAAAAGGCATCTATGCGATTGCGTTTCTTGTCGCCCCAGAAGACGGCCCGATCAGTCGAAGTGTCGGCCGGGACCTCAGCTATGTTTTTCTGGCTACAACCCCCAATCCCACATCCGGCTTCCTGCTGCTGGTTCCCAATGATCAGATCATCCCGGTGAACATCACTGTGGAGCAAGCCGTGAAAATGGTAATTTCGTCGGGGATGGTATGTTCCGATACTTCCACGTGGTTACCGAAGAAGGAAGAGGATGCGGAAGCGCGTCAGGAACCCGAAAACGGTTCTTTCATAAAGAGAACGGGAACAATCTGAATATCAATCCATGAACGAGGTGAATCGATGAAACTGGCGTATGTGGAATGTCAAGGCAGACGATTGTTGGCGACACCCCGAGATTCATATAATCCCGAAGGCGACTTATTAGATCTGTCTC
>Ga0209606_1003893_pt1 | contig 14482 bp, 8 predicted proteins | sample AD_UKC057_MetaG_FD_184412 | JGI IMG/M metagenome (GOLD analysis project Ga0209606, IMG submission 184412) | Active sludge microbial communities of municipal wastewater-treating anaerobic digesters from USA - AD_UKC057_MetaG (SPAdes) (version 2) | ecosystem: Engineered > Bioreactor > Anaerobic >...
CTGCCAGGGGCGGATCGCCCGGGGATTGCGAATTCCGATGTCCTCCCCGGCGGCAAGGGCCCGGATGCAGTCCGGGATCAGGCGGTCCCGGCCCCAGTCGCCGCCGCCGATGGCGTTTCCTGCCCGGCAGGAAGCGGCGCCAAGTTGCCCCCCGGTCCCTCCCGTAGCGGCATCCCCCCCCTCTGCCCCGGCGGGCGCGTCTGTGATGCCTGGCGCCCTCGGCCCCGTCATCCTCGCCTCCACCCCGGGAAATACCCGCCGTGAAAAAAATGACCGCAGATAGGCGGCAAAAACCAACTCCGCAGCCCCTTTCGAGGCGCTGTACGGATCATGGCCACCCATGGGGTCGTTCTCCCGGTAGCCCCACACCCATTCCCGGTTTTCATAGCACTTGTCACTGGTAATGTTCACCAGAACCCGGACGCTGTCCGTCCGGCGCACCGCTTCCAGGACGTTCACCGTCCCGCCGATGTTGGTGTCGAAGGTCGTTTTGGGATCGTCGTAAGAGGCCCGGACCAGGGCCTGCGCCGCCAGATGGAACACCATCTCGGGCTCATACCTGGCAAATACATCCAGAAGATGATCTAGGTCGCGGACATCACCATGCATATGATCAATCCTGTCCGCCAGACCCGTAGCGGCATAATTACTGGGATCACTTGGCGGCTCCAGGGCATAACCGACAACCTCCGCCCCCAGCTCCTTGAGCCAGATAGCCAGCCAAGAGCCTTTGAAGCCGGTGTGGCCCGTCACCAGAACCCGGCGCTTTTTGAATATGCCCTGAAAAATCTCCCCGCCCATGCCGAGACTCCCGTTTATATGCCCTTTATTTATAGGTTATATGGCTGCCCAAGCCGACCCTTCGCCTCCTTGCCCCTCTACATGGATATGCCCATCAAGTCAAGCCATGTTTGCCTCCTGCGAAGCCGACCAGACTATCTAAAGCGCCGCCATTGAAACGCCGTCGGGGGCGCCAACAAAGCGCCGAAAAGGGCCTAGGCAAGACGCCCAATAAGTGCCGAAAAGGGGAGCGACAGGAGGATCGAAAAAGCGCCGCCATGGATACCGCCAATGAAAAGTTATCAACAGGGTATGCCGGAGCTTCGGCATAGGTATAATATTTGATGTTATTTGTTTATTGACGACGGTCAAAAAGTTTTGCATCCAGTATGTTTCCCCGTTTCGGCGGTCAACAGGTAAATTTTTTCACGGGTCCGATCGATACAATTTATGGGTTCCCGGGGGACCAGGCCATGAATATTTCGATGACCGCTCCTTGAAAATCATCCCCTTCCCGGTGGGGCCACAGAGTGAGGTCCGTCGTCATTTTCCTTGCAATCGGGAAGCCAGGCCGCGCTTATGTCGATCCGTCGGATCAATCGAAATAGTCAGCAAGCGCTAATGCCGTGTATCTGCTTGCCATATTTGTACTCGCACCATTGGATTCGTTTGCAGTATGCTGCCTTGCAGCTTTTTTCGATATGGTGTATCGTAATAAGGGATTGTATGTTCGAATAGAGGAGGAATTTATTCGGTGAATGAAATTTGACGACATCGTAAAAAGTCCATATGCGGCGTTGCGCTTCATCCTTCGTCACTGCGACGTACGCACAAGTACGCCTCATTCCTCAGGATTCGCGCGCCTTGCCTCTGGAGCTTTTTACTTCGTCGTCTCCATCATGACTTTTTACGAATTCATCAAATTTGACGTACCTGTAAAAAGTCGAAAATGAGCTTTTTTGATAAATGGCACCTAATAATTACATAATCTATAACCGATGAATTTTGACTTTTTACGAGATCATCAAATTAACCCCCCATGCCCGTTCTGGGCACAACGAAAGATGAAAATATCCGGCTGTTTGCGGGCATTTTCATATAAAGCATGTAGAAACACATTTTCAGGTGGAAAGTCATTGTGTCTGGGAATGTGCGCGGATTCATCTGGAACAGGCACATCAGGTTGATATCATGGTTGACATGGCGACGGACGGTGAGAGGGGTGGATAAAAAAATTGAGGTGTCTTGTACACGAATTGCAATGCCGCATAAGAACGTCTGCCCGTACCTACTTCTGCTGCCCATAGCGATTGGTCTCGCCTACGCCAATACGTTTCAGACGCCCTTCATCTTCGACGATCAGATCAACATCGTCGAAAACGACTCGATCCGCCGTCTTTTCCCCCTCTCCAATGTATTGGCCCCACCTTTCGGGATTGGTATTGCGGGGCGGCCGATCGTAAATCTAACCCTCGCCTTAAACTACGCCGTCAGCGGGCTGGACCCATGGAGCTACCATCTGCTGAATCTTCTGATTCACATGGCCGCCGCTCTTTGCCTGTTCGGGATTCTGCGTAGGACTTTTCTGACCGAACGGCTCAAAGATGCGTACGGGGGGGCGGCAATCCCCCTTGCATTCGCCTGCTCACTGCTTTGGGCCGTCCATCCGTTGCAGACCCAGTCGGTTACATACATCATTCAACGTTGCGAATCTCTCATGGGCCTTTGCTTCCTCCTGACGTTTTACCTTGCCATCCGGGGTTGGCAATCCGCGGATCCCCAACGGTGGCATCTGGCGGCAATTTTCTCTTTTCTCGTAGGCATAGGGACAAAGGAAGTCATCGCGGTCGCTCCGGTATTGCTTTTCTTCTACAATCAACTCTTCTTCCCGGATACCATGAGGAACATAATCCGCCGCTCGCCGTTCCTTTACGCCGGCCTTGCTTTCGGGCTCTTAATGCTCGGCATCCTCTTGACAGGAGGTGGAACGCTTTCTTCCGGCGCCGCCAAGATCATATTTACAGAGCTCGATTATTGGCGAACGCAGCCGGAGGTCATTCTTCATTATCTGCGCCTTATTTTCCTGCCGCAGAATCTGAGCATAGACTATGCGTGGCCCATCGCAACACGATGGGACTGGAGCGCCCTGCTGTCAAGCACGATGGTTGCCGTGCTTGCAGCCACAGCCCTTCTGGCCCTGATAAAAAAGTTACCCATCGGCTTCCCGGCTGTTTCCTTTTTTGTCCTTCTCACACCGACCTCATTGATGCCGCTGCCCGATGCCGCATTCGATCACAGGATGTACCTTCCCTCTATTGTCGTCGTAATCATCCTGACAATGGCAGTATATGACTTGTTGAACGTAGCGGCGAAGCAATGGATCCGGAATCCTGCAAAGCGCGGTAGCGTTCTGCGTAGAGGTTCATGCTGCCTTGTGATTCTTGCCGGTGTTTCTCTGGGTGCCGCAACATATGCCAGGAATGCAGACTATGGAAGCGATGCCTCCATCTGGGCGGATGCCGTCAGGAAGAACACCATAAATAGCCGGGCACACGCCAACCTCGCCAATGCCCTCATGTGGGAGGGAAATCTCCGCAGCGCCGTGGTACATCTGTATAAGGCGTTGGAGATCGAAACGGAAAATGCGCACAGATACGGAAGCGGGGTAAAATATTACGAATATCTACGCCAGCGACCGACCTACGCAAAAGCGCAGGACAATCTGGGCTGGGCCTGGTTACAGAAGGGAAACGCGGTGGAGGCGTCAAAACATTTTGAGGAAGCATTGAAGGTGGACGAGAATAATGCGATAGTCCTTGCTCATATGGGGCTCGCCCTCCAGTTCCAAGGAAAGGATGCAGAGGCAATGGACTATCTGCATAAGGCCATCCGCATCAAGCCGCACAATCCCGATATACGCGTCAATTTTGGTGCGACACTGCGATTGCAGGGCAGGCCTATCGATGCGATAGAGCATTTTCAAGACGCGTTGAGCCTCGGGCCGGACAATATCGAAGCCCATTACGGCATGGGAATGGCCCTGCATCAACTGGGAAGAGAGTCGGAATCCGCTGGTCATTTCCGGGAGGTAATGCGGCTGAAACCGGATTCCAGAATGGCTGGAGAGGCCGCAAAACGGCTCATTAAGAATTGAACACAGGCAAGTCATTTTCATGAAGGTTCTGCTCATTTATCCACCAATTTCTCTCCAGGAACGATATTCCTCGGATATCGGCCACTCCGGAGGCCGGCAGATCCCCTTGGGCATCTATTACCTTGCCGCCTCGGTTCGTAAGGCGGGTCACGATGTCTGCGTCATCGACGGCGAAGCCGGGAAGAAAACGGCTCAGGATATTGCCCGGAAGGCCCTCGAATACGGGCCGGATCTTGTGGGCCTCAGTTCGACGACCGTCGCCTTTCACCGGGCGCTAGAGACGGCACGGGCGATCGAATCCTGCCTGCCCACGGTACCTGTCGCCATAGGCGGCCCCCATGTCACGATGGCGCTGGAGGATGTCATGTCGTATCCCGAATTCGATTTCGCCGTCTTCGGCGAAGGGGAGGAAACGCTCACTGAATTACTGGATGTCCTTGCAGAGGGCGGCGATATGGGCGGGGTACGAGGCGTCGCTTTTCGTAAAGACTCCATTTTCGCGATCAATCCGCCCCGGCCGTTCATCGCGAATCTGGACATCCTCCCCTTTCCCGCTTATGATCTGATTCCCGATTTCACGCGCTACAACCCGCCGCCCACGAATTACATGAAGCTCCCAGTGGCCAATATCGTCACGAGCCGTGGCTGCCCGAACCGGTGCACATTCTGCGGACATTCATCCTTTGGCCACACCTTGCGGCAGCGAAGCCCCGAGAATATCGCCGCCGAAATCGAGATCCTCTACCATCGGCATCATGTCCGGGAAATCGCTTTTGTGGATGACACCTTCACAATCGGACCCCGGCGCATCCTCGATCTTTTCAATATTTTGAATGACAGGGGCATCCGCTTTCCCTGGACCTGCATGAGCCGGATAAATACAGTCAATCCCGAAATCATCCGATTCATGAAGCAACAGGGCTGCTGGCACATTTCCTTCGGGATCGAATCGGGTAGCGCGGACATTCTGCGCCTCATCAGGAAGAACATCTCGATCCCGGAAGCGGAACAGGTGATAGGTTGTTGCCGCCGGGAAGGCATTCGCACGAAAGGCTTTTTCATCCTCGGCCATCCCGGTGAAACCCTGGACACGATAGAGCAGACGATTTCTACTGCCCTCACCCTCCCTCTGGACGACGTCGTGGTAACGATCAATACACCCTTGCCCGGCACGGAACAGTACCAGTCGGCGCACGAATACGGGGAGCTGGCAAAGGGGGACTGGTCGCAGTTCAATATGTGGAATCCCGTCTTCGTTCCCCGCGGCCTCACGGCGGAGTTGCTTCTGAAAAAGCATCGAGAGTTCTATCGCCGTTTCTATCTCAGGCCGCGCATTATGGCGCGCTATTTTTTGAGTTTTTTTTCAGTGACAGGCTGCCGTCGAGCGCTTTCGGTCCTGAAGAGTCTACCATTTTTCCTCGGCGGACTAATAAAACCATAAGGAGAGGCCATGCCCATTGAAGGACAAAGCATTGCCGTAGTCATACCGGCTTATCAGGCGAAAGGTTTCATCCCAGACGTTATCCACCGGGTCCCTTCCTATGTGGACTGGATCATCGTCACCGACGACGCCTCTACCGATGGAACCGCCGCGGCTGTGGAAGCAATAACCGATCCCCGGATTCGCCTTCTTCGTCATCCCGAAAACCGCGGCGTCGGCGGCGCCATGGTCACGGGCTTTCGTGCGGCCCTCGACATGAAAGCGGATCTCATTGCCAAGGTCGATGCCGACGGGCAGATGGACCCGCAGTATCTGGCCCACTTCGCCAGGGCCGCCATCCGCTTTCCCTGCGATTACGTGAAGGCCAACCGATTCGGCCACATGGAAGCGCTGCCCGCCATGCCGGGCCTCCGATTGGCAGGCAATCTCCTCCTCACCTTCCTGACAAAGTTCGCCTCCGGATGCTGGAACGTATTCGATCCGCAAAACGGCTATGTGATGATCACGCGGAAAATGCTCAAACGCCTGGATCTAAAAAGGCTGGACCGGGGGTATTTTTTTGAAAACAGCATGCTGATCCATCTTAATATCTTGAAGGCCAGGATAGCCGAGATTTACCTGCCAGCGCGGTACGGCGAAGAGGAGTCTTCGATGAAGCTTTCCCAAATCATAGCCACCTTTCCGGCGAAGCTGCTACGGGGCTATCTATACAGGATTTATCACAAATATGTGTTCCGCAGTCTCTCCCCATTCGCGGTCCTGGCGCTGTTCGGGGCCTTTGCCATGCTCTGGGGAATCGTCTGGGGAGGGATTGCCTGGTGGCAGTCCTATGCGACCGGGATAGCGGCGCCAACGGGAACCATCATGCTGGCCCTGCTCCCCCTGCTTCTCGGCTGGTCGGCGCTGCTCCAGGCGCTGGTCCTTGACGTCCAGGACGCCGGCCCCTGCCTCCTGTTCAATTATGATGACGAGGAACTTCAGGGCCCAGAGGGTATGTCAGAGCTCCGATACAAGTAAAGTATCTGATAACAATACGGAATTCACCGGGGGTCAAAAAGTTGCCTCCGAAATTTTTACCCTTTTCGAGGATCAGTGGGACATCTTGTGTTATTGTTAAAGTTTTGAAAATTAGGGAAGCACGGCTTGGAAATTTTGGAGGCCGGGCCTTAGAAATTGAGACTTCCTGGGAGTGGAAATGACAACCGAAAATTGACCGTCTGAGATAACCCACTTTTGTCCACCCATGAAAAATACTTCTTCCCGGTGCCCGGTGGGGCCATGTCTGGGTGAAATGCGCTTTCCCGGGCGGCGAAATAGGCGCGTCATCTTTCATTACGTTTTGCAGGTCCCAGCCGCTTAAAATCAACAGCTTTCGAGTGCGTTTTGCAAACCCCAAAGAAACCTCTCGAAGCGCTGGTAATCCAGCGTCGATAATCGAGAGGCAAAACTTTTTGGCCGTCGTTTATTACCTAATTATATCTCATAGTTTACCTATGCCGGAGCTCCGGCATACCCCTTTTTAGCTCCATAAACTAACAGCCGCCTTATCGTATAGTCTCATATGAACATGACAATAATCGCCAAGATGAAATTGATGAATAATTGCCACAATTTCTTCATTTCCTGATCCGTAAATCCATCATATCATTCCGCGTCTGCCGTACCGTAGAATTTGATATAGAAAAGACTGACGGCGCACAGCATCGTCATTAGCAGTCTCGAAATCGAGATAGCACTAGCCCTAATGTGCTTCATCATACCCTACATATCGATACAAAGCGAGCCTGCGTGCTTTTTCATAATAGTCTCTTTTCAAAGTAATCTCTGTGACATCAAAAATTTCCACATAGTTCCAGCCAGAGATTATTTCTTCTTCTTTTCTCAATATGAGCGGACGCTTCTTATATATAAAATCATTTCTGTTCTTCTTGTAATCTGGATATATGAAATTGTTATATCGCCCCCAATCGATATACATCGGATGAAAGTTCATCTGTGGGCCTATAAACGTAAGATACAAAGCGTCAGCGCTGAAGTTGACCAAATATGAAGGAGATTCTGAGGCCACGGCTCTGTTTAGCGCTGTGCTGATCGTTTTATATTTCGCCGCCATCCTGGGGGATGTAAGCATACCTCGCAATACCCGGGGTTCTTCTATTTTTGTCTTAAGGATACTGGCCTTAACACGCCCGTTAAAAAAATTCGTTTTAATTTCACCTTGGAAAATATAAGTCAGAGCCACACAGGTTATCAAAATTTGCATGCTTTTGTTGCCAACGGAGAAAAACCGGGAGGAATGCCATGCGCTGTATGAAAGAATACCGATCATTGGTGTCGCCGCCCAGAAACAATGCTTTAAACAAGGGACAGGGAAGTACTGCATCCAAGAAGCAATTGAAACGAGAAGAAGCCCATATACAGGCAAATGACTGCCGATTCTCTCCGGTCTAATCCACCTTTTAAAAGCAATAATGGCTAAGAGTATTAAACAGATAAAAGGCATCAGACTCCAAAGTGGATTAAAATGATCAGCCTTCGGGTCATATGCCGCAAGCGACATCAGTATATTCATACCCAATGTTTGCGACTCCTCTTGATATGTTGTCGTCCCGAAAAAAAACGCTCCTTTAAGTGACTGGAGATACATATCGTTAAGAGCTTGGTTGAGTAACAGCCAGATAATAAAAGGCAGCGACGCGACTAAAATACCTGTAATGAAAAAAACACAGTCAGTCTTTGCTTTACCCTTTCTATTTCCATCGAAGAGAGGCGCTGTGCCTATAAAAAACAACAGGGCGGCACAGTGTAAAACACCAACCGGTTGCCTACACCAGAAAGTGAGAACGGCAACGCCGCCTGCCAATAGCATCATTAACCAACTATCTTTACGCAGAGCATGTAAAACCAACAACAAAGAGAAAAGCTGGAACAGCAGAGCTGGAACAGATGACCACGGTAAAAAGGTTATCATTGGGCGGTAAAAGGGGGCAATAAACAACCATATCAGGACACTTGTTGTTGCCAGCCACTTGGGAAGAATTTGCAGCCAAAGATAGTACAACAACAAAGAGATCAATCCATAAAACAAGGCTGTCTCTATCTGTATAACCAGCAAATAATCGCCAAAAATGCGTAAGGCCCAGGCATGAAGCAATGTAGTCAAAGCGCCGTATTGAGTAAAAGTATCGCGAAAGAGCATTTGACCATGAGCGACGTCAAAGGCCGGTTTGAACATTATGCCTTGATGATGAGGGTCAACTCCCAGCGTTGAAAAAATGGAGGCTATGGTGAGAGTCAAGGCAAATAGAGCCAGAGGACAAAAATATTTATTTATAATGCTGCTCATATAATATTCTATCCGAAAATTAATATGACTTACTCAATACCTTCCTTTGTCGATCTCATTCCATCCAAAACCATCCTTAAATTATCCGCGGCACTCCGATTTTGGGGATCAAGATTTAAAGCCTTCTGAAAATGACCTATAGATTCTAAATATTTACCTTGTGAGGCCAAGGCGGCACCAAGATTGTTATGGGCTTTCGGATTATCGCTATCGAGCTTCAAGGCGGCGAGAAATTCTTTCTCCGCATCTTTGAATTGCCCCCTGCTCATGAGAACAGCGCCCAGGTCTAAATGGGCACGTTGGTCTGCCTTGAGCGATATGGAATGGCGGATATTTTCTATTGCTTTTCCATCATTTCCCAACTGATGAAACGCCATCCCCAATGCATGATATGCCTTGTAGTTGTTCTCCGTAACGCTTACGGTATGTTGAAAAAGAATCAAGTCGTTTTTCCAGTGTGCAACCTGTAATCGAGATACGACAACAAGGGCTAAAAGAATCGATAGTCCAGAGCAGAATACTAGAGATTGCCGATTTTTCATTTGTGCTAAATATACAGCGCTGCCCCAAGTTATCGCGATAAAAAGCCCTATAAGAGGTATGTAGGCATAACGGTCTGCCCGCGCCAAGGTGCCCAACTGTATAAAGCCGATTACAGGCAGCAGTGTTATGAGGTACCAGAACCAGCCGACGAAAAAATAGGGATACTCTTTCCTTTTTTGAACGGCAATTAAAGCCAGCACAATAATTAACAAACCCGCGCCGATGCTTGTCCATAGCGGCCATGAGCCTGGATGAGGATAAAATATCGCCAACTCCGTGGGAATAATCATTTTTTCGATATAAATCAGATAAGAAACCAGGGCATTGGAAACGCGGGCAGGGAAAGAAATGGTTTCCAAATCGGAAAAAGCGCCAATGCGACGCTCCGCTATGAAGGTCACGCCTATAACGGCCACCGAGCATAACGCCAGGGGTAGCTTTTCCAGGAGCAACAACACCCATCTTCTTCTCCCATTGATCGCGGTTTCAAAGCGCGCCAAGGGCCAGTAATCCAAAAGGAGCATGACCAACGGCAGCGTTGCCAGCATAGGCTTAGACATGAGCCCCAGGATAAAACTCAGCCAAACCGACAGATATTTTCCTACCCCAGGTTTCTCTACATAATGGGCATAGCTCCACAGCGCCATCATACCCCAAAAACCGCACAGGACATCTTTGCGTGAGGCAATCCAAGCTACCGGTTCCACATTCAACGGATGCACGGCAAATAGAGCCGCTACGACGCCGCTTTGCCAGGCGGCACCTGTCATGCGACGCCATGTTATAAACAGCAAGAATGTGCTGCCGATATGTAGCAATACATTGGTCCAATGAAACCCCCCTGCGTTCATACTATATAACGAAGTATCCAGCATCAGCGACAACCACGTCATGGGCTGCCAGAAACCAGCTTCCAAACTGGTAAAAGCCCATTGGACATTTTCCCATGTCAATCCAGACCGGACATGATCATTATCGGTTACGTAAACCTGATCGTCGATACGCAGAAATTCATAATGCTGCACCGGCCAATATACGATTAGGACTAAAAGAATTAGGATTATTGATATGCTCAATATTATTGATTTTTTCATCTGCAGTTTACAGTCTATTCAATAATTAGCCCGCTTGATCTCTTCGCTGATCTTCAAGCGTTGATTAGCCTCTTCAGTTCGTCCCTCACGAAAAAGCAAATAAGCCAAGTTGCGGTTTACCAAGACATCTTTCGGATCCAAAGCTAAAGCATTACCAAAATATTCATGCGCCCGATCGTAATCCCCAATAAGCGTTAACGCCCCGCCCATGTTATTATTCCAGTGCAGACGTTCCTTATGGTCCATAATGAGGGACCGAGCCTTCAATAAAATGTTCAGGGCTTCTTGCGGCCTTCCCGTTTCAATAAACAGCGCCGCGTAGTTGATTAAATCACGCGATAGTATGGGCTTTCTCTTCAACACACACTGAAAATAGTACTCGGCTTCCTGATACTGCCCTTTTTTGAACATCATTTCCGCATAATCGCCCATGTAAGCCTCATTGGCAAAATGACGAACCTCCTGTTTCAGAAATGTTTCCTGGTCATGCCAGAGATACGCATTCAAGGTGTACGATCCGACAGCAAGATAGAAAGCTCCCGCTATAAAAATGATCATAATCAATTTTTTCCGAAAAAAATCACTAAACTTTGCCGACATCCAAACAAGTCCCAGGGCGAGAAACGACATGGGCAGATAAAGCCAACGCATGGCCACCAGAGATACGGATGCTTTGTCAATAACATTGAGTACCGGCAACAATGTCAAGAAAAATGCCCCGACCGAGAAAACCACTAGCGATTCTTTTCGCCAGGCATATAAAAGCACGGCCATTAACAGGACGATGAAGAAGGATGCTAATACTGAGGGTGTCAGTAGGGACCCTGGATACCCAACTGAAAAGCTGTGTAGATTATGAGGAAGAAAAATGAGGTTTAGGTTATAGGTGATGAGATAGGGGATATGGGTGAGCCGGGCAAGCATGTCGCCAGGAACGCTGAATGAAGACGAAACCACAGTCTTTCTCAGGATCAGATAGATGATCATAATTATTATATAAGCGAAATAGCTCTCCATTTCCTTTCTGAGGTTCTTTTTTCCAGCCAACAGCCGCTGATATAGAAAGAAGATCGGTAAAACCATCAAGCCGAATTCCTTGGAAAAAACGGCCAAGGCAAATGAAATGAGGGAAACGGCCAGGGCGTAGGGCGCACCCTTCTTCCACCAGATATGATAGGCATAAAATGATATGAGGATAAAAATAGTGACCAGAATGTTGTTCCTCGAAACGATAATGGAAACAGTTTCCGTATGAACCGGATGCACAGCAAAAAGAAGGACTGCGCAGAAGACGCCCAATCGGGGTCCGGTCAGACTAAGGAACAATTCGTACATCAAAAAACAGGTCAGAAGATGCAAGATCAGATTCGTCATCCGGAACCCGTATGCCTTCATCCCCCATATTTTGTAGTCCATAAAGTAGGTGACATTGAGCAGGGGCCGGTAATAGCCCGTATGGAGCACTCCCTTGTCTTTCTCATCAACAATGCCATCTTCTTGAGAAAGGTATGAGGAAACGGATTGAAGCCTGGTTATGTAGTGATTATCCCTGATCAGCGTTTGATCATCAAAGACGAAATCACCAGTAAATATAGGCAGATAGGCAATGATAACAACAATCGCAATGACAATATAATGCACAGGTCGGCTATTTATAATGCTCATTGAAGCACCCTCATTTACCGCCCGGAGGTAAGTCGATCTATGTACCTCACTTCTGTTTGTTTTCACTGCCGTTATCTTTTGACGGGTGTACAGGAAAAGCGTCCTTATCCATACCTGTTGTTTCTCCGACGGCATACTTCATCATTTTATGCACTTCGGCATCGGCGGAACCATTGGCTACAGCCTTCTGACCTTCCGTAACAACCGTTGTCATATCTCCTCTTTTTAACGCCAAAAGCATCAATATTTTACGGGCACTTAAATGGTGGGGATCGGCAAGCAGCGTTTTTCTTAATTCCTTGTCGGCCTCGTCTTTTCGCTCCATCTCCATCAATGCCAGGGCCATCCCGTAACGAGCTGACACATTTTCAATATTTATCTCCAGCGCCTTCTCATAGATATCAACGGCCTGCCGCCATTCCCCCATCAACCGGTAGCAGTCCCCAAGCATTCTCCGGTTTTCATCGTCAACAAAAGTCATCTGTTCCGCTTTTTTAAAATATTGAATTGCCTTTCCATAATCTCTCCTGCCGTACATGGCGAGGCCGACATTGTAATACAGGGGACCGAACTTCGGTTTTACCTGAATCGCGCTGTTCATATAGGCAAGTCCTTTATCATATGCGCCATTAGTTATGTAATATTGGCCCAAATTATTCAGGGCAATATAATTCTCAGGTATTATTTTCAAGGCATGCTCGAATAGAGTTACACTATTTCTCCAATAACTGACTTGCCACCAAGAAACAACCGACAAGCTGCCGGTAGTTACGATAAGAAGCACCCACAAAAGCAGCCGTCCCGATTGCCAACGGGCGGCAAGATCCGATGCCCCCCAGACAATGATGATGAACAAACCGATAAGCGGCACGTAGGTATAACGATCGGCCATAGCGTGGGGACCCACCTGGATAAGTCCGATTACCGGCACCAGGGTCCCGACATACCAGAACCAACCGGTGAAAAGATAACGTTTGCGACGCCAGATCAGCATAATAATGGCGGTGATCACCGCTAAAAGAAGCAGCGCCCCAGTGACTTGAGCCAAAGGCGTGGTAACGGGATGGGGATAATAAAAAGTCAGATTCGCCGGCCAGAACATCATGGCAATATATTTTACGTAGGACACAAGTGCATTGGCAAAGCGGTCTGTGATTGATAAAACTTTTAGATCCGTTAAGGCTTGGACTTTATGTTCTGTAAAGATGACCAGTACGGATGCGATTACGGACAATACGACCAGGGGCAATTTCTCCAGCAAAAGGGCGCCAAAGGGTCGTCTGCCGGTACAAAGCTCTTGCGCATTCGTGACGATGCCGTTTCCAGCAGCCCCTTTCATCATCATCCGCTGCAACGGCCAATAATCCATGAGCAGCATGACAAAGGGGAAGGTAACGATCATCGGTTTGGACATGAGGCCAAGGATAAACAAAACAAGTACTACAGAGTACCGTCGCCAATGGGGAGATTCAGAATAATATACATAAGCCATCAGTGAAGAAAAACCAAAGAAGGTGCAGAGAAGATCCTTTCGTTGCGACAGCCAGGCTACGGATTCCACATGTAGAGGATGGATAGCGAAAAAGAGGGCGACAATGGCACTGCGGATCGGTACCTTGGCTGCCCGCTTAAGAAACAAAAAAAGGAGGAGGGTATTGAGGATGTGGAGGATAACGTTTGTCCAGTGATAGCCCCCCGGATTATCACCGAACAACTCCCTGTCGAGCATCAGGGAAAGCCACGTAAGGGGATGCCAAAAACCAGCCTCGATGGCCGTCATGGCCCACTTGAATCCGTCCCAGGTCAGACCCGCCATTACGTGTGCCCTTTCGGCAACATATGTACCGTCGTCATAATAGACGAACTTGAAGTCTTTGGCCTGCCAGTAAATGATAATGACAAACAGAATCAAGACCAGGCAAATTAGTATATCCCGTTTGTTGCCTGGTGGTTTCAATATGCCCCCCTTTCAAACAATCTCATAAAAAAAGGGGTGAGCCAATTGCCTCACCCCTCTTCATTTAAATGACCATGGAATTACGGAGTAATAACACCCGCACTGTTAATCCCGAAGGTCTTGCCGCCACTTGTGCTGCTTGCAGTAATCGACAAAGCACCGATGGTACCATCTACAACCGTTGTCGTTACATTATTCGATGATTTGAAGCCGTAGTTTCCCAAAATAGCCTCAGTTACAGTCTCAGCAGGCGAGTCGGAGAAAAAGGCCTGTGCTGCTGTATAAGCGTTTTTCACATCGGATCTCGACTGACTCTCATAGCCCCTGGTCCGGTACGCCGTGAACTGCGGGATGGCGATGGCCGCCAGAATACCTATGATGGCGATAACGATCATGAGCTCGATGAGGGTGAAACCCTTCTGTCCTTTTCTTTTCCTGAATACTTTCATTTCTTTTCCTTTCTCTATAAAATATTTGGTTGATTGCTGATTATTATCTTGAC
>Ga0209606_1003897_pt1 | contig 14459 bp, 6 predicted proteins | sample AD_UKC057_MetaG_FD_184412 | JGI IMG/M metagenome (GOLD analysis project Ga0209606, IMG submission 184412) | Active sludge microbial communities of municipal wastewater-treating anaerobic digesters from USA - AD_UKC057_MetaG (SPAdes) (version 2) | ecosystem: Engineered > Bioreactor > Anaerobic >...
GTAAGAACCCGGAAGTGCGCTGACAGTGTAAAAAGACAGCCCAATAGGAAAGCTATCGGTATGCGAAACTGCATTTGGGCTAGCCTCGGTAAAGTAAGGCACAAGTGAAGGATCGCCCAGAATGTTATAGGCTTCCCAGTAGTAATGCGGACTCGATTGCTGTGGGTATCCCTGGGCATCAACCTCGGTTACGGCCATGTTACCGGCAAACACCATTCCTCCGGTAGTAACGTAATTGCCATGATGGGGCGCATCGTAGGCGCCAAGGGTAGTTTCCTCGAAGGTAGGAACATACCCATCATTTTCGCCCACCATGGGAAATGCACCAACAGACCAGTAGAAATCTTCAAACCAATATGTTGAGGGAGAAGAACCAATGTAGGTAACAGCTCCTTTACCGGCAGCTCTAATCCATTTCTCGCCAATACACTCATCGGTTGCAAAGTCGCCTGATAGGCAGCAGTTTCCAACAGCCAGGGGGTACCTGTTTAGATTGGTCATTGCTTCAACAGTTGAAGATGTAAGAGTTGGATCGGCCCATGAGGTCTCGCTGCAATGGGCGGTGTAGTTAATAAACCCAACAGCAACCTGATCGGAACCATAGCAACCGATGTAATCCTGTTGGGCACCTGGATTACTTGGATCGTTAGAAACGCCATACTCGTAAATGCTTGAGTATCCCTGAGCATTATTGAAGTAGTACTTGGTTCCGTACTTTATGGTTGGCTGACCAACCTTCGGATTCCAAGTGGCATCGGCACCGGCAATCAGGGTGGCCGAATTAAGATAGGTTGGATCCTCAAACCCGTACTGCTCGTAGTAAAGTATCTTATCTATAATATTCTGAAGCTGAACATTTGTACTAGCCGACATGCGCCCGTAGTACATCTCGGGAAAGTAGTCGCCATCAACGCTTGCATAGTAAAGGTCGGTTTGCTTGTAAGAGGCGGAACCCACGCCCGAGGCGGGAACCTGGGCCACGTCGCCCACAAGGATAAGAAATGTTGGTGCAGGGTTTTCGGGAGTAGCGTTTGTGTAGGAACTATGGACGAAGGTTTTGATTGCTTCGGCCGTGTTACCAATGACATCGGTATAGGCCACCTCAACGTTGAACCCTTTCCTCGTTTTCCACTCAACAAAGGGGACAAGGGTTGATTCAAACATCCTGTTCGAAACAATTAGCATCTTAACCGGATAGGTGGTCAAGTCGGGATGATCGTCAAAGGAACTTTTGGTAAGGTCGTTGATTAGAAAGCTGTAGGATGTCTCAAAGTATGGTGAAGAAGTTTTGGCAAGCATTTCATCAAACTTGGCCTGGCTAGCCCCCTCAAAGTCAACCTCAACATCAATATCGTTGTATATTCTAAGCATACCGGTTACCGGATTATAGGCCACAGGGTTCACTTCAAGCCTTGCCACCTGAACTCCACGCATGGTTCCCAGCATATCAACCTTAACCAGCTGAGGTTCTATCATCTCGTTCTTACGGTAAACCTCAGCCTTCATGATGAATTTTAATGAGTCAAGATTCTGATCCTTACGAACAGGAGGCTGAACGGGAATAACAGGATGGTTAATTCCGTAATCACCTAGCGCAATATCAACATGGCTGAAACTGTGAACCTTTACTATTGGCTTGGCCCCTAGTGGAACTTGAATGAGCTTCTTGTAGGCAGGCAGTTTGGGAGTGCCAACAAGTCCCGTCGAAAACCCATCTGGAATAGCCAGGTTAACATACTTTTCGCCCGATTCCGTTACCACTTCATTTGATATAAGCGAGCTGAAACTAACCGAAACCCTTAGCTGCTGAAGAGTGCTCTGCTTAACGCTTATGGCCGATTTACTACCCTTTAAGGGAATAACTTTTTGCTGGGCAAAAACAGCAGAACTCAAGAGAATTACAGCGGTAAAAATGGATAGTATCCTTTTCATCACAGGAAAAATATTGAATCAACCATAACAACAAACATTGTGCAAGTTAAGCTATTATGTTAAAAATTGCCAATTTAGAGCTTTCATGTCCTGCCTAAAAAAGTTTTACAAATTAGCAACTAGGGGAATCAAGCAGTTCAGCCAAGACCGGCAGCTTGGTAAAATTCATAGTAGCCAGAAAACCTCTAACAAGCGACCGATTTTTTAACTACGTTTGTCTTAAATTTAAGGTTATGGCAGCTGGTTTTATCCTATTTGATGATGATAGAAGGGAAGCCCTTCTCCCCTTCACGTTTACCCGGCCGGTTTCAGAAATTCGAATTGGCATTCTAACAATTACCCAAAAATGGGAGCGTTACCTTGGTAGTTCAACATCATTTCTTACCACAGGCTACCTTTCGAAAAAGTATCCACCAAACATCACTGGTGAAAGATTTTGCTTGATAAACGGGGGTGTTTGCCCGGATAAAGCGCTGGTTAATGCCATAATGTCATTAGAAGCAGGCGAAGTGCTAGTTCATGAAAATGTTGTGCTAGCAGGTGTAATGGATAAACTACCTGCCGAAACACCATCCCTGTCGGATTTTCGTGTCAGAATTCCCTACCCCAACGAAGTGCTTCAGGTGAAACATCTCTGGGATATTTTCCGGCTAAACGGTGAAGCCTTGACCAGAGACTTCGACATGCTAACATTAAACAGAAAATCGGCACCAATTTCGTCAAGTAACCGGACTCTTAACCCATCCAGGATTTTTATTGAGGAGGGTGCAAGGGTTGAATGCTCAACTCTAAATGCCGAAGCCGGCCCCATATATATCGCCTCGGATGCCGAGGTTATGGAGGGAGCCCTTATCAGGGGTCCATTTTCGCTTGGCGAGCATTCCGCCGTGAAGATGGGTGCTAAAATTTACGGCCCCACCACTATTGGACCGCACTGTAAGGTTGGAGGTGAAATAAACAACAGCGTAATTTTTGGTTACTCAAACAAGGCCCACGATGGCTTTCTGGGGAACTCGGTGATTGGCGAATGGTGTAACATTGGTGCCGACACCAACAACTCCAACCTGAAAAACAACTACGCAGAGGTTAAACTCTGGAGTTATGCGGATAACGCATTTACCAGCACCGGACTTCAATTCTGCGGGTTGTTCATGGGCGACCATTCCAAATGTGGCATCAACACCATGTTTAACACCGGAACGGTGGTGGGTGTCTGCGCCAATATTTATGGCAGCGGATTTCCCCGAAATTTTATTCCCTGCTTCTCATGGGGTGGGGCGTGTGGATTTAAAACGCATCAACCTGAAAAAGCTTTGGAAACTGCCCGTTTAATGATGCAGCGTCGAAATTTGGAGCTAACCCAAACTGACATCGACATTCTAAAGAAAATTTTTGACCTGACAAGCCAGTACCGAAACTTTTAAGTGCAACCATGTAAAACTTTTTGGCATAGGTATTGCCCATATCAATACTCGAAAAAATAAATCGAGATAATGACATGTTGTCATTAGGCATTGAGGTATCAGTATGGAAAGAAATAGCAGAAATTTCTATAGCAAGCTTCTTATTGATGACTCCAACGAGTCAAATGTGAATTTTATACCCATTCTCGCCGACGATGGTACACCCGAACTCAAGGATGCTGATATTCCGGATGTTTTGCCGATTATGGCGCTTCGCGATACGGTTCTCTTTCCGGGTATTGTTATGCCTATAACGGTTGGCAGGGAAAAATCGCTAAAACTAATAAAAAGCCTACCCCCGCGTAAAAGGATGATTGGAGTGGTTGCCCAGGTTGACTCCAAAATTCCCGACCCAACTGCAGAAGATTTGTGGCATATTGGAACCGTTGCCCAAGTTATTAAAGTGCTCGAAATGCCCGATAGGAATTTTTCGGTAATACTAAAGGGAATTTGCCGATTTGAAGTTAAGAACTACCTCAGCGAAGAACCCTTTTTTATGGCCAGGGTAAGCACGCTTGCAGACATTCTCCCAGATGAAAGCGACAAGGATTTTGCTGCAATTGCCAGCTCTATTCGCGATATAACCATCCGGATCATTAACCTCACCCCCACCCTACCCCAAGAGGCAGCCTTTGCCATTAAAAACCTGGACGACAATCAGCTACTTGTCAACTTTGTAAGCGCAAACAGCGACATCAGCCCTGAAGAAAAGCAAAAGCTACTTGAAAAATCCATGCTAAAGGAGCGAGCCACGCAGCTCCTCCAGTACCTTACACGCGAGGTTCAAATGCTGGAGTTAAAACAGGACATACAGTCGAAAGTAAAGCTCGATCTTGAGCAGCAGCAACGGGAGTACTTCCTACAGCAGCAGATTAAAACCCTGCAGGAGGAACTTGGGGCCAACCCCACAGAACAGGAAGTAAACGATCTGAAAGAAAGGGCAAAGCAGAAAAAATGGAGCAAGGAGATAGCCGAGCATTTCGACCGGGAACTCAGCAAGCTAAACCGGATGAACCCCATGGCTGCTGAGTACTCCGTTCAGCTCAACTACGTGGAGCTGCTCCTCGATCTGCCATGGAACGAGTTTACTCAGGATAACTTTGACCTTGCGCACGCCAGAGAAATTCTGGATGAGGACCATTTTGGACTCGAACAGGTTAAGGAGCGCATTCTTGAACACCTGGCCGTTTTGAAGCTGAAGGGCGACCTTAAAGCCCCAATACTCTGCCTGTATGGCCCTCCGGGAGTTGGAAAAACATCTCTTGGAAAATCGGTTGCACGAGCACTAGGCAGAAAGTACGTGCGCATTTCACTTGGGGGTATGCACGACGAGGCTGAAATTAGGGGGCATCGCAAAACCTACATCGGAGCCATGCCGGGCAGGATAATACAGAGCATTAAAAAGGTTAACTCATCCAATCCGGTTATTATTCTTGATGAGATTGACAAGGTGGGACAGGATTTTCATGGCGATCCCGCATCTGCCCTTTTGGAAGCGCTCGATCCGGAGCAGAACTTCGCATTTCACGACAACTTCCTTGAGGTCGAATTCGACCTATCCAAGGTGCTGTTCATCACAACTGCCAATAACATAGCCACCATAAGTCCTGCCCTGCGTGACCGAATGGAAATGATTGAGGTTAGCGGCTACTGCATGGAGGAAAAGGTTCAAATTGCCAAACGCCACCTGGTTCCCAACCAGATAACCGAGCATGGTCTCAACTCCTCCCAGCTGCAGCTAAACGAAAAAACAATTGAGGAAATAATAAAAAACTACACCCGAGAAAGTGGCGTACGCAACCTTAACCAAAGAATTGCCAAGGTTGTGCGAAACGTTGCCAAAAAGGTGGCGTTTGAAGAAACATACAATCCCCGCTTAACCATAAAGGAAGTAAGGTCTATTCTGGGTGTTCCGCGGTACAACAGCGACTCATCCATTGGAAACGAGTTGGCCGGAGTAGTAACCGGACTTGCCTGGACCGAAACCGGTGGCGAAATCCTTTTTGTAGAAACAAGCCTTAGCAAGGGGAAAGGAAATCTTACCCTTACCGGAAATCTGGGTGATGTGATGAAGGAGTCGGCCGTTCTGGCACTAGAGTACATAAAGGCTCATGCCAACCTGCTGGGAATAAACCCTGATATTTTTGAAAGGTGGAATGTGCATGTTCACGTACCCGAAGGTGCCATTCCCAAGGATGGACCATCTGCTGGAATAACCATGGTTACCTCCCTGGCATCAGCCTTCACCCAGCGTAAGGTTAAAAGCAGCATAGCCATGACCGGTGAGATTACTCTTCGTGGCAAGGTGCTGCCAGTTGGAGGCATAAAGGAAAAAATCCTGGCTGCCAAAAGGGCTAATATCATGGATATAATCCTCCCCTTCGAAAATAAAAAGGACGTTCTGGAGATAAACAGCGACTACATTAAAGGGGTTAAGTTCCACTACGTAGGCAACATAATGGAAGCATTGACATTTGCACTGCTTCCCGAAAAAGTTACAAACCCTATTTGTCTGGAGGAGCCCCCTCGTAATAATTAAGCATAAAGAAACCTCTTCCCAAGCAACAATTTAAAGCCCTTAGAAGACGGAATAATTTTGGCGAATCCACCAACTCTGCATCGGGTTTCACCAACAGTCGGACAAGTCTACCTTATCCTTTAACCTTTTCTCCAGCCCTAACGGGAGAAAAGGCATTCTCCGCTATGCTCGTAAAGGCGGGAAACGTTGAACGTTGCCGGTATAAGTAAAAATGGCATAAAAGCCCGACCCGTAAATGGGTCGGGGGCGGAACGTGGCGCGGGAATGCCCAAGCGGCACTGTTTGAGCCACGCCGCAGGCGGGGCGAGTTGTGCCGCGTGGCAGTTCCGCCCCCGGGACACCCATCGGGTCGGGCTTTTCAGCCTTGATTTTCTTTGGTTCTTTCTTGTATCAAGACAAGAAAGAACATAAAAAATGACTCTTTGCCAAAATTCTACTCTAGTCTCTTCATTTCAAACCTCAGCTCTTTGGGAAAGTCGCTACTTGCCTCGCCAACACACACTCTCCAGGCTCTTCGTTTTAAAACTATTCCGCCCCTTCAGGGCTTGTAAAATCATTCGCTCTATACAAGGGGCTGCGCCCCTTGCTACTTATTCCGCCCCTTCGGGGCTCTTGTTTAAACGCTCTCCAGGCTCTTCGTTTCAAAACTATTCCGCCCTTTCAGGGCTTGTAAAAAATCGTTCGCTCCATACAAGGGGCTGCGCCCCTTGCTACTTATTCCGCCCCTTCGGGGCTCTTGTTTAAACTCTCTCCAGGCTCTTCGTTTCAAAACTATTCCGCCCTTTCAGGGCTTGTAAAAAATCGTTCGCTCCATACAAGGGGCTGCGCCCCTTGCTACTTATTCCGCCCCTTCGGGGCTCTTGTTTAAACGCTCTCCAGGCTCTTCTTTTTAAACCTATTTCGCCCTTTCAGGGCTTGTAAAAATTGTTCGCTCCATACAAGGGGCTGCGCCCCTTGCTACTTATTCCGCCCCTTCGGGGCTTAAAACATCGGACAAGTTCCGCCGGTAGTCGAGCAAGTTGCGAAATCCGCCGGTAGGCGGACAGGTTTGAACCCTGAGCAGTTCGACAAATGTTATAGTGAGTAGTTCGACTGGCTCACTATAACACCAGCCGAACAACTCACTGTAACATCTGTCGAAGGGTGAATCCGTCAGTGGCCGGACAAGTTCCGCCAGTAGGCGGACAGGTTTTTGAATCCAGCCAGTAGGCGGACAGGTTTTTGAATCCTGCTTGAATTTTTTTATCCTTTATCCTTTAACCTTTAACCTTGTATTAACCTTTACCCCTTTACCCCTTTTCCTTTGTCCTTTATAATAATGTTGTTCCTTTGGAACAGGATCAGGTAAATAACCCCTGTGGTAATGGCCGAATCGGCAATATTGAATACAGGACGGAAGAATTGAAATTGGTGCCCTCCCCAAATTGGCACCCAGCTGGGAATAACCGTATTAATCACTGGAAAGTAAAGCATATCAACCACACACCCCCTTAAAAAACCTGCATAGCCATCAAAATTTAGCTTGGATACGCCGTAGTAGGAAACCCATCCGTTCATATCGTGGTTGTAAACGGTTCCCGAATCGAACAGTAGGCCGTAGAAAGCGCTGTCGATCATGTTCCCTATGGCACCAGCCATTACCAACGATATGCCAACCACCAAGCCTGTTTTGGCTCCCTGTTTGATGACATGGTTCAGGTACCAACCAATAAGAACAATAGCTGCCAACCTGAAAATACTTAAGATCAGCTTGCCCCATACTCCCCAAAAATTCATTCCGAATGCCATGCCCGGATTTTCGGTAAAATGCAGGATAAACCAATTTCCAAATACCCTCATCTCGTCGCCAATGGCAAAATGGGTTTTAATCCAAATTTTAAGTAGCTGATCAATAAGAAGAACTGTAATAACTACCAGTGCCGAGGTGGTCTGTTTTGTAAGCCGCATAGGTTAGTGTAAAAATTTGCGCAAAGCTACTAAAAAAAAATAAGCGGCCAAAAGGCCGCATTTCATGGATGTATCGATTAATCAGCTACCGCTGGTTGTTTTTGGCGTCAATGCTTAGGGTGGCATGTGGCACAGCTCGTAGCCGCTCCTTGGAGATCAGCTTGCCTGTCTCCCTGCAGATACCGTAGGTTTTATTCTCTATGCGAACCAACGCAGCCTCAAGATGTTCAATAAACTTCAGCTGGCGCTGGGCCAACTTTCCGGCTTCCTCTTTCGAAAGGGTTGAAGCTCCCTCCTCGAGCACTTTAAAAGTGGGCGAAGTATCCTCAGTATCGTTGCTTTCGCTCATGGTTATCGCGCTTTTTAGAATTTCATAGTCGTTGCGCGCCTTTTCGAGCTTTTGCAGAATCAACTCCTTAAATTCCGCCAGCTCCTCATCCGAATATCTTGTTTTCTCTCCCATGGCTGTAAAATTTGCTAAAATTATAAAAAATATCGTTTCAAAAAATATCGCTACCCGTTGATTTTTTCCACACAAATCGAGGTTATCAAGTCATCGTCAAGGTCTAAAACGATGGCGTTGCCATTTAGTTCACTTTCGGTTAAAATTATCTCCCTGGCCAGGGTTTGTCCGGCAATATAATCGTAATGGGCTTCCACGGCAGGGTTCAACTTATCGTGTTTCTTCAGGGTGATGCGAATTTTGTCGGTTACCTCAAACCCCGAATCCTTACGTATGTTCTGAACCCTGTTGATGAGTTCACGGGCTATGCCCTCAAGCCGTAAAGCCTCTGTTATGGTAATATCGAGAGCTACGGTTATACGGCCTTCGCTGGCTACCAGCCAGCCAGGGATATCCTCCGACAGCACTTCTACATCGCTGAGCAGCAGATCAATGCTTCCTTCTGGAATGTTTAAGGTTAACTTGCCGCTACGCTCAAAGGTGTTGATATCGGCTTGTGACAACTCCGACAGGGCAGTGGCAATGCTTTTCATTGATTTACCAAAACGCGGGCCTAGCGATTTAAAATTGGGCTTAACCTTTTTCACCAGTATGCCTGACGAATCGGACAGGTATTCAAGCTCCTTTACGTTAACCTCGCTAAGAATGAGGTCTTTAACGGAATCAAGCTGCACGCGGAACCTTTCATCAAGAACAGGGATCATGATTTTGCTCAGTGGCTGCCGGACTTTAATGTTAACCTTACGACGCAGGCCCAGAACCAGCGAGCAGACTGTCTGGGCAATTTCCATTTTTTCCTCCAGGGTCTTGTCTATCAACTCATTGGAGTACGTGGGGAAGTCGGTCAGGTGAACGCTTTGATCCGTATGTCTCCCGGTTACGGCGTTTAAATCGGTAAAGAGCTGGTCCATATAAAATGGAGCCATTGGTGATGCAAGCATTGCCACGGTTTCGAGGCAGGTATAGAGTGTTTGGTAAGCTGCTACCTTATCGGTACTGTAATCGCCTCCCCAAAAGCGCTTCCGGTTAAGCCTTACGTACCAGTTGCTCAGCTGCTCGGTAACAAAATCCTGTATTGCGCGCCCTGCACGGGTGGGTTCGTAAGCTTCGTAAGCATTCTCAACCTCCCTAACCAGCGAGTTTAGGAGCGACAAAATCCAGCGGTCAATTTCGGGACGATTTTGAACGGGGACTTCCTCCTCGGCGTAGCGAAATCCGTCAACATTAGCGTAAAGGGCAAAAAATGAGTAGGTGTTGTAGAGGGTGCCAAAGAATTTGCGCCTTACCTCGTCAACACCAGCCACGTCAAATTTCAGGTTGTCCCAGGGTTGGGAGTTGGTGAGCATGTACCAGCGCAGCGGGTCGGAGCCGTACTCCTCAATAACCTGCCACGGGTCAACGGCATTTCCAAGGCGCTTGCTCATCTTGTTACCATTCTTATCGAGAACCAACCCGTTGGAGATGATATTTTTGAATGCAACCGAATCGAACAGCAGGGCGGCAAGGGCATGAAGGGTGTAGAACCACCCACGGGTTTGATCAACCCCTTCGGCAACAAAATCGGCAGGGAAGAGCTCGTTGAACCTTTCGCCATTTTCGAACGGGTAGTGAAGCTGGGCGTAGGGCATAGCCCCGGAGTCGAACCAAACGTCTATGAGATCGGGTTCGCGAAACATCTTTTTGCCGCTAGCCGAAACCAGCACAATGGTATCGACAAATGGCCTGTGAAGATCGAACTTTTCATAGTTTTCCGCGCTATTGTCGTTTTCAACGAAATTATCCAACGGGTTACTTTTCATGAATCCAACCTTAACGCTTCGTTCAATCTCGGCTTTGAGCTGCGCCACGGAACCAATGCAGATCATCTCCGAACGATCCTCGGTAACCCAAATTGGGAGTGGAGTTCCCCAGAAACGGGAGCGCGAAAGGTTCCAATCAAGCAGGTTCTCGAGCCATTTACCAAACCGTCCGCTTCCCGTGCTGGCAGGCTTCCAGTTGATAGTGTTATTCAGCTCTATCATCCTATCCTTTAACGCAGTTACCTTAATAAACCAGCTGTCAAGTGGGTAGTAAAGCACCGGTTTGTCGGTGCGCCAGCAATGGGGGTAGCTATGAATATGCTTTTCGATGCGGAAAGCCTTTCCATCGCGCTTCAGCGAAACGGCAAGGTCAACATCAAGCGTAGTATCATCATCGGTAAGGGTAGGGTCGTAATCGTTTTTAACGTAACGACCGGCAAATTCGCTATAGAGCTCGATGTTTACATTTGATTTGACAAAATCGGGGCTAAGCTCCTCCAGCTTGTAAAATTTGCCTTTGCGGTCAACCATTGGCTCAACGCTATTGAACCTATCCCGAAGAATTAATGGGGCAATTCCCGAAGCTTTTGCTGCACGGTCGTCGTCGGCACCAAAAGTGGGGGCAATATGAACAACGCCCGTTCCCTCGTCGGTGGTAACAAAATCACCTGCTATTATCCTGAAGGCATCGCCATCGGGTTTAACCCATGGAAAAAGCTGTTCATAGCGTAACCCTACCAGCTGGCTGCCCTTGAAGCTGCCTATCACCCGGAAAGGTATATTCTTATCGCCTGCGTTAAAGCTATCGAACGACAAGTTTGAGTTGGCTGGTGAGAAGTAGTAGTCCATCCGGTCTTTAGCCAGAATGGCCGTCATTGGGCTTCCGCTATAGGGGTTAAATGTTTTAACCAGTACGTATTCTATACCGGGGTTAACCGCCAGAGCAGTGTTTGATGGGAGTGTCCAGGGTGTAGTAGTCCACGCCAGAATGTAAATTTCCGAATCGGTTTGGTTGAAAAGGAAGCTGCTTTGCTCATTTTGGACGAGCTTAAACTGGGCTACAACAGTGGTATCCTTCACGTCGCGGTAGCATCCGGGCTGGTTCAGCTCATGAGTGCTAAGCCCTGTCCCGGCAGCCGGCGAGTAGGGTTGAATGGTTTTCCCCTTGTAGAGCAACCCTTTCTCAAATAGCTGCTGGAGTAGGTACCAAAGGGTTTCTATATATCGGTTATCGTAGGTGATGTAGGGGTTTTTCATATCAACCCAGAAACCGATTTTATGGGTAAGGTCCTCCCACAAGTCGGTGTACTTCATTACCTCCCTGCGGCAGGTTTGGTTATACTCCTCCACCGATATCTTTGTTCCAATATCCTCCTTGGTAATACCCAGCATCTTTTCAACCCCCAGCTCAACGGGAAGCCCATGGGTGTCCCAGCCTGCCTTACGCTCAACAAAAAAACCCTTTTGAGTTTTATAGCGGCAAAATACATCCTTAATGGTTCGGGCCATAACGTGGTGAATTCCGGGAATTCCGTTTGCCGATGGAGGCCCTTCGTAAAAGATGAAACGAGGATGCCCACTTCTGGTTTCCAAACTCTTGTGAAAGGTATCGTTAGAGTCCCATGCCTGCAGCACCTCACTGTTCACTTGTGAAAGGTCTAAACCCTTGTACTCCTTAAATTTAGAACAACTCATCTAATTGCTAATTACTTATTGTGCAAAAAAATACTTATGAAATCAACTTATATTGCTGAATAACACTTAGTTATAAACAAAAAAGCCCTTTTAAAAATCCTACAAAGTTATTGAAATTATGATTAATCGAAAGCTTATACGTTGTAGTAACGGGTTGGGAATTTGTGGTGTAGCTTTGAAAAATACGCATAATGCTTCAATTTGTGATAAAGGATAGGGCTTAAAAGATACTGAAGGCTTCGGATGCTTGTCGGGTTTAAGACAGGTTCCCCTGACACGTGCCGGGCAAGTATAAAGCTGTTAACCTTCTACTCTACCTTTTCACGATTCGACTATAGGGCTCATATTTAACGATTCAGGCACTGGGATTACTAATTTACTTTTTATTCGTTAATATTGTAGCTAATTTTACGTTTGCACAATGGCTTACCGATTTGCAAGGTTACTTTTTGCGGGGTTGTTTTTTGCATTACCCCTGTCCGGTTACCCACAGCTTACCGCTCCAGGTCGTAGCTGGGCAGGCGTTACGCAGTATGTGAACTCACCATTACATCAGGACTCAATTTTTGTATTTTTTTCAAATGTTGGCTCGCTTAGGGCGTCCCATTCTACAGGCAATAATGCTTCATTTAAATGGTACCGGTATGACCCTCTGGCGCCTTCCATAAGCGAACGATTTGTGCTCTTCAGCACTCCCTCCGATGGTTTTTTTTCTCAGCTCGACAACTTAGCCGAGGGAGGTTATAGGGTTGAGGTTACCGATGATGCCGATTCAACTGAGACTTTTACAGCATGGCTTTTTACTGATAATGTAACACTAACCGGCATTGACGTTTTTAGCCAGTGCAGCTTCCTGCAGCTAACTGCCATATCGAGCCCCGACCAGTATGCCGTTGAGTACGACAGGTTTGTGTACTACGACCTTTCGCGTACCTCTCATACGGTAAACAATAAGTATGGAAAGGACTACTTTAAGGTGATTTCGTGGAATGCCTCCGAACCAAGGGTGGAGGTTCCCGATATCCAGCAGCTTAAGCTTACCCTCGAGAATCCTGCCCCCCTTTGGAATTCAGCTTACACGGTAACCATTACAAACTGCTTCGGAAGGCAGCTACCGGTTGCTTCTACTGATGTGGTGACGGCCATTGCCGCCAAATCCGACATGAAAATTCAGGTGGATGCCAATGGCGTGTGGACCGATTGGAGCAGCAACGAAAGGTATGAGGCTCTATTGGGACTCCGCCTGGAGAGTCTTTCGGTAAACGTCGACTCCCTTTACTGGCAGGTGGTTAACGAAAAAATTGGCAAGTTTGCCAACGAGTATTTCGTTATTTGGCGCGATAGCTCCACGGTGGAGCAGAGAAAGGAAGCTTTTCCCGATAAGGACTTGATGGCGCCAGGCTACTACCTGGTAAAGCATTTTGTGATCAACACCACTTCCGGATGCCGCGACTCCATGGTGGTGAACATCGAGGTTGACTCCTCGCAGATAAAAGCCGATGCCCTGCCCAATGTATTTTCACCCAATGATGACGGGGTAAACGACGTGTTTTCCTTCATTAACCCCGAGGAGAACATCAAGTCAATCCGGACGTTTACCATTAGAATACTTAGCCGAACCGGCAAGCAGATATACTCCTACAGTGGCGACCCGCGCGAGTGGAAGGGCTGGGACGGACGCATTGAGGGGAGCGGAGCCAAGGCTGCCACGGGGGTTTACTACTTCATTATTGAGGCTAGGGGCTGGGACGACCGCACCTTTAAGCGTGGCCCCTACAAGGGTTTTCTACACCTCTACGCCGACAGGTAAATTTTCATGGTTTTTCCCTGTTACCCTTTTAAAATTGGAGATGTTTTTCGATTCCAAAGCCTGGTTAAGGGCTAATTCTTCAACAGGCAAACAAGTTTTGGAATTTTTTTTACCCTTTACGCTTTATACTTATTTCTTCCCGTTGCGATGCAAAGAATCCGTACAGCTCTTTGGAAAAGCCACTACTTGCATCGCTAGTACTTCCGAGGCCACAATTAAACCCGGGGCTTTACCCTGGGCTAGGTATTACGCCCCTTCGGGGTTCTTGGTTCCAAACTCTCAAGGTTCTTCGTTTCAAACCTATTCCGCCCCTTCAGGGCTTGTAAAAATCGTTCGCTCCATACAAGGGACTGCGCCCCTTGCTATTTATTACGCCCCTTCGGAGCTAAAATCCGCCAGTAGGCGGACAAGTTCCGTCAGGAGCCGGACAAGTTCCGCCGGTAGTCGAGCAAGTTCCGAAATCTGGAATCCGCCGTTAGGCGGACAAGTTCTGAAATCTGAAATCCGCAAGCAGTAGGACAAGCTTATCTTATTCTTTACTCTTTTCTTCAGCCTCAGCTGGGGAAAGGCATTCTCCGCGGTGCCCGGAAAGGCGGGAATCGTTGAACGTTGCTGGTATTATAAAAATGGCATAAAAGCCTGACCCGCAAATGGGTCGGGGCGGAACGTAGCGAGGGAATGCCCAAGCGGCACTGTTTGAGCCACGCCGCAGGCGGGGCGAGTTGTGCCGCGTGGCAGTTCCGCCCCCGGGGAACCCATCGGGTCGGGCTTTTCAGCCTTGATTTTCTTTGGTTCTTTCTTGTATCAAGAC
>Ga0209606_1003902_pt1 | contig 14449 bp, 15 predicted proteins | sample AD_UKC057_MetaG_FD_184412 | JGI IMG/M metagenome (GOLD analysis project Ga0209606, IMG submission 184412) | Active sludge microbial communities of municipal wastewater-treating anaerobic digesters from USA - AD_UKC057_MetaG (SPAdes) (version 2) | ecosystem: Engineered > Bioreactor > Anaerobic >...
AAGCTTCGTGCCCCACTCTCCACCAGCCCGTCCCGTTTGTTTCGTAGACGGGCACGATTGCCTGACTTTGCAGCCAGTCTGCTTCAGGGCGTACCAACCCAGCCGGAGTATAGCGTGTGCGTAAGCGGTTAGGCGGTGTGGTAACTACGCGCGCGTCGAACAACTTTTCTGGTTCAGCAGGAACTTCCCCACCGACCCACTCCGCAAAGTCCGCGTCGTCGCCGAAGAAGCGGTTGGTGTCCAAGTTGCCCGCGTAACCAGGAAGTCGTCCTGAACTCGTGAACTGCCACAACCACCAACTATCCCAGCCTTGCGGTAACAGCGGGTAAGGGTTGGTCGTGTAATGCGCCACCCACAGCTTGCGGTCTGTCAGGTACGCGCCGCCCATAATCGCGTTCCATGCGCCCTTGCTGGTATAGATGCCCATGTCCGGTTGACGCTCTGCGTATTCCAGCACGTTTTGGCACCAAAGGCGTGTACCAGGGCGAGTGTCCTCAACGTCAATCCAACAGCCGAGCCGCATGTCCTTTAAGCCGACTGCCACGTTGAACGCGTCCGCCTGCGCTTGCATAGACTGCGAGCCGATAATGTAATGGTACGCCCCGACTGGCACGCCCCTTGCGGTAAACTCGGCGTAATGCCGCTCAAACTCCGTGTCCTTCCAGATACCGTAGCAACCGCGTAATATCACGCCGCTCACGTTCTCAGCCAGCAGGTCGTAATCAATCGCGCTTGGCGCTTGGTAAAACGAAATGTCGATGATAGGTTTCATAGCCAGTAGCCCCAAATCTCGGTCGCCTTGACGAACACGAAAGCCGTGTTTGCTTTCATTTTGGCAAAGTTATTAACTCCTTGCCACTTGCTCAAATCCGTGCCGAACGGTAAATTGGTCATAATATATAACCCATTATCTGTACAACTGTATATGACGTTGCGCCAACAACCTGCACGACGAACTTACCACTCGAGAGAGGTACTATGGCAAATGGGCAGTCTATGGACATGTTCGATATAATATTTCTGGAAATACCAAATATTGTGCCATCTGTCGTTGGGCGCAAACTAACAAACTGCGTATCCGTAGCAGTCCCGCTCCACTTACCGGACATCCGGATAATGACATATTGGGCGGTGGATGGCACATCGTAAGTCGATGCGGTTACAGAGTAACTCCCAACGTCCAAACTAACGCCATTGTACGGTCTTTTGTCCGCTGAAAAGTATTTAATCTGACTAAAATCGGAGGGCAACCACCCAGCGTCCAGTTTCTTGTCCGTGCCTGCAATTGGAATCAAGTTGGCGGTTGGAGTTGCGCTTGCTTTGAGCCAACCGTTATCCAGTTTCTTGTCCGTGCCTGAGACAGGAACTGTGCTCGCTGTTGGGGTTTTGCTTGCATGAAAACCGTCTACTTTGTCACTGTCGGCAGCCTTTGCAGAGATACCAAGATAGTCGGAATCGTGGTCGTGACCTGCGGTTGCGAAGCCAGTTGAATCAATCCCGTCCAGCTTGTCAGCATCAGCCGCCTTGCCAGTTGTCAATAAGTATTGCGGGTGGTCATTGTCTGACAGTCCAGTCAGCGCGCCGTGGTCGGTCACTCCGCCACCGCCGCCAACCGGTCTTTCCTTCACGCGCAACCTTTCCACCTCGCGTTCCAGCGCCGTCAATCGCCGGATCACTGTTTCGTCAAAATTGCTCACATTTCACCTCGCAGCTTGCACTCGATCTGCTCCCCATTCTCCTGGTCTACGACCACCCGCACGGCATCGACCCGACAGTCCAGGTTGTAGCCAAACGCCTCAGCACTGAGTACATCACCAAACTGGTAATGAATGCCGAATTGCATTCCCGGCGTGTCGTGCAACGTGCCAGTCAGCACCTGGCGCGGTCTGAACTCGTCAAGCGCGGCGTCGCCATCCGCCTCAAGCGCGGCGGTAGTAGAATCGTCCCGGCTGTCTTTGAAGTACTCGCGCCTGTTCCACTTGCTTGCGTTCATTCTGGAAGTATTAGAACGGGTGACTAATGTCCGCGCGGCATCTTCCCCTTGCCCGGCAACTAACACCACATTGCGCTCATCAGCATGATACGTGCCGAATGCAGCCTCACTCAAGTTACCATATTGCCTGCCAACTAAGCGCGGATCACCAGAAGCGCGCCCGTGATTTTGCCCCCGCTGTCCGGTGTAAGTGCGAAATTCAAACGTGCCCGGCGCGGTTCTTATCACATCAAAGCCGAGCCAGATGCCGTTCTTTTCCAGTGCCACTTCGCAGATTTCCTGTAACACAGTCAGCACATTTCGATAAGCGAAGTCCTTTGTGATGCTTGCCCCGCCCGCGCCTAAATCCGGCGCGCAAGTTAGTTTTGTTCGCGTTGCAACGCCTGAAGCCGCGCCTAATTGTTCGCTAACAATTGCCTTCAACATGTCGTCCGGGCTATCTGTCTTTGAAGCAGCCGCGCTGCCCGCATACGCCCAAACGATTGCCGTATCCAGCAGCCAGTTCGCGTCAAAGGCAGTCAGCCGAATGTACTCAGCCCCTTCGCTGTCCGCCCAGAACTCCCAGTTTTGAAGGAAGTAGGCGGTTTCGTTCTGCAATTCCAGCACGCCGCGCTTTTCCCTCCACACCTCGAAGATGTCGCCAACGCTGAATTGGTCGTATTGCAACAAGCCGCGCGGTAAGTTGACAACCAGCGAGCCGATCTGATTCTGTGTTTTGATGTATTCAAGCGAATTGAACGCCTGAATTACGCCTTTTCTGACGCCCTCGTGCGTGTACCAAACTAACTCGTATCTCACAGTAACGCTCCGTCAAGCCCCCAAAATTGCGGCGTCCATTGAATCCACGCGCCGCTTGCGGTAGTGGTGTCGGTCATAAAAACAGAAATATTGTTCGCGCCCGGCGTGAGATAAAAGTCGCCATAATCCGATCCCGGCACAACGTAGCGCATCAGGTTGCCCCTGCCAGCCCACCCGCCTCTGAATTGCAAGTTAAGTGGGTCAAAGCTTAGGTTTATCCACTCGCCCGCCCGCAGCGTCAGCCCGTCAAACATCACCGACTTGCCGGTCGTGTAATTTGTGATAGCCTTAAGCGTGCCCGGTCCGTGTATCTGCATGAACGGGTACGTGTTCGCCGACGCGCTCGCCACGTTCAGGTTGAGTGCTACCACACCAGTCTCGGCGTTCTCGTCCGGCGTTTCGCCTGCGGTTGAGAATAAGCCACCGATGTAGAGAGAGCCGTCTGAGGCGGGAAGGATTGAACTAACATAACCAGCACCCGGCAGGTCAATGTCAAGCGGCTGCCATGCGCCATTAGACCAAACAGCAACGCGATCTGTTAAGGTCAGCCCGCCTGCGACCGTGAAATAGCCTGTCGCGTAAACCTTATTTGATATTATGGCTAAATCAATTACCTCTCCGTTTGTCCCTGTGCTTAATGCCTCCCATGAAACACCATTCCATTTTGCAATATAGTCGGCATTGGTAATACCACCTGCATTAGTAAATTCTCCAACGACGAATAAGTTTCCAGAACTATCAAACTCAATAGCATTAACGAAGCCATTTAATTCAACCGTTCCAATTCGGTGAAATGCTATTCCGTCCCAGTAACAGAGGTAATCGCCAGAAGTTCCATCGGCATTGAGAAATTCCCCGCCAACGTACAAATTGCCATTCGGTGCAAACCTCAGACACGAAACTGCACTGTTACCGTAGGCACCGGCAAGCCCTGTGGCTAATGCACTCCAAGTAGCACCATCCCATTTTGCAATATGAAGTGTGTTTGCCACACCTGATACCGTTTCAAAATTTCCAACAATATATAAACTTCCATCCGGTGCAATTTCTAAATCAAATACCAGACGATTCCCATCAACACCGGTATTCAAAGCTTTTGCCTGAGCCGTTCCAGAATAGAGGCTTGTAATTTTGGCTATCTTATTCACCGTCACAGCGCCAATGGCAGTGAAAAAACCACCTATATATAAATCTCCATTAGCGTCAAATTTCATACATTGGACATAAGAAGGTATTCCAGCAATTACTGCTTCCCAATTTTCTGTAACCGGATTCCAACGCGCCAGATAGTCTGCGTTTGTTACTCCACCAGCATTTGTAAAATTACCACCCACATAAACCTTGCCGTCTGGGCCTTCTGCCATGCACTGAACAAAGCCATTCAGCCCCGTAATCAAGCTCTGATAAGCAGAACCCGTCCACTTGCACCAGTTGCCGTTCGGATCGCGCTTGACGATATATTCTGCCGGAAAGTCGGCGTATAAGTCAAGCTCCTTGCCCTCGTTATACGCGCCCTGAAGCAGACCGCTCGGAATGACGAAATTCAGCACGGCGCGTTGGTGGTTGGGCAGGTCGGGAGTGTCCACAAGGGAGGCGGACAGTGGCACGCAAACAATGTCAACCGGCTGGGTAGCCTCGTCACCGTTTGCGGCAAAGCCCTGATAGCGGATGATGCGCTGTTCGTGCCCTCTGTAACTGCCCGGCATATTGATGCCAAATTGCTCCCTGACAGACAAGTTGCTCAATAAGTCAGGGCGCAGCATGTCAATAACCGCTTTCCGGTTGGTCTCAATCTCGCCTAGCGTGTCACCGATGAAGTCCACCACGATCGAGAAGTTGCGGCTCTTACGAATGTGCGTTTGGTACATATCGCCGCCGGAAGTCATCTTGGTCAATATCTGATTCCAGTCGCCGTGACCTAAGCCGGTCACTTGAACAACCTTACAATAAGTGTCAAGGTCGACCAACTCCCCACCCAAGCCGGTATTGGCAGAGCGGATAGATGCGCTGCTTCTAATTGCGCCTTCCCATTTGCAACCATCACCATAGCCGTGAATGAATGTGGTAGCCTTGCTTTCCTGCTCAAACTGGACGCCGTCAACGTAGAATGGCAAAGTAGAACTGACCGCATCTCTGGTAATTTGCACTCTGTAATTAGTTACACTTTCAGTTGCTGATAAAGTAACCTCCATCCTTTGCCAATAGCCAGTGGCGGTAAAAGTTTTGGTTGCTCTGGCTGTACCCGTAGAAGTGGCAATAACAATGCGCATCCGTTGACCAGCAACGCCTTTTACGTCACAGCTAAATGTATATTTAAGACCGCTGGTTACTTTCAACCCGCGATTGTAATAAGCAGAACTTGCAACGCCAGTTGCTGTTTTCACTTTCATTGAGCGAGCGCCCCATCGCGCGTAATCACCAGTCAATTCTATCGTTACTCCAGCGCCGCTTGCAGTCCAATAACTAATTCCTTGCGGTGTTGCAAAGGTAGGATTCCAAAGCTCATTTCTGCCCGCCTTCGGCTTTACTATCCAGAACTTCTTTTGTGTCAATACAGGTGCTGCCATTATGCCCAAGCCTCCATATCAAACGCTGTCCTCACGTCCGCCGGATTGCTGCTCGTTGGCATCGTGAGGTTGTAGACGTTTCCGCCGCTGGTACTGCTGGTTGTTATCCCGCTCAAGGCTTTCGCTATCGCCTTGCCGATCGCCTCGGGGTCTATTGCCGATTCGCCGCCGTATAGCGCGCGCGCCAGAGCCCGCTCCGCGTCCGCCCTGCTCAATATGAAGCCATCCGCGCTTGGCACGAACACCTCGCCTCGATAGCCATACTCCTGCCAGTTGTAGGGGTTGCCTCCCGTGACCGCGCCGCCAACGGCACGATCCACTTCTACGTTCGCGTTGTAGTGGACGGTGCCAAACAGTGTCGGCGGTCTATACCCCCTGACCGCGCTGTCGTCGACTTCGTATTTCACCCTTGCGGGTTTGTCACCGAACTGGAACGCCTCGATTGCTCTCAGTCTTGTCATCACTTCTTCTGTGTTTGCAGTAACTGTCAATTCCTTACCTTCTGGCAGGTTGCTTATTTTGTCATCAAGGTCGGCTATCAGCGCGTTATACTGCCTCTGGGAGATCATCCCAGAATCAAGCATTTGTTTATAAACATTAGTTTGTTTCGTGGCAGCAACTGTGTTTTTGTCAACAAGCCCCATTGCCTCAGCAAGTCTATACGCCCCCTCAGAGCTCAAGCCTTCGGACGCGATCTTGAACAGAAGCGATGAGGTGTATCTCTGCATTGCCGCGTTAGCGTCATTTGTCGCGTCTCTCACTGATTCGGTCGCGGACGCCGCGTTTCGATTCGCTTCAGCAAGCGCGTCCTCGGCTTTTTGCGCGTTGTATATTTCTTCCGTTATCCAGCCTAAATCAAGCCCTGCGGCTTCCGCTTCCTGCTTGAATTCGCTCCACGAGGTTGTGGCGTTGAACAGACTGACGATCTGTGCTTGATTAGCGTCGTTCGCAAGCGCAACTTTTTGTCTGTGCTCGTCAAGAGCTTGATTCACTTGGCTTATCCCGTCCGGAATTGAGATAAATCCGTTGTGGACATTACGCAGCATCTCTTCGTATTGATCCCCATTAATAGCTCCGTTTTTCATTGCTGTTGTCAGCTTGTTAATGAATTCAGGCATGCGTGAATCGTCCACGGGTGCCAGATTATTGATCAGCTCGGCTAATCCTTCCGCGATGGGGGCAATGATGGGTGCTAACTCGCGTTTAAGAGAATCGCTAAGATTTGTTGTCGCTGCTTTAAGCTTGTCGAAAGAACCAGCCGCGCTGTCAGCCCTGTTTCCAACTTTCTCGATTTGCTCTTCCGCTTGTTGCAGAAAAGCCTCTTTGAACGCGTCGGAAGCGCTAAGACCAGTTTCTTTCAGCTTTTTCACTTTGGCATCAAACCCGTCAACACTCACGCCGAGTTGATCAAAACGCGCGGTTGTTTGGCCCGTCAGAGCCAGCACCAACTGATTCATGTTCATGCCGAGTGCGCCTGCCACGGAAGTTAACCGCACGACCTCATCATGCGACTTCGCCAACCCAAGCGCCATCAGGTCACCCGCGCTGGCGACCAATTCCGCGTCACTAACTGTGCCGCGCGTAGCCGTGCGCAAATCATCCATAAGGGCGTCTGAAACCGTTCCGATAGACCTGGCGAGGTTGTCAAACCTCGCCCGCGCGTATTCGAGCTCCGCGCCCTCTTTTGCGGTATCGTAGACTTCCTTAATAGCAACACCAACAGCAGCAGCAGCCCCAGCTACTAACGCGGCTTTGCTCAATACCGAGCCGAGCCCAGCGCTAAATCCTTCAACTCCGCCCTGCGCGTCTTTACCGGCATCACCAACGCCTTTGATGTCGTTTTTGACCTTCATCAAGTCGTTGCTTGCCTTGTTGATGGCGTTAATGACAATCTGGATATTAGCCATGTTTATCTCTCAATTTCTCAACCTCGTTCACAATGTCCCACACGCCCTCATTCTCACGCTTCCACTTCGCAGACTTGCCCGGCTTGTTGCCCTCTGCTTTGTACAGCTTTATCGCCTCGTACACATTCCTTACTTGCCGCATTTTCCGCAGCAAGCCCGCCGGTTGCTCCATCACGCCGCCTGAGTAAGGCAAGGCGCGGTAGTTCTCGCAATTGAGTGCAAGTTCCAGCAAGGCGGGCATGTCCGGTCGCTTTCCATCTGCATAATCAGCGGCGGCTATCAGGATAAAGGGTCAAGGTTCATCGCCTCCGCGATCGTCTTAAAGATGCAGTCCGAGAGCCAAACGATCAGCGCAGGCTTCGCGTTGTCCACGTCTTCCTCGCTCATCACGGGCTCTATCAGGATGCCGCGTTTTGCCGCGCTTCTCACGCTGTTTCCACGCCAAACAGACAAAGCCTCAAGCTCAATCCCCTTCATGTCGGTGTGAAACGCCTCTAACTGCTTCTGTGTGATCTCCGCGATCACGCATTTGCCGAATTTTTCGCTTGTGAATTCCATGAGCCTCCTAAAGCGTCTGCAATGCCGATTTCGTCTCGATGGACAGCCAGTTAGATGCGGTCGGGTTATAAACGCCGTCCAGCACCAGATCGTAGGTCATCAAGCCGTTTTTGTCCTGAAACAGTTCCGGCGCCTGCATGGAATGTCCGGCAAAGTCAATTGTCATTGAACGCAATGAAGTACCCGTTCCGGTGGTATAGATAATCTGCACCCGCTTCTCCAAAATCTTTGAAGCAGATGAAGTTAACATTGCGACCAAAAGGTCATCGCTGGTATTATTCAATTCCACGCTTAACTTCAATTGACCCGTCCACTTGCCATCGTAGCTTTTACTCGGTGTGCATTCTCCTAAGAAATTATCATAAACGCGGTTGGCATTGACGCTCAACTCCCAGCTAAACGCGCTTGAAGCCAACGCGGTAAAAGTGGAGCTACTCCAATCTGCTAATTTGACCGAAGCCATGCAGCCGGACAAGCGCGTACCAGTAGTAACATCTGAAAGCACAGCCAGCGCGCCTTCTTTTACCAGTCCGCCCATCAATGACGCGCCCACGCTCACGCCGGAGTTGGCCGCCCCGCTTAGTGTCAGGCTGGTAACACTGGCATCCTGCATCTGCCAGACTTCGTTGGTCTGTCCGAACTGCAGCGTGGCATAGCGTGGAGCGGGAGCCGAAGTGGTCGGCGCAGAATAAGTGCGCAAGTACGGCTCAGTTATCCCGGGTGATACCGTGCCAAACAGCATTTCCAGCCAGTAGTTCAATTCTTCAAAGTCGGTATCGCTCGTTTCAGCGGTTGCGCTCGACAAATAGCGATCCAGCGTGGTCTGGTGGGTTGGGGCAAGCGTGCCCCGCAACTGATCCAGCGCGCGCGTTTCAAACTCAGGGCGCAACTTGAAGCTCGACACGTTTTGAAGCTTGCGAGCTGCCGTTCCATTGGCAGTGCCGAAAGCACTCTGCCAGCCGAGTTGTAATACATTATGTGCATTAAGCATTTTTCACCTCATAATTTTCTAATTTGGCAAGTCCGGTTAGCATCCGCAATCTGCCTCTGGTTCGGTTGCCTTGATCTCAACCTTCACCTTCTCAAGTTTGTACATCTTTGCGCTGAGCGCGGCTTTTGTCAGCTCCTCGGGGAACTGTTTCCATTCATCCGCGTCCAAGTCGCGCGCTGGCAGTCCCACGAAGTAGCCACCACCCTGATAAATATATTTCTTATCCACTGACTACCTCCAATACTTGTAATTGACACAGAACGCCGGAATAGAAACGCCCTGATCCGCGCGGCCACTCATATTCTCCCGGCGTAATAGACACGCTCTGCAATGTCGTGTTGGATGTCGGGCATTTGCCCCACGCCCGCATTCCGTCCAGATACTTGCCTGAATATTCGACCAACTTCGGTGCAAACTCACGCAAGCCCAAGCCCTGCTCGGAAGGCTGCCAAAGCATCAGGTCGGTTATCTGCCAGATGATTGACATGGCAGTTCCAATCGCAATGTGCTGCCCTTCACGCCCTTCACCCGGCATGGTCGCAACCGGAAGCAGAAGTCGGCAAGGCAATTGCGCGGTTGTGATGGATTCCGGCAGCTCGTCCAGATCGTAGGCATAAGGCGTAACCCCATCTTTCATGCTTACCGACAAAGCCGCCAGTGACGAATAAACGCCTAAAATCGCGCTTGCGCTCATACTCCCACCCGCCTTTTGTACCGGTCAAGAATGCGCGTCACGTCACTCGGTAGGGAAGAAGGCATAATCGTGACCCCATCGCCCGTAATGAGCGGTCGGTCAATGTCAGCCGACGTGTCCTTCTGCCGGTAGAGAAAAGCGGTCAGCCTGACGCAAGCGTGCTGGATATCAGCCGGAGCGGCCGCAGAATAGCCCCACGTGCCAGCCACGCTTATTTCGCTATCTGAATCGTCAAATTCCCAACTGTAATCCTCATCCAATCGGATAATCCACTTGGGGTTATCATTGCGCGGGAATAGCCGGTAGTTAGCGCTTGCAATTTCAACGCCGTCACCGTTAGTCAGTTTTGTAACAGTCAGCAGATCGTAGCCATAGAGATTCAATTCCTGCCCGTACGTGTCGTCTGAGTTGAAATACTTTGTGGCGGTCTCTGCTTCAAAGTGCCTGCCAGTATAAGCGTCAATCACACCCGCAGCCCGCGTTAGTAGGTCACTAAGCAGATTATCATCGCCATCCGTGGTGATGCCTAAATAATCCTTCAGGTTGGATAGGTTCGCGTATGCCATTACTTCACCGCTTTAACCTTGCTTTTAGGCTTCATGACCACTTTTACAGCCGGCTCTACTGCATAGGTGATAAACCCGCAGCGCATGTAGTCATCCACATATTCTTCAGGCATATCGGCGGTCGTGCCCTCTTTATATGGCACGGACTTTCCGCCTATGTTAGCCACGAACTCGCGCATAACATAAATCTTGATCGATTTACTCATATTTTCACCTCTCTCAAACGGGATCAATACATCGCCGTCCGGCTTTATATGCCCGCAAATAACGTCAAATCTGCAGATCTGTTTGAAGCCGTTCCTCATGCAGTCGGCGGCAAATGGCATGTCCGGACTCGGATGCCCGCCAATTTCACTCCGCCTCATATCTAACTTTTCCAACACCTTGCGCCGGATCAGCGTACAGCCAAAGCCGGAGCCGCTCACTTCAATCCAACCTTGTGCCCTTGCCTTATTCACAATCTCAGGAAATAGGCTCAAGCTCATGTCCGGCCACCTGGAAGAAACTGCCCGACAAGCATTCAGCACCGGCTTTACATGTCGAAACAGATAAAGCCCATAAACTACGTCCGCATCCGTTGCCAGCATTTTCACCAGAGCGTCTTCAGGAATTATCATGTCATGCTCAACAATGAACAGACAATCGTAATCGCCGGATAATATTCTCTGCCTTGCATAGCGATACTGATACAGCGTATTTTCGTGATCCTGCTTACTGTTCCCAGTTATCTCGCTCGGATTGTTTGTGCTTATCTCAATTTCAAGTTCGACCCCGTCTGGAATCTTGAGCGTATCAATGCTCGCTTTTGTTTCAGCGCGCAAAGCTAATTCACCGTCGGATATTTTGTAGGTCGGGCAGAATAACAGGATTTTCATCGCTCGTACTCATGCCCTTCCAAGCCAAAGTTCACAAACGGGTTCAGGCTGTACAAATTGCACCCATAAACCTCTTTCAACTTCGCTCTCAGTGCTAACGTCTGAGGCTCAATTACTGTCAGAAATTTGCGGTAGAATTGCGCTCCAGCAATCGACTCGGCGTACCCTGCAATATTTGTTTTTCCGTCCAGCGTTCCGCAATCGTGCCCGACCAGGATAATGTTCGCCGCCCCCATATAAGCCGCAACGTGAATCGCGCTGGTTATGGTCGAGTACGAAACCACGATCTTATCCGTCCCAATCACGCTCAAATCAATTATCTCCAGCGCGTTATCCAGATGCTCGAATACATAATCCGCGCCATCATTTTTCACATATTTCAGCGTTCCGCAATTGTGCGCGCTGGCTATCGTCTTAAATCCAAACTGACGTGAAGCAGAAATTGCCTCGTCCATTAGCCGTGATTCTTTTCGCACAACGTAATCCAAGTTATGGAAGCGCTTCCAGACTTCATTCACTCCAATCGCTATTTTGTTGTCAAAAAACGACTGGTCAATAAAATCGGCAGAGGCACCGGAAGCCACAACATAAATGTCATGCCCCGCATGGATGTTATTCAGTTCCCCAATTGGTTTCACGATGCCTCTACCTCGTCAGTTAGTCAGCCTAAGCCGATGGATGGGTCGCGTACTGGAACGCCTCAGCCTGCAGAACTTCGCATCCAAAGCGATAGGTCGCCAGGATGCCGACCTGCCCATTGCCAGCGTAAAGCTCATTCAAGCGCTTCACCCGCAGCCCGCGATTGGTCACGAAGCCCATGTAGTTGAAGTTGCCAAATAACAAGGACTTTGCGCTTGCGGTAACTCCCGCAGCATTGCTGTTCAGGATGACCGGATAGCCTTCCAGAGTCGGGCCGTCCACAGTACCGGACAGTCGTGCCACACCGCTTGTGAAGGTGAACACGTTGGAACTGGTCAAACCCTTCAGGTAGAACCAGGTTGCCGGGTCCATGACCCATGCGGCCCCGTTGTGATAGGGCGATCCAAGTTTGCCCATCAATTCAGGTATTTCGCCCGCGCCGATAGCGGAAGCGAAATCCAGCGTCAAGCCAGCCGTGCCGCCTACAAACGCGCCTTGTGGCTGGGTCGAACCCGCACCTATCAGGGTGTAATAGTTTTCTGTGTCAGCCAAAGCGCGACCGAGAGCGTTCGTCAGGAACGCCTCTAAATTGGCGTTATCGTCTTCAAGTAACTCTTCTGACACCTTGATCAGTTTATTGAACTTGTAAACCACAACGTCACTCTGCGCAAAGGTTGGCTCTTCTTCAGCCGCCGAAATAGCACCCTCTTCAGCAACGAGGCTGAATTTAGACAGGCTGCCGTTCTCGGTCGGGAAGTTATACTTGTCGCGGTTAGTGGTAACCCGCATCAAGCCGAGCTTGCTGATAATCGATTCCTCATCGCGCTTTGCGATAATGGAACCGTACTCGTCATCAGGAACAAGATAGCCGCCTTCTGTGGTCGTGCCTTCCTGCAACGCGGCTTTCGACGCTTTGCGCAGATCGTTGGACTCGCCAGTCCGTACATAGTGCCAGAAGGATTTTGTGTAATCCTTTTCGCCCAATTCACCAATTACAGCAGGTGCTTTCACAGTTTTCTCTCCTCGCTCGATTCCCGGCTCTGCTTTCAGTTCGTCAATGATTGACTTGCGGATTTCATCAGCCATAGCCTTGATATCCACTTCTTCTTTTACTTCTTCGACGATTTTTTCCTCGTCCATTTTTTCCTCCAAATCAGGTTGAACAGTTTTGATTGTTTCTGCTTCCGCTTCCACCTCAACCGCATCCACCGTCTCTTCGACCTCTGGGACTGCCTCCGCAAGGATTTCAGCTTTCGCCTCGATAACAGCGTAATCATTCGCTGGTTTTCGCCATTCATTCGTGTCAAATAGTGCCAGCTCCCCAACCGGCCACACGTCAATCAAGCCGCCTGCGCTTTTGCGTACCAGGTGACTCACAGCACCGGAAGAAGCGCGCAAGGTTTCAACGCCCGCGTCCAGCAAGCGCTTTGCCAGCGGCTCGCTCTCGTCAAGCATCGGCTCAAACCAATGCCCGCGTGAGTCCTTGCCAGTGTAGATAGCCCGCCCGATCAGAGCCGGTTTTTCCTGTTTCTTGCCCGGCTCTTCAGGATCAAAGCCGTGATAGTAAGTCAGATTGACGTAATCGCCGGATTTCAGCCAAATTTCCGTGCCAGCGTGAAACGCTTCGCCGTCCGCGTCACGCCCTTGCAACTGCCCGCTGTAAGGTACGCCAAGCACGCGCCAGCCCGGGTCAACGTACTCCGAGTCCGCCTTCATGCGCTTTTCAGCATCCACTTCCAGCGGTTCAATAACAGCATTAGGAACTTGTATCTTGATTGCTAATTTATCCGGCATTCTTCACCTCTTGATTCAATGCGTTAGTAATATTCCTGATAATTTCCGGTCGCTTTACATCCAGCGCGCCCTTCTCAGTAACCCATCCGCTCCACTTATGGCGCGTCACCTGACTGTCCCATCCCTGCACCATGTCGGCATAGCTCATGTTATTTTCAACAGTCGAAGTGAAGCCGTCCATGCTGCTGCTCACCGCCCAACTGTTTGCCAACTTTCGCGTGCGCTTGTAAGGTACGCTGATTTCGCCGCTCTTCATCTTCGCGAAGAATGCCCGCCGCACTCTGTCATTCGTCTTGATCAGCGGGTTAGGCGAGTACACCTTGCTCGGATACTTGCGCACAAACCGCTGTAGCAGCACACCCTGCTGGCTTATAACCGCCCTCACGCGGTTGAACTTCGCCAGCGTGTCCAGCTTTGCAACCAGCTCTTCTGCTCCTTCAACTGTAATGGTGAATGCCATTAGGACTGCTCCTTTGGGAATTCCCAGCCAACGCCGCACCTGCATCTTGGGTGCGCGGGCGGGAATTGTCCGTTTGTAATAGGCTTTTCATGCTTAGGCCAACAGATAGGACATTTCCGAACAATCTCATCATTCGCCGTCATCCAGATCGGAATCATGCGCTGCCCCGTCTCGCGCTCCAACTCTTCAACAAAAGCCCGCTCGCCTTCCACAACCGCACGTGTTGTCTCGGTCACGGCTATCATCTCAGCACGAACAGGCGAGTAATAACTCTGCAAACGCTGACTGATCTCGCGGATAGTCAAGCCCTGTTCGTAGCCTTGCCCAATGATTTCGCCGACTTGCCGCGCGTTTGCCAGCATTTCGGCGGTTATGTCCTGCCTATTGCGCCACATTTCACGCAATATACTTTCCGTGTGTGACCGCGCCCAATTGACCGCTTGATGATTGATGTTATCCAAGCTCACGCCGATGCCAACGGTCAGCATGACATTCGTTGCCTGTGTTAGATAAACGTCTAACAGCACCGGCTCAACGTCTTTTTGGATTGACCGCCAGCCGTTCTGCCAGTACTCGTAAGGTACGTTGCTCAAGTTAGGCGGGTCGC
>Ga0209606_1003907_pt1 | contig 14442 bp, 14 predicted proteins | sample AD_UKC057_MetaG_FD_184412 | JGI IMG/M metagenome (GOLD analysis project Ga0209606, IMG submission 184412) | Active sludge microbial communities of municipal wastewater-treating anaerobic digesters from USA - AD_UKC057_MetaG (SPAdes) (version 2) | ecosystem: Engineered > Bioreactor > Anaerobic >...
GGACAAGCGCCCGCTGAGGGTCTGCCAGCATCTCCGCTGTGGGCGTCACCGGTAATCGCTGCGAGAATTGCCCCGACAGTACCAATGATCATTGTAATCCAGGCGGGTTGACGAAAGTTTGACCAACGCCGTGAGAGAAGGTTAAGCACTACGCTAATAGGCAGAAATGCTGCTGGAAAATCTGTCAGGAGCGGATGCATATGACGCACGGTACTCGTTACAGCTTGTAAAAAATCCATGGGAGACTCCTTTTTATCGTTATAACTTCTGTACCAATTTTATCTAGTTTACAATTTGAAAGATATCATACCATGGAGATTTTTGCTAGAAAATCTTTAAGCGCAGGCATGTACCCGTCGAAGCGGGTGCGGCGGATATCGTGACTCGCACCTTCAAGTTGGATGAATTTCAACTTCGCATTGGTTTCGGCTGCTTTTTGTGCTGCTTCGGGCGAGACGATGGACATCTTTGACTTGTCGCCGATGATCAATAAAATGGGCGACTGAATTTTGCGGATGACGTCGAAAGGCGCGGAGAGGTCCATTGGCATGGTGGACATCGATCTCAAGAAGTTGAAGCTCAATCTTCGTTTTGAATCCAGCCAGGGTTGGATTTCATCATCGGGATAGGCAGCCATTCCCTTACGCGCCATAATCAAACCGATAAACCGCGGCATGATTTTAAATAAGCGCATGTACTTTGCCATCATTTTGCCGAGCTCTTTTGGATCCACGACTTGATCCCCGCCACCCAATTGCTCGCCTGGCATTACAATAGGCGGATCTTCAAGAAACACGCCACGTACCAGTTGTGGATATTCCGCTGCCAGGTGCATGGCCGTTTCTGCGCCCATTGAGTGACCACCCACCACAGGGCGATCCAGTTTCAGGGCTTTGATCAACCCTGCCAAGTCTGCCACACGCTGACATGTGGAATAGTCTCCCTTGCCAGACGCCGACTTTCCGTGACCGCGCGCGTCTGGTAGGAGGACATCGTAATCCCGCTCCATTTCCTTTACCACATGCGTCCAGCACAAACCGTCATCGCCCGCGCCGTGGTTGATGACCACCTGCGGTTTGTTGCCGCCCGTGCGGTAGTAGTGAAGGCGCAACCCATTTGCGTTTACATAACCGTCCGACCATTTTGCCATAGCATTCTCCATTACTTTATTTTATCACCAGCGACTTGATCAAAGCGCCGAAGCCATACAAGCCTTTGCCATTGATTAACAGCAACAGCGCTTCGAGTGTGGGGCGTTTGATCGCACCATTGGTCATCATTTGTATCGCGCGCAATGGCATTTCATTAAGCATGTTCTCGGCCATCGCCAGCAGGGGGTTATCCGGATCATCCCCGCCGACCATCTTTTTGACCTGCCCGTTCATCAATGTAAGCAATTGGCGCGCCAGCCATGAATCCTTCATATCGCCGAAGGGGGTGTTAAGGGTGTAACTGCCTTTTTGTGGCGTCACGTTTTCGGGCAATGATTTCCCATAAAGGGCGGCGAATGCGTCGCGAGAGATGGGGGCAGGAGTCACGGAAAAATACGAGGCGAGGGCGGCTTTATCAGTGCAGACAGACGCCTGCTGGTCAGAATCCAGCCAAAGGGTCGTAGTGAGGCGGATATCCTGCGAGGATGCGCCCACCATAATCTCAAAATCGCCCGCTTCTAAAACCCATTCCTTTTTACCAACATCATAAAAAGAAAAGTCGCGGCGGTCGAGTTCGATAGTCACTTCTTTTTCTTCATTCGGATTCAAATGGACTTTGACAAAACCCTTGAGTTCCTTGACTGGACGGAAGTGACTGGATTCGACATCACGAACATACACCTGCGCCGCTTCTTTCCCGGTTCTGTTTCCTGCGTTCTTTATTTTAAATATTATCTTCGCCGAATCTTTTTGTGCCTGCGCGCGCAGGTCACGATATTCAAAAGTTGTATAGCTCAAGCCGTGTCCAAAGGGGAATAAAACGGGCACATGGGCGGTGTCGTAATAGCGATAGCCAACATATATACTCTCGCGGTATTCCACAATGGCGGGGCCGCCAGGGTAGTAGGGATACGAGGGGTTATCCTCGAGTTTGATGGGGAAGGTCTCGCCAATTTTCCCGCTGGGGTTGGCACGCCCCAACAAGATATCAGCTTGCGCGCTTGCGCCCGCCTGACCAGCAAGATAGCCTTCCAGGACAGCAGGAACTTTATTGAGCCAGGGCATTTCCAGTGGATTACCGTTGCTGAGCAGAACGATGACATGCTGGTGTAGATCGGTGACTTTCTCAATGAGTGCGGCTTGAGAGTCAGGTAATTTCATATTTGGTTGGTCGCCCCCTTCAGCAACCGATACACCAACCATAACGATTACATAATCAGCCTGGGCGGCAACCTCTAACGCTTCGTTGAGCAATGTATCATCCACAGTGGCAGTATCTTTTTCGGGGAAGCCTGGCGCGTACAGGACATGGGTTTCGCCTATGCGCTGGATCATTTCATGATACAGGTTATCGACCCGCGTGGGGTTGGTCAGTGAACTGCCTGTACCCTGAAAACGTGGCTTTTGGGCAAAGTGACCGAGCAGCGCAATTTTGGCGGTTTCGGGAATAGGCAAGATCTGGTTTTCGTTTTTAAGTAGGACCGTACCCTCTTCGGCAATACGGCGGGCCAGGTCATGATGAGCTTGCTTATCATAAATATAATCATCTTTTGCGAGTGTCTCTTGCGCTTTGAAGATAAGCGCTAGCAAGCGTTCCACGGCGCGGTCGAGGGCGGCTTCGGGAAGGTTTCCCGCTTTGACCGCTGCAAGGATGCCACGCTGATTGTCAATAGCTGGGCCAGGCATTTCGAGGTCAATTTGCGCTTTCAGCCCGGCAACACGGTCATTGACCGAACCCCAATCGGAGAGAACTACGCCTTGATACCCCCATTCTTTTTTCAAGATTTCGCTAATGAGGTACGGATTTTCCGAACAATAAGTTCCATTGACGAGTGTGTACGCGTTCATCACCGTCCACGGTTGGGTGTCTTTAACAACCTTTTCAAAAGCAGAGAGGTAAATTTCACGGAGCGCACGTTCATCCACAATGGCGTTGATAGTCATGCGGCGATATTCCTGACTACCTACCGCAAAATGCTTTAAGGACGTGCCAATCCCCTGACTCTCGATGCCCATAATGAGTTGCCCGGCCATTTCACTTGTGAAATAAGGGTCTTCGGAGTAGTAATCGTAGTTACGCCCGCCAAGCGGGGAACGCTTGATGTTTATTCCGGGTCCGAGAAGGATGCTGACCTTTTCCTGGCGGCATTCTTCACCTAAGGCTGCTCCCATCTCGTGGATGAGTTCGCGATTCCAAGTTGCTGCCTGGATGACGGCGGGTGGGAAACAGGTGGCAGGAAGGCTGTTGCTCATCCCGGCGAAGTCGGTGGCTTCGCTTGACTGTTTCTGAACACCATGTGGTCCGTTTGTCATCATGATGGAAAGGATACCCAACCGCTCGTTGGCTTTGGTCTGCCACATATTTAACCCAGCAACAAGAGCCGCTTTTTCTTCAAGCGTTAGTTGTGAGAGGATAGTTTTGTAGTTTGGCATCAAAATTCCTTAATTTATAACTGTGTATGGTGGTTTAATTTTCATTATCTACAGTTGGTTGCCTATTTTACAAATTTATTTTTCAAGAACCAGAACCAAAGTAAGGTCTGCCCTGCGCCGAAGAGAGTATCAGAAGCGAAATGTGCACCCATTACGATGCGGCTGATCGCGCCAGTGAAGCCCCACAGTAAGAGGGCTGCCAGAACGATATTGCGGGCTTTGCTTCCTTTTTTAAGGAAGAGAATATACCCTATCACCATAAACATAAGCGAGGTGTGCCCTGAAATAAACGAATAATGCCCGTTGTAACCCTGCGGTAGGTACCATGGCGTGAATAAAGCAGGATTGCCAGACTCTAGAATGTCGCGATAAGTCCAACGGCCCCAGGGAATTTTAACCGCCCAGACAGTGATAAAACCTGCTAAGAACATCAGCGCTAGCCCTACTTTTGCGGCGTTTTTATACTGGGCAATAGTTTCCACAGGAAAGCATCGCAGGAGGACTTGCATCAAAATCAAGGTGACAATGGCGCTACCCAAAATCAAAACGATACTTAAATCTGCGCCAGTTTGCGCGCCAAATAAATCGCCGAAAAGACTCAATCCAGCGAAAGCTGTCAGGAGCGTAAGCCCAATGATGCCCAGGATGCTTTTGGCGTTTTTTTCCGTACGATAGGTACGCAACAGGATACTTCCAGAAATAAAGCCGAGCAACGAACCGGGAATTTGTCCGTAACCTTCGAGAAAATGCGCCCAACCCGATTCGGGATTATAGAGCGCTTGCGAGATTTGCCAGTCGGTGAATGCGAAAATCACTGCTAGTAGGAGGAATACAGCAACCGAGATCCAGAGCTTTTTGTTTTTCATGCACTTTCTCCTTTGGGGTTTGTGTAAGTATTACAAAAACAGCCAGCGCAATTCGTTTGCTCTGGCTGTTCGATTGTTATGCATTATTTGAAATGAAATTCTTCGGGCAGAAGTTTGAAAGCTTCTTCTCGGCCAATTTCGCCGTTATTGGCTTGCGCCATCACCTGTACGTGATTGTCGCGCAATTTGAACATTCTCAGCAGCGGCAAAGAAAGAAGCGCACCAAAAATGGGGAAGAGGGAATACAAAAACCAGATCCCGTTCAATGTTTGCGGTGATTGTACTGCGCCTGCGCCTTCTACGAACCCGAAGTAAGCCAATCCCGCCATCGCGATGGCCGCTGAAAGTCCATTCATTAACTTGGTAGCAAAAGTCTGCAATGAGAAGGTAATCCCTTCGGCGCGTTCTCCGGTTTTGAAGGTGCCATATTCGACGCAATCGGGCGTAAACATGAACATCAGAATTCCGGCCAGGGCTGTACCAATGCTGCGAAGCAATAAAAGAACCAGCAGGAGATTGTAATTGCCGTAGCCAACAAAATAAACAATTACACTGAATACAATAAACCAGATGATAGAGAAAACATACAGGTTAAATTTGCCAAAACGCTTGGCAAGTGCAGGCGTAAACCCAGCCAGCACTACCATTGGGAGGATGGTAATTCCAAGGAGCGTTGTCGCAGCTTCAGCGCTGCCGAGATTATTGACCGCAAAAAATGGGGTGATGGTCATGGCAGAATTGGTCAAAAAGTAAACGACCATCGAGGCATAAAAAATCAATAGATATTTGTTCCCTTTGAGATATTTCCAAATTGCAGCAAGCGATGGCGCATCCTCTTTGCGGCTTACAATACGTTCCTTCGCCAATCCTGTCACTGGGAACATGGTCGCCACCCCAAGAATTGCCAGTCCAATTGCGGTGGGAAGCCAGCCAAACTTGGGATAAAGCATGGGCACACCAAGTGCGATGACCAGTGCGCCCAACATGCCGCCCAAACGACCAATCGAAATCAGAACGGTGCGTTCCTGGATATTTTCAGTCATCGCTGTGGTCAAAGCAAAGACAGGAGCGTCACATAAGGTATAGGTCAAGTCCCACAGCATGTATGCAATCGCCGCCCATACGATTTTTGCTCCCAAGGATAACGAGGGGGGCATGGCGAAAATTATGATGGTTGTAATAGCGATCGGGATTACAGAGCCGCGTACCCAGGGCAGGAACTTCCCACTCTTAGGCTTGGAACGGTCAATAATGACGCCAAAAATTGGATCATTGACCGCATCCCAGACCTTCGCGATGAGAAAGATCGTCGCTACCGCTGCGGCGGTTATTCCTTTGTCTGTCAAGAAGATTTGCAGAAAGTTTAAAATCAAAATGTAAAAAACATTCTGGCCAAAGAAATAAAAACCATAGGCGGTACGTTCTGCTTTTGAAGTTTGGAAAGCTACTGTTGAGTTACCTGACTGTTCTGCCATTTGTTCCTCCGGGGGTTATAAAAGATACTGAACCGATAGAACCATATATTATTTTATCAAAATTACCTAACTAGCGCAAGGTAAATAAAAATGAATTATAATTAAATTATGGACAAAAAAAATACACCCAAGAAAAAAAGAGAAAGGCGAGACCGTTCCGAGGAAATCCTGGCAACTGCCACTCGCCTTTTTAGCGAGCATGGATATCAGGGAACGACCTTCTCGCTACTTGCCGAAGCAGTTCAACTGACCGAACCAGGAGTTTTACATTACTTTCCCAGTAAAACCCATTTGTTAAAAAGCGTGCTTGAATATAACGAACAAAAGAATGCCATTCGATATTATTCAATGCTTCAGGCAAAGAAGAAAAATATCCCGGATTTATTTAGCCTGCTGGAAGACATGGTTGCAGAAAACGAGAAAGTCCCTGGACTGATTCAACTTTTCACTGTTTTGGTAAGTGAAAGTATCCGGAGCGATCATCCCGCGCACGATTATTTTATCGGGCGTTACCGTCGCGTCAGGGAAGCGTATGTTAATCAATTTTTTGGGGAAATCCGAGATAAAATCCCCCCAGATTTGGATTTGAACGAACTTACCACAATAATCCTGGCAGTCATGGATGGGCTGCAAATTCAATGGCTGCTCGACCCCGAAAAGGTAAATATGACGCGCGCTTATCAACTCTTTTCAAGGATTGTCGTTGATTTTCTAACGTAATAACCGGGGAACTACTTCCAGAGAAAACGCTGGTAGATTCCTCCGAATACTCCTGAAAAGCTCATTCTCTAATTGTTTTTTATTACATATGGACCTACATCTGGTCTCTTCCTTGTTCGGGAAAGGGGATACTGCACAGCCGCGGAATATGATCACCATGTTGACGGCTTATTCTTACGTGACCCTTCCCAAAATTCTCTGCTCTTAACAACCGCCGAACTAGTGAAGGAGAATAAGTGACCTATGACGAACGGTGAATTGAAGGTTGGATCGCCAGCGCCTGATTTCAGGTTGTCCTCCAGTGAAGGTGGCTAAATCGAGCTCATTGACTACCGCGGTTGCTTATGCATCTTCTTGTTTTTCGTCCGCGAGTTTAATTGAATGCAATGCCGCGCACATGCCGCCTAGTTGGGGCGTATTTCACAGGAACGCGGGATGCAGACGCTGAAGTGCTCGTTGTCCTGGAAAACTCCCTGGAGCGTGCAGCATGATATTTTTTATCGCTTAAGGCACGCTAATTTAATTTGTTTTATTGCTTTCTTTGGATACTTTACCTCAATTCCCATTGACTATCGCAGACTCACGCTTGCAAGGAATGCTGATTATCGTAAATCAAAATTAGATACAAATGTTCAATAACACCTTAGTCGATAAGCACGCCTAGAAAGAATGGGATTTTGGTCAAAAGAAATTGCCATCACCGTGGTTGACTTTCTTGGCGCTACGAGTAAGGAGACGAGCGAATTATTCACAGAATTAATGTGTTAAGTATCTTCAATATAATAAATCAACAACTGAGTGGATATACAATTTTTCCAACAAGAGTCCCTACTATAACAATTGCTAAGTGATAAAACGGGGAGAGGGGTTGGCGATTCGTTATTCTATAATTTCTTTAACCCTGCGGCGAGGAAATTGTACTCGTGATTGTAAGATTTCTGACTTTGCCATTTTCTGCGAAAACAATTTATGAATTAAAACTGTGGAAGCCTCCAGCTAGATTTAGCAACCGTCGCGGACAGATATTGGCAAATTCCAATTCATGGTAAATTTCCATATCATGCTTATCCTTGATGGGATTTAAGCTCTTCCTCATTTTGCAGCAAATTTGCATTGACTAATGGAAGGATCAGTTCCATGAATGTAGATAGCGGCATTCTTTCCTTTGCGTGATTCCAGTATTGCGCGAGTCCATAGATCATCCAACTCGCAGCTGTTGCTGCGATCTCAGCAGGAATATTTGATTCGGTTTGATTAAGCCAGGCCATGAACAGATCTTTTATTTGTTCCTTTACCTGAGCTTCCATAAGCGGTTCAAACTGACCACGCGGCGATTTACATTGACCGCTTGCTTCACGAATGAATTCGCATACCACTTGAATTAAGGCGCGCAAATTGTCTTCGCTATAGTGGCAGGCATTCAGTGTGCGTTTTTCGATTTCCGCCCTGAATTCCTGGCGGATTTTGAATTCGAATAGGGCATATTTATCCGAAAAATGAGCATAAAACGTGGCCCGATTAATTCCAGCTCGTTCGGTAATGTCCTGGACTGAAATGGATTGGAAATCCTTTTCATGAAGAAGATCCGAGAAAGCACCTTCCAAAAGTAGTCGAGTGCGTTTGATTCTGGGATCGATTTTATCCTCAATTACTAGACTTGACGACATATTAACTCCTTCGTCGTTTATCCAACAAATTTCGTATTTTGGTGATTGACAAAAATTAACAATACTTGTTTAATAAACAACATATGTTGTATTAACAACTAATGTAGTTTACTATAAACTTAACGGAGTGTCAATATGGAAGATATTTTACAAATCACTTTAGAATTACTGGCCGCCACGTTCAGCTTTGTTGTAGCCCTGTTTCTCATGAAAGCGACCAATCGGTCACAACGATGGGAAGATGTTCGCCTCGTGTCCGTGCCAGCCCACTCCCAGCTTCAAAAATTTACTGTAACAGACTTAAGGAGCTTATCGGATGACATCTCAAATTGAAAATAACACCGTCGCCCCAAATGAACAGTATTCGCGGTTGGCTAATGACACCCAAATCATGCGCACCGCTCAATCCCTAGAGGCTCACGGCATCCATGCTATCATCGCTGCGAATGGCGAGGAAACTCGAACGAAACTGCTGGAACTATTACCGGAGGGGGCGGAAGTTTTTCTTGGTAGTTCCGACACAGTGAAAGAACTCGGATTGAAAGAAATAGTTGACAACTCGGAGCGCTTCAATTCAGTCCGCGTTCGACTGGCCAAAATGGACAGCAGCACTCAGAACCGTGAGATGATCAAAATGGGTGCAGTGCCAGAATACATCATCGGAAGCGTTCAAGCTGTGACCGAAGACGGGAGCGTGGTTATCGCTTCCAACACAGGCAGCCAACTGGCACCTTATGCAGCATCTGCAGCTCATGTCATCTGGGTGGTCGGTTCGCAAAAGATTGTTCGAACACTTGAGGAGGGTTTTGAACGTGTGTACCAGTATGCACTCCCGCTGGAAGATGCCCGACTGATGAAAGAATATGGGATGCACAGTAGCGTTAACAAAATGCTAATTATCCATAAGGAAGTCATCCCCGGGCGGACCACCATAATCCTGGTGAAGGAGAAACTGGGTTTCTGAAATGAAATATGCAGCCATCCATCACCAGGATGAAACAAAGGCTCAAATACTTTCAAGCTCTCGTGACGACCGCAATTGCCCCTGTATGCAAATTTGTCCTGAATGACTGCTATGCCATAGTCGGTACCCAACCTTATGAGATGTTTGAAAAGGCTTTAAAACGACTGATTGAACGAAAACTGAAAGTAGGAGACAAAAATGAATTCTAACAACCCAACTTCATTCCCCGAACGCAAACGCGCCAGGCCGGCAACCAGTCAGGGTATGCCACACGCTCAAATCGGCATCCGACCCATAACGGCGATTAACGATGAACTGTTCCGGCGATCTTTCTCTTTGCCTATGGTTCAGAACCGTCCCACGGTCATCTCAGTCCCGGGAGCGCGCGCGTTATGGTTGGATGAGGGTTTACCTCTGGCTCACCCTGAAGTTATCGCGCGTGGGCGCGAGTTTGCCCACATCCATCCCGATGGCAGCCTGCATCTTTCGCTGCCACCAGAACGCGCTCGTGAAGCTGTAGAAAAAGGCTGGGCTGAACCCCATCCGATCGCCAATTATATCGGCATCGATGGGATGGTCATGCTTTATACCCCATTAGATCAAGAAGAGCTGGAGGTAGTTTTTCAGTTGATCGTTGAATCATATACCTTTGTTACCGGTAATTCTTTTCAGCCGGAAAATGCTCTCCAACAAGTTCGAAGGAGTAATCCATGATTGTTCCTCAGCCGATTGCTATCGCTTCTCATCGGATCCACCCGAATACCCGGCCTGGCTATGTCCATCTCAAGGTGGCCGATATCGAACGTCAGCTCGCTTTTTATCAAAATGTGCTGGGTTTGAGGTTGAACTGGCGGAACAACAAAAGCACCGGGTTGGGCGTGGCAGGAGAAGATATCGTCCGGATGACCGAGATTCCCAACGGCCGGCGATATCGCGGTGTGACCGGCATCTACCACTTCGCTATCCTTTTCCCCAACCGCCGCGAGCTGGCCCGAGTGGTTGCCCGCCTTTTCACCCTGCGCTGGCCCAACTACCCAACGGATCATGTAATGACCAAAACCACTTACCTGGATGATCCGGAAGGGAACAACATCGAGTTATATTGCGAGTCGCCAGAGGATGGGATTTCTGAAGTTGTCAATGGAGAGTTCATTGCCCGCCATTCAGACGGCACGCCCAGTGATGGGCGCGAGCCGCTTGACCTCGATGCGTTGTTCTCCAATCTTAACAAAGATGATCCCCTGGATGTGCCTGTACCGATAGAAACACGCATGGGACATTTCCACCTCTATGTAGCAAACCTGAATGCAACCCGGCATTTCTATCATGAATTGCTCGGATTCGACGATATGGGCATTGCGCGAACCTTCCGGATGGGCATGGTATCTGCCGGGGGGTATCATCATCACATTGGATTTAATACGTGGCAAGGGGAGGGTGCTCCGGCGCCGCTCTCTGATGGTTTGGGATTGAAATATTTCACTTTCAACTTGCCGGATGCTGAGGAACTCAACCGCATGGATGAGATGCTTCGGGAAGCGGGGGTGGAATATGAGCACCATACTGACGGCTTATTCTTACGTGACCCTTCCCAAAATTCTCTGCTCTTAACAACCACCGAACTGGTGAAGGAGAATAAGTGACCCATGACGAACGGTGAATTGAAGGTTGGATCGCTAGCGCCTGATTTCAGGCTGTCCTCCAGTGGAGGTGGCAAAATCGAACTCGCCGATTACCGCGGTCGATCGCGCGTGGTATTGTTCTTCGTCCGCGAGTTTAATTGAATGCAATGCCGAACACATGTCGCCCAGTTGGGGCGTATGCGGCAGGGATTCGGGAATGCAGGCGCTGAAGTGCTCATTGTCCTGGGAGACTCCCTGGAGCGTGCAGCCAAATATGCTGAGCAACTCAAAGCACCCTTCCCCGTTCTGGCCGATCCCGAGCGCACGGTTTATCGTGCCTATGACCTGGACCGGGTAGCCTTCGTCATCCAGCGCACCGCCTCGGTGATTGTGGATCGAGAAGGCAGAATCCGTTATATCAAACGCGCCACCAATCCAATGGAATGGCTGCGGGAGAGTCGCGAATTGCTAGCGTTTGTGGAAGGTTTAGAAAGAGAAATCTGATCCCACAAATTCAAACCTCGAAACCTGTTATGAATGCGGTTATCTTCGAGGAGCGGAGATTTACGATCCATCTATTGCTAATCACAGGTAAATTAGAATGAACAATATAGAAAGCCGCATGAACTTATCCATTTACCATCTGATCCAGTTTCCCAGGACCTACTTTCCCGGGAATGGGCTAACCCGATACCCCGCTATCCTGGCCCTGCATGGGCATGGCGGCAGCGAACGCGACCTGATTGGGCTGGCGCCTGATTTGCCTGAAAACCTGCTATGGGTCAGCGGGCGGGGACCGGTGGTTTTTGCTCCCGGTGCTTACGACTGGTATCCCGTCACGCAGTTCGGCCGCCCCGACCCCAATTTGCTTGAGCAAGCGTTGGGAAAAATAGATCAATTCATCGGTGAACTTTTAGAAAATTACCCCATTGACCCTAAGAAAGTCTTTTTGATGGGCTTCAGTCAGGGCAGCATGATTTCAATGTCATTTTTGCTAACCCGTCCAGATCGAATAGCTGGCGTCGTTGCCCAGTCTGGTTACGTGCCCATGCAGTCTAATCTAGCGATTAACCTGGCGGGGATCAAAGGTAAGCCGGTTGTGATGACCCACGGTTTCGAGGACGCGAGCATGCCGCTGGATTGGTCGCAACAGTCCCGTGATTACCTGTTGAATCATGGCCTGGATGTGGAATATCACAACTTCCACATGGGCCACACTATCATCGCAGAATCTCTGGCTGCGGTGCGTAAATGGTTGGAAAAGCAACTTGCGAATGAATAGAAAGCCGGATTAATCTATCCCCGGGCGCTGCCTTGTGCTCCGGAAAAGCGAAGCGGCGCATGATCTTGTTCCTGGGCGGCAAAAGTACCTCTTTGGAGGATTCTTTCTCCGCAGTCGCAGTGGTTCAGAATGACAGTCCATTTGCCCTGCAGCGGCAACTTGAGTCAATTAAATTGCGCGCCTACTTGATGGCAGGTAATCGGTTATTTCACTTTTTTATTTTCGCCAAAATGCACTTTTCAGCGATTTCTACGGCACCATCCCAGCCGGTTGATGAGGTATTCACACACAAATCGTAATATCGTGCATCGACCCAGTTTTTTTGCGTAAATTTTTTATTGTAAGCATCCCGCTCTTGGTCATTTGTCTTAATAAGTTTTCGAGCATCCTGTTCTGTCAATTCATAGAGCGTACACAAACGCTTTACTCGATCTGAGTGATTTGCGGTCAGGAGAATTGAAACATGATTGGGGTGATTCTTAAGAATATCCCAACCGCAGCGGCCTAAAAATATTGCTGAGCTTTTTGAGGCTATTTTTTGAATGGTTTCGCATTCTGTCTTAAATAATTCAGAATCAGATGGAGCGAGTTGGGGAAATTCAGCAATAATTATAGGGCTCAATCCAATCATCGAGCGATTAAAATTATCCCAAAAAGTGGTTAATCGCTCCTCCCTCCTTTCCACTTCACTTTCCAAAATATTCAGTTGTTGAGCTACACTTTGAATTATCTCTCGATCTAAGAACGGGATTCCTAATCTGTCGGCTAATTTTTCTCCGACATATGCCCCGCCACTACCGATTAGATGACTAATAGTAATCGCCAAATCTTCATTTTCCATATGAACCTCACATTACATAATCTGACCTCATCCTGCACACAATGAACGGATAGTAAGTCAATATTCAATACTTTCGTCAATTAACTATCATAATTTCATATAACATAAAACGCAAATTAATCGCCGTATTTATTTCGAGATTTGAGAGGTGATTTTAATTTTTCATTTATTGTTTATTCGCAGATATTATTTCAAGTTTTTATGGTCGGTTTGATGACACGACTCGTTGATCAACCTCTCATTATCGATTTTCCTCAATGATCTGGCACTGCTAATAGAAAAAATGAGGAACATTGAATACAAAATAAGCGCAACAACCACAACGGCAATGTCTAAGAAAGTTAGAGGAGTTATATTCCCAATATAAAATTTAGCTTTAGGATCTTTCATGAAATAGATCACAATATTTAGAATTATTGCCAAAGCGCGAATTTCAGTTGGCCCTAATTCACCAAAGGATATTTGAAAAACATTATTGGTATATGTGGATAGATAAGTATAAATTGAAAGTAGCAGATATCCAATCAATGCAATCAAAGCCAATTCCATACTTAAATAGGGTGAGAACCCTAATCCCAAAAAAATCAATAAAATACTGATGGCGTCAATTATATGGTCGATAAAGAACCCATATAAAGGTCGCTCAATCTTACGTTTGCGTGCCAGGGTTCCATCCAGGCTATCTCCAAACCAGTTCAGCAAAAACCCGAAACTCGCGAGCCAAAGAAAATTTATATTTATATTCGTTGCACAATAGGATATAAAAATTAGAAAGGATGCAAACAATCCCAGACCAGTCAAATGGTCAGGGGTGACCCAGGCAGGTAAATGTTCCGCAAGCCAATTTAGTGCGGGGCGTTCCAAAGGTCCAAGGATTGTGTTGTTAATGCGGATGTGATTCTTCTTTTCCATTTTTTCTCCGATTTAGTAAGGATCAAGAATCTTAAAGCGTAAAAGAAATTTAGAAGGCAGATTCCTTTTGTTTATGTAGAAGTGCACGAAATGCGGCCATTCCCAAAAAAAATGGAACCCAAAAAGTGATCGCTCGAAATGCAAGAGTGAGAATGGCGGCAGATTCGAGTTCAACTCCCAAAGAATTTAGCGCCAGGGTCATCATGCCTTCCATGACCCCAATCCCAGAGGGGGTAGGTGAGATAATCGTAAATAGGTAACCCAAAGTAAAGCCACTTACTACAACTCCCAGATCAAATTTGAGTCCAAATGCAAGAAAAAGTAAGGAAAGTATAGAGATCAGAATTACTTTATTCACAAACGCAAGACCGAGTGGCAGAAACAACAGCCGAATATTATTATGGATCGTTTGGGCTCCAATATGAATTTCTTCTGAGAAATGGATGATCTGTTCATCGCTTATACTGATCTTTTTGAAAAAAATACGAATAATCCGGTTAAGCATCTGA
>Ga0209606_1003908_pt1 | contig 14429 bp, 23 predicted proteins | sample AD_UKC057_MetaG_FD_184412 | JGI IMG/M metagenome (GOLD analysis project Ga0209606, IMG submission 184412) | Active sludge microbial communities of municipal wastewater-treating anaerobic digesters from USA - AD_UKC057_MetaG (SPAdes) (version 2) | ecosystem: Engineered > Bioreactor > Anaerobic >...
ATTCAGGTTCTTTTTCAATAAGAATATAGTTTCTATTTGTATTTTTACAAGCTACTCCTGTTGTTCCAGAACCAGCACAATTATCTAAAACTAAATCTCCTTCATTGGTGTAGGTCTTAATTAGATATTCAAATAGTGCTACTGGTTTTTGTGTTGGGTGTTTTTTATCTCGTTGGTCAGCATTGCTTATTTCAAGTATAGATTTAGGATATTTTTTATTATATATCCGAGTGTCACCGTAATTCTCTATTCCATTTGCTTCACCTTTAGAATAAGTTTTACCAGTTCGTTCTTTCTGTTCGGTCATTATAGGATGATACAAGTGTGGTTTAATACTAAAGACGCATACATCCTCGTGAACTTTATATGGTTGAGATTTTAGGTTCATTATATTACCGCCCTTTTTTTTATCCCACACCCAACAGTATTTAAAATCTTTTATGTTACTCATTACTAAAGCACTTGTAAAAGGTTGACTTGCTGTTAAAACGATAGCTCCATTATCTTTAATAATCCTTTTATACTGTTCCCATAGCGGTTCAAAAGGTATAACTACATCCCACTTACAAGCAGTTGTTCCATAAGGTAAATCACAAAGTATCATATCAATACTCTTGTCTGGTATATCTTTCATTACTTCCAAACAATCGCCACATATTACCTTATTTAACATTTCTTCTTTATTCATAGTTCTTTATTTAATTATTTTTTTTCAAATTTACCGCAATAAATACAAGTTCTTTCCCACTCATCACAATCAACAAACTTGTGATTTCCCTTTTTACAATCTTCAAGATGTTTTTGAAGTTCTTGTTCTTCTTGTTCTTTGTTCATATTATTTTATTTTACTGGTGCGTCCACCACTATTCCGTGATGGTCACACATTTCTTTCTCAAGCGAGGTTATGTAAAACCCTCCTTGATTTTCTGGAGAGTATTTTTCATATCTCCCAGCATTAGATTGGAGCTTGTAACACTCTACAACCTCCAAATTATCTAATGCTTTATCAATCATTACTAAAAAAACAGCAAGTAGCATTGTCAGTGATATTGCTGATATTGCTATTGCTATTATTTCTTTTTCTATTGTTTTATTTTTTTTCATTTTTTTATCTTTTATCTTAACTAACTAATCTCTTAATTATTTATTAGTGTGTTTGAATATAACTATCTTTTTCGTATTCTTTAAAGGTTTTAATCAATCCAACTTCTTTATTTCTAAGGTGTTGAGCAACTTCCAGAATATAATCGTCAATGTTTTTCATATAATTCTCTTCGCACCAATCTATGAATTTTTTTGATGATTGCATATTATTTTTTATTCTTAATTATCTATGAGTTTCAAAATATCCAATTACTAGATTCTCTAACTCTGTTTCTAAATCGTGACCTTTTTTTAATGCCAACTCTATATTTTTTAGAGTTGGTGTTACCCCAAATCTTTCTAATAAATCTTTTACTTCCTTAATTGTCATTTTATTCTCTACTTTCTTACCTGTTATTTTCTCGTATTCTTTAACTATCCTCTCGTGTCCTTCCATCGCTTCCTCTAATGTAGAGTATCTTTCGCAAAACTCATTTTCGCAATCTCCAAATTCTGGGAATACCATTGTTTCAAAAATCAATACTTTTCCATCACAGATACTATAATCTAATCCTAACCAAACTGTTGAGATAAACTTACCATTTTTAAGTTTTTTCTGCTTAACGGCTACATAATCCTTGTCTACAATCAATGAAGTAAATTCACTCCTTGTAATTTTTTCTCCTTGTTTATTGTAAAACATAATTTTTATTTTTTATCAACTTAACTAATTAAGCCCTAAGAAGCCCATCTTTTTTGAGCTTCTAAGAGGTATTATGACTAATTATTCTTCTCAAGATTTTCAATCTCAAGGAAATAAATTCCTCTTACTTTATCCTCATAATCCCATAATTTTATGAGGCTTTCTTTCGTGAAGACTTCTTTTAAGTATCCGTCATTAGACTCTGTATTGTACTTGAACACAACGGACAAGTGGAGCCTGTCATCTCCTATATTAGAGTTAATAAACTTTATTAACTCTTTTTTGTTCTTTATTTTTGTTATCATAATTTTTTTATTTTATTAACTTAACTAATTATTATTATCTTATTTTGCCGACCTTATTATCTTAATTATATTATATGATGCTTACTTTTTTTTGTCAAATAAGTTTTCCACCTTACACAAGTCTATACCTGTTAATATAATAATAAACTGCCTGAGGGCTAATCTTTAATTCTAAAGCAATCTGTAATACTGTCTTTCCTTCGTCCCTCATTTTTTTTACTATAAAGACTTTGCTTTCTTTTTGTGGTTTTGGTGTTTTATTGTTCTTCATATTTCTATTATACTCTTATTCATTTTTTTTTGTCAAATGTTTTTAATACCTCCCTCCATTACAGCCACATTGCTCATCTCTTGGATGCCATCTTTTACAATATTCGCACTGCCATTGCCCTTGTTTTTTTCTTCTTAGGTCCTCAATCTTTTGGGCCGAGTATATTCCAGAGATTGAATTAACTGAGATTGTTTCGCCATCAACTTCTATTAGTTTGTTTTCTTTGGCTGTTAAAATTAATTGAGATATTTTTTCTGCTTGAATATCATCAATCCATATTTCAATTCCTTCTCTTGTTAAAAGACATTTTGTTTTGTTTGTTATTTCCTGATTCATATTTTTATAATCTTACTTCCTTTAATTTCTCTATTTCTATGATTTATTATTAACGCCATTTTATCTCTTAATTGAGTTGGTGTTGTGATTGTCGGAAAGTATTGCTCTCCTTGATGCTCTTTGATGTATAAAATCATCGTCTCCAATTTATCTAATGGATAATGATTGACTAAAAACTCAGCATCTGCTCTGAGTGTTTTGTTCTGGAACTTTATGTTAGGATTTAGGTTTTCATAGAATAATTTTAGAAGTTCCTGAACATCATTGCGAGGTTTATCCTCGCTATTATTGTTTATATTATTATTATTATTATTATTATTTATATTATTATTATTATAATATTTTATTATATTATTATCTTTAACTTTTCTTAAACCCCCCTTTAATTTTTCTTTAACCCCCACTTTAACTTTTCTTAATACCCCTTTTAATTTTATTTTTCTCTTATAATTCTTTTCAATTTCACTTTCTATTAGTCCTATTTCAACCAACTCTTTAATAATTAAGGATACTCTTGTACTTGTTATTCCAAGTAATTCTCCCAAGTAATCATTACTCGCCCAGCAATAACCTTTTTCATTACATAAAGAACCGATAATCCCATACAGTATTTTCGTAGTGCTTGATATTTCTTTATTAAGCATTACCTCTGTTGGAATTACTGACCAAGTGCTGAATTTTTTTTCCATATTTTTAATCTGAGTTATTATGATTATGTTCTTATTATATGTTTCTTATTACTTTTTGTCAAATAAAATATACTATGACACTATTATAGAGTATCTTTCCTTTTTGTCAAATAAAAGCAGGATAGAATTATTCTATCCTGTTTTTTTGTTCGGCTTGTTAGCCATTTTGGGCTGTTCTATGCCAAGTTCTTTACAGAAATCAGAAAGCTTCTTTTGCTTTCCGTCCCACCAGATAAAGGTGGTCTGTTCACTTTCTTCTTTTGCCACTCTTATCATCTCCTCTAATCGCGTCTGCTAATGTCTCAATGTAGATTTCTGGGAATAGTTGAAGTATCCCATTTTCCTTTTCTCTTATCTTTTCGTGAATCATCCTATGACAATCAAGGCATAAGTAAATCACTTTGTTGTTCTCTTCTCCATATCCCCATACCGTACGAGGAAACTTATGATGTCTGTTACACCATTTAACTTCCTTACAGATAGGGCAAAATGCCTTCTTCATTTTAATCACCTCCGATGATTAGCTTGCTTTCTGCTTTCTATACCTTGTCAATGAACCAATAAAAAGAACCATAAAAAAAACAAGGCAACCTAAAAAGCGATTACCTTGTTTTTGCTATGAGTTTCTTTTATCATTGAATATAATTATATCAACTCAATTATTTTTGTCAAATGATGTAATAATTCTTGACTTTTTGCGTCTAATATAGTGAAGTAGTGAAACTAAAAACTATTTTTGTGCCAACTTATGTCCCGGTGAGGGTGGTTGGCTTTTTTATTTAGGCAATATTTCTTTGAAAATCTCCTTTCTGATGTCTTTTGGCAGAGATGATAGGTCTATTGTCAGTCCATACACCATTTTTTCTTTGTATTTATCCGCCTTAGAGTCGTTTTCTTCTTCTTTTCGTATATTTACTCATTTCTTCTTTTTCATCGCCTCAAATCGTTAATTTTTGCCTTCCGACATTGTGTCTCTGATGTATTTATCCATCGCCAGTAATGCTCCTGTAATTCCACCGAATATACCTGCTAATGATAATGCTCCAATCCAAGTGCTGAGGTCTGACCAATCGTTCATTGAATTAGGAGCGATAACTACCATCGCTGATATTGCCCCTGAGACAAAACCTCTTATAAATCTTAGTAATGCTGATTTTATTTTTTGTGTCATATTTTTTATTTACTTATTATTACGATTTAGAACTTCACGGGTTAGTGGACCTACATAACCCGAGATGGGTGAAATACCATTAACACGCTGATATTTTTTAACTGCTTCTAATGTTAAGCTTCCAAAATATCCTGTTGGCTCTCTAATTGATAGGTATCCTTGCGAGATTAAAACTTTCTGTAACTCTGATACTGCTGGACTTCTCATACCAAAACATAGGTCATAATCAAACCTGTATTTTACCTTTATCATCTCTTTGTTATTATTATTAGGTAAATCTTCAAAATACCAGCTTGCTGTTACTCTGTTATTTATAAACCAATCCTCTGTTATATATCTCTGAGTTATATTTCTAAATCCCCAACTTTCATCAATTACAATTGCCCTCTTTCCGTTTTTGATAGTAAAGTCAATTCCAGCAACTCCGTGATGACAAGATAATTTTGAATTGGGATTGATTACTGGAACTTCTAAATCCCACTCGTTATAATCAAATCTGAAGCCAAGTAGCACTCCCTTGCCTTGATTGATAATAGACGCAATAATGTCTATATCAAAAGGTGTTGCGATATAATTTCCACCTGCTAAAATGTTCCCTGTCATTTCTGTAAATGTTGTTCTGTCATCTGCTTTGTTCATTTCATTTTCGTTCATTCCATTTGAGGGCATAAGATATTCAAGTGTTATTCCCCTCTCGTGTCCAATTTTCATTCCTTCTCTGTAATTCATTCCACCTCCTTTATTGGTTCGCCTTGTATATAAATCTCTTGCTGATAAAGGAAAATACCTGCCTTCTTCAAGGTAGTTTTCAATAGCAAGTATTTTTGCTACGGCGTTTGCTACGCAGCTAAGTGACTGGTCTTGGTCTTTAACTTCAAATTGCCTTATTCCTTTTTTCTCTATCCAATTGACAGGAGCAAACATTCCAACTTCTTCAAGTCGGTAGTCTCGTTCATCTATTGGGTCTATTATTGCTCCATTGTATGTTTTCATACTACTCTTTATAAAGTATATTATTTAGTTTATTATTACCTGTTCCAGCATCAGTGATAACTGGCGTGCTATCACCACCACCAATAACGATGTTATGATTAACTTGGCATCTGTTAGCATTGCTAGTTATTTCAATCGTCATAGTAAAACCACTACCAGTATTTTGCCATTTATTATTACAGAAAATTACATATGGAGCATCAAGGCTTATTTTACTTCCCATATCAAAATAATTGTTACATATAATATTATTATTAGTGCAACTAATTAAAGGTCTCGCATAATAACTGCAACGCACTCTATTGTCTATAAATCTAGTATTATAGAGTAGAAGCATCCAACCAGTGCCAGGATCCTTTCCATCATTATCAAAGTAGTTTCCAATAAAATTACCACTGTTCAAATAGCATCTTCTTGCTTTAACTTCGCATCCAATCATTTTTCCAGATTCATAAAAAGTGACAGAAATTACATCTCCTTCTATCAAACAACCTTGAATTAATCCATAGCCATAATCAATCACAGGCATATATGTATTGTTAGTTTTCTGTGATATGATTCTACAACCAAGTATTACTGACCCCATACCAAGGTCGCTTATTAAACTATTCCATTGAGCTATTTTGGAAGTGCCGTCAAATAAAGAATTATATGCCTTAATTTCTGCATAATTACCATAGATGAAACGTCCTTTAGTATCAAAAAAATTACAATTATTAATTATAATTCCTTTGGCTTGATTTTTTGAGATATAAATTATGCTCTCGGTATCTGGTGTTACATCTGTAAGATGTCCCTTAATAGTAAGATTCTTCAAAGAAACATTATCAGCATTGATATCAATGGCTTTTGAATCAGGGCCATTCACAGAACTTGTAATTATAACTCCTTCTTTGCTCTCTCCTACAATAAGCGTATTATTCTGTGTTATAGTTATAGACAACTCAGTATAATTGCCGTTTTTAACAAAGATTTTTTTCTTGCCATCAGTCAAAGCTCCTCCAATTGTTGAGTATTCATTACCAGATGGTGAAACTATCGCATCGTATCCAGCCCATAATTCTTCAAAGTTTTCATTTATCTCTTCTGCTAGAATAGGGTCTCCAGCAGAAAATACATTTTTAGGTATTGCCATATTTATATTTTTTAACTTTCTTCTTCATTTGTTATCATAAAGGACGACCTGACTAATAAAGCATCTAAGTCTCCTTTCTCCCAGTTAACTGCGGCTCTATTCCATAATACACTATTATCAATAAGGTATCCAAACTCCTTAAATGTTCCAGTAACTTCTGCCTGACTAAAATACGCATCAACATATATCATATTATCCTGTGCCGTTACTGATATAACATTATTTCTATAAACTTCAGTTTCAATTTCTAAATCTGTAACTGCTGGTGGAGTTTCTCCTGTTCCTAAAACTGCCTTATCAATCATCAATTCTCCTGAATATTCTCCTGCCATTTTCTTCCACATAGTCTCAATTCCTTTATAGGTCACTATGTTCTCAACTGTATCAATCTTAATAACTTTATCGCCTCTTATAAAGAACGCTGTATGTATTCCTTTTACTCTTATTTTGTTTTTTGTTTTTTTATTCATATTATTGCCATTTAGCTGTATTAAAAATGCTTTTTACTTTCTGGTCATCAGTTCCTGTCGGGAAATATGGAGCATAAACAAATATCGGCTCTACATTATTATCACATATATCTTCATATATTCCAAGTTTCTCAGTTGGTATTACTTCTGGCTCTTGTATTTCATTAATTTCTTTTATCCCTAGTTGTTCTGTAATGAATAATGGCCTAACTAATACTTCATCAATCGTCTCTTTAATAATTCTATTACCGATGCGTAATTGTCTAATTAAAAAATCAATTATTCCAAGCGTTCTTAATGTTGCTAAACTGACATCGTAATACATTTTTGTTTTGCTCTCGTATGTTAGATAGACACTTTGTATTAGAAAGTCCTCGTCTACTCCTAAACTATCGCTGTTAATGTTAATGACCATTCCTGCTCGTAGTCCTGCTTTGTCTGTTGTAAAACCTGCCTCATATATCTTTTCTGAATATGCTTGAAGTTCTGCCTCAGCAAATTGCTTTGCTTCCTCAATACTTTTAATTTTCCTGTCTTCTTTGAAAAACTCAATTACTCCATATCTGGCAACAGAGTCGTCGTCTTGAACCTGAATAATAATCGGATAAAGTGGACGCCCTGATATTAAAACTTCTCCAACCTCTGGTGCTTCTCTAAATCTAACATATTTTTCACCAAAGCTCCAGAAACAATCAAAACTTTCTTCTGCGTCTAAGTAGTCAATACCTACTGTTTTTAATTCTCCATTAACCTTGACTTCTGGAACTGTTCCAAACTTATTAACTAATGAAAATGTTGTCCTAACACCATCACTGTTATATATTTCTGTTCTCAAGTTTCCTTCAACCTCACCGCCTCTAATCATAACTCTATTTCTCAACTGGCTTGAATCCTGAACAATATGTAGTGTTTTTTGAATATATGTGCCGTTATCATCTCTTATTGAGAAAGGAGCTAATTTATCGTATTTTTCAAAGAAGTTTATATCCTTATCGTAATCAACATACCAACTGTAGTTTGTTAACTCTGATAACCTATTCAAACACTCAGATAAGCTAATCTTATCAAATACTATTGTCTCTACTGGTATATCACAATTGACATTATTAGTTGTAAAAAAATCTCTACCATACTTATCAATTAGGTCTTCAATTATTTCTTTAACTGTTTTTCTTCTATATCTTTCTGTAGCGATATATCTTGATAAAACACTTGTATAATCTTCACACGATATGAACATTTTTGATGTCAGTCCTGCGTCTGCTACTTTCTCTATCCTTGTTATTATCCCCGCAAACTCTTTTACTCCGTCAATTATTAACTCAACATCATTATTTATCTCTGGACTCTCAATCGTGTCTTTTTCTATCAGTCTAAAATCAAGAGAGCTGTTACCGCCAATCTTATCATTTTTTACTATTGTATTAACATCAATATCAGATGTCCTATCTACTGAGTTAATTTTTATAATTGTCATAATCTAACTTCTCTTTTTAGTTTCTCTATAATCTTGTCTCCTATGTCTTCTGCCGCTCTCTCTGACATATAATATCCTCCGTTAATATTAACCACGATACTATTACCTGCTCCTGCTGGAGATACTGCTTCTCCTTTATGAAGCATATACATACCTGTTCGTGGGACATAATCTGTTCCAAACTGGAATCCGCCTAGGATAGATTTTCCGATATTAGAAACTGATGATACTGCTCCTCCAATCATTGACCCAACATTTTCCATCGCACTTCTCACATTTGAAACAATGTCTCCGATAATATCAAACTTATCCTGAAACCAACTAATAAAACTATCTATAATCGGCTTCATAAAGCCAACAGCTGAGTTAACTATACTTTTAATTCCGTCCCACAATCCGTTCCATATTCCTGATACTTCTTTAGAAACTATGGAGAATATATTTTTAATGTGTGTCATCATATTCTCAATAGCATTTTGAATATCTTTAATTGAAAGACCAAAAACATTGAGAAACATCTCTATCAATCCTAACCAGAAAGAAATACAATCATATATGAAATCACTGATTCCTTTTAATATGCCTTTCATAAAGTTAGAGATATTATTCCATATCACTGTTGCCTTACTAGATATTTCATCCCAATTCTTCCATAATAGAACTCCAGCCGCTATTAGACCAGCGATTGCTACTACAACCAATCCTATTGGAGACATAATAAATGAAAGAATAGCACCAAAGGCCTTAAATCCTGTAATTATATTCGGTATTGCTAATCCTAATGTTCCAATAACTGCTATTATTCCAGCTATTGCCGCTGTTGCTATAGTTATATTTTTAGTCAGTTCTGGATTCTGTTCTATCCATTTTCCAATCGCATCAATCATCGGAGTTAATTTTTCTACAATATCAATGAGTAATGGAATAAAAACTTCACCTATTTCTTCTTGTAAATCACCAAAGCTATTCTTTAATGCCTTCAATCCACCTGCTGATGTATTTTTCATCGCTTCATTAGTTCCTTCATAGACACTATTTAAGTATTCTGTAATCGCCGTTGCCTTCTGTTCTTCCGTTCCTAACTCAATCATCTTTTTAGTGTTCTCGTCAATTTTGAATCCTCTGTTTGTAAGCGAAGCATAATTACCTTCCATCGCCATACCAAAAGCATTACCAAAACTAATCATATCCTCAGTTGTGGCGTTGACTCCTTTCTCCGCCACTATCATATCCAGAATTGCTGGAGTCATTTTTTTAATCGTATCTGTATTAAGTTCAAAAGTGGCCAGTTGTGCTTGAAGTGCTATTGTTACTTCGTCTCCAACAACTCCTACACTTTGTAAAGCAGATGCTTGTTCTTTTAATGAATTAACTTGTTCATCAGTGGCATTAGTTGTGTTTTTAAGTAATGTTTCTAATTTAGCTTCAAGAACCTCTTGTTCTTGAAATGCTTTAACGCTTAGTCCAACTGCGGCCGTAAGAGCACCAAAGGCAACTGTTCCCGCAGCTGCCATCTCCTTAAAAGCAGGCTTCATATCCTTAGTTTTCTTTTCTATGCCTTTTAATTGCGATTCAACTTGTTTTATAGTATCTGTCGCCTTGTTTTGTGCCTCTATAATAAACTTTAGAACATTTTCCATTGTCTATTTTTTATTTTTTATCTTCTTAATCCTTTCATTGTCAATTTCCATCTTGTCTATGATTGTCTGGATAAACCAAATCGGCTGATTCAAGTATGTTTGATAATCCCAGCCAAATAGTTCGCATATCGTTACAATCTTCATCGGCTCAGTTAACTTGCCTAATCTATACCACCTCTTAGAATCTATTCGGCTTGCTGAAAATCCTCTCCTGTAACAATTTCATCAACTTTCTTTATAACAAAATCATAGTCCTTGCTTGGCATATCATATACTCTGTTTAGAATATCTTTCTTATCATCATCAATTGAGACCACTACAAATTCTATTGCTTTCTCTGTTGACTTTCTTTGTGCTTCTCCGATATTTATCTCTGTTGAAGATTCTCCTTTAGAAGTTATCTTCATCATTACATCTGTAATTGGCTTCTTAATTTCTTGCTGTTCTCTGCCAGTTATCCAGTCTTTAAGTTCTACTTTGTGTTGTTTTATTGGTGTAACAATTTTCATACTTTTATTTATTTATTAGCTTTCTTCATTAATATATTGCTCAACTTGATTGATAACCTCTATTGTAATTGGCTCATTATTGATACTATCCTCTACTACAAAGTCAAACTCTTCGTGGATAATATCGTCATTACCACCTGATTTAGCCCAATTATCAACTCTAAAACTTGGAATTGTAATTTTAATAGAATCATTAGTGCTATTAGAAAATACAATCTCCATTTTTTTCTTTGTCAGACTTTCATAACAATCAAGTATTGTTGTGTCTTCAAATAGCATTGATATAGACCCACTAATATTTAATGACTTCCAAATTATTTTAGATACATTATTATCGCTTGGAGTATATATCAATTCTGCGTTGTTTGATATTGATAAACTGAAATCTCTAACCTTAGCTACAACATCTCCAATCTTTACTGTTGCGTTAGCAAATGTGTAAAGAAGTGGACATTTTGTTTCTTCATCTAATGTGGCTGTTTCTTCTACTGGATATTTAGATAATATACTTGCGTTAATGCTTGCTACATCATCAGCAAATGCTATCTCTAAATTATTAACCACCGCATTAGCATATATTTCTTCTTTAGCGATGTTGTCAACATATATTGATGCTGTTAAAGCATCGCCTTCACCTCTTTTGATTGTGTGCTTATAGTTTACTCCTGATGGTGCTGAAGATATATCGCCTAATGCTAATGCTAATAAAAGTGGAGATGTTTTAGGATTCAATACTGTTTGTATAGAACCTTCTCCCCACTTCTTTCCTTCTACTGAACCGCAACCTTGCTCCATCCTTGTTCCTTTCGCAGAAACATCACCAATTGGAGTATGTCTTGGCTCTAATGTAAACTCCAAAAATTGAATCTGCATTGTTGGTGTTTTAATTGTGCCCGCAACATCTTCTATTGCGATGCCAATTTTTCTTTTTCTTCCTATGTGTGTCATATTTTTTTATTTATAATTAACGCTACTTATTGCTTGAACTCTCAATGTTGTTTCTGTTACTATTCTTTCATTTTGATAACTTTTAATTGATTGTATTGGCTCTATTCTTAATACGCAATCTAATTGTAAGTTATTATTATCTCTGAATAGTTTTTCTAACTGCCATTGTCTATTCATAATCGTCTTTTCCGCATCTTCTCTACCCTTCAATTCCTCTATCTTTTCCTGAACTGTTGTTATTTTGTATATTATTATAATTCTATCTGCTTCATTATTCAATACTTCTGATTCATTTTGAATCCACTCTAAGAAGCAGTAAGGATATCCAGTAGGATTATTCTGAGGGTATTCATAAACTCCTTTAATATAACTAAGTGTTTCCAGTTGTTCTTTTATTTTGTTGAATATCGTTTGAATCATATCAGTCCTCTTTTTGTTAACAATTCTAATTTCTTCTGCATCCTATCCTGAATTGCTTTTTGATTATTATATATTGCCCTTTCTATGTATTTACTTTTAGTTCTATGCCCCTCGTGAACATAGATTGCGTATTTTACATCGTTCCAAATTACTCCACTTAGTTTTTTCTGATTAACTTCTTTTTTAATATCTGCTCTTAATCTTCCCGTATCAACTGGGGCGTTCTGTTTTGCTCTCTTTAGGATGTTATCCATTACTTCGTTTAATGCTTCATAAATCGCCTTATCTATATCGCCAGGAAATCTGTATAACGCATCTATGAACTCTTGTGAGTTTCTTAAATCTACTGTAAATATTATACTAGGTTCCATTTTTTTCTTGTAATTTAATTCTTAGTTGTAGATGTTTCTCTCCCATAAAATCCATCTTTGAAACACCTGCCACTATGTATTCATTATCTCCTTCTACTATTTTATCATATTCTTGAACATCAAGCAATTTTGTTGCTGCCATAAAATCCTTACCTCTTGTTCCAGATAAATCCTCTCCAAATGAATCATCTAATGGTTGGATATGAAAAGGAATATCAGAATATATTTTTGTGTATTCTTCCATATCACCTGATTCTTCTGATAATCTGTAAATATCTACTTTTTTTGTTAAGAATATTTCTATCATATATTTGTTAGCGAATATCTTTTGTATTTTTTTAACATATCAAACGTTTCTCTCTCTTTATCCTTTATAATATCATCAAAAGTCACACTATATTGCCCTAGTGATAATGATTTCATATCTCCCTTTGGCTTTAATCCTCTTTCAATCATTCCTGCTACGAGTATGGTTGCTACTTGTCTTATTGCGTGTGGGACTTCTTTTGAATATCCCCATTTAGCGTTTACTTCTATATTCTGTATTCCTTTTGTGAATCTCTCTGTAATTACTATCTTTGTAATTGGAGTCTTATTAACAGGATAAGGATAAAACTCTACTTCCTTTCCGTTAATTTTTACACTTACAATCTCAACTGCATCATCTATAAATAAAACTCCTTCTCCGTTACCATCATAGAGTTTAATACTTGCTGTTTCATCTGCTATGAAAACTCTACCTGTTTCCTTTTCAATGTAATCTTCTGCGGATTCAATCCATTTCTCTATCTGGTGATAGAAGCCTAAATCTATATCTGTTAGCAAGTAGTTTTCTATTTGGTCTATTGTTGTGTATCCTTTCATTTTTTTATTTTAACATTGTTTATAAGGTGACGGCTTATCTTTGTAGGTTTGACATAGCCATTTATCCCATCTTGCTTTTAATCTTTCTTTTGAGAGTCCTGAGTCGTCAATTGTTAATCTGTTTAATATATCAATCATTTCTTGTTCTTCTATATTGTCTTTAATTACTACTTTTGTTAAAGCATTTAATAATTCATCTGCTAAACCTGTATCTGAAACTATCAATTTATTTAATATCCTAATTATCTCGTCAGAAAAAGAATAATCTTTTATACGGAACAAGAATTTTATTATCTCTTCTGCCTGTCCTGTGTCTGAAACTATCAATTTATTTAATATCCTAATTATCTCGTCAGAAAAAGAATAATCTTTTATACGGAACAAGAATTTTATTATCTCTTCTGCCTGTCCTGTGTCTGATAATAAAACACTGCTTAGTAGATTAATCTTTTCTTCTACTGAAAATATATCACTGACTAGTAATCTACTTAATGCCCCAATTATCTCATTTCCACTGCCTTGTTCTTCTATTCCTATTTTAGCTCTTATCAGATTAATAATATCACTTGTTATCACTGAATCACCAACTAATAATTTTGCTAGTATATTAACTTTATCTTCTGCTAATACTGAATCTTGTAACTCAACCAAAAATCTAAGGGTGAAGTTATAATTATCGTCATCTTGAAAGACAAAATTATTGCCATCTTGAAATATCTTATTTATGTCTGATATTGGTGTTGCACTCATTGTTATCTATTTCTTATTATTATTTCCCAACTTTATTTCTTTATCTCGTTATATTTATCAATAATTGCTTGTAAAGGAGCTCTTTTATTCTCCCATTGAGTAATTGCTGCATTTATCTTATCTATCTCTTTTTGTATTTCATCAATGTTGTAAGTAGTAATTTCTGGTATTATTTTTAATGGAGTTCTTGTCTCTTTAAGATTTGAATCATCTACTTCATAAGTTGTTGTAACTTCTATTGTATTTTCTTTTAATTGTTCTTCCATATTTTTTATTTTTATTTTTTTATTTTTT
>Ga0209606_1003909_pt1 | contig 14425 bp, 2 predicted proteins | sample AD_UKC057_MetaG_FD_184412 | JGI IMG/M metagenome (GOLD analysis project Ga0209606, IMG submission 184412) | Active sludge microbial communities of municipal wastewater-treating anaerobic digesters from USA - AD_UKC057_MetaG (SPAdes) (version 2) | ecosystem: Engineered > Bioreactor > Anaerobic >...
CACAGAGAACACCTGCGTCTCCAGATTGCTGGCGATGCCGCTGATCAAGCCGTTAGTCGACAGCGTCAGGCCCTCCGGCAGGACACCGGCGCTCACGGCGAACGTATATGGCCCGAATCCGCCCTGCGGCGTCAGGGACACGGCATACGGTGTCATCAACAGCGCCTCTGGCAGCAGCGACGGCGTCGTGATTGCAAGCGGCTGATAGGCGTCGCGCACCATGATGTCATCAATGTGGATGCCGTATCCGTAGCGCGCCGTACCTTCAAAGCAGATGTAATACGTTTCAGACGGATTGGGCAGCGCCAAGGTGCGCTGTGTCCAGAGGTTGACGGTCGAGGTGTAGGCCGCCAGCAATGTCCACGGATCCTCGTAGGCGCTCTTGTAGTAGACGCGCAACTGGTCTTGCCTCACATCGAACTTACCCATGATGTGCCAGAAACTGAGTTGCGGCAACTGTGCGCCTGGCTCGAAAACGATGCGCGGCGAGATCAGGCGCGTCACATAAGGGCCTGAATCCGCAGACACCAGACAGGCGCTGTTGGTGCCGCGATAGGCGCTGGTCGGATACGTTGCGCCGTTGCGATAGGTCCACGCCAGACGGTTGGTCACGAACTCCTGCTGCCAGCCAGACTGCGGGCCCTGCGGCTCTTCGAAGGTCTCGACTAGCGGCACGGTCAACGCCGGCAGGATCGTCAGGCTAAACTCATTGGTGTCCGCCTTGCCGCTGGCGGCCGTGACCGACACGAGAAACGTCGAGGTCCCCGCTTCTTCCGGCATGCCGCTCAACTGGCCGCCGACACTCAGGGCGAGTCCAGCCGGCAGCGTGTTGGAGATGACCTGCCACTCAAAGGGGGTGGCGTAGCCGCTCGCCAGCAGGGCGTAAGCATAGGGACGCCCCACGCGCCCGTTGGGCAGCGTCGGGAGCGTGGCGATTTCAGGGGGATCCACTTGAAAGACAAAGGTCATGAGCGAACCGTTCGCACTGAACGACTCCGCCTTGATGCGCGAGGACGTGCCGTCCCACCAGCGCGCGCTGGGCTGGGTGCTGTCGTTGAACCTGTTGATGTAGCCGGTCGCCGGGTTACCCTCATAATACAGGTCGCGCGCGTCGCCGCTGTTCACATTGTTCTGGAAGTGCCAGAGATTATCCGCCTGCATCAGCGTGCATTCATAATTCTGGTGCTCAGTGTTGTAGTCCCTACGCTGGTCGTCGCGGTCGCCCTGCTCGTCGATGTGCCAGATCGCGACGCCGGAGCCCGGAATGCCCGCATCGCGACCGGCCTGTTGGCGATTTTCGAAAAGATAGTACTCGGTATCCACACCCGGCTTGGCAAAGCGGTAGATGCGGTTGAAGCCAGGCTCGCCGACCGTGGCGGTCAAAGAAGCTTCGATATAATCGCGCAGGGTCACCTCGACGGTCTCGGTCCAGCCCGAAGCATATTTGAGGTAGGCGCAGACTTGAACGGGGTTGTGGCCGTGTCCGCCTGAGTTCATCAGACAGAATTGACCGGCCCCGCCGACGGAATCGTATTGGTAGTCGTAGATATCGGGATAGCCGCACAGCATGTGGCCGTTCTCGTGGCAGAAGGTGCCCAGTTCCAAGGTCGCCCCGATATCGGTGATCTGGTATTTGAAAACGAACTTGCCGTCGCCCAAGTCTTGCGGACCGGCTTCATACAAGCTCCATGAATGAGGCCACAAGCCCATCGTCCAGTCGCCGCCATTGTCACCGGCATAAAAGACATTGCATGCGACGAGCTCGCCGTCGCCCTCCTGCGACAACGACTCAAAGGTGGGAAGAATTTCAGTCTCGTAATTGGGCTGCGCCTTCAAAATCGCGATGGCGTCCGCGATCAAAATATTGGCTTGTGACCCGGCGTCTTTGCTCGTGTCGCAGTAAAAGCTGTGCGGCTTCACCATTCGGACGTAAGCGGTAACCACGTTGGTATAGGTCAACAGCCCGCCGGACACATCCTGATAATACTCTTTGACGGAACCGTTGTTGCCGTAACCGGTGTACCCGTCGCCGTTGCAGAACTCGTGGATATCCGCGCTCGGCACGGTCGCGGGCGCGTCGGGAAAATCAATCAGCAGGCAGAGTCCGACCTTGGTGCCGGTCGTGGTGAACGAAGGCGGCGCCATGACCGAGATATCCCCGGCCGCCTGCGCGCGCAACAGTTGCAACTGGCTCTTGCGCTCCTGCCAGCGACGCCGGATCTGCATACCGGCATCCCAGCGCTCAAAACGCAAACGCGCCTGGGCGGCAGCCGCCTCGGGCGCGATGCGCAGATGCTGCGGCAGGCCGCTGGCGGCCGGATCAGCCTGCCCGACAAGCAGGCGGGTCGGCAACAACGCCGTGCCATCCGCCGACAACCGAGCATACGTGTAAGCCATGGTCGCGCGGTCCCGCACGACCGTATAGCCGCGGTGCTCGAAAACCGCGCGGAACTCGTCTCCTTCGCCCCACACCTCTATCCGTGTGCCATCCGGCTGTGTGAAACTGAAGGTTTTGGCAAACGGTGCGGCCGACGCGCAGGCGGCGGCCAGCACCCCCATGCACAGGACGGTTAAAACTCTGTGTTTCATCTGTGCCATAAAACCCTTATGGGCGGCTGCCGCGCCCCCCGGTCCGAGGAGGCGCGGCGACCTGCCGTCAAGCATCAGCGCGCGGACGCGCTATTTCGTCAGCCGCACGCGGAAGAAGCCCTGCACCGGATCGACCGACAATGCCGACTCGATCTGGCTGGTCAGCGTCTGCACACCGTCCAGCGCCACCGTGCCGCTGCGCACCACCTGCCACTGCGGGTTCGCCAGGCTCGGTGTATAGAGCAGTTCGTAGGTCGCCACCGGCGCGAGACTGAGCGTCGACGCGTCGGACTTCTGCACCTCGACCACCCACTGCACCGCAGGCAGACCCGAGGCGAGCGAGATCTCGGTGACATCCAGACGCAACGTGTCGGCGGGGTCCAGCCCCAGCGTGACCTTATCACCGTCGGTGTAGCCATCGCCGGCAGTCGATGTCGCCTGCGCGTCAGAACCCAACAGCAACTCGTTCAGATCGTCCAAGCCGTCCTGATCCGCGTCGGTCGAACCCAAGGCCAGCGTCGTGAAGAACGCTGTCGGCGCGATCGTGAGCTGGTCAAGGAGCTGCGGGTTGATCTCGGTGTCGCCCGCCGCGCCGTCCGCCGGCCCGGTGAGATGCAGGAAGTCACCCGCCGGATTCCGCTCGTACTCCCACGCATCCGGGAACCAGTCCTGATCGGTGTCGGCATCCTCGATGACGATATCCAACACCGCCGGACTGGCGGCAAAGGCCACCTCCGCAGGACGCGGCGCATAGGGCGTCTCAGGGTTCACGCCGTAGAAGTTAGCGTATCCCCATGACTCCCAGGCGTCGCGCACGCCGTTCTGGTTGTGGTCGATGAAGGCGCACAGATAATACCGGCCGGCCGTCCCGCTCTCCTGCAGGCCGTAGAGGCGCGCGTTCACGGCGGGGGACGTGAGCGCCGTGAGCGCCGTCAGGTCAGTCCCGGCGAGCGTGTACTCTGCGGCGGGCGTGCCGACAAAGGCGGCGTTGCGGTAGACCTGCACCTTCACGCGGTCGGCCAGCATCGCGGTTGCGGGACCGTAGTACTTGACCCGCGCTTCGACAGAACCATATCCGGACGACTCCAGCGGCGCGTTCACGTCCAGCCGGAATTTCTTCCAGGACGACCACTCGGTCGACGAAGTGGTGGTCGGTGTCGTGCTGAACTTGGCGTTCATGGCGATCACGCGCCAATAGTAGATGGCGTTCGAGAGGAAGACCTGGCCGTTCGGCAGACGCGTGTTGGCGTAGATCGGGGCCTCCCAGACATACTCGCCTTCGGCGTTGCGCGAAGGCACCGCTTGGGCGCCCGAGTGCCAGATCAAGGTCCCGGATTCGGAGCCGCGCCGGATCTCGATCGCGAACGCCGGGTAACCCGCTTCGGCACCGGCAGGCAGACGCCACTTAAAGGTCGGGCGCGCCGAATAGACGTACCCGCCATTGATCGGCGAAACGCTGAGCGCTTGCGCACGCGTCGAGTCATAGACGTTCGTGAACACCGAGATCGCGCCGTTGGTCAGTGCGATTTCCGGCGCATCACCCAGATACACCTCGTACGAGATCCGGTTACGCGCCGTACCGACGGGGATGTCGGCAAGCCCCCAGTCCAGCGCCAACTGCCCTTGTGCCAGCAGGTCGCCTTCGTGCAGCCAGTTGCGCGGGACGCTGATGACCTTGTCGAAGACGTTTTTCTTGATCTGGTTCACGCCGTCCACCGAGCGGCGGAAGATACGGACGCGCTGCATCAGGCCGCCCGTCTGGTCGTCCCCGCCGCTGTCCGGATCAGCACCGATTCCGCTGAAGATGTCTTCCGAGCGCAGGCCCGACGGCAGCGTCATGCGGACATAGCCCTGCATCAGGTCGGTCAGCTCGATGCTCATCACGCTGCGGTGCCAGCCGATCTGCGTTGCGAAAGGCTGCGGCACGCCGCACGGTTCGCCCGCATTCCACGCGCCGTCGCTGTTGCTGTCCATGAAGGCGAAGAAGTAGTTCGGCCCTTCACGCAGGTATCCGGTATCGGCCCGGCCGAGGAAGAGGCGTTTGGGCCAGCTTTCCACCAGGCGGAACGAGTAGTTGATCGCGATGGTCGAGATCTCGCAATCCACATACTGCGTGCGGGTCAGCGGCGTACCGGGCGTGGCGCCCGCGGTAATGATGCTGTCTTTATACTCGGAGAGATCGAACGTGAAGGTACCGGTTACATAGTCGATGGTGCCCACCTCGTCGAAATCACCCGCCAGGTTGCCGGCGTAGAGGATACCGTCATAGTCGAACCCGTTGTTCATCGTGATGCCGGTCCAGTTGTCGGTGAAGGCAAACACAATCGAACCCGGCTGCACGCCGCCCGGCGACAGAGTGCCTGTCACCACGCGCTCGCTCCAGTTGCCGATCGGCAGGGTCTTGGCGGTGCCCGCGCCGGCTGTCGCGCTGGCGCCCAACGTGTAGGTCGCATCGGGCAGGCCGTTCATCGCCGGATCGGAGAACGACTGAATCACGATCTGCGCGTCGGGCTGAATGCCGTTGTAGCGCAACCACGTCTCAACGATCGGAATCGGGAATTCGTACTTGGTGGCGCTGGAGGAGGCGACGCTCATGCCCAGATCCGCGCGCACGTCAACCTGCGACGCGGAGTAGCGCGCCTCAGACCAGTTGGACCAGCCGTCCTCATCCGGGTCCTGATGCGCGTCGTAAACGAAGCGGCTGGCGATGTTGACCGGATAACGCTCTTCCCAACTGTCTTCCATGAAGTCGTGGTCGCTGAACATCTGACCGAAGTAGAGGTCGCCCTGCTTGAGGAAGTAATCGGAGACCAACTGGTTGGCCGCGGTCTTGAACTTCTTGGGGCTCAGATTGGCGAATCCGTAGTGCTCGGCGATCAGATACTCCGCGCGGTTGTTCAGTCCGTCCAAGTCGGGATCGCCCATGGCGCCATGGTCGCTGTGCAGCGCCACGGCCGGATCGACGTCGACCTCAACCTTGAGGTTGAAGATGTTCTCCCACCAGTCGGGCAGGCCGTCCTCGTCGATATCGGCGGTCTGGACATAGCCGCTCGGCGCCGTCGTGTCGCCCAGACGCCAGCCGTTGGCGATATCGCGCAGATACGCCTCGCCATTGGTCACGCCATCGTCGTCGGCGTCGCCGTACCAGCCGTCATCGCCGGAACCGCTGGCCAGACTGATGCCGCGCAGCGTTTCCCACCAGTCGGGCAGGCCGTCGGCATCGCTGTCCTCGCCAGTCTCGGCCCAGACATCGGACGGCGCGTCGGAGTCCCAGAAGAGCGCCGTCTGCTTGGCGAAGGCTCCGCCCAGCGGCACCAGGTCGCCCTCGATCTGCCGCCCGCCGCTCTCGACGGTGGAGATGTACTGATCGCCGTACGGATTGTTGCTGTTCGGGAAGTCGTAGCGCTCGAGGTCATTGTTCCACGCCAGGGTGGGCAGCTCGCCCGCCGAGTAGTGGCGCCAATAGCGCGAGTTGCGCACCGAGAGCCGGTCCATATAGACCCACTCGTTGTTCGGGTCGCGCAGGAAGCCTCCCAGCGGCAGGTGGTTCACGCCGTTCTCGATCCACGGCACGAGCTGCATGTCGGCATAAACCTCGCTGCGCGTGGCGAGCGCACTCCACCAGCCGACCTGCCAGTCGGCCGGGCGGTTGATCGACACCGCATAGGCGTTGTACCCGCGCGGAGCCGAGACCACCGATTCGATCCGATCCGCACCGAAGAGGTTGTCGAAGGTATAGTGATAGATCAGCTCAGCCGGCAGTTGCGGCGTGACACCCACAACGCGCGACCCGCCGGCCAGCTCGGTCTCGCGGACCAAGCGGCGGTTCGCCAGCAGATCCTTGACATAGAAGCGCTTCTGGAAGCTGTCGTGGATCTCATCGTTGGTGCGCGCACCGTCCCAGATGCGCACTTCGTCGATATAGCCCGTGTAGAAGCTGTCGTAGTCCGCCCATTGCGGCCCGTCTTCAGAGGTCGGGAACGGGTTGACATTGCGCGCGCCGAGCACGATCACGCCGGGGCGGATCGAATACTCGTACGCCTCGGGATAGCCCACGATCTCAGCCACATCGGCCAGCGCCATGCGCAGGTAGTCCGGGTCGGCCAAGATATTGACCACACCGTTCGCCGGGATGAGCGTGGTGTCAACCGTCGCTTCAAGCCCGCCGTTCAGCCACAGCTCCAGCTTGCCGGCCGCGCCGTCCATGCGCAGGGCAATGTGCGTCCAGGTGTTAAGCTGCATGCGGCCGACCGGCGCGTAAACGATGTTGACGCCGGTTTCGTCGTCATGCACGCCCGCGTTCTGGAACATGCCGTAGAGGCGGCCCGTGGCATCGATGCCGACGCGGAAGTTCACGCGGATCACGTTGCCGGTCGTGCTGAGGTCGCTCGGCCCGTATTCGATCGGTCGCTCAAGCAGCACCTGCTCGGCGGAGAGGTTCTGCGGGCAGGCCCAGAACTCGACCGTGAAGCTGCGGAACGCCCACTCGTTGAAGGCGTAACCCATCAGTGTCTGAGCGGCTGAATTCTCGCCGCTGAACCAGAGCGCCTGGCGGCGCAGCGGATCGTCATGGTCCTGCGGGTCAGACTGTGCGGTCGAGGTCAACAGCAGCTCGGCCTTGTCCGAAACGCCGTCGTTATCGGTGTCGTAGCCTTCGTTCATCTCGAACGAGAACATCTTATGGTCGTCCTCGCGGAACGGTCCGCCGACCCAGAAGTCCATGCCGCCCCAGTCATAGAAGCGCGCGGTCAGGCTGTTGGTGTAGGAGACATCGGTCATCCACAGCGGCGACGGATCTGTGTTGTAGCAGGCCGGCGCCGAGGTGTCGGGCTGGATCTGCTCCTCAAGATTACGCAGGCCGTCCGCATCCGGATCGGCCTCGTCCATGCCGGCCAGCCACGGATACTTCACGAAATCCATCGGCAGCGGTGTGCCGGGAACCTGATTCCACCCGTTCTGGAAGGCATTCATGGTGCCGGGCATCATTTCGAAGGCGAGCTGCACCAGATCGTACTGCCCCAGGATCGGGTTGAGCCCGTGGTACATCTCGTAGAAGTCATCCATGCCGTCGAAGTCGGTATCCGGCTCGCGCGGATCGGTCGACACATAGAGCGCGAACGGTCCCTGCCGCAGCAGCACCTGCTGGTTCACAGCCATGGGCAGCCACCAATAAGCATAGATGGCGGTGTCCCATTCATTCTCGATCGGCGTGAAGAAGATCTCAGGGCCGTCGAAGTCCAGCGTCGGAATGCCGTTCGTATCCGTCCCGACCGTGTCATACCGGAAGTGGCGCACCGCCTGCACCCAGTACTCTTGGTAGTTCTCCAGGCCGTCGCGGTCGAAATCCATATTGCGGTTGACCGCGCCGCTGCCGGTCACGTACATGTCGAACGAGCTGAAAGCATCGCCCGGCGAGTATGCGCGCAGGTTGGCGGGGCCGTGCGTGCCGTCCATGCCTGATTCGATATAGGCGTTGCCGGTCACGGCGGACACGGCGTTGGTGCCCGCAAAGTCATACTCCCAGGTGTCGGTCAGGCCGTCCCAGTCGGTATCCATCGTGCAGGGGTTGAGTCCGGCGCCGCGCACGCAGAAGGTGCCGTTGTCCGTTCCCGGACCGTACTGCAGGGTCGTGTCGCCCACCGTCCACCACGTGCCGTTTTCGAGGAAGGAGACCGGCACAGCCGTGGCCGCTTCGAACCCGTCTTCCAAGCCGTCGCCGTCGGTATCGTAGTTCCACGGGTCGGTCGGCCAGAATTTGTTGACCCACTTCGCGTCGGTCGCGGGCCGCGTGATCGTGACGCGTCCGGGGCCTGCGGCATAGAGCGCGGCATTCGCGTAGGCGGCGCTGGAATCGGTGCCCGCGAATTCGCGGCGGTTGACAAGGAACGGGATAAACTCGCCGTCGATGCTCACATTGCCGTCATCCGGATTCCACGGGTTGATCACCATGGCGCGCGAATCCGGCGCGCAGGCCACATACAGTTCCCAGCCGTCCGGCATGCCATCGTCTTTTGTGGCGGTGGCATCGCTGTCCGGCGTGCGCGGATGCGTGGAGAACGCGGTCCAGTCGGGCACCTTGTCACGGCCGCCGCCGATCGACGCGCCCGCGCCGTTCAGACGGTTCTCCGACATGAACTTCATGAGCAGGTATTCGTCGAGCGCCGTGAAGGGCCGGGTGTTCGGCGTCGCCGAGACGTAGGACGGGAACCGCGTAGGCGCGTGCGGCGGATTCACCGAATCCGTCCACGCCGTGCGCGGATCGAAGCCCAGCGCGTGATTGACCTGGAAGTGCAACAACAGCACGTCGACGGCGACCGTCCCGTCCTCGTCGGCTGCTGCGCCGGCAGGCAGTTCCACCGGACGTCCGAGCGCGATCGGCGCATTCGAGTTGCCGTAATTGTACCACGTGTAATACGCGGACTCGGCGTCGCGCAGGAAGTAATTCGTGCTGCCGTCCTCGAGGACCACCGGCACATAGGTGTAGGTCGCCGAGGCAATCGCCATGTAATCGCCGTCCGGGTTATTGTAGACCGGATTCAGGCCGTCGCGCGCATCGGTAGGATTCAGACCGCGCAGGACCTCCCAGCCGTCGCACATGCCGTCACCGTCGGAGTCCCAATGCAACGGGTTGGTGCCGCCCACCAGCTCCTCGTAGTCGGTCAGGCCGTCGTTGTCCAGATCGCGCTCTTCCACGCGGTCGGTGGCCGGCACGCGCGGATCGAATTTCAGATAGATGTCTTCCCACGGAATCGCTTCACCCTGGCCGATGTCCAGCGGGTTATAACGCACGCCGTCGGTCTGATTGACCACCGCATTGTACCAGAAGAAATATTCCCAGCCGTCCGGATAGCCGTCGCCGTCGGTGTCCATCTTGGTCGGGTCGGTCGGCCGCTCCGCGCCCTTCGTCGCGGGGTCGGTCTGCGGCCCGATGAATGAGCCCGCAGCCTCTTCCTGCGCCGTCATGTCGTCGTCCGAGCCGTAATCGATGCGGTTGAGGCCCGGGTGGTACCCGCGGATCTCGAGGAACGCCGTGAAGGGCCGGCCGACGGCCGCCCATGTATTCGAAGAGCCACCGATGATTCCGCCGCCGTCGCTCGCCGCGCCGGGCAGGAAGTCCAGGTCGCCGTTGTAGTCCGAAGCGTTGGCGATGTCGGTACCCACAAGAGCAGGCAGCCCGTAGTAGTTCGCGATCAGGTCGGGGATGCCGTCGTTGCTGATGTCGCCACAGTTGTCAGACGGGCGCCACTCGCGGCTGAAGATGACCTTGGCGGAGACTGCACTGACGGCCGCGGAGGCGCCGTCGGCATCGGCCTGCGACTCGGGCAGGGTGACCGTGACCACCTCCTCGGCGACCGGGATCATCGCGTCGGCGGGCACGCCCTCTTCCGCGCCCTGCCAGACATACACGAAGCTGTCGTACGGGAGCACGATGCTGGACGGCGTGCCGATGGCGGTCGTGCCAGGCAGCCCGATGACCCGCGCCGTGTAGTTGGTGACGGTGTAGGGAACGATGGTCCCCGTCGTGTCCTTGGAGGTCTTGTACGGCACTGCGATCAGCGTGGCCGAAACGGCAGCGGGATCATACCGGAAGAAATAGACGTCCTTCTCGATGTAGCGGGACGCCGCGTCGGACGAGAAGACCATGCCGAAGCCGAGGCCGGGGGCGCTGGCATACGTGCTGCCGCCGAGGACCGGACCGATCGGCGAGACGTTCACCTGCTTGGCGGGCGCCACGCGGATCTTGAAGTACACATCGTCCCAGCCGCCGTCTTTGTCCTCGGCAACCATGCGGATAACCTTGTCGCCGACCGAGGCGTATTTGTGCGTGATGACGCCGGTGCGGCCGTAGCGCACGTCCGTGGCGTTGTCACCCCAATACCACGTGATGGTCAGGTAATTGTTGGTCCAATCCTTCATCACGTCGGTGACGTTCCAGTAGAAGTTGTAGTCGGTGTCCTGCGGAATGGTGTAGGCCACCGTCGTGCCGGTGATCTCCGTCGCCACGGGCGTGTTGATCACAGGCTCCACGTTGAGGACGCGCACCTGCGCCGCCACGAGGTTGTTGCTGTAGAAACTGGCTGCGCTCGCAGTCGCGACCACCGAAGGCGTGATCGTGAAGCCGGCGCTGGACGCGATGTCGGTGCCGTCCTTGACGTTGGAGATGTAGACTTTCTGCTCTTTGGCGCGGCCGATGACGCCGGCCGGGAAGACCACCTGGTTCTGATCCAGCAGCAGCGTGCCGTTCGCGGCCGAGTTCGGCGGCGTGATCGTCAACTGCACGGTCACCGCCTCGGTGTACTCCGAGGAGAGCTGCACCACGATGTAGTCTTTTTCGCCGGCATTGGGCGTCTCAAAGATCGGACCCGCCGGCGGCAGGATCGTAACCGTGGGCGCGGTGCCGACAAACACGGTGAATTCCACGTCTTCGGAGAGGCCGCCGTCCTTGTCCTCCGCGCGCACAATAACGGTATAGGTGCCCGACGCCGGGAAGGTATGGTTGATCGTGCCGGCGGCAAAACCGGAGCGGTTGGACACGGCGTCCATGACGAAATCGCCCGTCCCGTCGCCGAAATTCCACGTCACCTTGACCGGCATGAGATCGGCGTTCACATCCGCCACCTCGATCGAAAAGGCCTTGGACACATTGGCCGGCACCGTGACATTGTTGGTGATCAGGCCGACACGCTGGTCGAGAATGCGCGTGATGGCGGGCGGCGTATTGACGATCTTGACCCCGCGACGCGCGCGCGGCGTGAAGAAGGTGTTGGCCGGCGCGTTGGTGATGACCGGCGTGAAGGTGAGGCCGGTCAGGCGGCTGAAGTCGGTGCCGTCCAAGATGCGGAACTCCAGAGCGGCCGAGTTGGTCTCGGACTGATAGATCGGGATCGGGCCCAGCGTGTCGAAGACCACGTTGCTCTGGTCGGCGGGCTCGACCACCAGCCGGACATAGACGTCGGAGGAATAGTCTCGCGACAGCCTGAACGAGACCGAACCGATACCGTTGGTTTCATCATAGCTCGGCAGCGAGAGCACCGGCTCGATGAACGGGGTCGGCAGCGCGGTGGTGACCCTCACCGTGAAGGATACCGTGGACGAGATGCTGCCGTCCTTGTCGCGTGCGTAGACCGTGACGGTGTAGTCGCCTGCATCCTGATACATGTGGTTGATCGTGCCGGAGGCGCCGACCTGCGTGAACTCCGTGGGGGTGTCGCCGAAGTTCCAGATGTTGGTCATGCCCGCCGCCTGGTCGGCGGCGACATCCTCGATCAGCCACTCGAAGGGGATGTCCTGCAGCGTGTTGGCGTTCTTGGTCGAGCCGTGCACCGGCAGCGTGAACTGCGGCGCGGCGTTCAGGATCTTGATCTTGGCCGTGTTGGGCGTGTTGTAGAAGTGGTTGCTGGCTGTTGCGTTGAGGATCACGGGGGTGATCACGATGCCAGGCACGACGCGCGTTTGGGCCGTGCCGTCAGCGGCGGCAAAGGCGATCACCGGCGATTCGGTGGCGTTGGCGGGAATCACGACCGTCTTGGGCGAGGCGTCGAACACGATGTTGCCACTGGCGGGCGCGACGTCCAGACGCACGGTGATGTCTTGCGGGTAGGGCTCGGAAAGCGTGACCCGCAGCGGGTTGACCGGCTCGTCGGATTCGGTCAGAGTCACGTAGCCGAGCGCGTCGGGCACCAGCGCATTGTCGAGGGCGATGCCGACCGTCGGCGGCGGCGGGGCAGTCACGGTGACCAGCTTGGTGATGTAGTTCGTCACGCCGGGCGTCATGGATGGTGCGGGACTCAGATAAATGAGCGTCTGCCCCTGTCCTTGGCCGTAGATGCGGAAGGCTCGGCTGCTTTGGCCCTGCAGGATGGCAAGCGCGGCCGAAGGCTGCCCCGGCTGCTGCTCCACGATCTTTGCGATGTTGGTGTTGCCCGACCAGACATAGAAGGGGATGTTGTTGGAAACCGCCTGCCCGGTCGTGGTCTGCACCAGACAGTTCAACAGCGTTGTCGTCTGCTGGACCGACCAGTCCTCGCTCTCGAAATCGACCGTCTGGAGGCGCACGTTGGCCTTGGCAAAGGTCGGATCCGGGTTGACGGGCGACGGCATGAAGCGCCACACGGCATTGCTGCTGTTGCCCATGTTGCGGATCACCCAGACGTTGTTGTTCAGGAACTCATAGGGCGTCCCGATCGTCGTCGAGCCGGCATTCCCGTACAGCAGCATCGGCAGCGCCAGGTCGCCGGCCCGCACCGTGTAGGAGAATTCGAGATCGGTCTGGTCCTCGCTGACCGCCGTCAGGCCCGACAGTCTGGCGTAGGCGTACCCGTTGCCGGTCTGCACCCGCATCATCAGCGGATTGAGGATATCGGCAATCAGCGGGTCGCCCGACCCCAGATAGACCTTTTCAAAATTGCCCGCCAGATTGAACAGGCGCAGGCGGAAAGCCACCGTTTCACCGGGCGTCTGGATCGGAGACTGATATTTGGGGTCCCCCTCCGGGAATTTGAAAATGCGCTCGATATCGCCGTAGTCCTGCGCCGAGACGGACATCCCCGCCATCAGCAGTCCGCAGGCCGCAAACGGGAAGGCCAGCTTTCTCAATACGTTTTTCATGCCGCTCACATTCATTCGTATTCTCCTGTTCTCTCCGTAAAGTATGGTTCGCCCGCACACGCCGGGCCTACCGCCTCTGCGTCGGCGCGACCGGCACCGCCCGGCCCTCCGCCACCGCCTTGACATCCCGCGCCTCGGCTTCCATGCGCCGACGGATCGACTCGCGGGCCTCCGCCAGCGTCGCCTCCACCTCCGCAAGCGCCCGGGCGTTCTCCGCCTCCAACACCTTCCACTCGGGGCGCTTCGCCAGTTCGGCTTTGACCGCCTCGTCGTCGGCACCGGCCGGCAGCGCCGCCCGAACCTCCGCAATCATCCGCTCCATCTTGTCGACGACCGCATGGCGCGCGGCTGCCTTTTGAACCTGGCTCTGACGGTTGTCATCAAGCGCTTGCCGGTAAACCGGATCCTGCATCCTGTTGGTGACCACCGCAGGCCCGTCGCCGCCCCCGGCAGACCTCTCCAGCCCGTCAGACGCCTGCGGCTGACGGCGTCTGCACCCTGAAACGGCCGCCGCGCACAGGAATAGCATTGACACGATTTTCGCAGTAAACGCGAAACCGGCTCTTTTCTTCGAAAAAAATATGCCACAACCACGCAAAAAACCGACCATACCCGTCTCTTTCCGGTCCGACACACAGAAAGCATGCGCTTACACAAAAAAGGCAAGCACACACCTCCGTCATTTTTGATGTTATCATGAGACAAACTTCACGGGCAAGGCCATTTTTTTAAAACCTTCGGGAACGCGCGTCACGATAGGCTTGAGGACGCCACGCGCTCTCTGCTATGATGAAAAATCTATGCGATATTTTTGGCCCACCTATCTTATGGCGGCGGTCGCCGGCACGGCGGTTGTCTACGTGGCGGCACCGCTGGCCCGGCCGCATGTGCCGGCGTTTATGAAATTCTCGGCAGCGCCGGCGCCTGCTTCAGGCGTCCAGCCCTCCGCAACCGCACGTGCCCAGAGCCCTGAACCCGAGGCGGGGCGTGCCGCGCCGCCGGAATCAGAGCGCGCACACACCGCACCGGAGCGCCCCGCCCCCGAGGACGCTCAACTCGATGAGATGCCGCCAGCCCTGCACGGCATCTACCTCGCGCAGCGCGGCGAGAAGCCCGGCTGGGGCGTCACGCACCAGCGCACCGTCTACTACACGCTCGATGGCACCCGCGCCGGCCATGTGGAGGGCGGCGCGCTGCTCGATTTCCACGGCACGCGCACCTCCTCCAA
>Ga0209606_1003912_pt1 | contig 14420 bp, 14 predicted proteins | sample AD_UKC057_MetaG_FD_184412 | JGI IMG/M metagenome (GOLD analysis project Ga0209606, IMG submission 184412) | Active sludge microbial communities of municipal wastewater-treating anaerobic digesters from USA - AD_UKC057_MetaG (SPAdes) (version 2) | ecosystem: Engineered > Bioreactor > Anaerobic >...
CGGTCTGGACGGCGCCGGGGCGGTGCAGGGGCGTTTCGCGGCAGTCGAGCCGCCCTGTTTCCTGGAGGAGCTGCGGTTGAAGAACATTCCCTTGCCGGAGGTATGGCAATGAAACTGATGGGTGTACTCGGGATCTGGGTGGGGCTGCTCGGCTGGGGAGTGCAGGCGGCCATGCCGCCGACTCCGTCTGAAGCCTTGCAAATCCTGAAAGATTATTATGCCCAGGAGAAAGAGTGGTGGGTGGAGATGGGACAATGCCTCACCCTGAATAAAGAGGGGAAGGTCCTCAAATCATCACTAACAAGCCAAAAACTGACGATCAAAGAATACATCTACAGGCACTATCAATACTTGAGAATGCTTGATGAAGCTGGACTGGTGACAGTGAAAATCGAAGATGATTCCAGCTCAAAAGTAGCACGCTATAAATATTCGGTCCAACCTACTCCAAAACTCCTAGAAAGCACGCCATGGAAAGAATTGCCAGCAGTATGGCACTTTGCAACGTTCGACAAGATTGAAATTGTAGGCATTAAACAGGTGGGCGGAATTGTTGGATGCGCTCCCTCCCAAGGTGCCACGGTCACATATTCATACCGGCTGACTCCATCAGTTTTTGGAAAGGCAATTGGGTTGTCAGAAAAAAACGCACAAGATGTCCGTCAAATCATCCGCTCTGGCAATGGCTGGAGGGTCAACGATTACATCCGCAAAATGTTCTGAGCGGGGTAGGGGAATGCAATGCGGGGGTACTCTGCCCATGAAGCGGCCACCAGTGACGTCAAGATGTACTTCAAGATGGTGGTGGTGGCCTTGCTCCTCGGGCTGCTGGCCCAGGCGGCCATCCTGGCGGCGGTCGCCTGGCGAAGCTACGGCCATAGGTTCGTCTATCATCTCCCCTCCGGCACAGTCTTTCACTTGCCTCCCGCCGCGCTCGGTAAATACTATCTGCCGGCCTTCCGGCTGTTCGGGCGGGAGAACAAGGTCCTGATTCCGTCCGCGCTCAAACCCTTCTTCGCCGACCGCTTCACCGTTCCCCAAACCGAATACGTCCAGACGATGGACCGGTATTTCGGCGCCGACATCCGCGGCTTCACCCGGGACCTGTCCCGAGGCTTCGGGTGGTCGCTATTTGCCTACTGCCTGAGCGGGGCCTACATCCTGTTTTTCCTCTATGCCGCCGCTTGGATGACCGACGCCAAGTATCTCCGGGGCGCCACCAAGGTGCCGCTGGCCCGGCTCCAGCAGACCCTGCAGGCGGTGGTCCGGCAGGAGGGTGGGGCCGGCCATCTGCGCATCTGCGGGCTGCCTTTTCCCCGGGATCTCGAGACCAAGCACATCCTGATCATGGGCACCACCGGGACAGGCAAAAGCGTCCTGTTTAACCAGATCGTCGGCAAGGTCCGGGAGCGGATCCGAACGCACCGCACCGCCGAGAAGATGATCGTCTACGATGTGAAGGGGGAGTTCCTGTCCAAGCATTTCGAGCCGGACACGGACCGGGTGTTCTACCCCTTCGACGCCCGCTCCCTGCACTGGAGCTTCTTCAACGAGATCCGGACCGGGCCGGATTTCGAGATCATCAGCAAGATCATCTTCCAGGCGGCCAAGGAGACCCGGGCCGACCCCTTCTGGAATAACGCCGCCAAGGACGTGTTCGTGGCCGGGTTGCGCTTCCTGCGCCAGGAGGGCGCCACCGCCAACGGTGACATCTGGAGCTTCTTCTCGCTGGGTCTGGAGGACATCATCCGCCACCTCAAGACCCTGCCGGTGGAGGACCGCGGGGCGCTCAAGCACATTGAGTCGAAGGGCAGTGGCCCGGCCGCCTCGGTGATCTCGACGCTGACGGAGAAGATCGGCTTCTTCCGCTACCTGGTGGGGCTGGACGGGGAGTTTTCCTTCCGGGACTTCATCCGCCAGCCGGGCGGGGGTAACCTGTTCCTGCTCAACATCAAGAACTACGCCGAGACGTTCCGGCCGCTGATGACCTTTGCCTTCGACGTGATGATCCGGGAGACGCTGAGCCTGCCGGACACCAATAAGCAGGAGAACCGAAGAATTTGGTTCTGCATCGACGAGATCGGGTCACTGGATCAGATTTCGGTCCTGTTCGACCTGCTGACGGTGGGCCGGAGCAAGGGCGGCTGCATGGTGGTGGCCAACCAGGATCTGGGCAAGATCGAGGACGTGTATGGCCGGCCCAACAAGATGACCTTTTACAACAACTTCAACACGGGATTCTTCCTGCGCCTCAACGACCCGGACACGGCGGAGTTCCTGTCGCGGTCCATCGGCGAGCGGGAGATCATCAAGCGGATGGAAGGAAGGCAGCTATCTCCCAAGGACTACGGGGACCGGAAGACCATCAACGACCAGGACAAGATCGAGAAGCTGATGCTGCCGTCGGAGTTCATGCATATTCCGGATTTCCGGGCGATTGTGAAGTTCTCGGCGTACGGGGTGTCGGAGGTGGAGATTCCGCGGGAGTTTTATGAGGTGAGGGGGGAGCATTTTGTGGATAAAATTTAAGAGTAATGCTAGAAGCATAATCCACGGAAACTTATTAAGCGCATCTTGTTGGGTACCAATGTTGCAGGAAATTCCTGCTGATATGTTGGTTCAAGTGCATTTCATGAATCGAACCACGCCCTATACAGACCGGGCAGAGGAATGAAGAGGAGCGGATCATGCGGGAGAACCGGCGCCGGACAAGGGTGGTGGGGTGCTTTCCGGATGGTCGATTGGCCTTGATGCTGGTGGCGGCCGGTTGCGGCATATCGCCGGGAGCCGGTGGGGCGATCGGCGCAACCCGAAGTTGGAGTGGCTGGAGCAGCCGTTCGAGCCGGTGGTAGAGGTGGCGAAAGAGACGTGATGTGCAGCCCAGGGCGATTCGCTATGCTCAACGCCGTGGGCTGCATGTTCGAGGAGACATGAAGAAATGTGCGAAAGCTGTTGGGTTGGTGTGATATTTTAATCTCGATCGATTTTAATTATCAACAAATGAGATAACTAATCTTGTAGCTTTGGGGGTGCTACTGGACATGCTGCACAAGGTTCGCAATAACAACAACCGGTCTCGCAAACAACCCTACATCCAGTAACACGATAACCACCTGAACATTCAAGAGTGCAGTTCCCTCCCGAACATTCTGCGTCTCCAAGTTTATTTATTAGGGGATTGCATGTTCTAGATATAGTCTGTGTAATCATGCTAAATTCGGTCTGTGTGTTCTCAAGATAGAATTGTCTTTTTAAACTCGTAACAAATCTTTCCACTTGTTTGAATGACTCATTTCCTTGCTTATCGAAGAGGACACCAAACAAGGAAAATTTGACAGTAGTGGTTTCCTCATCCAGAACAACAGGAACCAAGACATAGATTTCACCGGTTGCTGTGTTTTCAATCCTGATGGGCTTCCCCTCTTGGACAGTTACAAAAACACTACTGTCGTTGGGGGTTAGAATTTCAACAGTAACTTCACGATCAGAGATAGGCAAAGGCACCCCATCAGCACAGCAATAAGCAGAGATACAAAGAATACAAACTAACAGTAAAGGGAAGCGGTGTTTCATAAAAACCTCCAAATCAAGATTTGTAAATTTTACTTGGGAGCAGTGCAAACTCCCGGTGAATCTCCAATTTTGGTGATCAGAAATCCGAATTTGAGAGGGGTTTTCTTTGCAGAAACGGTTGTCTTGGTGTTTGCTTCCACAGTTTCTATAACTGTCAGTGTTTCTTTTCCGTCTTTTCCTACATTCACAGAAGATATCTTGATGCTTACTTTGCCTTTATTTTTATTAACAACGCTTGGTGTGAACATATATTTTTGGGGAGGAATTTTACTTTCAAATTCACTGTTTTTCCCCTCTTGAATTGTGACATTACACAAAGCAGAACCATCTATATAAACCTGAAAGCTAACCCAATAGTCTGAATTACGGCCGATGGCGATCACTGCAAGAAGTAAAACAAGGAGAAAAACAACATATACACGACTCCGCATCTTCTTTCCTCCGTGGTCATATTTACCCAAGATCAGCCGGATCTACTGATATTTTCAATGGAAACTCAGCAGCAGTTCTTTATCTAAATCGCGTGGATTTCCAAAGTTTCTCGAAAAGCCAGAACTTTTTCTGCCTTGTCCATTAAAGACCTAGCCGAAGTAAAAATACACAATAGTTCCATTCGACTCAATCACCCTCGCCTGAAGGCGTTGGTGATTGACCGATTTCAAAAGAATCTTACTGGTGACAAACGGCGCACATCCAAATCCTAATTCTTGAAACGAGACAATTATTCCCTCCATTCAATTTCACTTCTCTCCGTCAAAGCAGTCTTATTTATTGCTTTCTTATATTTACACAGGCGCTGGAATAAGTCAATAAATATATCTATAGGATACAGAATTTCGGAATTCCGAATTTTTTGGTCAAAATTGTGCGCATTTACCGATATTGTGAAACCCGTAAATTGTTCATGATAAATAGCTAAAGAATATTTGTATTCGGAATATCGAAAATCGCACATGGCTTTCATGCCGAATGAGTCTTTTTTCTTGACAGATGATCGAATCGTGGTATTCGTAATGTAGAATAGTGTCAAAAAAGTAGAAATTAGTGGCTGTTTGAGGGTGGCTGAATTTCCTGTTTTCCTTTTGTTTGATTCATTTGAGACAGACATGTCTCTTCGTTTCTTCACTGATAGGAGGATGCCATGTCAGGCCAGACCAATTCCGCAACTGTTGATCCTGTGTTTCGGGATTACCGCTTTGCCAAGGAGCGGTTGGTGTCGATCTACGACCAGCCAGGGGGGCGTGAGCAATTGAAGGTGTTCATGGGGGAGTGGCTCAAACAGGAGGCGCCACCGGTGGGTGATTGGGTGGCGGTCAAGTTTCGCGGCGGCCGCGGCTTTGTGAAGACCGCTCATCTGGGCACCCAGCGGCTCTTGGAGATCTTTTTCATCGATGTGGACCAGGGAGATTCCATCCTGATCCAAACGCCGAAGGACCGGCGCATTCTCATCGATGGCGGCCAGACAAAAGACGCGCTCAGCTTTGTCGAGAACAAGTATCGCCTGGATAAGGAAGACAATTACATCGATTTCGAAGCGGTGGTGGCCACTCACAGTGACCAGGATCATACCCTGGGGCTCATCGCGCTGCTGCGACATCCCAAGATCCTGGTCAAGCGGGTCTACCACAATGGGCTGTTTCGCCGGGCGCAGGGTCCGGATCCCGGACCCAGGCAGCATGCCCGGGTATCCGGCTTGGTCGATACCTTGCCTACCAACAACGAGAAAGCCAGTTTGACACCGCTCATGAAGGATTTCGTTGCGGCCATTGAGGAAGCCCGGGACAGCTTGCCGGCTAAAATCAAGGCCATGAAGGCTTATTCTCGCTGGCAGACCGGCTTGACCTTTACGCCGGCCGATTTCGTTTGCCAGAGACTGGACGCCGCAATGGGTTTCCTGCCGCCATTTGACGCGGCCAATCCGGGATTGTCCCTTCAGGTCCTGTGGCCGAAGGCGACGACGTCCGGTGGGTTGTCCAGCTATCCCTGGTATGGCGACGCGGGTAAGACGGTCAACGGCAACTCCGTCGTCCTGAAGCTGACCCATGGTCGAACCACCGTTCTGCTGACAGGCGATCTCAACGAAGGGGCCATGAACGACATCCTGGCGCAATACCGGGCCCAACCAGACGCGCTGGTTGCCCGGGTCTACAAAGCGGCCCACCACGGGAGCCAGCATTTTTCGGTCGACTTTCTGAAAACCGTCTGTCCGGATGCCGCGGTCATTTCCTCGGGCGATGACCGCCTCGATCAGCACGGTCATCCCCGGGCGGTTCTGTTGGGGACAATCACCCGGTACTCGGGTTGCGACAAGCCGGCGGTGTTCTCCACCGAGCTGGCCCGGTGCTACCAGGCGTTGTCGAATCAGCAGAAGAAGGCGTTCCGGGCGGACCAGGCCCAGCTCTACGAGCGCGCCATCCAGGGGGTGGTCCACCTGCGCAGCGACGGACAACGACTATTCCTGGGAACCGTGCACGGCCGCAAGGCGCCCCGGGATCCCCTTGCCAACACGGATTGGAAATGGGATGTGTGGCCGGAGTAATATTTGATTCAGCATCCGGAGATCTTATCCTATTTGTTATGAGTAGATACGAAGGCGAGTCAAAACACTTTGGCCATATTGGCAAGGAGGGAAATGTGCTAGGGAATTACCAGAAATCAATTCTCATCAGATTCGAAACGATATCTTGGGAAGTGTTACTTCTAATTATATTTCTTATATCGCTGACAGCTCTGGTTAATGCTCAATCATTCCCTTCCCAGCCCTCACAATATCCTCAATATGTTGGCATACCATCCGCGAGAATGAATTATTACGCTGCTGCACAAGGACTTAACCAGTGGTGTTGGGCGGCTTCCATTCAGATGGTACTAAATTATTACGGAGTAGACATCACACAAGCCCAGATCGTTGAAAGGACTTTTGGACGCTTACCATGGGGTGGTCTACCTAACCAGGCAGGGGATCCGAGGGTTATTACTGACAATCTCAATAATTGGAGCATTGATAACCGAGGACGTCCCTATATTGTTCGCTGTATCCTGGGCCAAGGGGCACCCAATGCGAACATTCTGATCCGGGAACTCTCTCAGCAACGCCCAGTTATTGTAGGCTATACATCCGGCCCACAATCAGCACATGCAGTAGTAATTACAGCAGTCAGCTACATAAATTCTCCGCGTGGTCCTATCATTCAAACAATTGTGGTTAGAGATCCCTGGCCCAGTCCTGAGCATATAAGAAGTATGGGACGAGTTGAATATCCGGGTGCGGTACTGGCCAACAGAATGCAACATTATTGGTATGTTAATGTAACTCCTGTAACTAGATAGAAGATAAAGAACAAGGTGCTTAAAAGCGCCAAACAATCGAATCAGTTTGAGCCTAAAATACTTAGTGTGTCTCAGTACTGCCCGGTTAAAAGTCGAATGATTTCTGTGAGTTGCACGGAGCATCCCTGTTATCTTTGAGTTCAACTTTTGTAAGTGCTTCTACCAATGGAACTTTCTCGAACACAGTCACTTTTAGAATCTGTAGGATTTCGTAGAGACTGCGGTCCAGATTGAAGTGTTTTCTGACCAGCGCCGCCAGGACATAGACGGGGATGGCGACCCAGATCTGGATTTTGACTGCATTGACGGATGTGCCGTAGAAGCGCTCGATCTGCAGATTGGACTTGATCCATTTGAAGAAGGTCTCGACCTGCCAGCGGTTCTTGTAGAGCTGGGTAATGGTCAGGGGCGGCAGGACGAAGTTGTTGGTGAGGAAAGTCAAGTGACGGTTCTGCTCCTCGTCGTAGAAGCGGATCCGGCGCAGGCGGTCCGGGTAAAGTTGGCGGGTGCGGGCCACCTCGAAGCGGATCCACTGGTCGCAAATCACCCCGGTGGAACGGTCGGTGGCCTTCGAATAGAGCCGGCGGAACTGCAGATCCTTCTTGGCCCGGATGACGAAGAAGGCCGCCCGCTGATGCAGTCGGAAGAGGCGCGCGACGTCGAAATAGCCACGGTCCAGGATGTAGATGGCCCCGGGTTCGATGGGAATCTGGTCGAGCATGAGGAGATCGTGCACCCGGCCGACGGTGATGCGCAGGAAGGTGGGGATGCTGCTCTGGAGATCCAGCAGGGTGTGCACCTTGATCGCCGCTTTGGTCTTGCGAAAATCGGCCCATGGAAAGAGCGACAGGCACAGATCGATGGTGGTGGAATCGAGGATGTAGGCGGTCCGGTCGAGATCCAAGGCAAAGCGACTGTCGGCGTACGCGTGGCGGGTGATTCGGATCAGTTCTCTGCCGAAGTCGGCGAAAATCCGCCAATCGCGGGACTCGTTGGCATCGGCCAGGGTGCTGCGCGAGACATGGCCCCGGATGCCCAGAAGGTACAGCCGGCCGGGCAGCGCATTGAGCGACACCTCGATGGCCCGCAGACTGCGGCAGCCGGTGATTTGGGCGAAGGCCAGGCACAGGAACTGGTCCCAACAGGAAAACGACCGTACGCGATGCTCGCCCTGATAGCGTTTGACGCAATGCGCGAAGGTCTTGGCCGACAAGAAGTCCATCAGTTGGGCAAAGACGGATCGCCCATGATTCATGCGCCATTCCTTTCCTCCCAGAATGTGGAGAAAGGAATGATAGAAGGGAATTCAAATCGTCGCCACCTGGATTTCATTGTAACATGCTAATAGACAAAGGTTTCTACAGATTCGGCGAAGCTTTAACCGGACAGTACTTGTGTGGAACGAATAATGCAATTTTTTTACAAATTATTATGTAAGATTGGTCGTCATTCCCCACAGGCGTGGCAGCAAGAAGAAAACCTTTCCTGTGTCGAATCGTCCACCTGCCGAGTGTGCGGCCTCTTGCTCAAACGCGCGGCGCATGATTGGGAGCATGATGAAGAGGGTCTCTCAGAAGAATCAATGAAGCTACTTTATGAAGCATGGATCAACAATGAGATCGTGGACAAGGCATATTATCAAGCTTGCCGGGAATATCAAGGAAGTCGTACCGGCCTCCTGTTCGTGTGTAAAAAATGCAGAGCTAGAAAATGTACATAAATTGGCTAAAATAGGAGGTTGACGAGACGAGGAAGAAATTATGAGTAAGACCGCCTTCATCACTTTTCTCTGTTTCTTGTTTGCGGGTTTCCTGTTCTCTGTTGACCTACAGATCCACCATCTCGACGTAGGGCAGGGGGATGGGACGCTGATCATCGCTCCTTCGGGACTGACCATCCTGATCGATGCCGGCAACAACGGGCAGGGGTCCGGCGTTGTGCTGCCGTACCTGGACAGCCTGGGCATCACCCAGCTCGACTATGTGATCGCGTCTCACTACCATGCGGACCACATCGGCGGGCTGGATGAGGTGATCAATGGACTTGGCGCCGTCAACGTCGGGATTGTCTACGATCGGGGCACGGATGCGCCCTTGCCGGGCACCGTGACCTACACTGACTATGTTGCGGCGGCTGTGGCGGCTGGACGGGTCACCATTCCACTAGGGCAGGTCTTTGACCTGGGCGGCGGGGCCACGCTGGCGTGCCTGGCCGTGGACGGCGATGTGTTGGATTTCGGTCACGTGTCTGATTCTGACAGCAGCGAGAACGATCTCAGCATCGCGTTTCTCCTTTCCTGGAATCGGTTTCATTACTTCACCGGCGGAGATTGCGGCGGAGAAACGACATACTACGCCGATCTGGAGACACCCCTTGCTCCTTTGGTGGGGGATGTGGATGCCTTCAAGATCAATCACCACGGATCGGCCTACAGCACCAACCAAGTCTTCGTGGATGCCCTTCATCCCGAGGTGGGGGTGATCAGCGTCGGAGACGGCAACTCCTACGGACACCCGGTCCAGGCTGTGTTGAACCGCCTGGCGGCCGCGGATTGCCTGATGTACCTGACCGAGGCCGGCGCCGGCGGCACCCTGCCTGCGGGATCCGGGTGGGTGGCCGATGGCCCGATTGTTCTGACCACGGATGGATATTCCTACTCGATGGCCTTTGGCAGCACCTCGCATTTGTACCCCTGCGATGATCTGGATCCGGGGGACGTGAACAGTGACGGCCTGGTGGGATTAGTCGATCTGGTCATCCTGCATCAGTACCTGGCGGGGAATATCACGCCGGGAGAGTTGCCATACCTGGCGCATCTGGGGACGGGAGATGTGAATGGAGATGGGGACGTGGATGGGGTGGATCTGGTGGATCTGGCGGGGTGGTTGGCGGGGATGTGAAACTCCTCTTGGAGCCCTGATTCGATATCGTACCGGTTTCTTATGAATGCGCTAACCCTGTGAGTTCCCGAAAATCCGCTTGCTCAAGCAACCACTGAGCACCTTTCTGATGAACATGTAACCACGCCGGATGGTCCTGCCGCACCAGGAACACGGTTTGTTCCATTTGGGATACTGCCACTCGGACCCGGTTGGCTCGATGATAGACCGGTGAATCGCTGCGGGCGCAGGGGGAGTACTCCAGAATCTGGAAATGTTCGTAACGCGGTGCATACTCTGCGCTAAAAGACTTCCAGATCCATTCCCAGATCACTTCTCCAAAGACAACGACCAGATGTGGAAACACGCGGTATTGGGCCATCAGATCCAACTCTTGATGCCATGTTTGGGTGGACGGTCGAAGGAGCTCCGTTGAAATCGTGGCGGCATCTTTGTGCTGCTCGGGGAGAAACTCCTTGATGGCGTTGGTGGTGTAAAAGCAAGGCTTGCCGGCCGGATCGGACACATAGTGCATTCCTCGAAAGTACGGGCTCATTTTCAACCCCTGAGCGAGCCCATCCGCTTCGATGTAGGCGGTTGAATAGTATGGCCAGGTGTCTTTTCCATGCGCGGCATCCCTCCACCAATTGCGGAACCAATGGCCCACGTCTTTGGGCGCCGTTTCATAATCCTTCTTGGATAGGTAGGCGTTGATTCCGAGCGCGACGACGCGGAAATCGCCAGGTTTGGGATGGAGGTAAGCGTCCCCGATAAAGGGCACCAGATGCATTCGGCCGTGCTGCTGATAAAGGGCCAGGATTTGTTCTTCGAAGGTCATGGGATCCTCCTGTCGTTCGATTTGACCAAATTACAGTGGATTTTCATTTTACTGGCTGGCACTTGTATCCTAAAAGATCTAAAATACCTGGAGAGTAAATCTATGGCTTATCCCCGACGCAAACATAGGAGCCCAGTGGCTTCCGTCTCCACAGCTCCGGACGCCGCCATGGTGTCGGATGATCCCGCCACAACGCGGAAGAAGCCCCGTTTCATCCGCAAGGGAAAAAATGTCCAAATCACGTTAACCATCACAGAAGCGTTGCTGGAGCAAGTGGACGAAATGGCGGAAAGGCTGAGCCTGAGCCGGGCGGCAGTGATCAACCTGTCCATTCACCAGGGCATGGCTCGCGGTATATCGGTGGAAAGGGGCAATCGTGAAACATCCTGAATCCATTTGCGGAACCACCGGGCTCGACAACCGGGCAGACCGCCTGCGGCAGACGGAAATTGCGCTGGAGGCCGCCATCGAGGAGACTCATAAGCTGATTGAGGAGTTGGAGGAGCTGCGTTCTGCCGCGAAGGTCGTAGTGGACGCCTGGCACGGCCGGAGCAGCGTCAGCCTGAATCTGGCTCTGACGCGATTGGAGTCGCAACTCCAAAGGGAGAAAATGAAAAAGCTGTGAAGTTTGAATAGACAAACCATCTCTCAATTGGAGGGTTTCCGCATTGCGAAACGAGATCTTAGTAGAAGGCCTACAACAATTGAAAACGATCTTTCCTGGAGTCGATCCTTGCACGATCGGACTAGTGGTTGGATTATCCAACTCCTATCATATTCTGTACTCGATCATGGAGCGCCGTTATGCGAAAACGGGCGTCACGCCTCAAGCCATAGATATTCTTTTTGTCCTCCATCTGCGCTGGCCAAAGGGATGTTCTCTAGCAGAAATTGGCAGTACGACACTTCTCAGCCCGGCGAATGTATCAGGCCTTGTTGAGAGACTCGTCCGAAAGGAACTGGTTACCAGGGAGGAAAATCCTGCTGATAGAAGAAAGAAACTCGTTCTGCTCACGAGAAAAGGTATAGATTTTATGGATTATTTTATTCCCGATTCAGCGAACTTCCTTCAGGAATTATTTTCCTCTATCCGCTCGGAGGATCGCCAACAATTGCAAGAGATGCTTTTCCGGCTGTCAGAGATGTTGATTCCGCATTGGGGAAATTATCCGGCGACCTTGTCAAAGGGTAAGTAGCCAATTTACTCCCGCTCCACATGTCGGAACCTTTCGTTTCGTTCAATCCTTGTGTCGCTGGAATCCGGTGGCGGGTAGGTCAAACAAGAGGCGAGCGAGCAGCCTCACGAGTGGATAAACACTTGGAAAGCCTGAATCATTGCGGAGTTGAATTGAAGCTCTCAATCAACAAGGACATCAAGCAGTTTCCCGAAACTCCGGAGCGTTGATGAATCCGCGGTCGTGGAGTAGTCGATTCAACTCGCCGACATCCCGAAGATTCAATAATCAACGTCCTGAGTATTACCAGTTCCGCAAAGTCAATCTGACCATCTACTGATACATCACCTGTTCCTTCGGGTATCTGAGCGATCAGTATGTTTTTGGTCAACATGTCGGCCAACACGACAAGTTCCCTGGAATCCACGATCTGGTCCCCATCAATATCGGAAGAGAACGTGATCGCCGCGATTCCATACTCCTTCAAGTCGGGCGCGGACAAAAGCAGACCGAGCATCGGAACAAGAATGCAAATTATCGACTGAGTTGTAAAATCTGTAAGGAGCAACAGAATAGTGCGGCACATGGATTCTCCCGTCCCCGAGAATCCCATAATCTTCTTGTCGACGACAACCTGGGTGTGACATCCTCTTTGTTGTGGGTGTGTTCGCAAGTACATGAGCGGATCAGGGTGGTTTTAGCCCGCATTTCTCACCAGAAAGCAGTTGCATCGGCGGATCGCGTGTGTTAAAGTAAGTATTATCAAGGACTTACAACAACACAGAGGCGATCGCCGATGCAGACACAGTGTAGCACAACCCCCCTTGAGTTTGCACCCCTTGGCTCGCGGTTGGTCGAGGGGGCCTTCGACGGCGGCACCATCACGACGGATGCCGGGGGGCTGCTCCTGCGGGAAGCGGACCGGGGGCTGGCCCTGGTGCGACGGGTGGCGGAGTGTTTTGAGGATTACCGGGATCCGGAGCGGATTGAGTTTACGGTGGCGGAGTTGGTGGGCCAGCGGATCTTCGGGCTGGCGTTGGGGTACGAAGACCTGAACGATCATGACACCCTGCGGCGGGATCCGTTGCTGGCGGTGCTGGTGGGCAAGCTGGACGTGACGGGGCAGCAGCGGGCGCGGGCGCGGGACCGGGGGCAGGCCCTGGCCGGCAAGAGCACGCTGAACCGGCTGGAGTTGACGCCGGCCGGGGCCGACGAGCGGAGCCGGTACCAGAAGATCGGGTACGACGAAGCGGCCCTCGACCGCTTGCTGGTGGCGTTGTTTGTCGAGGCCCAGGCGCAGCCACCGGCCGAAATCATCCTGGATCTGGACGCGACGGACGATCCCGTCCATGGCAACCAGGAGGGGCGGTTCTTCCACGGGTATTACCGCAGCTACTGCTATCTGCCGTTGTATGTGTTTTGCGGGGAACATCTGCTGTGTGCCCGGCTGCGGACGGCCGACCGGGACGCGGCGGCGGGGGCGACGGAAGAGGTGGCCCGGATCGTGGACCAGGTGCGGGCGGTCTGGCCGGCGGTGCGGATCATCGTGCGGGGGGATTCGGGGTTTGCCCGGGAGGAGCTGATGAGCTGGTGCGAGGGGGCGGGGGTGGACTACGTGCTGGGGTTGGCCCGGAACAACCGGTTGGAGGAGGCGCTCGCCGGTCCGTTGGAACAGGCCCGGCGGGCCCAGCGGCGGCGCGGGGGAGCGGTGCGCTACTTTCGGGATTTCCAGTACCGGACGCGGACCAGCTGGAGCCGCACCCGGCGGGTGGTGGGCAAGGCGGAGCAGTTGGCTCAAGGGCCGAACCCGCGCTTTGTGGTGACCTCGCTGCCGCGGCGGCGGATCCGGGCCCGGCGGTTGTACGAGCGGCTGTACTGCGGCCGGGGGGAGATGGAAAACCGAATCAAGGAGCAGCAGTTGTGGTTGTTTGCTGATCGGACCAGCACCGCGCGGCTGCGGGCCAACCAGCTGCGGTTGCTGTTTTCCTCGCTGGCCTACGTGCTGGTGATGACGGTGCGGCGGGTGGGCTTGCGGGGTACCGGCTGGGAACGGGCCCAGGTGGGGACGATTCGGACGGGATTGCTCAAACTCGGCGCCCTGGTGCGGGTGAGCGTGCGGCGGGTGCGGTTTGCCTTCAGTAGCGGGTGTCCGCAGGCGGCTCTGTTCCGGACGGTGCTGGCCAATCTCCAGACGGCCTACCCGCTCCGGCAATAGGCCGGCCGGAGGGGAGCCGGCGGCGCGGGAGCGAGGGGAGGAGGGAGAGGTGTGTCATAAAACGGATTTTTGGACAAAAAAGGAAGCCATCCGGAGGCCGAGGCCCTCTGCCGACCCGGCGCAGCCGCCACGGAATCCTTCAGAACGGTTCCACCGATGAATGGAGAGGCGAATCCCCTCGTCCTGGGTTGCCGCCCAACGGCTGGTGAGAAATGCGGGTTAGGCGTCGTGCTCAACTGCGTTTCCTTGGCCCCGAATTCGTAATCCAGGTAGTCGATCTCGAGCTTGGTTTCGCCGAAGACTCGGATTTGGTTGATGGAGCGGTCAGCATGGGGCAACCAATAATCACCCACCTTCTGAAACAACCGAATGAGTCGGATGTCCTTGATCCAGAAGGAAGGCATCTTGGA
>Ga0209606_1003917_pt1 | contig 14411 bp, 8 predicted proteins | sample AD_UKC057_MetaG_FD_184412 | JGI IMG/M metagenome (GOLD analysis project Ga0209606, IMG submission 184412) | Active sludge microbial communities of municipal wastewater-treating anaerobic digesters from USA - AD_UKC057_MetaG (SPAdes) (version 2) | ecosystem: Engineered > Bioreactor > Anaerobic >...
AATGGTGCTTGACGGCCTGTAGGATCGTGGTACGATTGATGGTGAACAGTTGCCCTTTCTATCGGTCCGGCAGAATGGAGGCCGACATGTCAATGCGAGAGTCTTGCTCGCGGTGCGGCGTGGTGGTTCTGGCGTTGGTCGCTCTGGCTGCGTTTGCCACGTCGCAGGTCCAGGGAGCCACGGTCTACATCGGCGACGCGGCCACGCAGGGCAAGACTCTGACCAGCGGAGGCGGCCCACGAGCCGACACGGTGCAGAACTTGACCTATGTGTCAACCCACCCCACAAACGTGTATGTGGCGTCGTCGGCCCAGCAGATTAAACTCACCGAGGTCAACTTCTTCGCCGACCAAGGGGGCAACCTGATCCCGTACGTGGCGCTCTATAACGGCGGCAACAATCAGCTTGGCTCAAGCTACACCGTCATCGCGAAGGGCGACCCGATTGTTGTCGTGCCCCAGGAGCCCCCACTGGGTCCCGACCCGACCGATCACCTAGTCAACGCCCTGTTTGCCGTGGGCGGTGCGAATCCGGTGCTCAATCTCAACGCGGGCGACGTACTTGCGGCCGGCTGGCAGCAGGATAACAATATCGTCTATATCAGCAACCTCCCCGGCTCGGGCGTCCCAGAGTATATCGCCAGCGGCTTGGCCCTGCCGGCTTCCGTACCCGGCACCCTGACCATGAACAGCAACTACAGTTTCAACCGCACGATGCAGTTCAACATCGGCTTCGTGGTGAACAGCACAAAGGTGACGGGCGACTCGGGCAACTGGGACATCGAGTGGAGCGTCGATCCTTTCAGCCCGACCCGCTTGACCGTGGCGAAGGTCGCCAACGACGCCGGTCCGTTCGACATGGAGATTACGGTCACGGGCGGCCTCACGTCCCTCAACATCGACGAGACAGTCCTCAATCCGTCGATGGTGGACTGGACGGACTACCACGTGCAACTCGGAACCGGCCTGGGCGCCGACTTCGTGCCCTCCTCGCCAGGTGACGGCTTGTCCTTCTTCAGCGGGCTCAGTTCGACGTTCCCCACGGTAACCGCGGTGAGTGAAGACGAACTGGCTTTCTCCGGAAGCGTCGTGGGCCCGCTAAACTCGGACCTCCAGCAGTTGCAGGTCCTGCTTGCCGGTGAGGATCCGTTCACGTTCACACTGCGCCAGTGGCCCACGTTCCCGGCGTCCGACGTGCCCGAGCCGGCGACGATGGCCCTGCTGACGCTCGGCGCCGCCGGCATCGGCGGGTACGTCCGCCGACGGACGCGACGGTAGCCCGCACGGGCCCGCGACTATATACCCCGCATCATCTTCTTCCGCTGCGTCACCAGTTGGTGGGCCAGGCGGGTGGGCTCGGGGATCCGGGCCTCGCGAGAGCCGCGAAGGGCCCAGGCCGCACACTGCTCCAGCGTCACCCGGTGCCCCACGGACACGTACATCGGCTCGACATCGTCGCGGGTCCGCACGGCCAGGGCCACCACCTCGCCGCGGTCGCGCATCTGCGTCCGGCAGCCGCGCCGCCGACCGGGCGGGCGAAACTGCCCGCACAGCACGCTCTTGGCCATCCCGATCGCCGGCATGTCCAGGTACACCCCCACGTGGCACGCCAGTCCGAACCGCCGCGGGTGGGCCAGGCCCTGGCCGTCGCACATCAACAGTTCCACCGGCTGGGGCAGGGCCCGGACCGCCTCGATGACGGCCGGCGCCTCGCGGAAGCTCAGCAGCCCCGGCACATACGGGAACGTCAGCGGGCGGACGACCTCCGAGGTCGCAATCATCCGCATCGTCCGCGCGTCGCACAGTACGCCCACAGCCAGGATGTGCGTCCGCCCGAGATACGCGCAGTCGACGCCCGCCACCGTCCGCACGGGCCCCTCCAACTTTCGGACGAGCACCTCCGAGGCCAACTCCCGCTGGAGTTGGATCGCCTGACGCGGCGAGATGTCCCACGGGTGATCGAGCATCATCACACGATGAAAGTCATGAGGACGCGGCGGCCCGGATCTCCGCCGGCGTGGCCGTGCCGGTAGTCTGGAGCTTCTTCACGGTAACCGACGCGGCCAGGTTCGCCAGCCGCCCGGCCGAGCGGGCGTCGCCCCCGCCGCCCAGCACGGCCGCCAGGGCCGAGACCACCGTATCGCCGGCCCCCACCGGGTCCACCGGGGGCGGCACGCGCACGCCGCCCAGGTGCGCTGAGCCGCCCTCGTCGGCCACTACCATGCCTTCGGGTCCGAGCGTGACGAACACCTCCCGCCCGGTCCGCCCGCCCAGCCGCGAGGCCAACTCCATCGCCCGCTCGACGGGAATCTCCTCTTCCAGCGGGGCGGCCTGGTCCAACATGCCCGCGGCCTCGTGGGCGGTCAGTTTCAATATCGCCCCTCGGTACAGCCGGCTGCGGTGGCGGCTGTCCACAATGAACCGGCAGGCCGCTCGGCGGGCGATTACCGCGTTGATCCGCTCGATCATCGCCGGCGTGGACAGACCGGCCGGCACCTGCTGGTTCAGGATGACCGTGTCCGACGCGGCCGCCGCCTCGTCCAGCCGCCCGGCCAGTAGGTCCATCGCCGCCTCGGACGGCTCGTTGAACGCCCCGAAATCGATGCGGTTCTGCTCGGCCGGGCCGATGCACGGCTTGGAGTACACCAGCGTCTGCCAATCGTCCTGGGCGTCCAGCACACCCGAGGTGTCGATCTGCCGTTGCTCCAGGAGGCGCCGCATCTGCCAGCCGAACAGGTCCCGCCCCACCAGCGTCACCGCCCGCACGTGGGCCGCCCCCAGATCGGCCAGGTTGGCCGTCACGTTGCCCGCCCCGCCCAGGCTGTAGCGTTGGCCCCGCACCCGGTGCACGGGCAGGCCGGTCTCGATCGACAGTTCCGGCGGGCCCTCGTCGATCAGCCAGTAGGCGTCCACGCAGAAGTCCCCAAAGACCGCCACGCGGGCCCGGGCCGCCTGCGACAGGCAACGCTCTAACTCATCGGCTTGCATGTTCATGGCCCGGAGTGTACCGCATAGCCGAACGCGTGGAAAGCACCCGCCGCCCGCCGACCTCCGATCGGGCGCCCAAGGCAAATAGTCTTGTACGGCCAATACCCGATCGCGAGAATGAAAGGACGATGAAAAGACATGCTGTCGCGTGACAATCTGTTGAGTATTCCCCCGTTTATCTATCAATATGCCACGCGCGGTGTTTCGGGCTCGCCCGAGCTGTCTGTCGGGCCAAGCCAAAACCTGAGGTGACTCGTGACGAAGACAAGATCTGTTGCGTTCGCAGTGCTTGTGTTGGCAGGGTGCGGCTCGTACCTGGCCGCGGCCCCGGATGATGCCGAGGCCAAGGCCCGGGCCGCCTACGAGGCAGCCGTCAAGGCCGCATCGGAGTCGGAAACCGCCCTGCCCCCACTGAAGGCCGCCATGCAGAAGGCGGACACGGAGTATGCCAACTCCAGGAAGGCCGCCGACGCCAAGCAGCAGAAAGCAGCCGACTCGAAGCACCTGTCAGGCGAAGGGGGCGTGAAGGACCTCCAGCAGGCCGAAGCCGCCGTTCCGGCCGCCATCAAGGCACTCGACGAAGCAACGAAGGCCAAGCCCCCGCTGGATAAGGCCCTGGAGGAGGCCAAGACGGCGGCCCAGCCCCTGCAACAGGCGTATGACGCCGCCGAGAAGGCCGCCCGCGAGGCCGAGGCCGCCGCAAAGGCTGCCGCCGATGCCGCCAACAAGCTCGACAACGAGGCCAAGGCCGCGGCGAACCAGGCAGCCGCCAAACGCCGTGGCGCGGACACCGCCAAGGCGGCCCTCGCCCGGGCCCAACAGACCCTTCAGACCATGCAGGAACGGGCCAAGGCCGCCCCAGCCAAGGTCGCCGAGGCCCAGGCCCAGAAGAAGCCGGCCGACGACGCCCTGGCCGCCGCACAGAAGCAACTGGCCGCCGCGACGGCTGCCTACCAGGCCGCCGAGCAGGCCGCCCAGGCCGCCCAGGCCAACGCACAGGTCGTGACCGACGCCCAGAAGCAACAGGCTGCCGCCGACGCCGATGCCAAGCGAAAGGCCGCCGAAGCGGCCAAGACCGCGCTCGCCCAAGCCCAGCAGGCCCATCAGCAGGCACAGGCCAACGCCAATGCCGCCGCCCAGAGACTCGCCGCCGCCCCAGCCCAGAAGAAGGCCGCCGACGACGCTCTCGCCAACGCCGCCAAACAACTTGCCGCCGCTACTGCCGCTGCGCCAGCCGCCGAGCAGGCCGCCAACGCCGCCGATACCGCCGCCAAGGCCGTCGCCGCCGACGCCAAGAAGCCCCCCGAGGAAAAAAAGAAGGCCGCGGATGATGCCGCCGCCAAGCGAAAGGCGGCCGAGGCCGCCAAGGCCGCGCTCGCCCAGGCCCAGCAGGCCCACCAGCAGGCGCAGGCCAACGCCGGCGCCGCCGCTAAAGCCCTTGCCGACGCACCCGCCCAGAAGAAGGCCGCCGACGACGCCCTCGCCAACGCCGCCAAACAACTCGCCGCCGCCACCGCAGCCGCCACGCCCGCCGAGCAGGCTGCCCAGGCAGCCTTGGCCAACGCCCAGGCAATCGCCCAGCGGGCCGGGCGATCCGACCAGCAGAAGCAGCAGGCTGCCGCGGACGCCGCCGCCAAGCGACAGGCCGCCGACGCCGCCAAGACCGCGCTCGCTCAGGCCCAGCAGGCTGAGAGGATCGCCCAGGCGCAGGCAAACACCGCCGCTCAGAAGCTGGCCCGCGCGACCTCTGCACAGAGCATGGCCGAGGCCGGCGTCGAGTCCATCAAGAAGCAGATCGTCTCCGCCACCGCCGCCGCCCAGGCCGCCGAGCAGGGCGCCCAGGCGGCCGAGAAGCTCGCCGCCGAGAAGACCCAGGCCGCCGCGCAGGCTGCCGCCAAGCGCAAGGCCGTCGCCGACACCGGCGCCGCGCTCGCCCAGGTCCAGCAGGCCCAGAATGCAGCCCAGGCTCAGGTCAATGCCGCCGCACAGAAACAGGCCGAGGCGCAGAAGCTCAAGCAAGCCGCCGACGCCGCGCTCGCCAACGCCCAGAAGCAGGTCCAGGCTGCCGCAGCCGCCGCGCAGGCTGCCGAGCAGGCCGCCCAGGCAGCCCAGGCCAACGCCGCGGTCGTGACCGAGGCCCAGAAGCAGGGGGCGGCCGCCGCGGCCGCCGCCCAGGGCAAGACGGCCGAAGCCGCCAGGGCAGCGGTCGCCCAGGCTCAGCAGGCTCACCAGCAGGCGCAGGCCAACGCGAACGCCGCCGCCCAGAGGCTCGCCGCCGCCCCAGCCCAGAAGAAGACCGCCGACGACGCCCTCGCCAACGCTGCCAAGCAACTCGCCGCCGCCACCGGCGCCGCCCAGGCCGCCGAGCAGGGCGCCCAGGCGGCGGAGGCCGCCGCCAAGACCGTAGCCGCCGATGCCAAGAAGCCTCCGGAGGAGAAGAAGAAAGCTGCGGATGATGCCGCCGCCAAGCGGAAGGCAGCCGAGGCCGCCAAAGCCGCGCTCGCCCAGGCCCAGCAGGCCCAACAGCAGGCGCAGGCCCAGGCCGGGGCCGCCGCTAAAGCCCTTGCCGACGCCCCTGCCCAGAAGAAGGCCGCCGACGACGCCCTCGCCAACGCCTCCAATCAACTCGCCGCCGCCACTGGCGCCGCCCAGGTCGCCGAACGGGCCGCCCAGTCGGCCCAGGCCGCCGCCCAGGCATTGGCCGCACGGGCTGCATGGTCCGACCAGCAGAAGCAGCAGGCTGCCGCCGACGCCGACGCCAAACGCAAAGCCGCCGAGGCCGCCAAGGCCGCCCTGGCACAGGCCCAGCAGGCCGAGAAGACCGCGCAGGCCCAGGTCGCCGCGGCCGCCCCCAAGCTTGCCGAGGCCGACAACGCCCGCAAGGCCGCCGATGCCGCCCTCGCCAACGCCTCCAAACCTTTCGCCGCCGCCCAGGCCGCTCACCAGGCAGCCCAACAGGCGGCCGGGCCGCTCGCCCAGCTTGACGCGGCCAGCCAGCAGACCGCCGCCGACGCCGCCGCCAAGCGCAAGGCGGCCAATGACGCCCGCGCCGCCTTGACGCCGGTCCAGCAGAAGCTGGAGCAGGCGACCGTCCAGGCCACCCGCGCCGCTCAGAACCTGGAACGGGCCCAGGCCCGGAAGAAGGCCTCCGAAGACGGCCTGGTCAACCTCAAAAACCGGATCGCCTCCGCCAAGCAAACGCTCGCCGCTGACGAGCAGGCCGCCCAGGCGGCCGAGGCCGCCGCCGCCCCGTTGAAGGCGGAGGCCGAAAAGACGCGCGCGGCATACACGGCCGCTATGAAGCTCGCCGACGACAGACGAGTCCAGGCCCAGGAGGCCAAGGCCCAACTCTACCGGATGATCGCCATACGACAGGTGCCCGCGATCATGGAAAGCCCCCAGCCCCCCCAGGTGGCCAACCGCATCGACGAACTGGTGTTCGCCAAGCTCAAGGCGCTGGGCATCCAGCCGGCCCTCTGCTCCGACTCGGTCTTCGTCCGCCGCGCGTACCTCGACGTGACCGGGCGCCTGCCGTCGGCCGACGATGCGAAGGAGTTCATTCTCAGCCAGGATAAGAACAAGCGGGTCGCCCTGATCGATCGTCTGCTTGAGCAGACCGCGCACGCGGACTACTGGGCCATGAAGTGGAGCGACATCCTGAAGGTCAAGGCGGAGTTCCCGGTCAAGGTCTGGCCCAACGCCGCTCAGGCCTACCACCGCTGGATCTGGGAGGCGATCGCCCACAACAAGCCCTATGACAAGTTCGTGCGGGAACTGCTGACCTCCAGCGGAAGCAACTTCCGCGTCGGGTCGGTCAACTTCTACCGGGCGATCCAGGACAAGACGCCCGAGGGGATCGCCGCTGCCGTCGCCCTGTCGCTGATGAGCACGCGGACGCACGTCTGGCCGCAGGAGCGCCGCGCGGGAATGGCGGCGTTCTTCACGCAGATCGGATATAAGCCCACCAGCGAGTGGAAAGAGGAAGTCGTCTTCTGGGATCCGCTCAAGTCGACGGCCGTGCCGGGCAGCACCGCCGCCGGCATCGACGCCGTCGCCAAGTCGGTTACCGCGACCAACCAGGTCCCCCAGGCGATGGAGAAGCCACTGAGCCCCAACGGCCCGCTGGAGGCCATCTTCCCCGACGGAACCAAGGTCACCATCCCGCCCGACCGCGACCCGCGGGAGGTCTTCGCCGATTGGCTGATCCGCCCGGAGAACCCCTGGTTCACCAAGGCCATCGTCAACCGGACCTGGGCGAGGATCATGGGGCGGGGCATCATTCACGAGCCCGACGACATCCGCGACGACAACCCGCCCAGCAATCCCGAACTCCTGGCCTACCTGCAGAAGGAGTTCGTCACCAGCGGCTACAGTCTCAAGGCGCTCGAGAGGCTGATCCTGACCTCCACGACCTACCAGTTCTCGCCGATCCCGAAGTCCGACAAGCCCGAGGCGCAGGCCAACTTCGCCAGCTACATGATGCGGCGCGTGGAGGCCGAGGTGCTCATCGACGCCCTCAACGACATTACCGGCGGCTCGGACCTGTACACCAGCGCCGTGCCCGAGCCCTTCACGTACATCCCCAAGGACATGTCCGCGGTGGAACTGGCCGACGGAAGCGTCACCAGTTCCTTCCTCTCGCTGTTCGGACGTTCCTCGCGGTCCACGGGGATGTGGAGCGAGCGCATCAACGAAATGGCCTCCACCCAGTGGCTGCACATGCTGAACTCCGCGGCCATTCAGAGCAAGCTCCAGGGCGGACAACGGCTCGGGGGGATCCTGTCCTCCGGCGGCAAGCCGAACGAGGTCGTCGAGAAGCTGTACCTGACCATCCTCTCGCGGTTCCCGACCCAGGCCGACCTGAACGCCACCGAAGACTATGCCAAGGCAGGCGTGACCAAGGGGCGCGACATGTGGATCGACCTGGCCTGGGCGCTGATAAACAGTCCGGAATTCCTGTTGCGGCACTGAGTGGTCCCGGCGCCGCACGATATAATGAAAGAATGGCCGTTTCCTGGCACTACGACCGAGTGGTCGTGGAAGGAGAATCCAGCATGGCGACGAACAACAGTCCCGACACCCCCGAACAGGTTTCCCGGCGCGAGGCGATGCGACGAGGCGCCGTGGGCGCGGCAGGCATGGTGGCCGCCGGCGCCCTGGTCCCCCGCGCGCTGGCCGCGGAAGCCGAGAAAACCCCTCAGCAGAAGGCCGCCGAACTGAAGGCCGCCCGCGACGCGGCCGCCGTGGCCAAGGCCAAGGCCAAGAAGACCAAGATCCAATCGGTCATCCAGATCTTCCTCTGGGGCGGCATGTCGCACAACGACGCCTGGGACCCCAAGCCCGGCACCGGTTACGACTACCTGGGCGAGTTCGACAAGTTCATCCCCACCAACGTCAAGGGAATCGAACTTGGCTTCCTCTTCCCCGAGTTGGCCAAGCATGCCGACAAGTACGCCCTGATCCGCAGCATGACCCACGGCAACAACGGGCACGAGACGGCCGCCTACCTCATGCAGACCGGGCACAAGCCCGGCGGGCGGTTGGCCTACCCGAGCGTCGGCGCCATCTTCACCTTCTTCAAGAAGGACCAGTACAAGGGCCTGGTCCCGCCGTACATCGTCATGCTCGAAGCGGCCGGGCGGTTCTCCGAGGAAGGCTTCCTGGGACCGGCGTACAAACCGTTCGCCACGGGCGGCGATCCCAACGCGGCCCGCTTCGAGGTGCAGGGGATCGTCAACCGGGGCATCAACGACGACCGCCAGCGGGCCCGCCGCGATCTGGCCGACAAGGTCAACATGCTCGGCTACGGCATGTCCGAAGTGCCCGAGATGAACAGCGCCGAGACGGCCAAGAAGAAGGCCTACGGGCTGATCCTCGGGCGCGGGCGCGAGGTGTTCAACCTCGAGAACGAGCCCGCCGCCCTGCGCGACCGCTACGGTCGCAACACCTTCGGGCAGGAGTGCCTGGCTGCCAGGCGGATGGTCGAGGCAGGCGTGCCCTATATCACCATCAGCTTCCCCGGCGGCTGGGACACGCACGGCGGGCACTTCCAGACGATGCGGCGCCAGTGTCCGGCGCTGGACCAGGGGCTGGCCACGCTGCTGGCGGACCTGAAGGAGAAGGGACTGCTGGACAGCACGCTGGTCTGGTGCACCGGCGAGTTCGGGCGCACGCCGAAGGTCTCGTGGGAACCCCCCTGGAACGGCGGGCGCCACCACCACGGCGCGGTCTTCACCGTGCTCGTCGCCGGAGGCGGGTTCAAGGGCGGCTGCGTGCTCGGCTCGTCCGACGAGAAGGGCGAGAAGCCGAAGGAACGCCCGGTGTACCCCGCCGACCTGCTGGGAACGATCTACCTGCTGGCCGGCATCGACGCCAACGCCAAGCTCCCCCACCCCTGGGGGCTGGAAGCACGCGTGCTCGACACCGAGAACGAAGGCATGCAGGCGGCCGGGCTGCTGGAAGAGATCATCTAGAACGGAGACGTCCATGAGTAGATACAACAGCCTTGCGCTGCTGGCCCTGGCGGCCGTGCTGGCCGGCGCGTCGTCGGCTGACGCGCAGAGCCAGTACATCGGCTACGTCTTTCCCGCCGGCGGGCAACAGGGCACGACCTTCCCCATCCGTCTGGGCGGCCAGGGGCTCGTCTATGCCAGCGACCTGATCGTCACCGGCGAGGGCGTCTCCGTCCGGCTTGTCGAGTACCACCGCGTCATGGGCAACCAGGAGTTGGGGCTGCTCAACCAGCAACTCGGCGAGCTGCGCAAGAAGGAGACCACCGTAAGCGACGCGATGGCGAGCAAGATGGCCTGGTTTGAATTCCCCGCCCCCATCGGCCCGGACAGCGGCGCCGACGCGGTCCCCTCGCAGATTTGCTCGGTGTGCGGAACCGCCAACTCGGCCGACGCCACCACTTGCATCAAGTGCTATGCCAAGCTCGAGAAGGTCAAGCCCCCCGACCCGAAGGACGCCAAGAACCAGGCCCCCAAGACCGAGAAGGACATTGCCAAGGCGAACCTGATCAAGCGGATCGAGAAGCTCTTCGCGGATGATGAGCGTAACCCGGCCGTTCGGTCCCAGACCGAACTCGTTTTCGCGGAGGTGACCATCGCGCCCGACGCCAAGCCCGGCAAGCGGGAGATCCGCGTGGTCACCAAGCGGGGCATCTCCAACCCGCTGCCCTTCTACGTGGGCCAGGTTTCCGAGGTCGCCCGCAAGCCGATGAAGACCTGCCAACTCCCCGTGCTGGGCAAGGAGTACCTCGCCCAGCGAAAACGCCCCGTGCAGGAAGAGGAACTCCGCGTCAGCGTGCCCTGTACGATGAACGGGCAGATCGCCGCGGGCGAGATCAACCGCTACCGCTTCCAGGCCACCAAGGGACAACGCCTCGTCATCTCCGCCAAGGCCCGTGACCTCGTGCCCTACGTCCCCGACGGCGTGCCCGGCTGGTTCCAGGCCGTCATGAAGCTCTACGACGCCGGCGGCAGGGAAGTGGCCTTCGGCGACGACTACCGCTCCGACCCCGACCCGGTCATCTATTTCGAGGTCCCGGAGGACGGCGATTATCTCCTGACCATCAACGAGGCCCTGTTCCGGGGCCGCGAGAGTTTCGTCTACCGCATCACCATCGGCGAACTGCCGTTCATGACCAGCATCTTCCCGTTGGGCGGGCGCGTCGGCCAGCCGGTCAAGATCGAAATGAACGGCTGGAACCTCGACAAGTTCACCCTGGCCCCGCCGCCCCAGGACGCCAAGCCCGGCCGCTATCTGCTGGCCGCCAGCAACGGCAAGATGATGTCCAACTACCTGCCCTTCGCGATGGACACGCTGCCCGAGTGCATGGAGGCCGAGCCCAACGACGAGCCCGCCAAGGCGCAGAAGGTCACTCTCCCCATGATCGTCAACGGACGGTCGGACCGCCCCGGAGACTGGGACGTGTTCGAGGTGGAAGGCAAGGCCGGCGAGACCATCGTGGCCGAAGTGTACGCGCGTCGTCTCGCCTCCCCGTTCGATTCGTTCGTCAAGGTCACCGGCGCCGACGGCAAGATCATCGCGCTCAATGACGACCACTACGACGCGGCGTCGGGCCTGAACACCGACCACGCCGACTCCTACCTCATGGTCAAACTGCCCGCCGACGGCAAGTACTACGTGCACCTCGGCGACACCCGGCGACAGGCCGGAAAGGAATTCGCCTACCGCCTGCGGATCAGCCGCCCGCAGCCGGACTTCGTGTTGCGGCTCATCCCGTCGCGGATCTCCATCCGCAGCAAGCAGTCGGCGGGCGTGACCGTCTTCGCCATCCGCAAGGACGGGTACGACGGGCCGATCAAGCTGAGCTTCAAGGACCTGCCCCAGGGGTTCGAGTCGCCCGGTGCCACGATCGGGCCGAAACAGGAGACCGTGGGCCTGGCCCTCAAGACGACCTTGACGGAGATGGACAAGCCGGTCAACCTCACGGTCGTGGGCGCCGCCAAGGTCGGCGACCAGGAGATCGTTCGCGAGGCCATGCCGGCCGAGGACAGGATGCAGGCCTTCCTGTGGCGTCATCTGCTGCCGGCCGACACGCTGCCGACGCTCGTCTATGACCCCGGCTACAGCCCGCCCGCCGAGCGCATGCGGCCGCCGATTCGCGACCAGGACCGTCCCAAGGACGCCAAGCGCACGCTCCGCAAGTCGGAGGTGGACTGGTACCTCAGGCAGATCGAGGCCCTCTACCAGGAGTGGTATCTGACCGACGAGTTCGCCAACCGCGAGGTCGCCAGTATCGAGGCGCGTCTGATCCGGTAAGCCCCGCAGCGGCGCTCGGAGCCAAACCGGGACTGCTCCGCAAAGGCGACCCCCATCGCCGAGGGCGAATTGCCGTAACATTCACGCACCCTGACAGGAGAATCTCATGGTCCGCAAGATGCTCGCCGTGCTGTGCCTGGTCGGTCTCCTGGCCCCCTGCCTGGCGGCCGACGCAACCACGCCCATCCCCGTCGCCGACTACAAGGGCACGATCAAGATCGCCTGCGTGGGCGACAGCATCACCTACGGAGCGGGCGTCAAGGACCGCGCCAAGAACGCGTATCCGTTCGTGCTGGGGCGGCTGCTGGGCGACAAGTGGGAGGTCCGCAACTTCGGCGTCAGCGGGGCGACGCTGCTCCGCAAGGGCGACAAGCCCTACGAGAAACAGAAGGCCTTCCAGCAGGCCCTGGATTTCAAACCCGACGTGCTGATCGTCAAGCTCGGCACCAACGACACCAAACCGCAGAACTGGAAGCACCAGGACCAGTTCGAGGCCGACTACAAGTGGCTCATCGAGCAGTTCCGCAAGGCTAACCCCGAGGTCCGCGTCTACCTCTGCCTGCCCGTTCCAGCCTTCCCGGGCAACTGGGGGATCAACGACAAGACCATCCGCGAGGGCGTGATCCCCGCGGTGCGGAAACTGGCCAAGGAGTGCCAGACGCAGATCATCGACCTCTACGCCGCGTTGGAGGGCAAGAAGGAGCTTGTCCCCGACAAGGTCCACCCCAACGCCGAAGGCGCCGCCATCATGGCCCGCACCGTCTACAAGGCCCTCACGGGAAAGGATGCCCCGGCCGAACAGAAGTAGCCGTCAACGCCGCCGGGCGCCCTGCCGCTTATCTCCTCTTTGCTGCGCGGTACGTCTCCAACGCGGCCGGAAACGGGCTCAGGGCCCGCTCGAAGATGCCCAGCGAGTAGGCGATGGCCACCCCGTAGTTGGTGATGCTGACCCCCGCCTGGCGGCAGCGGAGGATCCGAGTGAGCATCTCGCGCCGGTTCCACATGCACCCGCCACAGTGGACGATCAGCTTGTACGGCGTCAGGTCGTCGGGGAAGTCGTGCCCCTGGACGCTCGTGAACTCCAGCTTGCCGCCCACGTATTGCTGCAGCCACCGGGGGATCTTCACTCGCCCGATGTCCTCGCCGATCGGGTGGTGCGAGCAGGCCTCGGCGATCAGCACGCGGTCGCCGCACGAGAGGCGGTCGATCGCCATCGCCCCGCGGACAAACTCGTTCATGTCGCCCTTGTTGCGGGCGAAGAGGATCGAGAAACTGGTCATCGGCACGGCGGACGGGGTGTCGCCCGCGACCTTGAGGAACGACTGGCTGTCGGTCACCACCAGCGCGGGCGGTCGCTTCAGCCGCTCCAGGGCATCGCGCAGCTCGCGCTCCTTGACGACCATGCAGTAGCTGTCGGTGTCGAGCACGTCGCGGATGGCCTGGACCTGGGGCAGGATCAGCCTTCCCTTCGGCGCCTCCAGGTCGATGGGCACCACCAACACCACCAGTTCGCCCGCGGGCACCAGGTCGCCCACGATCGACGGCGCGTTGATGAACTCCTCGGGCGCCTGGCGGATCAGGGCTTCGCGCAGGTCGATGATGCCCTCGCCCCGCGAGGCCACCGTCGAGACGGTGCGGACCTTGGCCGCCTTCAGCCGCTCCACCAGGGCCGGCTCGGGCCCGCCCAGGTCCGACTTGTTGAACACCACGATCGCCGGGGCCCCCCGGCCCTGCAACTCGCTCAGCACCGCCTCCTCGTACGGCCCCCACTGCCCGGCCGGACAGACCACCACGCCCACGTCCGTGCGGTCGAAGATCTGCCGCGTCCGCTGCACGCGGAGCTCGCCCAGCGCCCCCACGTCGTCGATGCCCGCCGTATCGATGAACAGCACCGGCCCGATCGGCAGAAGCTCCATGGGCTTCTCGACCGGATCGGTCGTCGTGCCCGCCACGTCCGACACGATCGACACCGCCTGACGCGTCATCGCGTTCAGCAGCGAACTCTTGCCGACGTTCCGCCGGCCGAACAGGCCGATGTGGAGACGAAAACCTTTGGGGGTCTTTTGCATAGTCTTCAGCGGTCAGTCTTCTTCGGCGAGCCCAGGCGAGTCACGTTCTCGGGCGAGGTCAGCGCATCGAAGTCCTCGGCGCTCATCAGGCGGCACTCGACGACGATCTCGCGGATGCTCTTGCCGCTCCGACCCGCCAGCGCCGCCACCTGCTGCGCCGACTCGTACCCGATCCGCTCCACCAGGGCCGTCACCGTAGCGGTGGCCGAATCCACGTGTCGCCGGCAGCGGGCGACGTCGGCCTCCAGCCCGTCCACGCAAAGCCGTCGGAAGATCGAACAGGCTGCCGCCAGCAGGTCCAGGTTCGTCAGCAGACAGTCGGCCACCAGCGGCAGGAACGGGTTGAGTTCCAGGCTGCCCATACTCACCGCCTGCGTAATGGCCGCGTCGTTGGCGATCACCGTCATGGCCGCCTGGCTCACCGCCTCCGGGATCACGGGGTTGACCTTGCCGGGCATGATGGACGAGCCGGCCTGCCGGGGCGGCAGGCGAAGCTCGCCCAGCCCGCCCTCGGGCCCGCTGGCCAGCAGCCGCAGGTCCCCCGCCACCTTCAGCAGGCTGCTCGCCA
>Ga0209606_1003919_pt1 | contig 14401 bp, 13 predicted proteins | sample AD_UKC057_MetaG_FD_184412 | JGI IMG/M metagenome (GOLD analysis project Ga0209606, IMG submission 184412) | Active sludge microbial communities of municipal wastewater-treating anaerobic digesters from USA - AD_UKC057_MetaG (SPAdes) (version 2) | ecosystem: Engineered > Bioreactor > Anaerobic >...
TGAGAAATAAAGAACTAGATTCACCTCTAGCACCCTAATATTAGGCTTCATTACCATCATCTTTCAGCCAACTAAAGGATGATCGTGATAATAACAGCGAAGGGAACAGCGATGAAGAAGATACCTGAGGGCCGAAGATTTAAACCGGGACAAAGCGGCAATCCTAAAGGAAGACCCAAAAAAGAAAATACTTGGAAGTACATCCTAAATACATTGCTTTCTTTTGAAGATGTGACGATGCCTGATGGCTCAAAGATTAGTAGGAAGCGAGCAATTGCACTACGCATGGTTCAGGAAGCATTGAAAGGACGTGTTGATGCCGCGAATCTCATCGTCAAGTACACAGAAAGTCCAGAGCCGATGAAAATAAGTGCTATGGACACGGAAGGAAGTCCATTATCTGGCGCAATATTCATGATGAAAAAGGAGACGCTGGAATCATGGAATAAGCGAATGCAGAATAAAAAAGATAAAAGCAGCCAATAAAGCCCTGATGTCTTGATAGCAATCTCAATATTTCTTTCTGACTTCGATCATTTCAATTATTGACTATTTAATTAACTAAAAGGTAAATATTTTTCATATGACCCTATAATTACGAGAATGATCTTTCGCCCAGAAAACAGCCTAAAGTATTGAATGATTATCTATAGAGTTATTACTTACTTGCACACCTTGATTTTATTTTGAGATTACTATTAACGCTTGGGAGATATTTATTCAAGCTTGCGGACATCCTTCTTTTTCTTTTCACTCAACCGATCGTCTAGCTTCTCAATCCCTTTGAACGCTTTGCGGACGAGAACGCCAATAAGCTTTGAGGAGTCCAAAGCCGAGGAATGCGCCGACGGACGTTGAGACAAGACTCGATCCAGCTCCTTCAAAACCAAATCCCATTTTTAAGCCTGCGAAATCATTCTTGTCTTAAGTTTTTAATAGCCCGAGAACTTTACAACCCTGTTTGAACGACTATTTTTGTTAACAAACCGCTCATTACCACTTACTCAAAAAGAATTAAGAGTCAAAAACTCTGCTTCCATTAAACTGCATATTTCAAATCATTCAAAAAACAAATCCGCTGGCTGGTCCTCCGAGTTTAGGCCCTCAGACCACTTACGACCAAGAAGGGGGATTCTCTTGGTCCCAGCGGATACTTTAAGTATACCATTGATTTAATTTTTGCAAGCTTAATTTATTTTAAAATAACAATATAACGAGCTTGCTAGGCTCGTGAACCAAGCAGAAGGGTTGCCGACTACTCAAGGATAAAGTCTTTGTAAAGCAAAGAGTTATGTTTCGGCTGCAATACTGGATAACCTGTTCATTTTTTTCAAAAGTCACATGAAAAGTCACATTTTTACTGTTATAAGGCTTTCTGAAGCAGCTGCCTTCATATGAAAAGCTTCTTTCTTACATATCAATCACAAAGCGACTATGGTATAATTCAACAAAGTATCACAAACCACTTCAGAATCAAGGAGCTTGCTGCATGGACAATAAAAAAGAACAGGAACGCGCTGAACTCCATCGCACCATCTGGAACATCGCCAACGATCTGCGAGGCAGTGTTGATGGCTGGGATTTCAAGCAGTACGTTCTCGGAATCCTGTTCTATCGCTACATATCAGAAAACATTACCGCGTATATTAACAAAAGCGAGCACGAAGCCGGTAACGCTGGATTCGATTATGCCCGGCTCTCCGACAGCGAAGCAGAACAGGCTCGCGAAGATCTTGTACAAACCAAAGGTTTCTTTATCCTGCCGAGCGAACTTTTCGAGAATGTCCGCGCTCGCGCAAAACAAGACGAAAATCTAAACGAAACTCTCGAACATGTCTTCAAGAATATCGAAGCTTCAGCCCAGGGCAGCGAGAGCGAGGACGATTTCAAAGGCCTCTTTGATGATATCGATGTCAACAGCAACAAGCTGGGGCCGACAGTTGTAAAGCGCAACGAAAAGCTGGTTAAACTGCTCGATGCCGTGGGGGATATGAAACTCGGCAATTATCAGGACAACAACATTGACGCGTTCGGCGATGCCTACGAGTTCTTGATGAGCATGTACGCTTCCAACGCCGGCAAATCAGGCGGTGAGTTTTTCACTCCACAAGAAGTCTCAGAACTTTTAACCCGCCTTGCCCTGGTGGGCAAAACCGAGGTCAACAAGGTTTACGACCCCGCCTGCGGTTCAGGCTCCTTGCTTCTGAAATTCGCCAAGATTCTGGGTAAGGACAAGGTCCGCCTGGGGTTTTTCGGTCAGGAAATCAACATCACCACTTACAATCTTTGCCGTATCAACATGTTCCTGCATGATATCGATTATGACAAATTCGATATTGCGTTGGGCGACACGTTGACTGACCCGAAGCACTGGGACGAAGAGCCTTTTGAAGCCATTGTTTCCAACCCGCCATATTCCATCAAGTGGAAGGGTGACAGCGATCCGGTACTCATTAATGATCCTCGCTTCTCCCCGGCAGGTGTGCTGGCACCCAAATCCAAAGCGGATCTTGCCTTCATCATGCACAGCCTTTCGTGGCTCGCGACCAATGGAACAGCTGCCATCGTTTGTTTCCCGGGTGTGATGTACCGAGGCGGGGCCGAGCAGAAAATCCGGCAGTATCTTATTGACAACAACTATATCGATTGCATCATCCAGTTGCCGGACAACTTGTTTTTCGGCACGAGCATCGCCACCTGTATCATGGTGCTGAAAAAATCAAAGGCAGACAATAGCACACTCTTCATTGATGCATCGAAGGAATTTGTCAAAGTTACAAACAACAACAAGCTCACACAGAAAAATATCGAAACCATTGTAGCAGCCTTTGCAGAGCGGAAGGATATCCAGCATTTCTGCACGCTTGTGCCGAATTCAGCCATTGCTGCAAAAGAATACAATCTCTCCGTTTCCACCTATGTCGAACAGAAGGATACGCGGGAGGTTGTCGACATTGTACAGCTCAATGCCGAAATTGAACAGATTGTAGCGCGGGAGCAGGTTTTGCGCGAAGAGATTGCGAAAATCATAGCGGACATTGAGGGTGGAAAATGAGCAGGCTGGATGCGCTGATTGCCGAGCTGTGCCCGGATGGGGTGGAGTATGTTGAACTTGAAAAAGTTATAGAAATTACTGATGGTTATCCTTTTAAAAGCAACGAAATTAAGGAAATAGGTGAATTCCCATTAATTAAAATATCTGAAATAAATAACGGAGAAATTCATAAGGGTAATTTTTTTATAGCCGAGTTACCTGAAAATATAAAAAATAAACAAATATTATCCGGCAAAGAAGTATTAGTAGCCATGTCAGGCTCAACAGGCAAGACGGGTATTAATAGGTTTTCAAAAATATTAGTTAATCAGCGAATTGCTATTCTAAGAAACCACGAAAAATTTTTAACAAATGGATTCATGAAACATTTGCTAGTAAACTCGAAATTTGAAAAGTATTGCTTTGAACATGGAACAGGACCGCAAAGAAATTTGAGTAAATCCGATATTTACAAATACCGCATCCCAATACCCCCGCTTCCTGTCCAGCATGAAATCGTCCGCATCCTGGACACATTCACCGAGCTTACCGCTGAGCTTACCGCTGAGCTTACCGCTGAGCTTACCGCTAGGCGCAAGCAGTATGAGTATTATCGGGATTGGCTGTTGTCATTCAATGATAAAGAACGATATCCGGATGGGGTGGAGTATGTTGAATTGGGAGAAGTGTCTAATGTTCTTCGTGGGCGTAGATTAACAAAAAGTCAACTTTCCAGTGCTGGAAAATTTCCAGTTTTTCATGGTGGCTTGGCCCCATTAGGTTATTATGAGCAGTATAATAGACCTGCAAATACCGTTATGGTAATTAATGTTGGTGCCTCCGCTGGTACTGTAGGCTATAGTCGTGTCGATTTTTGGTCTTCTGATGGTTGTTACTGTATTGAACAAACGGAGCTTTTAAATAGTAAGTTTTTATACTATCTACTCATTGGGTTCCAACCTTTCTTGATGTCTAGAGTGAGAGTTGCGGGTATCCCAACGCTTGATGCAATTGTGGTTGAGAAACTACAAATCCCCCTCCCCCCACTCTCCGAGCAGCACCGCATCGTCGAAATCCTTGATCGCTTCGATGCCCTCTGCAACGACCTCACGAGCGGTCTTCCCGCCGAGATTGAGGCCCGTCGCAAGCAGTATGAGTATTATCGTGACAAGCTCCTCACCTTCAAGGAGAAAAAGGCATGAGCGCCTACAATATTGTCGCCAGCACCGACGAGGCGACCGTTGTTGCAGAATATGAGCCCGATACTTACGGCCGTTCCGAACAATACCAGAGTGAAGCTGAACTCGAACAAGAATTCATCAATCTTCTCAAATCCCAAGGCTATGAATACCTCTCCATCCATGACGAAGCCGCGCTCATCTCCAATCTTCGGAAACAGCTTGAGATACTCAACAGTTTTGCCTTTACCGACAACGAGTGGAAGCGGTTCTATGCAGAGAACCTTGCCAATCCCAACGAGGGAATTGTCGAAAAGACCCGCAAGATCCAGGACGACTATCAGCAGATTCTTCATCGCGATGACGGTACAACGAAGAACATCTATCTCCTGGATAAAAAAAACATCCACAACAACCGTCTGCAGGTCATAAATCAGTATGAGCAGCCGGGCGGTACCCATGCCACACGCTATGACGTAACCATTCTGGTGAACGGCCTGCCTCTGGTCCATGTGGAACTCAAACGGCGCGGGGTCGCTATCCGTGAAGCCTTCAACCAGATAAACCGTTACCAGCGCGACAGCTTCTGGGCTTCCTCTGGCTTGTTCGAATACGTGCAGATGTTTGTGATCTCCAATGGAACCCACACCAAGTACTACAGCAACTCCACCCGAAGCGCCCACATCAAGGAATTGAGCGCCGGCGAACGCAAACGCAACCGGAAAACCAGCCACAGCTTCGAGTTCACCAGTTTCTGGGCTGACGCGAATAACAAAATTATCCCGGATCTTGTCGATTTCACCAAAACCTTTTTCTCAAAACATACCATTCTGAACATTCTGATCAAGTATTGTGTCTTTACCTCGGAGAACCTGCTCCTCGTCATGCGCCCCTACCAGATCGCAGCAACCGAACGAATCTTGTCGAAAATTGCCATTGCTTCGAACTATAAAAAAATGGGCACAGTGGAAGCAGGGGGCTACATCTGGCACACCACAGGTTCAGGTAAAACCCTGACCAGTTTCAAGACTGCCCAGCTTGCCTCACAACTGCCGTATATCGACAAGGTACTCTTCGTCGTGGATAGAAAGGACCTTGATTACCAGACCATCAAGGAATATGAACGCTTCCAGAAAGGCGCGGCCAACGGCAATCGCTCAACGCGAATTCTCCAGCGCCAGCTGGAAGACCGCGACGAACATGGCGCTCCCCATACTTACAAAATCATTGTCACCACCATTCAGAAACTCGACAGGTTCATCAGCCATAATCGGCAGCATGACATCTATAAAAAGCATGTAGTGATTATCTTCGACGAATGCCACCGCTCCCAGTTCGGCGACATGCACCAGGCCATTACCAAAAGCTTCAAGAATTATCACCTGTTCGGTTTTACTGGTACACCGATTTTTGCGGTCAATTCTGGTTCTGGCGGCAACCCCCTGCTCAAAACCACCGAGCAGGCTTTTGGCGAAAAACTGCATACCTACACCATTGTCGATGCTATCAACGATGGGAACGTCTTGCCGTTCAGGATTGACTTCATCAACACCATCAAGGAACCTGACGACATAATCGACCGCAAAGTCTATGCCATCGATACTGAAAAGGCACTGGCGGACCCGAAGCGGGTAAACGAGATTGTCTCCTATGTCCTCGAACATTTCGACCAAAAGACCAAGCGCGGCAATTCTTATTCGTTCACCGCCAAATGGGAGGAAGCCAATCCCGATAGTCCGCGGGAAATGATCGAAAAGCAGGAAACACTAAGGTTGGATGGTTTCAACTCCATCTTTGCTGTCGCTTCCATCCCCATGGCAATCAAGTACTACACCGCTTTCAAGAAGCAGATTGCTGAGCAGCGGCGCAATCTCACCGTTGCCACCATTTTCAGCTTCAGCCCGAACGAGGAAGAGCCTGAGGGCCTTTTGTCAGATGAGGACTTCAACACCGACGGCCTGGACCAGAGCTCACGGGATTCCCTTGCATCTGCCATCAAGGATTACAATGCGAGGTTCGGCACCAATTATGATACCTCCGCAGAGAAATTTGAGAATTACTACAAAGATCTGTCCCTCCGCATGAAAAACCGCGAGATCGACATCCTAATCGTGGTTAATATGTTCCTAACCGGCTTTGACGCCACCACGCTCAACACCCTGTGGGTGGACAAGAACCTGCGCCAGCACGGGCTCATTCAGGCCTTCTCGCGGACCAACCGCATTTTGAATAGCATCAAGACCTTTGGGAATATTGTCTGCTTCCGCGATCTGAAAGAAGAGACCGACAAGGCAATTGCGCTATTCGGGAACAAAGACGCAGGCGGCATCGTCCTTTTGCGTACCTATGATGAGTACTATAACGGCTACGATGAGCATGGTGAGCACAAGCCAGGCTATAGAGAATTGATTGCTGAGCTTATTGCACAGTATCCTCTCGGTCAGCCTCTTGTAGGCGAGGAAGCGCAGAAGGATTTCATCAGGCTCTATGGTGCTATTCTGAAACTGCGGAACATCCTGACATCGTTTGACGACTTTGAAGGCAATGAACTATTACCCGAGCGGGACTTCCAGGACTACCAGAGTGTGTACCTCGATCTGTACCAGGAATTCAGGAAAGCCTCAGGCGCCGAGAAAGAAGCTATCAACGACGACATCATTTTCGAAATTGAGCTCATCCGCCAGATCGAAGTTAACGTCGACTACATCCTCATGCTGGTCGAGAAGTACCGCCAGTCCAACTGCCAGGATAAGAATATCCTCACGACAATCGACAAGGCAATCAATGCGAGCCTCCAGCTTCGCAGCAAGAAAGAGCTGATTGAGCGATTCATTGAGCAGGTCAACGCATCCACCAACGTGGATGAGGAATGGCGCACTTTCCTGCAAAAACGCATGCAAGAAGACCTTGCCTCCATCATCGCGCAGGAACGGCTTAAGCCTGAAGAGACCGAGCACCTCATCAGGAACGCCTTGCGGGACGGCGTGCTGAAGACAACGGGAACCGCCATCGACAAAATCATGCCGCCGGTTTCCCGTTTTGGCGGCAGTAACCGCGCTGCGAAAAAACAAACCATTATTGACAAGCTTATGCAGTTCTTTGAGAAGTACTTTGGAGTGGTGTAAGGGTGGTCCAGTAGTTTGATAGATTGCATGCAAAGGGAAGCTTTAATATGGATGGGAATAGTATAAATTCTGAAAAAAAACTTGTGGCTATTGATTTTGCCATTGATACAATAGCAGCATTCATCCCAGTCTTAGGTCCTTTTTTAAAAACAATTACCAGCCTTGCTCGAATAAAAATGAATGAACAATCCCAAATTAAATTAGAAAAGCGTTTATTAGATCTTGAAAGGGAGATTGAGAAAATAAACAACACACTCGGAGGCGGTCAATTAAACTATGAATCATTTCTTTTGGCTCCAGAAATAATTAAGGAGTATCTGATTACGGATGATGAAGAAAGAGCAAAAGACTATATCAGGCTGGTTGCGGGAATGTTCAGCTCTGGAAGAATTGAATTCGACAGCTTGAAAGAAGCATTAAACATAATTTCATCTTTATCAAAGAATGAGTATAGAATTTTCCAGCTTTTACCTGAGGGCTATGAAACTTGGAATGAAATTTTTCCTGATAAACCTTATCAGAACGATAAAGACGGCTGGATAGCTGCGCTTAATAAATTAAAAAGCAAATATCTAATTGACATTAAATTACCTTTATATCCCGGCAGTGTGAATACTGAAATTAGATTCTCTGATGATGAAGAAGTAAGTTTGACCAATTATGGGAAAAGAATAATTGAAACAATAAAAAATTGCGAACAAACTTAACACTATTCGAAAATAGATTAGTTCTTCCAACTTCATAGTTTTTATAATGCTCTTCAAAAAAGTCACACAAAAAGTCACACTTTTTCGCTGATTCCTTCTGATACGCCTTGGAATAAATTTAGCTTGATTGATTAAGCTATTATTTGTATAATATGAATATAAACGTACGAAGTGATTCGTGCTGATTTTGGATGATACGGTTGCCGGCGAGCTTCCCAAGCTCGTGAAGCGGGTTCGACTCCCGTCGGTCGCTAAAAGAATTCTTTTAATCGAAAGAGAACCATCTTTCTTATCTAATTTTCCTTAAGACTCTCCTTCTATCAATCTTATGTATTGAGACTGATTGGCCTCATGTTTTCTTAATAATTCACCCCGAATATAGATATATTTTTGGTTCTTAATAGGAATCTCAGCGTTATCTGTAAGGAGCTTTTCTTAGACGAGCTCTTATTCAATATTTTTTTCTCAGCTGCAAGATCGATTCTTTACTTATGCTCATTCTCAGATAACAATTTTATAGATTTTCCTTGGCTTTGATAATATCTCTGCTATAATTGAATTAGCAAGGAGGAGTGATAAACCATCAATTTCATGATAGTGCCAAAAAACTCAATCACTTCATTGAGCAATTCTGGCATCCAGTGGCACTTACAACTTTGCGGAAACTACATCTTCCTTTATATCGAAGTCTTCCATGGGAACACCACCGGAAATTGCGGCTTTTATGAGCCCAATATCTGAACTTACGCCTAGCTTACGCTTGATGTTCTTTTTGTGAATGTCTACAGTTTTTCTCGAAATCCCAAGTTCCTGTGCTATAGCTTTTGGAGGTATTTCATGGCACAGCATGGACAGGACGCGTATTTCTTGTTGCGACAGCTTAGAAATCTTGCTGGTCGGGTTTTCGTATGTGTCTCTGTGCGATAGGTATGATTCGACGACGTCATTCATCAATTCGGGGCTGATAAAGTAATAACCGGAGAGTACCACTTTTATCGCAAAATCAAGTTCTTCATAAGCGCAGGACTTGGAAACGATACCGTTGGCGCCGGTCTGAAGAAGCAGCCGTACGAGTGTTTTGTGATGGGTGTCCAGAAGCATGAGTTGCTTAAGCCCGGGCTGAAGCTCTCTCAATCTGGACACGGTCTCTATGAGCGATTCTCCCGAAAGGCCGATGTCGATAATACAGAGATCCGGGCTGAGTGTCTCTATGCTTTGGAATGTGCTTTGCGCTGTATTGACTTCTCCGACGATTTTGGTGTTGTCTCGATTTGAGAGCAACAAGCGCAATCCTTCCCTAAAAAGTGTATGCGGTTCGACAAGCAGAATTCTAGTCATGTATTGCTCCTGTTCGAGCGCGTAACTACGTTTCTGACTTCTTAAGCACTACTGTACCAGGACTAACGCTAAATAACGTTACATCAATGAATATATGATATGATGACCTCGGGAATGTGTAAAGTCGTATTGTTATTTTTGGCACTCGGTAACACCTAACGCATAAAATGTTAAGATGGAGAAGTGAGAAGCTACCACAGGATAAGCAGCGAGCATAGAGAAGAGATCATGGTCTACTGCGCTAACGGCGACAACCAGGAAACCATAGCCAAGAAGACAGGCTTTAGCCGATCAGCAATCTCTCGAGAGCTAAAAAAGGGGAACGATAGGGGTTCTTATAATCCTTTTCTGGTGCAAAGGAAGACAGACTACTATGCGAAAAGCAGATCTCGGGCGCTCAAGATAAACGAGTCAACTTGGCAGGTGATCGAAAACCATCTGGTGATCCGTTGGTCGCCCTACCAGATAGCGGATTTCCTGCAAAAAGGCGCAAATGATGGTATCGTAGTCCCTGTGAGTGAGAAGACAATCTACAACTACCTTCATTTTCACATGAAGGGAGAACTGAAAAAGCCTGCGCTTCAAGAGCTTAGCCAGAAAGAAAAGGAACGCAGCGCAAAGAGCGCAGAGAAGTGTGGAAAGCTTGCAAGCATTACGCTTAGTGATGAACGGCCTGAAGAAGTGAATGCGAGAACAGTACCCGGCCACTGGGAAGGTGATTTGATCATCGGGAAAGACCATACGTCAGCCTTAAGCGTTATTGTGGAACGGCAAACGCGATATGTGCTGATTAATCGGCTTGAAAACTATACCGCGCTGGAAGTCAGGGAAAGCATCGAGAAACGATTAAAGACGCTTGAACCTCAGCTAGTGAAAAACATTACGTGCGACCAAGGGAAAGAGATGGCTGAACATGAACGGCTGGCTAGTTCCATTAAAATGAAGGTCTATTTCTGCCACCCACATTCGCCTTGGGAAAAGGACACCTGTGAAAACACCAACTTTCTGATTCGTGATATGCTCAACGGTGAAACTGACTTTAGGAAGCTATCGCAACGCTCGATAACCAGGATAGCAAGATTGCCTAATGAACGACCAAGACAAACGCTTGGGATGTATAAGCTGAGCCCATTTGTCAAGACCACTTTTAGGAAAAATTAATGGAAGGGTCCAGTTATTTTGGACACGAAGATAAGAGAAATCTATGAATTCAGCTCCTCATACTCTCGAGGAGCAAGATACCCTAATGCAGAATGCTTTCTTATACTGTTGTAGTACAACTCAATGTAGCTGACCAGTGCATTGCGCGTTTCGTCTTTTGTCTTGAAGGCTGCATCGTTCACGAGTTCCCGTTTTAGCGTCTTATACAACGATTCAATGAGCGCATTATCGTACGGATTGCACGGATTGCCTTTACTGCTGCTCGAAAGGATTGCTCCCTTGCTTCTCACAAGCATAGTAAAGTTTCCACCAGTAAATTGGGCGCCTTGGTCTGTGTGAACGATAAGCCCCAGTCCTGGCCTTTCCTTGCCGAAGCCCTTAGGTGCTGTCTCCCAGCCATACTTTGTTCCGATGGTCTTGAGTGAAATCTTGTTGCAGCACGTTCGCATAGGCTCGATTCGAATATTTCTTGTGATAATTATTGTAGGCTCTTCGTGCACCTTTCGCATAGAGACCCATACTACGCATGAGCTTTACTATTCGTTTTCTATTGACCTTGATCCCTTCATCCTGTAAGGAGTGTGCAATCCGTTTCGCGCCATATCGTCCGGAATGCTGTTCGAATACCTCGCGTATCTTTTGTGAGAGAAATTCATTCTCAAGCAGTCGGTCAGATGGTTTCCGTTCACAATATGCATAAAACCCACTGCGTGAGATTCCCAAGGTTTTACAGGACTTCCTGATTGAGTATCGGTGTTGCTGTTCCACCACATACTGAAATCTCACGCTCTTTTGGTACGCACAAAGACCTTGAATTTTTTTAAAAGCTCAATCTCTTTTTCAAGTTCCTAACTTTCGTCGTTCAAGACGATGTATTGTTGCCTGGTAGTCATAGATTGTGCTTCCATTGCCAGGAAATACACTCTCTCCGTACTTCTCATACTCGTTCACCCAACGATACAGACTATTCGGATGCACTGAAAGCTGTTGTGCTACCTTAAGATACTGGCAATTCATCATCGAGCACGAGCTTCACAGCTGCTACCTTAAACTCCTTGTTGAACTTCTTCCTGGACATGAACCCTCACTTTTTCTCTTAACTTCATGTCCATTTTATCATACCTCCTCCGCTTAGTTTCCTTCAGCTATGGTCTAAATTTTAAGGCTCAGCATATCCTTACTTCACTACAACAGAATAGACTATGCTAGATTGCAAATTAGATGGTAATGCTACCTTATGCCATTCATCGTTCTTCCAGTAGCCACCTTCCCATGCTTGCTCTTTTATATAGATTCCGCTTAGGTACAGATCATTATCAGATTTCAATATTGATGTTGCAGCTGGATATGCTCCGTCTAAAATTGGGAGCTGGTGCTCTACCGTATTCTTGAAGTACCCGGAATGAAAACCCACAGAATCGATTGAATCGCAGTAAGCGCGATACACGTCATTTCCGTCTATTATTATGGAGTAGAAAGAACGAAAATTCTCTCCCGTTGTCATCGTCTGCCATAGCCCATTCTTCCAATAGCCGGCACTATATACTCCATCAGAATTTGTACGTTTTCCGGCGATATAGACGTCTGACCCGGAAATAGTGATCGAATTTGCCTGGGACTCCTGATCATTTGTTCCTTCTAAGAGGTTAAAATGGCCGTTTTTCCAAAAGCAGGCTCTGTATTTATTACTGCTATCGCGACAAATTCCGCATATATAGATGTTACTTCCATCGCTAACAATGCCCGTGGGGAATGCCTGGGAATATCCACTATTGCATACAAGTATATACCAGACTTCGTTCTTATAATATCCACATTCGTATACACCGCCATTTTGATCAGAATACTTTCTTCCAATTAAATAGATATCTGTACCGGTGAATAGGCCCCAGGCTTTCACATCACTATCGTTGGAACCTATAGAAAATTCGAATCCAGGGAATCCGTGCCAGACTCCATCTTCCCAGTAGCCATACTCAGAAACTTCACCGTGTGAATCCTGACCACCACCAGTAATATACATCCTGTTGTTGACAAAATAACCGGCAAACGCCGTAGCACCTGTAGCACTGGTTGGGACGTCTAGATGGATCGGCACATTGTCTTTCCAATAATAGGGCTGAGCTATATGATAAACATCATTAGGATTGTACGCGGGAAATGCACATCCAAATGCATAGACGCTTTTGGTGGATGGAGGCTGTTGTCCTGGTGTTTTTCCTACAGGGACAAAGGCAAGTATATTACTTGCCAATGCAGTTGCAGGATCAGGAGCAGAAGTTATCGTAGCGGTACTCGTGTATTCACCTTTTAGCCACAGTATTGGTGTTCCATAGGCAGTCGCATCTTGGAGGTAATAGTCAAAAAGATAAATTAGTTGCTGTGTACCGCTCACTTCTGCTTCCATCCAAATCTGACCGTCTTTACTGTGAAGCTTCTGGTTCTTGAAGTTTGGATTTGGACTTGGGAAGTTCTGTGTTCCTGCCATCGTAAGCGAGGTTGCCGAAAGCACTAATTGCCTATTGGGAATTTTTATCCACCCGCTTGCAGCTGAATAACCCCAACAATCGTAGGTGCCATAAATAGCGGTATCTTCGTCGGAAGGTTGAGGCTCTCCATTAGAACCATTAGTTGCGAGACTACAACCCACAAGCAATGAGAGAGCAAGTGCTACTAGAATAAACCGACTGACTTTGTCAAAAGCTTTCATAAATCCTCCTCAGTGAGCATCTAAGAAAATCGGAGCCGCCAACGACATGATCAGCGGACATAGGATTATCAAAGAATCTTGGAAATAATTCTCTCACAGTGTCGTTTACAGCGATATTAGAAAATCTGAAAAACGCACTAAAGAAATGCTTAATAGATATACAGAGTTCTTTACATTCTTTATCGCCTTCCTTGGTAACATAATCGTGCATGCTTTAGAAAACTGTTATATATCGAAGAAAAGAAGGCGATTCAGAACGCATGGAACAAGCCTTTCGCAAGGGTTATTACTTGGCGCTTCTGGGAGACAAATACGAAAAGGCCGTCGCCGAGGCGACACGTGGTATCGTCTGGTACATGCTTGGTAATTACAGCGAATCCATAGCAGGGTACAAGAACGCAACCGAGCTTTTCGATTCGGTCGCAATGCCCGAGCAGGCGCTTGAGACATCGGTTGCGTATGGTGTCGCTTTGTATCGCACAGGGGCGAGAAAAGAGGCCGAGGCACGCTTTAAGAAAACTGTACAACGAGGAAGGGCGCTAAGGCAGGACACAGAAACAGGGATCGCACTCATGTATCTGGGGCAACTTGCGGAGAATAACTCGAAATATACCCTGGCGTTCCAATACTACGAGGAGGCGGAAAAGTATCTCGGTTCGGAGGTAATGTACCGCGTGACTCTTAGGCTGGGACAAGCTCGGGCGCTTTGTTTGCTCGATAGGTACGAAGAATCGGCAAGGAGACTGGACGCCGCGGCGCATTATTCGTCTTATGCGGTCGATCTGTTGCAACCTTTGCATGCGTCTCTGGATCTTGCTCACGCGCTAACTAAGCAAGGGCAAGTACTTCTTGCTCATGGGGACCAGAAGCGGGCTAGTGTGGCTCTAAAAAAGGCTTGTGAACAAGCAATGAAGGTGCGACAAAGCGCTCCAGAGGCATATCGGCGTGACTTTATCGATTCGCTGCAGGAGATTTTTTCTGCCCGCATCGAGTTCTTGTTGCGCAAAGGGAAAGTTGCCAGAGAAAATGGCCAATTTTTATATAACCATTTGGGTAAAAACCCACCTCTGCTATATGGACACCCCTTCCTCATAAACTCAATTTATAGCAAGATAAACTTGAGCTGAAATAATAATTGCCCAATATTC
>Ga0209606_1003928_pt1 | contig 14369 bp, 6 predicted proteins | sample AD_UKC057_MetaG_FD_184412 | JGI IMG/M metagenome (GOLD analysis project Ga0209606, IMG submission 184412) | Active sludge microbial communities of municipal wastewater-treating anaerobic digesters from USA - AD_UKC057_MetaG (SPAdes) (version 2) | ecosystem: Engineered > Bioreactor > Anaerobic >...
GACCCGGTCTTTCGGGCGCCTTTCTTTCTGGTCATCCTCACCACGGTTGCGATGATCATGGCCAGGAAACCAAGCCCGAGGACTATCAGAAACAACAGGGACGCTTCGAAACCGGCAAGCAGCATCTTCTCTCCAGATAACGTCGAAAACCGGGTGAAATCCTAGTTATGACAAGGCGATCCGTCAAGCCCGCGCGAGGGATATGTGCCTGACCCTGTCTAGAAGGGCGAATGTGATTCGCCCCTACGAGGCCAGGTCTATCTGGTCGACCCGCCCACGGAAAGGGTTACAGCCTTCAGGTATTCGCCCTCGGGCCAGGATGGGTTGACCGGGTGATCCGGGGCGGCGCCGGCAACCTTCAGGATCGAGACCTGACGACCGGCGTAACCGGCGGCGTCTCGAAGCATCTCGACAAAGGCGTCGCGCCTGACGACCGACGAGCACGAGCAGGTCATCAGGATACCGCCCGGGCGAACCGCCTTCATCGCTGCCACGTTCAACCTTTGATAATGCTTCATCGCCGCGTCAAGCGACTGTCGACCCACGGCCAGCTTGGGGGGATCGCAGATCACCACGTCAAAGGTCTGCGAACCTTCGATATAGCGTGACACGTCATCGCGCACGAACCGTACCTTGTCGGACACTCCATTGATACCGGCGTTTTCAGTGGCCGTCCGGATCGCCTCGGCCGATGAATCCACTCCGGTAACGGAAACCGCGCCAGCCAACGCCAGATTGATGCCGAAACCACCGGAGCAGCAGAACAGGTCCAGGACTTCCGCTCCGGCGGCGAACACCCTCATGTCATGCCGATTCTCACGCTGATCCGCGTAAAAGCCGGTCTTCTGACCCTGACCGGGACGCGTGACGAAGCGCACCCCGTTTTCCAGGACTTCCACAGGCTCACCGGAAAGGGCTCCCTCGTCCCGGCTTGCTATACCTTCCAGCGCCCTCACCTGTTCAACCACGCGGAAACACACTGGTGCGTCCGAACCCAGACATGACCTGACCGCGGCAGCCACGTCGGCACGATGCATCGATGCCCACACGGCTGACTCCATCACGACCGCCCGCCCATCGAAAACGTCTATCGTCAGGCCGGAGAGGCCGTCTCCCTCGCTGTTCACCATCCTGAAGATGGAAGTCGCCGAACCGGGCAGTCCCATGGCGCGGCGCAGGTCCCAGGCGCGCGCGATCCTGTTTCTGATCAGCGTCCCGGGGTCGGCTTCGTCGGCGGGCCCGCCCACCAGCCTGACTCGATACGATGAAGCCGGATTATAGAATCCCCTTCCGATCAGCGCGCCACGCTCATCGACAAGGGTCACCAGGTCCCCCGCGCCGGGGGCCGAGTCCACAGCGGCAACCGCACCCGAAAACACGACCGGACAACCAAACCAGAACGGTCTGGCACGTCCCTTCGCGATAGTGACGACATGTTCACGCATCAATCAACCTCGCCCGGGTCAATGGTTTGTCCCGTCTTCTTCTTGGCGTTAAGCACCGTCGAATCTTACGATCATCGCGATGAAGTACGCAAAGACCATCGCGATCATCCTGTTGTCGACCATCCTGATGGGCGCTGCCGCCTGTGCCGGCGGCAACCGGACGGTACGAAACGACAAGGCGGCGGCCTCCCGCGACACCGGTTCCACGCGCACCGCGAAGAAAAACCGCGGAACCGGGGCAGACCCGTCGAAAACAGCCGGAACCCAGGCGGCGCGCGTGTCGGCCGCCACCGCCAGATGTCAGGAACTGCTGCCCCTGATGGAGAAGGTCTCGAAAGAGACGGGACTCGAACTGCCGTTGCTGGTTGGAATCGTCCGTGTCGAATCGAACTTCAGGAATGATGTGCGCTCCCGGGCAGGCGCGATCGGCCTGACCCAGTGCATGCCGAAGACCGCGAAAGGGAAAAAGTGCGGCCCGCTGAGCGACGAGTACGAAAACCTCAAATGCGGCGCCAGGGTATTCCTGGCCTTTCTAAACTACTACGACGGGTCCGTCTATCTGGGGCTGTCCGGCTACAACGCCGGCCACGGAATGCCCGCAACGGCGCGCAGGAACAGCGAGTTACCGGCCAACATCGAATACGTTGAAAAGGTACTGCAGGCAGCGGCGCGATTCGAATCAAGGGGTTGCGAGTTCTGAAACCTTCGCTGGCTAGTCCGCGGTTCTTCCGACGATCTCGCCCGGGATGGCGGTGAACTGGATACCGATCGAAGCCGACTCAAGAATGCCGTCGCCGTCGCCGTCGATATCAGGCACGACCAGCAGTTCGAGCAGGGTCTGAACAGTGGCCTTGTCCACGGGAAGTCCGGCCCAGGTTTCATCCGGGATGGCCGCGACCGCGTCAGAAATCTGCTGCTTGGGAACGGCGCCGCCAAGGATACCCTGCATCGAGGTGACCCTGCCGCCCGAGACCGTGACCGATGCCTCAAGCCTGGTGAAGTACAGGTCGACGTGAAGATTGATGCCTTCCATCAGCGGAAGATCGAACGGGAACACGTAGTCGGTGCCGCCCGCGGTCAGTTTGTTGCCGACGATCTTTGCGTTGTCGAGGGTGACAAGGGGATTGCACTCGTCGGTGATCATCATCGGCTCGACCGTGTAGTCGCAATCCTGGGTCAGGAAGTTGCAGGTCGGGTTTGACGGAGCCAGTTTGCCCGAATAGAACGCCAGCACATACGGGGACCCGTCGGTCTTGATGTCGCGGTGTTCGAACAAGAGCGTGATATCCCCGCCTTCCATCGCATCCTTGATTCCGTCCTGAGCGACCGGGAGTCCGGCGACCGGGCCGAGCGCGTTCTGAATGCCGCAACAGCAGTTGTCAGGCGGCGAACACGTGGCGGGGTTGTTGTCCAGGTCGAGACCCGCTCCTGTCTTGCCGTTGTCCGAAATCGCCATCGTCACGAACTTGGACACCGCCGGGTAGAACGTGGGCTGGCACACGCATCCAGATTCGTCGGCAATGCAGACCCCATCCTCGCAATGATCGTTGACCGAGCAGTCAAGGCCGTCGCTGCAAACAGTTCCGGTCTCGTTGTCGTGGAAGCACAGGCCACCCTCGCAGTAGTCCCTGGTGCAGTCGTTGCCGTCCGAACAGTTCTTCGAGGCGCCGGCGCAGTCACCTTCGTCGCAGGAGTCACCGACCGTGCATGAATTTCCGTCGCTGCAGGCTGCCGTGTTGTTCGTGTACAAGCATTCGAACGTCTCCGGGTCGCAGTCGTCGTTCGTACAGGGGTTGTCATCGTCACAGATCGACACGCCGCCGACGCAGCACGGGTTCGTTGCCAGGTCATGGTAACAGCCGGTGATCGAGTCGCAGCCGTCCACGGTGCAGACGTTGCCGTCGTCGCAGTTGGTAGGCTGGCCGTTGCACTCGCCGCCCATGCAGGAATCCTCGTACGTGCACTCGTCGCCGTCATCGCACACCGCCTCGTCAATGGGAGCGTGCTGACAACCCTTGATCTCGTCGCACGAATCCAGCGTGCAGGAGTTTCCGTCGTCGCAGGAGGCTCCCTCGGGGATAATGCACTCACCCTGGAAGCAATAACCGGGGCTGCACTTGTCCTCGAGCACGCAGGGTCCGCTGCTGAGCGACACATGCACGCAGCCAACCGACGGATCGCAGGAGTCCTCGGTGCAGGGGTCGCTGTCATCGCAACCCTTCGGAACGATGGTCGTGACGACGCACAAGCCTGACTGACACTTTCCGATCGGGGCGTCCTCGCACTTGCCAAGCGTGGAGGACGGATCGCACTCGGTTCCCTCGGTTGCGGGCGACCAGTCGCTGTTGCTCTTCTTCGGAGCGCACACTGAACACGGGTCGTCCGGGTCGGCCACGGCGGTATCACGGCAGATGCCGTTGATCAGACATTTGTCGGCCTGCATGGTGAACTGGCAGTTCCCCAGGCCGTCACACGTGTCGTCGGTACAAGCGCGACCGTCATCACAGGTGTACGCGGTTCCGCCCGCGCACAGGCCCTGGGCGTCACAGGTCTCGCCCCAGGTACAGGTATTCCCGTCATCGCATGGGTCACCCTCGACGCATGGTTCGAACGAGTCGATCCCGACGTCGTTGACGGTTGTGTCCTGACCCTGGACATCGTCGGCGATGTCGAGCGGCTGGACCTGGTCACGGCCCTCGTCCGGCGTGATTGTGTCAACGCCGACCTGGTCAGGCGGATCAATCTCGTCCGTAAGGACGGTGTCGGCTCCTGCGTCGAACGGCACGTCGGTACCGCCACAAGCAACCAATACGGCCAGAGAGGCAACTCCGAAAATCAACAACTGACGCATCTATTTCCTCCACGAAAGCCCCTTCCCGGAGCCCGCAAACAGCCTACTGAACCGTGCCGGACGCCACGGTAAACGCGGCCGCCCTCAAAACCTCGTTAACGAGGATGCTCATTTCGGACCCGGCCGGAACACCATCGATGAAATCGGCCATATCGATCGACGGAATCTCGAACTCGACCAGCGGAGTGACTCCGTCCAGCTTTCCCAGCAGCGTCGGAAGCAGCGTATCCATCACAAGCCCGCTGATCGTGTCTTCGGCGCCAGCCAGATTTCCAACCAGGGAGGCAATCTCCATGTCAATGAAATCCGGATACTGGATCGCGACGCCCAGGCTGGTGGCGCCGGTCTCGGTAAGCCTGGCCGTGATGTTCGCGCCGGCCTTCAAGCTGGCATAAATGGTCATGGTCAACGGAGCGCCGAACATCTTGAGCGTTGCGTCCAGCTTCACGTCGCCGACCGCGACCGTCAACTGCTGGCCGGGGTTGCAGGCCGACAGGATTGGCGGCAGCATGAAATCGACGAGCAGCACCATATCGGTGATTCCATACTTGCTGACAGAGTCGCCAAGCAGCGACTCCGGGATTGGCAGGCTGAGCGCGCCGCCCCAGTACAAGGCGTAGACGAGTTCGTTCAGAAGATCGTCCTTCAGTGCCAGCTCAAGCTGCGGAGATGTCGTGCCAACCGGGAAAACTGGGTTCGCCTCGACACCGCCCTGCAGGCAGTTCGCACGCCCGATCGAGCCCAGTTTCTCGTATGTCGTGCCTTTCGGCGCCGAGAACGAGGCGCGCATCCCGAGGGTGCCGCCAGCCGGGTCGAAGTGGATCGATGAGAGACTGCTGGAAAGCGCGACGGTCATCGGAGTACCACCTTCGAACAGGGCCGGCACGTCGAAAGTCTGGTCGATCGCAAGACCTTCCAGCATCTCCTGCAACTGGGGAACGATCGCCGAAATCTGATCCTCGATGGCGCCTTCAATGGACTCGACGAAAGAGTCCTCAAAGAAGGACATCACCAGATCCTCGATAAAGCCGGGCACGTTGTTGATGTTCACGTCCAGGCCGTTGACCGTGGAGTTGGTGCCGCTCATCGTGATAACCGGCTTCAGCGTCACCGGGTCGATGCTGATCAGCAGGGTCGATGTGACATTGACGCTGGACGCGGTAGCCGTGCCGGAGAAATTGACGCGACAGTATTTTCCGCTGATCCCGATGCGCACGTTCGGAATCGTGACCGACATGTACAGACCGCCATCGACCGGGACCAGGTCAACCGCAACCGCACCGAATGTGATGCTGTCGACGTTGATCCTGTGGGTGCCGCAGGCCCATCCGTCGTCGCCCTCCTCGATCGGGTTGCTGATCATGGACATCAGGTCCAGCGTGGACACGTACATCGTGAGGATCGTCGCGATGTCGTCGTAAGTGGACGTGTCATTGTCGTCCCAGACCTCGGGGCCCAGGAACAACATCAGGCCGTCGTTGACGTTCGACACCGACGGGTCGGTCTCGCTGAACGGGAACCATTCGGTCGAGTAGTAATAGGACTGAACCACCCTGTCCTTAAGGCCGTTCAGATCCTCGCCCTCGACGACGATGCCATTGAACCCCTGGACAGATGTCATCTGGGCCTGGAACGAGTCGTCGGCCTCGACCGCGACCGGAGTGCCGTTGACGGTCACGAACGGCACGACCGCGCCGTCAAGACCAGGTACCACGTGACCGGACACGGTAATCTCGGCAGCGCCGTTCAGGGTGGCCGCCCTCTCGGGGTTATCCACCACGATCTGCGGCCTGCATTCCGCGCTGTTGATCAGCGTGTGCTTGCATCCCTCGATCGGATCGCAGGTATCGGCGGTACAGAACTGCAAATCGTCGCAGTCGTAGTTGTATGGTCCGCGCTGACAGGCGCCATCCTGACACTGACCCATCGCGGTGCAGACGTTGTTGTCCTCGCATTCATCCGCGTTGTTCACAAAAACGCAGCCTTCACCCTGCACGCAGGCGTCATCGGTGCAGACGTTGTTGTCGTCGCAGTCGACAGTGCCGGGGCCGGGGGTGCAGACACCACCCAGACAGACATCGCCAACCGTGCACTCGTTGTTGTCGTCGCAGACGTCTTCGTTGTTCGTGTACTGACAACCCTGGAAAGCGATGCACTCCTGGTCCGTGCAGACGTTGTCATCGTCGCAGTCCAGAGGCAGGCTGCCCGCGGTGCACACCGACGCGGAGCATGTGTCGTTGAGCGTGCACGGGTCGCCGTCGTCGCACGGATCCGTGTTCGGAATGGCCACGCAGCCCTTCGAGGGAACGCATCCATCGTCGGTACAGATGTTCTCGTCATCGCAGACCAGCGGATCCGGACCGGGCTGACATTCGCCTGCAAAACAGGCATCGTTCGTTGTGCAGGAATTGCCGTCGTCACAGGGCAACGTGTTATCGACGTGCAGACAGCCGAATTCAGGCTCGCAACTGTCAGTGGTGCACAGATTGCCGTCATCGCAGTCCACCGCGGCGCCGCCGCAGACATCGGCCACGCAGACGTCGTCCACGGTGCAGCGGTTGCCATCATCACAAGCCAGGCCATCCGTTGCCGGATGCACGCATTCGCCGTCCACGCAGGAATCGGCCGTGCAGCCGTTTCCGTCGTCGCAGTCGAGTGGCGAACCCACGCACGCTCCGGAACGGCACGCATCTTCAAGCGTGCAGGCGTCACCGTCGTCGCACTCGCCGGTGTCGTCCGGGAAAAGCCTGTCGGTGGCCAGAGCCGTTATGCACGAAACGCACGGATTGTTCGCCGAAACGGCGCCGTCCTCGATGCACTCGTCATCGACAAGGCACCACCCGGGTTTCAAAAGGTGCGCGCAATCCGACGGAGAAGTGCATGAATCGCTGGTGCACTCACGACCGTCGTCGCAATCGGCGACAACCGTGCCGGAACATGTCGCGCCGTCTTCCTGGCACAGGTCGTCGACCGTGCACGGATTCCTGTCGTCACAAGCCGTGCCGGCAGGACAGGTTGGCTCCCAGTTGTCCCGGGGAGGTTCAACCGCGTCGGCACCGGTTTCGCCGGAAACATCACGACCGCTGTCGGAACCCGGGCCTCCTTCGTCGACGCCGGTGATTACATCCACGCCGCCTTCGTCGCCCGAGCCGGTGTCCAAACCGGGTACCTGACCGCCACCGCAACCGGCAATGGCCAGACAAGCCGCCGCGACACCGAACATCTGGAACAATCTGCTCATCGCAACCTCACAAGGGAAATCAAACAGCACCGCTACTTCACATCGCCAAGAACAATCGTCGCGCCATGGGTGCGTTCGACCACCTTCATGTCGATCTGGATGACCGAGCCGGCCGGAATGCCTTCGGCCAGGGACGCCAGATCGATGCTGGGCAGTTGGAACGACGCCAGGGTGTCGCCGGACAACAGGTCCAGCACCATGGGCATCGCGACGCCGCGAATCAGTCCACTGATGGTATCTTCGGCTCCGACCAGTCCACCGTCGATCTGAGCGACCTCGATATCGATGAACAGCGGTGTCTCGATCTGGATGCCGACCTCGGTTCCGGTCTCGCCCGCAACAAGGACGATGCGCGCTTCGGCCGTCAAACTGGCGTACATCGTCATCGCGACCGGCTGTCCGAACAGTTTCATCGAGGCAAGAATCTTGATGTCGCCAGCCTCGAAGTACATTTTCTCGTCGACGTTGCATCCCGTGATGATCGGCGGAAGCATGAACTCGACGGTCAGCGCCAGGTTGGTGACGCCAAATGTCGAAAGGTCGACATCGCCCAGCATCTCGGGCCCGACGGGAATCACCAGCGCATTCGATGCCCAGATCGCGTAAAGCGCCTCGTTCAGGAAGTCGTCCTTCGCCATCAGACCCATTTCGTATGTATGAGCCATCACCGGCTGTGACGAATCAGTACCCAGACAGGCCCCACGGCCGAGAGCGCCACGTATGGCACGCGGCGGCGTCTGAGTCGGATCGGGCATGACGGCCGCGGCCAGACCGATATCGCTGCCGGCAGGCGTGATCGAAATCGTCGAGAACTTGCTTTTCATCTGGAGCGTGACCGGATTCATGCCCGGAAGAAGGGCCGGAACCTCGAACTCGGGTTCCAGAGCCAGATCCGCCACCGCGCCCTCGATCAAGTCGGACAACTGACCGGACAGCGCCTTCTCGAACTCGTCCTCGATCATGGTGGCGAAGTCTTCCTCGAAGAAATCAATGATCCAGTTGCCCAGGAATCCCCAGATGCCGTCAACATCCACGTTAAGACCGGAGACGACGACGTTCGGATTCGTGATCGAGGCCACAGGATTGCCGGCAGAGTCGACCGAAAGGTTCAGATCGCCATTGATCGTGATGGACGTCGCGGACACATCGCCGCTGAAGTCCGGGCAGGCGAAACCGCTGATCGGCACATCGACCTTCGCGCTGAACCTGGGGATCACAACCTTGACCTTCATCTTGCCCCAGTCCGGAACCAGATCGATGGAGAGCGTGCCGTAGCGAATGTTCTTGATGTTGACCTTGTAGTCGCACCATCCAAAACTGCCGGACGTGACCGGATTCTTAATCAGGGTCGAGATGTTCAAGGTGCCCACGATGTTGGTCAGCAACGTGGCGATGTCGTCCGCCGTGGCCGTGTTGTTGTCGTCCCAGACGGTCTTCCCGAGGAAGATCAGCACGCCATCCGGAATCATGGCGGCGCCGGGATTGGAATTGCTGACCGTGAACCAGGAATCGGAGTAGTAAAGCGACTGGACGACGTAGTCCTTGTAGGCGGCATACTCGCCCACACCCTGGCCGTACGCGACGATCGGATTCATGCCGTGCGTCAGCGACATCGTGGCCTGGAACGCCTGAGTGTCGGGATGCACCATCACGTCGAGACCGTTGACAGTCACGAAACCGATCCACGGGCCAGGTTTCGGATATTCGATGTGACCGAGAATCGTGATTTCGTCGCCGTTGACCCGGTTCAGCGTGGCCCCGCGCTCGGGGTAGTCGATGATGATCTGGGGGCGGCATTCCGGCAGAGGCTTGTGGTAGCAGCCGGGCGCGTCACCGGTCGGAAGACAGAAGTCCAGAGTGCATTCATCTTCGTCGTCGCACATGTTGACGGTCGGGGGGGTTCCCAGGCAGACGCCGTCGCCGCATACGTCGTTCAACGTGCAGACGTTGTCGTCATCACACGGATTGAAGTTATTCTCGAACACACAACCAATCCCCGTGGCGCAACTGTCGTTGGTGCACTCGTTCAAGTCGTCGCACACAAGCTGGGAATCACCGGCCTGGCACGAACCGCCGCCGCATACGTCGTCGAGGCTGCACGGATCACCGTCGTCGCAGGGTTGAGTGTTGTTCTCGTGGATGCAGCCCTGGCCCGCGACGCACGAATCGGTGGTGCAGACGTTGCCGTCATCGCAGTCCAGGACACCAGCGCCGGCAGTGCAGGTTCCGCCCTTGCATCGATCCTCGAGAGTACAGGGGTCACCGTCCTCGCAGGGATTGACGTTCGGAATGTGGACGCAGCCGTCAACACGGATCGGGACGCAGCCGTCGTCGGTGCAGTCGTTCATGTCGTCGCAGTCGAGCCTGTCGTCACCCGAAATGCACTCGCCCAGCCAGCACCTGTCGCCGATGCTGCAGATGTTGCCGTCGTCGCAGGGGATGTCCAGAAATTCATGAACGCAACCGAAATCCGGATGGCATGCGTCCTGGGTGCAGGAGTTCTGATCCCAGCATCCAATCGGGCTTCCATGGCACTCGCCCTCCACGCAAAGGTCGTTTTCGGTGCACAGGTCGTTGTCGTCGCACATGCCTTCAACCGGCTCGTGCTGGCAGTTTCCGCCGGAACAGGAATCCATCGTGCACGAATTGTCGTCGTCGCAGTTGTTCACGACCGCCACGCAGAAACCCTCGTGGCACCGATCGCTGATGGTGCAGGGATCCGCGTCGTCACACGAGAGGTTGTCGTCAGGCAACAGTTCGTCGTTCTTCAACGCCGTCTGGCACGAACGGCAGACCACGGCGGGATCGACGTCGCCGTCCTCGATGCACTTTCCGTCGACAAAGCACCATCCAGGCTTGGTTTCATGGGTGCACTCGGTTTCCGTGGTGCATTCGTCGAACGTGCAATCGATTCCGTCATCGCACTCCGGGACAACCACGCCAGCGCATTCCTCGCGCTCGTCGCACTCGTCGTCGATGGTGCACGGGTCGTTGTCGTCGCAAGCCTGACCAGGGATGCACGGTTCGACAACCGCCCCGTCCGGCAAAACTCCGTCACGGCCGATGTTATCGGCAGAGGAATCCGGCAACCCCTCATCGCGGTCCATCGTGTCGATGACCTGCGTGTCTTCGCCGACCTGCGTGTCTGATCCCGTGTCGGCCGGATTGCCATTGTCATCAACTGGAGAAGAGTCACCACAACCGGCAAGAAGGGCGATCGCGACAAAAAGGGCGAATGTGGTTTTCTTATGCACCACAAACCTCCAATAAATTCAAATTCTTATGCGACACCCGAAAGCAGGGCTGCTAAACGGGATCGCATCGTGCGAATTCTAGGGAAAAACGGGAGCTTAAACAATAGAAGATTCAGCAGTGATCAAGGGATCAAACGTTCTCAAGAAGGCCGGCCGCTCCCATGCCTCCGCCGATGCACATCGACACGACCGAATACCTGGCGTTCACGCGCTTCATCTCGTACACGGACTGAACAGTCAGCTTGGCGCCGGTGCAGCCGAGCGGATGACCGAACGCAATGGCGCCGCCGTTCGGGTTGACCTTGGCCGGGTCGACCTGTCCCTTCAGTTCGTCAAGCACGGCCAGAGACTGCGCCGCGAACGCCTCGTTCAGTTCGTAGAAGCCGATGTCGGCGTCTGTTTTTCCGGTTCTGGCGAACAGCTTCGGAATGGCGGTCGCCGGACCGATGCCCATTAACTCGGGCGGGCATCCCGTCACGACATACTGAACGAATCGCGCCATAGGCTTGAGTCCGGTCTTCTTCAGAGCGTCTTCACTCATCAGAATCACCGCCGCCGCGCCATCGCTGACCTGGGACGAGTTGCCCGGCGTGACCGAACCGCCCATCTTGAAGGACGGCTTAAGCGCGCCAAGGCCCTCGATCGTCGAATCGGGCCGGGGGCCCTCGTCAACGGCGAAAACGACCGGTTCCTTTCCACCGAACTGATCGACCGTCAACGGAACGATCTGGGAATTCATCCTGCCGTCAGCCAGTGCCACTCCCGCCTTGCGGTGCGACGCGACCGAGAACTCATCCTGCCGCGTCCGCGAAATGTTGTACTTCGCGACCAGATTTTCCGCCGTGATTCCCATCGACGCGTAGACCTGGGGCATATTCCGCATCAAGTCGGGATCCGGCATCAGATTGAAGCCGCCCATTGGAACCGAGGACATCGACTCGACACCGCCTGCCACAATCACGTCGGCGCTTCCGGCAGCGATGGCCTGGGCGCCCAGAGCTATGGTCTGAAGCCCGGACGAACAGAAACGGTTGACGGTCATACCGGTGACAGTTTCAGGCAGGCCCGCCGCGAAAACCGCGATACGGCCGATGTTCATGCCCTGGGGTCCTTCCGGCATGGCGCAACCGACGATCACGTCGTTGATCAGGTTCACGTCCATCCCGCCAGTCCTGGCAACAACCTCGCGGACACAGGTTCCGATGAGGGTCTCGGGCCGCACGTTCCTGAGGGTTCCCTTCTTCGCCTTTCCCACGGCCGTCCTGACGGCCGAAACGATGTAAACTTCTCTCATCGCAACCTCCTAGTTCCTGAGGGGTTTGCCGTTGGCCAGCATGTACTGGATACGGTCCTGTGTCTTTTCCATGCCCATCAGCGACAGGAACGCCTCGCACTCCAGGTCCAGCAGGTACTGCTCGGTCACCCTGGTGCCCGGCCTGATGTCGCCGCCGCAGATGATGTGAGCCAGTTTCGAGCAGACCACATAGTCGTGGGGACTCATGAAACCGCCACCCATGAACTGCTGCATTCCGGCCTCAAGCAGGCCGATTCCGTCACGGCCGGGAAGGAGGAGCCAGTCCGGCGGGGCCGGAGGCCTGTACCCGGAACGCGCCATCCCGAGCGCCATCTGCTTGGCGTTGTTCAACAATGCGTCGCGGGAAACCGTGATCCGATCGGTTTTTCTGACGTAGTTGTAGCGCTTCGCCTCATAGGCGCTGGTCGACACCTTGGCGGTGGCGATATTTTCGAAGACCTTCGCCAGATAAGGCAGCCTGGAGATATCGGTGTTGTCCGCCGGGATCGACTCGATAGCGCGCACGACCGATTCCTTGGTGCCGCCGCCCGCGGGGATGACTCCGACGCCGACCTCGACCAGACCGATGTACAGTTCCGCGTGCGGACAAAGGGCCGAGGCGTGGATCGACAATTCGCATCCGCCGCCGATCGCCAGGCCGAACGGGGCCACTACCGTCGGCTTCTCGCAGTATTTCAGGCGCATGCCGCATGACTGAAGCCGCTTGATGCTGGCCTCAAGCATCGTCCAGTTGCCAGTCTGGGCAGCCATCAGGATCATCGCGATGTTCGCGCCGGCGCTGAAGTTTTCGCCGTCGCCGGTCAACACCAGGCCCTGGTAGTCGCCATCCTCGACCATGTCGCAGGCATCGTGGATCGCGTCCATGATGTCCTCGTCGATCGCGTTCATCTTGGTGTGGAACTCGACGCACAGCACCCCGTCGCCAACATCGACGATGTCCGCGCCCATGTTCTTCTTGACGACCTGGCCCTGCTCCTTGAACCCCTTGATCGTGAGATGCCAGGCGGGAATGTCCACAACCTTGTAGGTTCCGGAAGCCATGTCGAAGAACGTGCGGGAGTTACCCTGACGACCGTAGAACGATTTGGCGCCGGCGGCGAGCATCTTCAGAACGTTGTCCGGGACCACGTAGCCCTCGGCCTGCATGCGCTTCACGCTCTCCTCGACACCGATGGCATCCCATGTTTCGAACGGTCCCATCTCCCAGTTGAAGCCCCACTTCATCGCGTTGTCGATATTGACGACGTCGTCAGCGATTTCTCCAACCCTGTTCGCCGCGTAAATCAAGGTCTGCGCCGTCAGCTTCCAGATCAGGTTGCTGACCCGGTCATCGATGCTGATAAGAGCCTTGAGGCGCTGGGGCAGGCTCATCCCCTTGACCATGGCGATCAATTCGAGGTTCGGCTTTGACGCCGGGACGTATTCGAGAGTGGCCGGGTTGATCACCAGACGCTCGCCGGACGGTCCCTTCGTGTAGAATCCGGCCTTCTTCTTGGCGCCCAGAAGCCCCTTGCCGATCATCTTGTGAATGAAGTCGGGAAGCTCGAATGCCTGACGCTCGGGGTCGCTGTCCAGCTTCTCCAGACATGTGTTCGCGACGTGGGCGAACACGTCCAGGCCAACCAGGTCGACCGTCTTGAACGCCGCGGTCTTCGGCCTGCCCATCGGCTTGCCAAAGATCGCGTCGATCTCCTCGATGCTGAAACCGTCCTGGGTCATCGCGGCGATCGTCTTGCAGATCGCGTAGATGCCGATGCGGTTTCCGATGAAGTTCGGCGTGTCCTTGCCGAAAACCACTCCCTTGCCGAGTTGTTTCCGCCCGAACTCCGCCCATATCCGAAGGGTCTCGGCGCTGGTCTCGGGACCGGGAACCAGCTCGAGCAGTTTCATGAAACGAACAGGATTGAAAAAGTGGGTGACCAGGAAGCGTTCGCGCATGAAAACCGGCAGGACCTCGGCCATCGAGGCTATCGACAGCCCCGAGGTGTTCGATGAAAGGATCGCGTCCATCTTCATATAGGGCACGACCTTCTCGAACAACTGCCTCTTGGCGTCGATGTTTTCGACGATGGCCTCGATCACGATATCGCAGTCCGCGATCTTCTCGAGGTCGTCGTCGAAGTTTCCGACCGAAACGAAGTCGACGCCGGATTTGTCATAAAAGAGCGGCGCGGGCTTGAACTTCAAGGCGTTATCGATGCCCTTCAACGCCAGCGCGGACCTGGCCTCATGGGACTGGTCCGGGCCGACTCCGTTGGGAACG